>ERZ773138.76-NODE-76-length-109930-cov-9.926152_pt1 | contig 109930 bp, 98 predicted proteins | sample MGYA00511114_ERZ773138 | MGnify/ENA primary metagenome ERZ773138 (study PRJEB29015, sample SAMEA2737805) | human gut metagenome | biome: human gut; feature: human-associated habitat; material: faeces | place: China | collected 2012 ...
TGAGGAGAGTGCCAACTACGAAGTGACGGTTGAACAGCCGAAGAAGGTCACGACCGGCAACAAGACTTATAAAAGCAGCAGTTCCAGCAACAGTTCTACTGCTGTGACGCCTTCCAACCCGGCACCTGTTACGCCGGTTACGCCGTCCGCTCCCACCACGCCGGTACAGCCCAGCAATCCGGAGCCTGCTGCTCCGGCACCGGCACAGCCTGACCCGGCACCGGCACAGCCCAGTAACCCTGAGCCTGCGCAGCCGAGTAATCCGGAACCGTCTCAGCCGAGCGGTGGGGACAATGGTGGGTCCAATTCCGGTGGCAATGGCGATGGCAGCTGGGATTGGGGTGGTCCTGTGATTTCCAGTCCTACTGATAATGGCTGTCCTCCCGAAGAACACGAGGTCGGTTGGTGCTAATCTCGCATATCGAAACGTGTAAGTTGTAATGCTAAACTCGTAGTATAGAAGTGCAAACCTTCTTGCTACGGGTTTCCTTTTTTCAAAGAATGACATCTACATATTATAATAATGTAGGGAGTGAGTAAATGAAAAAGAAATTTGCGTTAGTAACCGCCACCGCTGTTGCAGCACTTTTGCTCTTTGTAGGATGCGGCGTTAAGGTCACGAGCATCTCGGTTCCGGATGTGTACTGACGAAGAGCATGCAGCAAATCTCTGCTAAAGCAATGGGCGAATATCGGACAGCCCATCAACTTGAGGGTTTGCCAAAAATTTGCAACAACAAGAAGAGAGGACAGCGCAGGCAGTAACGACCTGTACTGTCCTCTTTTAATTATGTGCGAAACATGTATAATAACCGTCAAAGGCAGGCGACAGAGAGCATTTGCTGAGAAGCTGCTTCCAATTGGAGACCGCCTCTTTTGCTTTTGTGCGATATGATTATAATGATAATTATAGGCAGGTGATAATTATGTTGCTGCATCATTACATTTGGGGTGATATCGACATTGACATCGTCGAGGAGGTAGCACCACATTTTCTGATAGCAAAACACTATGGCAACTTAGCTCTATTTTGCAGACTCACAAAACATCAGAGCCATTATTTTCGCAATTCCGACAAGCGCTTTTACACCGCAGGTTTTGACGATGAAGGCAAAAGTATGAACCCCTCAGACGAGTACATTCCGTTTGTGCCAGACATATTGTACGACGATGATGGCATTGGTTATTTATGCTTGATGCAGCCATCATGGCTTCACACAATAGACGACATTAGACATAAAATTGATGGCATAATTGCAACAGACAAAAAGATTCGTGAACACGACGAATACTATGTCGGCTCATTAAGGAATGATATTATCAGCTATGAGTTGGTTCAGCGCGTAGAGTGAAAGGCGGTGATGATATTGAAGCCGATAAAACTTAAATACCTTTTAGAGCAAGCAAAGAGCCCGGAAACACAACATATTGAAATTTTGGAAGACTACATCCTTTCAGTAAAAACAGTATATGAGGGAGCAGTAAAAGATGTTCCAGAGGATATGTTGAGTAAATACTACATAAGCGACTGGTATGTCAGAGACGAAACGGCTGTTCTTGTTGTTCTGGTCTGGGTCAATCAGCCTGAGCGACTAATCAAGTATGTGGAAAACTCAAATAGAGATTGCCATAGGGTTACAATACATGATTTGATGGGAAATGGTTGCTGCACAAACCCCTATACTGATTTTGCCATTGTAAATATCAAAACAGGGGAAGTGCTTGTAGACCGTGTTCACGACAAAACCTACATGGTCGATGACAACAAGGACTATGACCAATTCCTTGCATATGAATGGAAAACTGTGAGAGCGTGGGAAGCAAAAGATGGTAAGATGATATTTTACATTTTGCCGCCAAGAGGAAAGAAGGCAAAACCATGAAACCAACCGTAAAACCATTCCTTGCATTGGCAGGAGACAAAGAACTAACCGTTCACATCGCCCGTTATAAATCGGATTCTGCTGATGGTTACAGCGATGAAGAAGTCTTTTGTGGTAAACCGGAAGATATCCCAGAATACTATGCAAGTGAAAAAGTGACAGAGTGGACAACAACGGACAATTCGGAAATTGTGTTGTACATTAACTGAATTATAGGATTTCTTCCACAATCAGAAACTCAGAGTTCTTGAGAGAAACGACACGGCAGCCGTTCCGCATAGAACCTACGGCTTTTCCAAGAAAAGAGATGCGAAGCTCTGCGGCAGGATTGCTAAGTAAATCCTTGGTTTCTTGAGTGAAATGATTCCAGACACCATTTGAGACATTCATTGTCAGCAAAGGTTCCCCTGTAGCGATGTTCTGGAGGCCACAATGATAGAACGGCTCTTTGTTGTAGTGGCTCTCAGCAACGTCCAGAACGCATTTGACGCGGCCGTAATAAACAGCCACTTCAGGCAGGTGGGGTTCACTGCTTTTAGGAATCATCTCAATCAGACGCTGAGAAATTTGCGACGCTGCAGCTTCTGTGCCAAAGGTCCTTCATCTTCCGGCTGATGATGAGCCGCACCGTTTCCACCGGCGTGGACAGCACGAGCAATTTGGCGTTCAATGGTTTTTGCCAGAGCGCGGCGAAGCTGAGAACGGATAGTCTTTGCGTTTGCAGGGTTCTGAGCGTCGGTGGCGGTAGGCACATATTCGGGGCGGATAAAATCACAGCCGTCCATGTGAGCAGACCTCGGAGCTGCGCGGAAAAACGGGAAGTCTGCCCCCTGCACAACAATGAGCCGGGCTTGCTTGCATTCTGGACAGAGAAGATGCCCTTCATAACGCTGCATGTAGATATGAGGGTCTTTTTTGGATTCCTCACGAATGTCGGCGATGGCAATCAGACGGCGTTCAGATTCGTAGTAAGCGTATTCGTATTTTGACATAATGGTCACAACTCCTTAAATAAATGGTGGTGATGAAAATGAAATTGAAAACAATAATGGCTTGCGGAAGAGATGTATACTTTGACTATCAGCTTATCAACGCCCATACAGGAGAAACTCTTGTAGACCGTGTATGCGATAAAACTAATAGCAAAAGCGGTGAAGAGGAATGGAAAGAACATTGCAAATATGAACCATACAAAGACTGGAAGGTTCATAAATGGGAACTCAAAGAACGAAAAATGCAGCTTTACATCTCACCGTAAATGCGTGTAAAAGTGAGATACACTAATAGTATACTAACTTTGCACCACACAAATATTATACCATGAATTTGTATTTTTACATTATGGCGCTCTTTACACAAAGCAACTTTTTGCTTTGCACAGAATGAATTTCCGCTTTACACAAAACGAATTACGACTTTACAAGAAACGGCGACATTTTCGACAGTCACATCTCACAAAAACCGTCTGCGGAATTCATATATTATTCCTTGTGCATACCCGACAAAATTCAACCAAAATATTTGTATGAAGTGCCTTTTACCGCTGCGTAACTGGCACTTTTTCTTTGCGATAAAAAAATAAGTTTTGCCTAGTTGCGAAAATGTGCGAACTGCATAGAATGGAAATGTACGGAAGCAAAAGTAATCGTGCAGGGACGATTTTTGCGTAGGACCACGCCAAAGTTTTACGCTGATTCGCTCACTGTACAGAAAGGACACACGCATTATGCACAAAATTGCACAAAAAGTGACCTCTGTTGCATTGGCGGCCAGTATGCTGCTTTCTATGTTCACGGTTAATACCGTAGCGTTCGCGGACGAATTCAAAGATAACACTACTGTGTCCGACGAAGTAACTGAGGCCCCGGTTTCGGATGATGAAGTGGATGCGGTTGAATCCGTTGACAAGACCGACACTTCAAATTCCGAATCCGAAGATACGCCGGTCGAAAGCCCTGAGCCCTCTCAGACTGTGACTGATGTAGTGGATTTGACGCATGATTCCACGGCCGACACGGTCAAGGATGATACGGCAAATTCGGAAGATGTCGTCTATACGGAGTCCGATACCTCCGAGGATGTCATTGCCACACCGGAAACAGCTGAACCGTTCATCGGCATTCAGGCTGTAACACCTGATTACGGTGATAAGATTTCGGCAGAGGTGGGGGATACAGTTACTCTGGATGCCCTGCTGAACCGTGACGATGTCTCTGTAACCTACCAGTGGCAGAAGAAGCAAGCTTTTGCTGCTGACGAATCCTATGCCATCTATCCGTATGAAGAGGACGAGCCTACTTGGTACGATTTCGTCTGGGAAGACTCCACTGAGGCAAAGACACTCGCGAATTCACCTGACTTTGTTTGGCAAGGTTGCGAGATGTACTATGCTATTGTGGATGCTCTCGATGAAATTGGTGCTGATTCCAGCGATGTCCGAGTTGCCTGGCATACGCCAAACTTCGTTCTGGATGGATACACCATCACCGCTGCCAATGCCGAAGACGGCACCGTTGAAGTCTATGCTTCTAACGGAGAGAGCACCTACACCGCACATCTCAACGATGACGGCAAGTGGGAGTTTTCAGACGAAAGCACTGCCGCTTTGACTACTGATTGGCAGAATATCGAGGGTGCTACCGAGCCCACTTACACCTTTGAAGTTACGGAGGATGACCTCACTGCAAGCTATCGCTGCCTGATTACTGTCACCGACGAGGCTTACAAGGAAGCCAACTTCAAGGCTTTGGAGGAACTTGGTAACGAACTGACCGATGAGGATAAGGCGGGCGATATCATCCTGTCCACTGTCCAGTTCAAGGTTGTTTCCACTGACACTGCCACTGCGGAGACTGCGGATGGGGATAATGCCCCCGCCACCTTTGCTATGCTGGCACGCTCCTTTGCTCCCCGCGCTGGCGGGAATGGTCCTGCGCTGTCCTCTGATAACCAGTGGATTACGGGTCTTAACGGCAACTACGAGTACATCACCAAGAACATGTACGACCAGGTTACCGAGTGGTTCAATGCCGGTAAGTTTGACAAGGCCACCGCAGACCGTTACTGGACTCAGATTGGCGGTGCTTGGAGTGGTTCAAAGGTCGGAACCGCTAATGTTCTGGACGATAACGGCTTTCCCACTGGTGCAACTCGTCAGTACATGGAGTTCCCGCTGACGGATGGCAATATGCTCGAAGTCAACTCCGAATGGTATGGTCAGACCGTCTATTTCCGTCCTCATAACAGCAATAACGCTTGGACCGTCACCGGTACTGCTGTTGAAGTTCCTGCGTATACTGCTGTTATCCGCGATGCCGATAAAAACAACTACGGCACGGGTGCTTCTGGTACAAAGTACAAAGACGCTGTTGTCTTCTTGAACCCTTGGGTTTCAGACGCAGGTCGTATGTATGCAAAGTTCCTGTCGCATCCCTCTGTATCCAGCAACGGTTGGCTTAGGGGACCCAACGGTGAAACTTTGAGCCAGCATATCACCGTATTGTCAGTACAGGTTGAGCAGTTTAACGCCAACCCTGAGATGTACATGATTGACGCCGAGGGCAACTACCGCATCGACTCTATCGGCTGGGGTGTTTGCGTACAGCAGGAGCCAGACCTTTCCGGCAAAGCCTACTACGCCATCAAGGGTTTCCTGAGCCAGGGCTACGGCATGTGTGTCGGTCACGATACAATGTACGCCTATGCCGGTTCTTGGTATGATGCCCACATTGCTGGTTATACCGACCCCGGTTCTCGTGATTACTACGAGGGCGGTCGTTTCGGTCCCGATAAGAATGATGGGTCTACCCGCTACTATGTCCTGAACTCTGTTCCTAACATTGACAACGGTCATTGGAACATGAACGCTCTGATGGGCGCTAACGGCGGTAACATCGATTCCGGCACTGTCCTGCCGACCGATGCTATCTCCATGATTCTGTCTACTGGTGGTAGCCACAGCTCCTACGGCAAGGCTGGCATCATGTACGGCAGCGACCAGCTGAGTGTTCGTCTGAAGCCTTATTCCAACTCTCAGGCACAGTCTACGGTCAAGTATCGTGACCCCACGAACTTCCCGTACGATATCCCGTCTAATTTCGGTGCATCTCGTACTCACTCCAACTCTCAGGTTGCGTTCGGTCCCATCTGGGTCGATTATGCAGGCGGCAATGTCACTGGTGCAGAGTTCGGTTACAATCCGTACCCCACCACCAAGACAATTACCGACCCTGCAACGGGTCGTTCTTGGTACGGCACCAGCAACTTCTACCTCTCCGGCACCGGCAACTTCCTGATGAACCAGATTGGTCACTTGCCCGAGAACTCCGCTACGCAGGGTGAATCTGCTCTGTTTGCCAACACTGTCATGTACATCTCTCAGCGCAAGCAGTGCGAGATTTGTGCAGCAAACCAGAACAGTCAGGAAGACAGCCACTTCGTTATCCGCGTAAGTTCTGTCAACTACATGCAGGTTCTGTCTGCTCTGCAGACTGGTGGTTCTTTCTGGTATCCTCTGAACGGCTGCTATCAGGTTGTTGACGACCTGACTTTGCCGGAAGGCTGGGAGCCCATCAAGAACTTCTCCGGTCACTGGAACTCCGATGCTTACCATGTGAACCTTGCCAGTAACGGCAAGCCGCTGTTCGATAACACCGGCAACACCTACGGCATGTTCACTACAGGCAGCAACAACGGCTGGAACCTCGGCAGCGATAAAACTGTCGGTGCTCTGCCCGTTCTGAAACTCGACAACCAGCCCAATGTCCGTATCACTGGCGTTGCCCGTGTTGTCGGCGATTTGAATGCTCTGCTCCCGGATGATGGTGTTTCTGATTACACCGGCTACCGCGTTATCGTCCATGCGACCGATGGCACTGACTACGACTGCGTTGTCAATGGTGATAGCAAGTATGTTATCTCCAATGTACCCTGTACCGGCATGCAGCGTGCTGAGGTCATCGACCCCAGTGGTCATAGCGTGGTTGAGTACGGTATGATTGTCGTGGATGTTCCGAATCATTTCTGGAACGACTGCGAGACTCACCCTCTGGAACTCCTGAAACCCACCGCAGACCCGATTGACGACTACAAGGACTGGGAAGGTCCTGTCAACAAGACTGTCGGCAGTAAGCTGTTCTACGACCAGACGGTTCCCGACTCTAATGTGAAGTGGTACTACCGTGCCATCACCGAGAGCGGCAAGATGAGCCAGTGGTTCGAGATTGGCGGTCCCGGCACTTCCTTCACCACCTATGACGGTGTCGTCAAGGGCAAAATCAACAAGACCACCTTTACGGCGGCTGCTACCAACGCTGATATCCCGTACACCGAGAGCACCGTGACCTACACGACCCTCGACTACTGCAACGAGAAGATTCAGTTCAAGTGCGAGTTTACAGTCGCTGGTAAGCAGTATACGAGCCTCGATAAGGCTGAGGACGGCAAGAACGGTTACTGCGAGTCTGCACTTCGTCCTATGTACATTGAGCAGGCTTTCGATAAGCGTATCCCTGTCGGCGAAACCACGACTTTCGACTTTGACCTCAACTACTGGAAGGGTGTCAATGAGGGTGTCACCTACACGGTCCAGTACCGTGATGAAAACAACACCTGGGTCGAGGTCGGCAGCGACCCCGCTTTGTTCCCGGCTGGCTCCTTCAATGTCACGACTAAGGTCTCTGACATCGATGCAACCAAGATTGGTACTCGTACCTTCTGGCCCGCTGCCTTCTGGAATCCCCTGAACGATTTGCGCGAGTCCGGTATCTCTACCATGCGTAAGCATTCCACCGTCACGCTGACGCTGACGAATGCGACCATGGACTGGGATGGTTTGGATTTCCGCTGTGTGTTCAGCTACAAGGCTCCTGCGCACGAAATCACCGCCGATTCTACGATTTCCAACTATGAGCCGAACGGTCGTACCGGTCACCTGGTCGTGTATGCCCCGCCTATTGAACTGACGCCTCTGAAAGCACAGTCTCTGTTGCTGAACTCTTTCGATTCCAAGAACGGCAACATGGCGTGGACTACCGCAACCAGCAACCCGAACAACGGTCGCCGTACCACCGATGTACCTCTGGACGCAATTGCGCCCGATGTGCTGCACAAGGACGGTACTACGACTTATGGTGCTGCCAACGATAACAAGGCGGTCTACACTACCAAGATTACCTTCTTCGGCAACAAGGATTCTGCACCCACGATTCGCTGGAAGTTCAGCAATGTGGCTGGCGGCGGTCGTCTGGACCGTTTCATGAATGTCACGGACGGCGACGGCACGATTCAGCTGAACTACAGTCAGGTTGGTCAGAAAATCGGCAATGTCAACGCACTGAGCAACAATGTCGATGATATGGAACGCTCGTTCATGAGCGGCAATGGTCTTGCTTTCAACAAGTTCTCCGCTTACATCAAGCTGGAAGCTATGTATCCCACGGATGCAGCAAACCTCAACAACAAGACCTACAATGAGTGGAACGCTATCGTGTCTCTGTACATCGATAACGCCACGAACCCGATGGATTTCGGCGATACGCACTACTACTTCCTGTGTGAAGCAGAAGAGAGGTATATGAAGAACTGGGACGCCAACAATATGCAGCCGTATACCTGCGGCCGCACCGTTGCGTACAACTTCAACCGTGTCGTCGATTCTGCTGACCCGAACGACCACATCTACAAGGATTTCAGCCAGTCCTCTTACGGTGCTGAACTGGTCCTCGACTACACCATCTCTATCAAGGCGAATGTTCCCAATAAGGCTACTGCAAAGCACAACACCATTACCACGGAAAACGGCAGCTACAAGAACATCAACGACCTCAAGAGCATTTCCGCTATCAACGATGCGCTGAATAATGGCGGTGCAGTCTACAACTACAAAAACCTCGCAATCATCGCTCCTAACGGTATCCGGTACATGGAGACCTACTTCACGGCAGGCTCTCCTGTCAACAGCCGCACGACCGTTGACAGCCGCGACACCGTGGTCATCGACTCCTCTGTGCGCGACAGCGCCGGTCATAACTGGTACGATTTGTTCCAGCAGGTAACTGCGAGCGACGATGATTACATCGGTAAGATTGGCACCCACGGTTTCGCATACCGCACCAAGGACGGCAATGTCCTCGACAAAGCCACTTGGGAATGGTGGTGGCGCAATGCAGTCTACTATGTCTGCTACGATGCTCCCACCGACAATGCGGATATGGACCAGGTCTATTTCTACATCGATGAGCAGGGCTCCGGTCCTAAGGTCGATGATAAGCTGGAAGGCGCAAGCAGCTACTCTAACCCCTACAGTGAATACACCTTCACCTATGCTGGCACCTATGAAGTCGTGCTTTACGGTGCAGGCGGCGGTTCCATGAACAGCAACACATCTTCCGGCGGTCGTGTCCGCCTTGTCCTTCAGGCTGAACAGGGCGCTAAGCTTTACTTCGTCAAGGGCGGTTCTGGTACGGTCGATAACCGTTACTGGGAGAATGGCGGCGGCAGTGCCTGTGGCGAAGTTAAGCGTCCTCTTCCTGGCGGCTACAACGGTGGCGGTAATGGCGGTACTCCCATGATTACCCGTAACGGTCACGGCAACCTGCTTGGTGCTTCTGGCGGCGGTGCTACGACAGTCGCTATCGGTCTTATGGGCACCGGTCGTCTTGCTGAGTACGTCAATACCACAACTGCAGCACAGTATATGCTCGGTGTTGCAGGCGGTGGCGGCGGTAACCAGCACGGTGCCTTGGATTCTACCGGCGGTTATGCGCAGTACGGTGTTCCCGTCAATGGCGGTAACGGCGGCGGCAATGGCACCTTCGCTACCGGTTCTTCCGGCGGTAACTTCAACCCCTATCTGGGAGGTATTGTCAATGGTTCTTCCGAGAACTGCGTCGAAGCTCCTTCTGGCGGCGGCGGCGGTTGGCAAGGCGGTTACGCCAACACTGGTTCTAAGCGGTGGTGGGGCGACGGCTGGGCTTACTGCAAGCGCGACGGTAACGGTGGTTCTAACTACATTACCTCGACCGGCCGCACCTTCACTGGCAGCAATGGCAAGTCTGTGACGGTTCTTGAAGCACAGTCCTATGTTGGCTCTGGTGCCACTACTTGGGGCGGTGACTTCAACAGCTACCAGAACAACTTCCATCCCGGCAATGGCTATGCAACCATTAAGACTATCCGCTCGGCTGTTGACCGCTTTACCCGCAACGGTCACAATGCTTACGACACGGCCTATGAGGATACTGACCCGTATTCTTCCGGCGAGCCGATTCGCGTTACTGTGAATATCACGGTCGCCAACAAGACCTACGATGGCCAGCCCGATGTTGCAACCCTCTCTTATTCCGGTAACCTGTCCAGCGACCAAATGACAGAGGTCCAGAACGCTACTTCTATTGTCTACAGCAATAAGAAGGGCACTCAGGCATCTGCTATCGATGCGTCTACGGACGAGCACAAGAATGCCCGTCAGGATTGCGGTTCCTACACGGCAACCGTAAACTGCACAGCACAGGGCTATATCGTAACCTACAAGTACGAGAACACCGACCCCGGCAACACCTACCCGAGCGGTGGTGCGAGCGGCACAGGCTCTTCCGTCAAGTTCGATATCTACCCGATGGCTCTGACGGTAGTCGGTGAGCACAGCAAGGCTTATGACCACACTGCAAACGCTACTATCCCGGATGCCCGTATTACGACCGGTATGGCGGTTCGTGACTCTGTAACCCTGAACACCACACAGGTGGATGGTTATTACTGCGATGCGACCGGCAACCGCGTCAGCGATGCTGGTGGCCCGTACAAGATTGTTCGTGAGAGTGAGTTGACGCTGGTCGGCAACGGCAGCACCAACTACTACATCGGCACGGAAGAGTATTCCGGCAGCATTTCTGCTCGCGGTCTGTATGTCCACAGCCTGTATTTGGAAGACCCGACGAATCCTCGTAACATCAAGCACTACGATGGCACCACGAATGCCACCATCAAGGATATCCTGATTGACGGTATCCTCGAAGGCGATGATGTAAAACTGGTCAACCCGATTCAGACTGGTAAGTACAAGACCAAGGACGCTGGTCAGCGTCTGGATGCTGATGGCAAGGTAAGTTCTAACTGGCCCGCTGAGCTGGATGAGAACCCCATCACGATTGATGCGACACCTGCCCTTACCGGTAAGGACGCAAAGAACTACTATGTTGAGCGTCAGGCTTATTCCGGCGCTATCGCCCGTGCTAACCTGACCGCACAGGTCAAGAACTGGCGCGGACTGTATGGCGACGGCGTAGGCGAGGACCCGTGGCACGATACAAAGGCTTACGGTTACGGCACGGCAGCTTCTGACGGTTGCTGGCTGGAACTGGATGGTCTTGTTCCCGGTGATTCCCTGACCCTTGACCCGACCTACACCAAGAGCCATTTCAAGACTCTTGTTACCGACCACGAGGACCTTGTCCCCGATGAGACTACTCCTGTTGGTGTATATCCGCTGACCTATGTCGGTCTGACAGAAGACAACTACGATGTGTTGAAGAACTACATCGTGATGGTCCTGAATGGCCGCTTCGAGGTTGCTCAGCGTCCTCTGCATGTCACTGTAGTGGATGACGACAAGCTGATTTACCAGCAGAACCCGAACTTCCATGTGAATATTCAGATGGAAGATGTGGATGAGAACCTGATTGATGTTGTGAGCGATGTTGATGCAACACCGATTCTCGACACCCCGCTGAAAGCCAATGATACTGTCAGCAGCGTTCTGTATCTCGATAATAACGGCACTGAGTCCGCTATTACTCAGGAATTCGTAAACAACTACGATTACTGGAAGAAGCAGAATGCAGACGAGAGCAAAACGAATCTGCCCTTCGTTACCGACTGCGATGAAAAGTCTTTGCCGCTGTATGTCAATGAGACTGACACCGATGACGATTTCGAGTGGGCGCATGATGAGAAGACCTGCGGATTCTGCGATTACAACCACAAGCCGCTTGCTCCGTATGTTGTTGACATCAACACTGACCCGACGCAGGGCAATGCTCTGACGGTTCGTTCGGTCACGAACCCGAACGGCGAGACCGTTAAGAACTACGACCTCATCATCCACAAGGGTAACCTCTATGTTCACCCGGCACTGCTGAAAGCCACCGTGCCTCTGTATGTCTGCATGTACGGTTCCAACTCTTCCGGCGCTGTGGTTGAACCCACCAACTACCGTATCACCAATTATTCTACGGTTGCTATTCAGGTGAAGAACATCAAGACGAGCGGTCCTTGGACTGTGAAGGATGTTCCGAGTATGGAATACTACACGGGCACCGATTACGGTTCTTCCTCTTACACGATGAGTAACAACACCCTGCATCGCGGCGAACTTTACATGCGTCTGCGTGATAAGGTCCTGACCGATGGTGATAACGCAATCGACCATAGCGATACGGCTTGGGTCATCCCCAAGGCTACCGGCGACTTCCTCAACAACAAGATTACCGGCACCGCAATGCGCGTTCCGATGGCAGTGTATACAGCAACCGGCAATGTGAACGATGCCAATGTCTGCACTCCCGTCACGAAGGTCACCTACACCATCGCTCCTTACGGTGGCACGATGCCCGACGAAGCGGAGTTTGAGAAGGTCGATTCTCAGGATTGGCTGAAAGACGCCTCCTGATGTTCCGGCAGTGACTTAACTTATCCAGTGTGACCTTATGGTCGCTTCTGTACAATAACCTTGAGCAGGCAGCTGAACTCGGCTGCCTGCTCTCTTTTTTGTTCCCGGCACAAAAACTACACAATTCGTCAGTTGCGTAAATGTGCGAATTGCAGATAATGGAAAATGCAGGCAGGATAAGGAAAACACCTGCGAAACCATTACAGAAAGGAACATTTAACAGTGAGAAATATCAAGAAGATTGTCACATTGGGATGCATTGCGGTGTGCGCTGCCGTGATGCTGTGCAGCTGCGGGAACAAGAAGGCTCTGGCCTCGATTTCTCTCGCAAGCCCTATCACGCTCCAGCTCGGTGAGAGCAAGGAAGTGGAGATTACCGGTATCCTGCGCGACGGCACGACCGTGACGGGGGATGAACTCGATGCGATTCTTAAACGCAAAGGAATGCACTACGAGAGTTCATCGGACAATGTTGCGTCCATTGACCAGAACGGATTGCTTACGGCAAACAATTCCGGAACGACAGAAATCAGCATCACGAGCCAGAACAAGCGCCTGACGGCTGGTGCAGTCGTGAATGTGGTTGAACCGCTGCAGGGATTCCAGGCTGAGGATATCGTTGCCTCTACAAAGAGTACCCTCGTACCCGTTACCTACACGACTGTCCCGGAAGGCGCAGATGCAGGCACTGTGACTATCTCGGTTGCGGACTCTGAGATTGCCCGTGTTGACGAGAACAATAACATCATCCCCTTGAAGGCCGGCGATACGACTGTAACGATTCGCTCCGACAAGGGTCCGTCCAGCATCGTGAACCTTAAAGTTACCCAGGCACCAACTGAACTGTTTGCTGACGACTTGTATGTCGAAATCGGCGAGACGGCGAAACTCAATGTCTATACAGATGTGAAAGACCTCGAATCCGGTGTGGACGGCACCAACTACACCTACGAGAATGAGTCGAACCTCATCTGCGCCGTCTCTGTAGAGGGTGATGTAACGGGCATCGAGGCAGGCGACAGCGTTGTGAAGATTCAGAACGAATATGGTCTTGAAACACAGGCAACGGTCCATGTCACGCCTAAAACAAGCCATATCACATTCGGGTTCTCCGGGAACTAAGGCGGTGACGCACAATGCGCAAATACATGGCAGTACCTTTGACTTGCGCCTTCGCTATGATGGCTCTGACAGGCTGTACAGACCCTTCAACGCTGTACGAGAACAACGACCTTGTTGCACAGGGAACGACCTCCTACAAAGCCGCAGAATGGTCACAGAGCAGCCTGACGGACGAAGGTACGATTGATTACGCCGCCGGTGCTGTGTCCTTGACGGGCGCAAAAGAAGCCTTCTCGTTCACGATGCACGCAGATTCTGCTAACCTCGATGTATACGATACTATCACCTGCGATACGGGAGCCTGCAAAATTCTGATTGTCGATACCGATACGAAATCTGTTGCAGCAGAGTACACGGAAACGGCTTACGACACCATCAAACTTAACGGCGGCAACTATATGGTGTATCTGGTCGGCAAGGATGATGCCTCCTTCACCGCTACGCTGAGCCTTTACAGCCTTGGCGGAGACATCACATGGCTCCTTGATGAGGATACAGCGGCAAAAACCGGCAAATGATACATTTTACCTTTAAGAAAATCACAGAACCAGCGCATTTTTTCGAAAATCCTGTTGCGGAAATGTGCGAATTGCAGATAATACAAGTATGAGGACATTAAGAGCGCCGCTGCGGTACAATTTCCGCAGGGCTGCTCTTTTTGTAAAGTTTCATGCTTGTATTCCGTACACTTTATTTGTCATAAAGGAGAGTCTTATGTACGACAAATCCACGAAAAGCGTAAGCCGCAATGTAAGTCTTACCATCGCGGGAGAGTGGGAGACCCCCGATGAACTCTTCCGGGAACTTGACCGCAAATATCATTTCACCCTTGATGCTTGTGCCCGCCCTGAAAATGCCAAATGCCAGAAGTTCTTTACTGCACAGGATGATGGTCTTGTACAGGACTGGAAAGGGCATACGGTGTTCTGCTGCCCGCCGAGCGGTGCTGCAAATCTTCGCCGCTGGGTAAAGAAGGGTAGCTTCGAGGCAAAGAAGAAGGGGACTACGGTAGTCATGCTGCTGCCTGTTTCTACGGATTCTCAGTGGTTTCAGGAGCACATCTACCTGAAACCCGGTGTCCGTGTAAAGTTTTTGCCGGAGCGCGTTAAGTTCGTGAACCGTCTGCTCCCGTCTTACGCCGAATACGGCCAGCATGGAGCCGCAAGTGTTGGCGGGACCCGTCCTTCGATGGTCGTGGTCTTTGACGGTTCTAAGCGCAAGTTCTGCTGTGAGTGAGTAAAGGAGAATACCGTTATGAAGAAGAAAATCACGATTATCGATAAGTCCTTTACCCCCATCGTCGTGCTGGCAGATACGAGCAGTGCTCTGTACGAGGACCGCTGCGGGCGGCTTGGGGAACGCAACCTCTTGTCCGATACCGAAATCGTCTGTAAGGCGATGGACGGCACGAAAGAGATTGCGTCCGTGAAGGCACATGTCCTGCAGGTTCCCACGAAGAAGCTTCCCCTCGAAGCCCTGCACGCCACGGAACAGAACCCTATTCCGGCAAAGCAGCTGGCTATCAATTATCTGTGCCAGAAAAACGCAGAGGTCGAGACGCTCTGTGAGCGTGAGAAGACGGACAGCGTTGCGATGGTTCTTCCCATCACCACGCATCTGTACATTGAAAGCCTTGTGGTGGATGCCCCGCATCGTAAACTTGGTGTCGCCACTGCAATGCTCGATTTCCTCATTAGCATGGCGGCTCCCGAAACCGTCAGCATGTTCGCAGGTCACGAGCAGGCTGAGGTGATGGCGATGCTTAAAAAGCTGAAATTCATCGAGGCACCCATTGTTGCTATGGATGTTCCTTGGAAGAAAAAGAACTTCTTCTATAAGCGCTTGAAGCGCCTTGCGAGATAAGTGATAGGAGGCATTTTATTTTGATGGACCAGTTCAAAGAACTTCGCGCACACCCGAAAATGACCAAGGCATTGCTTGAGCAGATTGAGAGTCTGCAAAAGCAGAACCACACGACCGACGAAATTTCCGCTACGCTCGGCATCACCCCGGAATCCGTACAACGCGGATACGAGAAACTGAACGATAAACACCGCGCCGAGATTCGTGCAAAGCGCGGCGGTGCCTTTGCAGTGAATGTGAAGGAGGGAAAAGCCCGCATCGTCTGTACCGAATCCAGCTGCCCCTGGCGCGGCAGCAATCGAGAATACTGTGTCTGGCCGTCTTGCTTCAAGCATTCGATTTCAACGGTTTGCACCGATGTGAACGGAGATGAAGGCGAGGCAGACACGACTTTGAATGAGGAGGAATCCGTAAATGCCTAACACTCTGAATGATATCTTTGCGCACCTTGATAACGCCAAAGCAAGCCGCGCATACGAGACAAACCAGGAACGGCGGCGTAAGGTGGAAGAAGCCGAGCACGAGCGCAAGGTAAAGCAGGCAGCGGAATCTGCCGTAGAGAAGTACCATGTGTACGATGACGACTACGATGTAGAGGATGTCGAGGAGCCGCTCGTCATGATTCCGAAACAGAATCCCGGCACCCCTGAGGCAAAAGCTGCCACAATGCCTGCATCCAAGAAGGATATGGACGATATCGCAGATAACAACCCTTTCGTCCAAAATCTGTTCAAACGCTCTCACAAGCTGGTAAAGCAGGAGCGTCCTGCTCGCGAGAAACCCGCAGCGGACAAGAATGCTGCCAAGGCTACTCAGACCCTCGCAGCGCCCGCTCCCGAGCCTACAGCGCCGCAGAACGAGACGTTCAATATCCCTGTTGTCCCTGTCCCCGCACAGCCTGCAGCGCCCTCTGCGCCCGAAACCGTTGATACCATTGATACCGTTGATTTCGTTGACGATATCCCCCTCGACATCGAGTTTGACGATACCGAGGCAGATGTCCAGAACGAGCAGCCCGACCAGAGCGTTCAGAACGAAGCCGTTCCCGCGCAGCCTGTGGCCTCTCAGAATGCAGAATCCGTTCCTGTTTCAAACGAGCCTACTGCTCAGCCCGAGAATGTACCTGCTCAGGAACCCACTGCTTTTGCTGCGCATCTGGATGCGAGTCCCGATACCAAAGAGGAAAAGCCTGAGAAGAATTCCGGATATCATGAGCCTGTTGGTGAGATGGTCATTCCCGATAAGAAGCCGGAACAGTTGGAAACTCCCGCATGGCCTGACGGCATGAATGGTCCCAAGTTCACCGAAAGCGTTGTTGCTTACGGTTCTTTGCCCCGTAAGGTAGGAGCGGAGGAAGCAAATGTTTTCCTGTTTGCTCGGTACAATACCGATAAGGACATGGGTTCTTATGGGTTGTGCATCGATATGGGCAAGGATTTCGTACAGTCTTCCAAGTGCGGTAAGGCCAACAATCCGGAAGAATACGCTCTGATGGGTGCGATTGAGATGCTGCTCGCTCTGGATGAACACACGGTTCGGGATGTCGTCATCTATACCGAACCCGTGGTTGCCAAAATTATGAACGAGAACGCCAACCGTCTTCTCGATGGCAAGTCCCCTGTGCGCCGCAAATACATCGAGTTGGCATGGAAGGCTATGACGAAGGTCAGTGTCCGGTTCGTGACCACGAAAGTGAACAGCGAGTACGGGAAACTGGCACTGGCTACCGCAAAATACCTGGCGTTCTGTGAGCGCTGATAAAAACATAGAGGAGTAATCAATATGGCTAATCTTCTGGTCGTTGCAGTGGATACCGGAAACAAGAACATCAAGACCCCGCATACCGAGCCGTTCAATTCCGGGCTTATCTGCCACGGCAACATCCCGCCCGCCATCAAGGCGGATACCCTCTGCTATGAGGGCAACTACTATACACTGACCCAGTCCCGCGTTCCGTACATGTACGACAAGACCTCCGACTGGTCTTACTATGTTCTGACTCTCTTTGCCATCGCCAAGGAGTTTCAGGCAAGCGGCATGATTCGTCCCGGTCAGAAGAATGTCCGTCAGGATATTTGCCTTGCAATGGGCTTGCCTCCGACACATATCCATGACCTTGCCCCAAAATACCAGACCTATTTCGGCCGCGATGGACGCCGAGTCGAGTTCACCTACAACGACATCTCCTTTGAGATTCGCGTTGCCCGCGTCTTCGTGTTCCCGCAGGGCGTTGCTGCCATCGCTCCGTACATGGGACAAATCATGGCGCGTCCCGAGGCATATACCTACATCATCGATATCGGCGGGTATACGACCGATGTTGTGAAGTTCTCTCGCGGCGGTCAAGTCGATATGACTTTCTGCGAATCCTTCAACAACGGCGTCATCAAGATGTACGATGAGGTACAGCGTGCTGTTCGCAACCGCTTCCAGCTGGATATGGACGACTACAGCATCGACAATGTCCTGCGCAGAGGCTACAACCCCGGTCGGGAAATCAACGAACTGGTCCACAGCACCGCTCGTTCCTATGCCCGGACCCTTATCCGGACCCTGAAAGAGAAGGGCGTTGATTTGACCCTCTCGTATCCCGTGTTCATTGGCGGCGGTTCCTGCCTGATGCGTCCGGTCATCGAGAGCGAGTTGGGTCGGGACGATTACCTGTTTGTGGAAGACCCCCGCGCTAACGCAGTAGGTTTCAAAATGATGGCGGAGAGTAAGCTGGCTGCTGAAAACCGTTGAAGCGAGGTGAACTGCCTTGCCTAAAGCTAACCCGAATCAGATTCGGTTGCCGGTGATGTTTGACCTCACTGACCCGAGACAGAAAGCGGCGTACGAGATTCTGAAAAACGCAGGATACGGAAAACGCACCCCTATCATCGTGGATGCGCTGCTCGATTCCCTCAAAACGAATGTCTTACTGAGCCAGGCTAAAGAATCCAGCGCATCGAATGTATCGGAAACTGATATCCGCCGCGCAGTTGAAGATTCGATGGAATCGGTCCTGAACCGGTATTTTTCGAAATCCGAAGCCCCCTCCACGGAACCTCAGCCTAAACCCGTACGAACGCCTACACCCGCTCCTATTATTCAAGAGCCTGCCCCTGTACAGCCTGCTCCCACACCACAGCCAAGCTTTGTTCCGTATGTTCCTGCCGCTCCTGTACCCGCACAAGCATCCGTACCGGACGAGGGACACATGAATCAGCTGCTCTCGATTGCTGACGCTTTCTTCTGAGCCGCACAAAATAAGACCGCCACACCCAAATTACCGGGTGCAGCGGTCTTTTGCTTTTAAACCAGTTCTTTTAACTTGATATCGTAGGATATCGCTTCTTGTGCATCTCTTTCTTTTCTTTCGGTAATCGCCTCATCAACAGCTGCGTTTACGGATGCAGCTGCCGACTCGATGATTTCGGGATTTCTGATTACCTCTTCATCGTATTCCTTCTTCTTTGCAAACGCTGTGAGCGCCTCTCCGCATCGCCGTCTTGCATACTGGCTGGTATCAGTGCAGACTGTTTGCGTGGCTGCGGCCAGCTGGTAAATGGCTCCCTTTCCGAGACATTCAATCGCAGCACCAATTTGCTGATAGTTCTCGAAGTAATCGTGTGTGTCAATCAGCTCCGATACTTCTTGGAATCGTTTCAGGTCGTACCCGTAAGTGAAGCAGAAAGAAAGCAGCAGGTTCTCTGGGACAAGTATCTGCTTTTCAACGATTTTCCGGTATGTGCGGGAATTCATCGGACATCCGAGAAACACACCGTAGAACTCTTGTTTGGACATGCCCATCAGGTAGCGCTGCCGCTCCATGATTACAACGGCACTGTCTGAAATGCTCTTAATCCAGTCTTCTCTTTTTTTCGATGTTTCTTCCACAAACTTACGGTAATTTTCCTCTTTAATTTTGAGAGTTAGCATTTTCCAATCACCTCAGTTCTTGATTCAGACCCGTTTCTGCCATCTAACTATGACTTTTTTATTGGGCCGTGACTTTATTATATCAAATAGTTGTACTAAATACAACTACGCATGTCGTCAAAAAGTGTCAAAATTCCAGTTATCGAGATACATTCAATGCAATAGTTTCACTTTGGGATAGTGCTGCTTTTGTCTGGGTTCAGCACTGCTATAGGTGCTCTCGGATTCGTATATATGGCAAATAATATTTTTAAACACAATATATAGTGGTCAGATAGCGTTTTTCTCTTGCAAAACACTATATCTTGTGGTATAATGTCAGGCATAAACACAAGATATAGTTTCGGCACTCAAAAAAGGTCTTGTGCGTTTGTGCGAATTGCATACCATTGAAGATGGCATCAGGAAAAAGGTTCGAGTTCCTTCACACAGCATAACATACTTGTACTAAGTACAAGGGAAAAGGCGGGTTTGAAATGGCAAAAGGAAACGCAATCGTTATGTATCTGGAACAGGCACGCATCCACGGTGAGCCTATTGGTGTAACTCGCAGCGAGGTGCTCTTTACGAAGCCGAATGGATATACTGTTCAGCCGCACAACAGGGTGGTATCGAAAGCCGACAACAAGACGATGGGAGAGTCGTTTTTGAACGAGCTCATCTATGTGCTCGGTGCTGAGGACGGTGAGGAGCGGAAACTTCCTTACGACCGCGAGGTGCTTGTGTATACCTCAGATGAAATCAATTCCGACAACTACCGTACTTATATCAATGCGGTGAACACAGGAATCGACTGTCCTGTGCATAACTTCAAGCTTTGCCAGAAACTGCGCCGACTCTGTGATGAGCGCGGATACCATCTATTCTTTAGTAATAACAGCCTGCTTGGTTCAACGATTCGCAACGATGCAATGGCTGAACTGTACAGCCAGCTGAAAATCCTGAACGAAAGGGGAACGCAGGATGCAAGCGGAAAATAACAACGATATTGCAATTACCGAAGCCAAACTCAAAGATTTTCTGAGTTCGGTTCTGTCATCGGAGGGAATCGTAGTGGACATCAGACGCACATTCATCGAATACAACGGCGTGAACCGTTCGCGGGTCTTTGCCCGTCATGCAAACCGCATGGCTTGCAAGGGGTCGAATGAAAAGTTCGTCGTGATTGCACTGCTGTGTTACCCGGCTCTTCAGTGGCTTTTGAAGGCGCAGGACATTGATGCGCTTATTGAGAAGCTGAAAGAGGAAAATGAGGATGAATCGGTTTGGCGGATGAGCAACATCCAGCGTATCCTCGAATCGTCTATGGGCGGGTGCAAGCCTCAGCTTCGCCTTGAAATGAGAAAGCTGTTCTTCGCCCGCTGCCAGCAGCTGGTGGATGAGATTGATGAGGCAATGAACAAGGCTGTGTTCATGAATCCATCCAGCAAGCCGAGCCGTATTAGCCTTGCGATGGCGATGCTCAGGGGTTCGATTCTTGACAGCGACCCTGTTACGGCAGTCACTATCCGCAACAACTTCGATTCTATCATTGAGGATGTTACGACGATTGCCGGAGACGCCATCAAACCTTTAGTCATGCAACTAGCACCGAATGAGGGTGAAGCAAAAACAGCAGAAGCCGCTTACCTCTACCATAACACCGAGGTGCTGCTGCGGGAATATTCCCGAATCGTCAATCCGTCCGTTGCTGACGAGAACCGGTCTTTGCGGATTCTCGCACAGGGCGGCAACACACTGGAAAGCGATGCGCGATGCCATCAGGCACAGGTGCTTGTCCAGTACGCCCAACTCATCCGGGGTGCTATTGAGTTGGTGAAGGATTTTCCCGGAGACTCTAAATTGTACGATGTACTTATGCTTGTCGTGAACGAGAAGTATGGTGCAAACGGCACAGATGAAGCCAAACTGGCTGAGCAGGTCGGTATCAACAGCAGTTACTTCTCGGAGAAGAAGCATCGAGCGTTTACCGCCTTGTCAGCGCTATTATGGGGCTGCGATATTGAATCTTTACTGTCTCTGTTACAGTAAGGCTTCTTTCCTGCACTTTTTTTGCGCTGATTCATGCTTGTATTAAATGCACTTTATCCATGATTCCGGCTGGATTTATCCCGCTTGTGAATAGTCCGTAGAACCTCATGTGTGGGAATGACGCATGGGGCTCCTGAATCACACTTTAATTCATGGTTGTATTTTGTACACAATGCAACCACTGCTCTTAAAAAGGAGGAGCAATTCTATGGCAAGCGAAATTGGTAAAATCGTACACTGCAAAATCTGTGGAGCACCTATCGAAGCACGCGGGAATCGCCTTTATTGCCCTGTATGCTATAACCAGAACCGCCGCAATGCAGCCCAGCGCAGTAACGCACGGACCAAAATGGAGCGGGAACAGACGAAACGTGAGGAAGCAAAAATGAAAGAGAACAATCGTATCGCTACCAGCGCAGCAGAACTCAACATGCGTGCCAAGCTTTCTAATCTCGGAGGCATCTCTTATGGTGACCTCTCTATCTGGGAGCAGACGCACGGCATGGAATTCTCTGCCTGGGTGCATGAGTGGGAGAAACTGAACAGCGGTACACAGGCTGATGGGTTGAAGTTCCCGGACCATCTTCCGGAAGGATTCCCGACCCGCCGGAAGCCGCCAGAGCATCCCTGGACGAAATCCACTTCTTGTAAGTGATGGTCATGTCCAAAAAACCGAAATATGAGCGGTCGGACGACTACCGCTATCAATACATTCGAGCCCATCCCGGATTCATGGGCAAGTATTACCTCTGTCCTTATTGCGGGCGCATCATGCTGAAAAAGACGATGCAGGTGGACCATATCGTTTCTATCAGCCTTGCGAACAAACACCGGGCTTATCGCGTCTTGGTTCCGGACGGCAACATCAATAATCTTCATAACCTCACGGCATCGTGTCCCAAGTGCAATAACCGGAAATCGGATTCCGGCGGATTCTGGATTTTCCTTGCTAGATTCGGCGTTGTCTTTTATGCCGTTATCTGGCTCTTGCTCTTGGGCTTCGCTGCATGGTTTGCCATTGGTGCTGCCACGGGACACATTCAGCGTGGATTCCTTTTGCCGTATTTCTCTGCTGCGGGGAATGTCCTGATGCAGGGTACGGCAAATGCAATCGCTTCGATATTCAGATTCCATTAGTTTTTCATATAAAGGAGATATTCAAAATGGACAATACACAGAATCTCGGTCAGCCCGTTGGTAAGGTCACTACGACCTACAACGGCGAAAAAATTCAGGTCAATGTCTATGCAGACCGTTCTGTCATCCTTCCGGATGGCACGGTGCGCAAGGTCAAGCAGGAAGTGGTCGATGCCCTCATCGCTAAGAATCAGGCCATGAACCCTGCATCCACCATCGTTCGAATGGCTCCCGCAAAGCCCCGCATGACCCAGCCTGAGCCGAGTCAGGAACCGGTCCAGCAGCCCGCCGCGCAGGTTCAAGAACCCGCTCAGCCTTCCTACCAGCCGCAGATGCAGATGCCCGCACAGCCTCAGCAGCCTGTCATGCCTCAGAACGCAGCCGTTCCTGAAATGCACTACCAGAACGAGCCGGTCCAGCAGGGCTATGATACGCAGATGAATGCTCCTGCCGATATGCCTGCACAGGATATTCCTGCACCTGTGGCACAGGACCCCGCCGCCGAGCAGAACGCTGCGGACAAGAAGCAGATGTTCCATAAGGGGAAAGGTAAGGACAAGAAGAATGCCCATGCCGACAAGAAGCGTGGTAAGGCTAAATCCGCTCCTGCTGAGGTGCAGGGTGAGGGCTTTGACGGGAATATGCCTGTTGAGAAGGCCAGGAAGAAGTCCAAGGCTGGCGTCATTGTTGCCGTGGTCCTTGCAGCCGTTATTGGCGGCGGTGCGCTGGGATATGCCTATGTTCCTGCCGTCTATGACGGTGTGAATAATGTCCTGACTGCTGTGACCGGCAAACAGGTTGGCGTTCCGGCACCTATCCCGTCCAACACGGGTGATGGCAATGCCCCGACAGTCAGCCAGCCTCAGCTGCAGCAAAGCAGCGGCACCAGTGAGAATGCCCTCAATGGCATCGACCTGAGCGGTGATGTCACCATCGAGTTCTACGCTACGGTGCGTACCGCTGATGGCCGCGAATACAAGGTCCCGCTGTCCAGTGCTAACCTGACAGACGGAAACCTGAAAAGCCTGCTGGACGGCAGCGGATTCACCCTGACCTCCGGTCAGTAACCGCACTCTGAGATTCAGATTTCTAGGAAAGGGGTCAAACGGGCGGGCAGCTTCACTACAAATCAAGATGCTCTAAAGCCTGTCTGATACTATATCGGACAGGCTCTCGTTTTATAAATAAATATGAATGATATGCTCAATGCGCAAAAGGCAAAGCTTATAATCGCTGCATGCTTGTCCTTTTTCGTCGGAACCTTTCTGGCTCTGTACACGAAAAGCCTTCCGACATTCGGTGCCGGAGTCTTAGTTGCGGCATACTTCCTTGTGGAATTTTTAACAATGCTCAAAAACAGCAAAGCCGACAAGTATATCAAGGTCACCGCTTTGGCGGTCAATGCGGATGAATCAAGAGCGGGATTAGAGCCGATGGAAACATGGCGGTTCATCCCTGTGAATGAAGATGGCGAGTATCTGGATAAGAACGGCAAATATGATATCTTCCTGCAAGTAAAGCCCCGTGACCGCGAATATCATATCGGAGCACTTTACGATATGCTGTTTTGCGCCGGAGACGGCGAACGACTGACGCAGGATAACCTTGTCGCTATCGAACAGAATTCCGTCAAGGCGAAAGTTCAGAAAGAGGGGCTGTTGCGTCGTGGAAAGAACCGTCCGGTACAAGAATCTGAAAATGAGAAGCAGGAATCGGCGTCATCGGAGAATGAGAGCAAAACGGATGTGGAGGATGATGAGCCTTGAACTTTGCAACAACACTCCTTCTATGCCTAGTATGCTCTGTTTTTGCATTCAAGGTGACGAAGGACAGGCGTTCGCTTACCGATGTGGTTTCTATGGGAAGGAAGTACCGCCGTCATAGCAAAGAAGTAGAAGCCTCCGCGCTTGAACTCGTTGTGACGGAATCCGGTAACACTGCCTTAAAACTCGATGCCAAGGGAAGCAAAGATTATGTGGCGGTGCATCTTTCCCGCAAAGAAGCGAGAAAATTCAAAGCGGCATTTGCGGCAAGCAAAGGCGAGCCGTTAAGTCTATCCCTGCATCAGTATAAAATCGGCGGCAAGAAATACTATGCCCTGTTTGAAAACCACCACGATAAGTATGCGCCGGTTGACTTGGAAGGTGTGCAGGAAGAAAAGGTAAAAACCATCTGCCGCACGGCTCGAAGCGTGGCGGCGGCACTGTATTTCTTTTCCCTGCTGCTGTATTCCGTCAGCTTTACCGTGTCGGTCGTTTTGATTCTGGCTGCTACGGGACTTATCTACATCAACATCCCGTTTCTGCCGGATTCTGCATGGGATGATGCCTGCGAGTTCATCAAACGCCCGAAAGAACCGTCAAAAAACGGTAATGAGGAGACGGATGTAGTCCCTTCAGCGGCATCCATCATCCTGCAAAACATCATGGACAAGTACGGCACAGCTGAACCGGAGCCGGAACCTGTAACGGTTAAGCCGGAAACGCCCAAGAAACCGGAACAAAAAGCCGAAAGCAAGCCGCCAGAACCCACGGATGTCGAGTCCATCCCGGACACGCCCCACCAGACAAAGCCTGAGGCGTCAAATCCTGCGTTTAAGCCGAAAGAGGTGTCGTTACCCTCTGAGCCAGCAAAAGCCTCAAGCGAGCCCGATTTGCCCGTTCTGGACGATGTTTCTCTGGACACGGATGAGGCAGCAGACGATACCCTCGCTCTGGATGCTGAAATCATAGACGAAGATGCGGGGGAAGTAAGCCTTACTGCTGACCCTGAACATGATGCCGATGCAGCGCTTGTCTCTTTTGAACAGGAAGCGGCTTTAGCTTCTGATGATGAAGACGATGCTGCGGCATTGGAGCGGGAACTCGCGGCACTGGAAGCAACATTGCCGACACCCACTACCTTCGACCCGTCCGGCATCGAGGAGGACGAAGACGATTTCGAGTCCTTTGACATGGATAGCTGGCTGGCGGAAGATGTTCCCGAGATTGAGCCTGACACCGAGGCTGAAATCGAGTTGGAGACTGCGGAACCTGAACTCACTGTTGAACCGGAACTCGAACCTGCAGAAACCGACTCTGAACCGCCCGCCAAAAAAGAAATCACGCCGAAACCGGCAGGGATGGAGTCTGACCAGAACGGAAAGAAAGATAAGGCTCCTGCTAATTCGGAGAAGTCTTCTGATTCCGGCACAGAGAATCCCGTTAAGGTGAACGCCTTTACGAAACAGGAGAATCCTGTGCCCGTGGAAGAAAAGCCTGCGCCTAAACAAAAACCTGCAAAAGCCTCAAAGGCGAAAACGCCGGAATCTGGTACTTCCAAACCGGCTACGGCACCTGCTCCTGCGAAGAAACCGGAAGCGGATAACCGCAATGATGCTTCTTTGTTCGGTAGAGGGTTTCAGAACAGAACAACGAAAGGTTCAGGCGGCGGTAAGAAGAAAGCAAATCAATCCAAGAAACCAGAACCGTATTCGGAGGGCGAGCAGATGCGCTTCGATGGCATTTGATACGTTTTTACGGCAAATTCCTGAATTGAAACCGGCACTTGCACATTCTTGCGAACGGATAATAATGGAAATTGGTTGAGCAGCGTTTCTTGACCGTTTTAACTCTCAACCATAATCGGAAAACGGCTAACCTAGAACCGAGGAACATCATGGGTACTTTGAAAAGTTTTGCGGCACTTCTTCTGAGTGTCGCAGCCTTGCTGACTTCGGTGCTGGCTCTGAATGCGGCCCAGAAAAAAGCAGAGATGCAAAAGGCAGCTGCGCAGACGGTGACGAAAGCCGTTGTTGCTGCGCAGGAGGAAACGGCTCTTGCATCCGCTCTTGATTCTGATACCTGTGAAGCAAAGCTTCTGGGTATACAGGTCCTGAACACGGAAGTCGGGACACTGGACGCAACTGTCAGCACTGCGGGTCCGTTGGGGGCAATCGAGGCAAAGCTTAAACCTGAAAAGGAAGAGAGTGAAGAGAAGAAGCCGGACGGCACTGCTCAGGAATCCGCGCAGGAAAATCCCGCCAACAGGTCTGCGGACGACTACAACTATCCGGATTTTTGCGGACGGCTGTATATCCCTGCTGCGGGTATTGATGTCGCGCTGTACAACAACACATCTCAGGATACCTGCAACCGGACCGACAGTGCTGCGATTTTCCCGCATCGTCCTGAGGATGGCGGCAGCAATATCGTGGCTGACAACGAACTTGAATCGCTGACTTCCGTGGCGGTTGGGTCTACGGCATATGTCATCACGCCGGGTGGACAGCAAATCAACTATGTCTGCGTGGATGCGTTCAATGGTCACAACGATGTGACGGGCTATGATGCGCTCCAGAAAGATGACGGCACTGTCGTTTGGGGCAGCGCAGAACTCATCGTCTATACTTGCTTGGGTGATGCGTACAATGTTCGTGTTGCCTGCTTTAACCGCGCTTGATGGTCAGGAGGATTGAAAACACATGAGTAAAAAGACTAAGAATCGTCTCGCTGTTCCTACGCAGGAGCAGAAAGAGTTCGAGACGAATATCGAAGCCCCGAAAGAGGAGTTCGCCACTTCTCTGACTCCGGTTGCTGATACCAAGAAAAAGGAAGATACCGCCGAGGAGAAGAAAGAAGAGACTCCTAAATCTGAGCCCGCCGCTCCTGAAGAGAAGGAGGATTCTGCCCCTGAAAAGGCTGAGGAGACTCCCGATAAGGAGAAATCCGAGACTAAGACCGAAGATGTTCCTGCCAAGGACAAGTTCAAAAAGGACAAAAAGGCAGAGGTCAAGGAAGATAAGAAGCCCGAGACGAACAAGAAGGATGCCAAACCTTCTAAGAAGGGCGGCAGCAATGTCATTCTCGGTGTTAGCTGCGCCGTGATGGTCGCGGCAGTCGGTGTGATGGGTATGACGATGGTTCAGAACAAGAATGCTGACAAGTCCTCGATTCCCGCTGTTGGCGGTTCGTTCTCTGTGACCGGAAATGTCGCAGAGGATACTTCGTTCACCGAGCAGGCTGCGGTCGCCCCGTCTACGGCTCTCACCTCTGATGGTCGCCGGTGGGCGATGGGGGCATCCAATGTCCTGATTCAGGCTGAGGATGGGACCGGTGCTGTTGTTCCTGTGGATGCCGCTGAGACCTTCCAGTACGATGGCAAGAGCCTGTCCTTTGAGAAGGACGGTGCCACTTACATTGTGCGTATGGTTGCCGATTCCTATACCGGTGCTGCCCAGTACGCAGAGGAGCAGACCGATGAGAGTTTCACGGTCTCGGGTATGCGCTTCGCCGGAAACGGTCAGGTGCTGGTCGTGGTCGGTACTCGTTCTGCCGGTGACGATGAAGGCAATGCAGCTGTCCGCACTGCTGTTGCTGATATGCTCGAAAAGGCTGTGCCCGCACAGGGGTCCGGTAACATCACGCTCAATGGTGTTGCCGTAACTGCTGATGGCTGCGAGGCTTCCTTCTCGAACGGTCTGGCACTTGTTAAGAACGGCGATGGTGAGGTCAAGTTTACCCCGTCTTCTTATGATTCCGAGACCATCGCATTCGATGATGCCGGGACGACTGCGAGCGGCGCTGCTGTCACGCACAGCGACTATGCGAATGTGAATGATACCGAGGCATATCTCATCGAGTCCGATGAAGGCAACGTCATGGCGTTCACGAACAACGCCGACCTGCTGACCTCAGTTCTGGGACTTCAATAAATAGCATTTAGGAGATTGTATCGCATGAACAAGAAAAATATCGCAATGATTCTGAGCGTCGTTATGACTGCAAGCGTGATGCTGGCAGGCTGCGGCAAGAAGGCAGCTGCTCCCGCTGCCGATTCTACTGTTTCTTCCAGCGCAACGGGGGAGATTGCAACCGGTGAATCCGCTACGCCCGAGACCTCTACCGAGACCGTCACCGTGGATTACGGTGTTGGTCTGAAAAAGAACGGTTATTTCAAGGGTGTCAAGGCAAAGAAGCTGGTTACTCTGCCTGCTGATTACGCCAACATCCAGATTCCCCGCGACGAACTCGATTTGAAGGATATGGATGCCTCTGTGACTTCTACTATCAGCCAGATTACGAGCAGCTACGGTGACCGCGTGAAAGTCGAACGCTCCGCTCAGGCTGGCGATGAGGTCGTTGTCGATTATGAGGGCACTTATAACGGCGAGCGGTTTACCGGAAGCACGGCAGGTGATTCCAAAATCGTTATCGGAGCAGGGTATTTTGTTTCCGGATTTGAGGACCAGCTGATTGGACATTTCGCCGGTGAGGTCTTTGACATCACGGTGACTTTCCCGGACGAGTACCCTGCCACCACTGACCTCGAAGGCAATGAGATTGCGCTGGCCGGTCAGGATGTTGTTTTCCGCATCACCTTGAAAGAAGTCGATGAAATCAAGCTGACCGACCAGAATGTGAAGGACAATATTGCTACACAGGATGGCTTTGTTCTGAGTGATGGTTCTGCGGTAGATACCGTCGAGAAGTTGAAGCAGTATTACACCGAGACCTACGAGCGCGATTCTCTGAAGACTGCAGTTTACAGCTACATCATCGACAACACTACGGTTGGTGAGATTCCCCAGAGTATCCTTGATGACCAGCGTGAGTCCTATCGTCAGGAAATCAAGGCGATTGCAGCCAGCTACAATATCTCCGAGGAGGAGTACCTGCAGCAGGTAGGTGCCGAGTCTGAGGATGCTCTGCTCGATACCTACAACGACCAAATCAAGAACAGCGTCACGAGCCTGCTTATCTTCCAGGCTATCGCCGAGGAGCAGCACATCAAGGTCACGGACGCAGATGTGAACGCCTATTTCGGCAACGATGAACTCTCTGTCAAACAGGCAAAGAGTTATTACGGCGAAGAATTCCTCAACCAGAGTGTTCTGTTCGATAAGGTCTATACATGGCTGGTAGACCATGCGTCTATCGTATAAATTTCTTGTTCTTTTTGCTTGACGAGGTGTGCGAACCGAATAGAATAGGTATTGTACGATAGATACCATTCTACTTCATGCGTTTTGCGCTCGTACGATTCACAATTTGTCGAAAGGCAGACTTCCTATTTCACATAGGGGTCTGCTTTTTTATTTTAAATTTCGTCTTTTGAAAGGAGACAATTATCATGACTAACGTCAACAATTTCGCTATTATCGGTCATCTGACTGCAGATGCAGAGGAGTTCAACATCGGCAACAACACATATGTCAGCTTCCGCGTTGCTGTCAACCGTGGTCAGAACAAGGATGCGTCTTTCATCCCTGTCCGCGCCCCGAAGAAGTTCATCAGCGACACCCTGCGTGCCAAGCTTACCAAGGGTGCCAGCGTTCTGGTTTCCGGTCGTTTCGAGTCCGGCCACTACGAGAAGGATGGTCAGAAAAAGTTCTATGACTATCTGAGCGCAGCCACTATCCAGCACGATGTCAACGGCGGCTTTTCCGAAGGCTTGCTGATGGGCAATCTGACTGCTGATGTGGTGACGCGCAACACCCAGAACGGCGGCACGATGGTTACCTTTACCGTCGCCAGCAACCGTTCTTATCAGAAGAACGGCAACTGGGAGAACGCCACTTCTTATGTATCCTGCGCCGCGAACGGCAAGACTGCCGAGTTCATCGCCGCTCACTTCCATAAGGGTGACCCCATCATGCTTGTCGGTGTGCTGGCCAGCAACCAGTACCAGAACAAGGACGGTCAGAACCGCACCTCCTATACGGTATGGGTCGAGAAGGCATCTTTCGCAAGTCGCAAGAACGCCTCTCAGAATGATGATGTTCCTGCTGTGACTGCTGCTCCCGCTCAGGCTGCTCCTGCCGCCGCACCGGCTGCTCCTGCTCAGGCTGCTCCTGCTGCACCTGCTGTTGCACAGCCTTCCTACGGCAACTACACGGGTGACGACTTCGCCGATATCGACGAGGATGACCTGCCGTTCTAATTCCAAGACCCCGCGAGCTGCGCTATCAGGCTATACGGGCGTATTCTAAAATCATTATAACAACGCCGGGACTTTTCTTCTTGAAAGGTTCCGGCATAATTTTTAAGGAGTGTACAAAAAATGGCTAAAGTTTCTTCTTCCGCTATGTGGAGTGCTACCGGCATGGCAAATGTTCAGGCTTCCGCAATTCCCGCATACCTAAAGGACAAGGGTCTTTATGATGGCTCGGCTTTCATAAACGACCCAGATGCGTGTTCCATCTATCAGGAAGCCCCGTTTCAGAATACCAATCTTTGCTCGCAAGGCTTATTGTTTTTGGATTTCGCAAAAGCTTTGTGCCGCGCCGAGATGGTAAATGCCGGTATCACGGTAGGCGCATATTCCGTCAACAAAACAGGTAACTGCCTTGCTGAATGGGTCTATAACGACTGCTTTACGCTGACATCCGCACCGTCCGCACCTACCGGCAATTCGCTTTGCCTCAGCTACGATAATACGACAGGGTATTTCGGTGCCTCTGTCGGTATGGGTTCCGTTGATGTGACAAGGGTCGGCTATGCGCCGTTCTTCTTTGCAATGTGGGGTCTGTTCCTCCAGAATATCGACGGTTTCGAGAATGCTTTCACACGGTATTGCAACACGCCTGAGCAAAACGATAAGCTTCGCCAGAAACTCGCGTGTAAGATGTCTGGTACGATTCATGATGCCATGCAGAAAGGTGACTTGAATCCTGCCTCGCCCTCGAACACATCGGTGCGCCGTCTGACTGAAACACAGGTGAGAAGTGCAAAGTTTGCTCCTTCCACCATTTATGGCACTTTCAAGGTTATGAACCTGAAAGCTACTGGTCAGTCTAAGATTCCTTCTTTCAAGTCCACCAGAAAGTTTGTTGGTGCTTTCGCGGATAAGAATCGTGTTCTGTCCGAAGAAGAGAAGGGTCTCGTCCCGCAGATTGGCGACGAATATATCCTGCCTAAGGAAGTTGTTGCCGTCTGCCATCTGATTGCCGAAACTCGTGGTTCTAAGCGCCCGATGACGAATGTCATGCTGCGCGGTGACCCGTCTGTCGGTAAGACTGCAGGTGCGCGTGCTATTGCCGCTGGTTTGGGTCTGCCGTACACCTTCATTACCTGCAATGCGGGCACTGAGATGTACAACTTCATCGGCGATATGATGCCGGTCGATTCTTCTGCCACTTCTGAGAGTATCAATGCCGAGTTGTTCAAGAACCTGCCGAGCGCCACCGATATCAGCATTGACCCTGTGAACGCATACATGGCTATCACGGGCGTTTCTAAGCCGGATGCTACCGAGACTGAGTGCATGACGGAACTGTTCCGTAAGCAGCTTAGCCTCTGCGCTGATGCCTGCAAGAACGGCTTCAAGTATGTGGAGAGCCCTCTGGTTCGCGCCATCCGAAACGGTTGGGTCTGTGAGTTGCAGGAGCCGTCTCTGATTACTCGTCCTGCTGTTATGCCCGGTCTGAACGGTCTGCTTGATGAGACTGGCTGCGTGGTCCTGCCGACAGGTGAGATGCTGCATCGTCATCCTGACTGCATCATCATTTCTACGCTGAACATCGACCTGGAAGGTTGCCGGCCTTTGAACCAGTCGTTCATTGACCGCCACCACATCATCATGGATATGGTCACGCCCTCTGAGGCTGTTATCGAGAGCCGTATTCGCGGTATGACCGGATGCGATGATACCGTACCTTTGAAGCAGATGATTGCCTTCGTCAAGGAAATCGCTGAAATCTGTGCAAGGTTCGGTGCCACCGATGGCAACGTGAACTCTATGCGTTCGCTTGCCAACTGGGTGCAGGCCGGTTCTATCACTGGCAACTATGCAACTGCAGCTACCTGGACGGTCATCAGCGGTGCCACATCTGATTTGGCTACCCGCGAAGAACTTGTTCGCAAGCTGGCAAACTATCAGTTCTAATCATCTCATAAGGCCTCGCTGTTCGTCAGCGGGGCTATTTTTTGTGCGGGGAAAAGAACAATATGCAACTTCGCTAAATAGGAATTTAGCGAAATATAGGGGAGTTTATAGGACTCTTGCCGATTTTATAGACGATGCAGCGTCCATTGCATACACAGCTGCGGTCAACCAGCGAAATTGCGCTTGTAAGCGCTCGAGAACGAACAACGACATACAGACATCTTGTTGCGAACAAACTGTACAACACAAACCATTCTGTACGCGATGTATTGCTGCATCAGCATCTGATTGACTGTTGGTGTTACCGCCACTGATACGCTGCTCAACCTCGAACCGATGCTGCTAACGGTCAGCACAGACCTACAGGCTCGCGGCGTATTGATACGCGGCAGCTTAGTCCAGAACGGAATTGTGTCAGAGTACAAGTATCATAGGCCGAAACTAATCACTGCAGCTTTCGGGTATCAGCTGTTTCCCTGCCGCTTCTCGTAATTCAGTATTTTCTTAAAAACTCGCGTTCGTGTTGCTGTGAACTTCCACTATGCAACTTAGTTACAAAATTCACAAAGTGTTTGTTAGTAAGTCCACATTGCAAGGCTGTATAGTTGCCAGTCCCCTACCCTTCTCGAAAAAAATGTCGCACGCTTTTTGTTGGTATCCCCTTTCACACAAAAAAGAGACAGACGCTTTTCCAGAATCTCTGGAATCGTATCTGTCTCTTTTATTGTTTATTGGGCGCTTGCTCTCACAGCCACGGAAACGCGCTTCTGCGGGCTTCTTGTCTGCACGAGGGTCCTTATACTCCCAAGCGTCAGAGGGCTTGTCTGCACCCTTCCATGCCCCGTCTGTGACTGAGCATTATCACTGCCACGCAATTGGTTCTCTTCTTGCGAGTTCAGGAGCGTTTAAAAGGAGTGCCAGGATTGCAAACCGATAGGTCACAATTTCTCCGCAATCCATAGCAATACGGATATCCTGCGCATACACGACTTCGTTGAGGACCTTAATTTCATCGTCTGTTAAATAGAAGGAAATCTGCTTGTTGTTGGCTACCTTTGTACCGCGTTTGCGAGCCTGGTCGGGCATATATGCAATGACTTCCTTGGCATTCGGGAGAACATAGACGGGGTCACTCCCCTCCCCTGCTGTTTCGTTTTCCTCGAACTCAGCAGAATCTCGGGTTATGATATGCCCCTTCCCTGCCCTGCTCACTTTTTCGATTTCCTCACGCAGGACCCGATTCGCAATGGTGCCAACGCGCAATCCCTCATAGATTGCCTGCAACTCGAAGCATTCAGAGATTTCCGGTCGAAAGCGTACGAGGATTCTTGTCTTGTCGTTTTCCATCGATGCCGCCCGCCTCATTCGATAGACTCAATCTTCTCTTTGAGTTTTGTTGCGATATCGATGACCTCATTCAAGGCTGCAATGTCAGCTTCACGGGATTCCTTAGAAACGCCACGAAGAGCCTTGACAAAGTTTCTGCTGGTATATGCCTGCTGCAGTTTCTTCACCATGCGCGGAGTAGCTTTCTGGATGATGCTGGTATTATTCTCGGCAACATCCCGTTCCTTCTTCACCAAATCCCGAGCAGCCTCTCTCTGACCGGCATGCTCAATGGCTGCTACTTCTTCGGCAGAGCCGGACTCTTTTGCCTTGCCGTATTCCTCTGCCTTTGCTTTCAGGTCATTGATGTTTTCATCAAAATACTGCAAAGCTTTTTCATAGGCAGCTTCATAGTCTTTTGATGTCCCCTGCCGCTGTACATCAAACAGGTATTCACGGAAAGTGTCGTGCAGGGTATCGCGCATCACTTCGATGTGGTTCTTCCCTGCACCCTCGGAGTCATCACCATAGCAGTTTATGTTACTTAATGCAACAAAGCGTTTGGCAATCTCTTCTTGCTTATCGTCCTCAAAACGCAGATAGGTCTCACACTCGCTACGGGTCAGAATTTTCGCGTTAAGAAGCTCCTTCAAATCACCTTTCAGCTTATCCTCAATACGGGCATCACGCTCGATGGTACGAGGATTGACGGAACTCACGGTCTTGGTTGCTCCGAGCGCCTCTTCCCTGCTCATATTGTAAGGAGCCTGCTGCAGGCAGTTGATGAACTCAGCGATTGCCTGACGGCGAACAGCCTCATCGCCGAAGCCGCCGCGAACTTGAAGGTTCGCGCTATAGAGGAGAACTTTCTTCTCATTTGCGGTAAGAGGCGTGGTAATCACATTGCAGTTGCGTACCACATTCCAAGAGGAATCCCCCTGCTCTTCCAGATACTTCAGAGCGCGGAAACGGCGTTCACCGGAAAGAAGAACATAAACCTCTCTCCCCTCTTCCTCAGTCGGGAAGACTACAAGGTTGTGCATCAGACCATTGCGCTTGATATCTTCTGACAGGATTCGGATATCATCTTCCTCGTCCAGATTACGGAAAATCTCGTTATCGGGGTTCGTGCGGATATTCGAGAGAGCAATATCCTTGTTTGCGTACTCGACCTTATGCTGTGCCGAGAACAGTGAGTTATAGAAAGCACCAGCGTCGTTGCTATTTACCTGTTTCAGAGCATTGATGTCCGGAAGCTTCGGCGTTGCCTTCGTCCCCTTCTTCTTTGTTAGAGCCATCTTATTTCACCTCCAGCTTCGCAAGACGCTCTTTGAGTTCTTTGTATGTCTGCTTATAAGCAATGGATACTGGCTGCTTAGCAGCGGAGAAGCATACCGGCTGGTGGTTGGTGACAGCCATACCGACAGAAAGGCTATGGGGAATCTCAGACTTAAACAGAGAGGAACCCAAAACCTCCTGGCACTGCGCACGAATCAGACGAGTCGCAGCAGCCTTCTTCATGACAGAAGTAAGCAGCACCCCTACCCCCTTCAGACGGCTTCCCGGCGTATTGCACAGCTCGTTGCAGAGCGCAAAGGTTCGGAAAGCGGATTCCTGAGAGTTTGCTTCACACATGGTAGGAATCAAAACATAATCCGCCGCGTTGATAGCATTCGTCAAAAGCAGAGAGTCGCGGGTCGGCTGGGTATCAATGAGGATATAATCGTACTCATCGCGGACCTGACTCAGAAAATAGTACAGGAAATCAGCAATGCTGGCAATCTGCTTAGAACTGTCCTTCTTTGCAATGATGGTAGCATCCTCAAACAGTTCCGGCATTCTCTGGTTGATGCGAGGTGTCTGAGAACTGGCAGGAATCATCTGGACATTATCGCCGTATTCTGTCTCCGTGATATAATCCTTAGTATTGGTATAACGGAAACCAGTGAACATGTCGTATAGAGCCTTGCCGTCATACATGCCGCCAGCAATCTCGCCCTGACCGTCACTCAGCGCACTGGTCAGGTTGCCCTGCGGGTCTGTGTCGATGCAGAGAACTCTCTTGCCGTCCTCCCCCATCAGATATGCCAGATTGGAGGCTGTGACAGTTTTGCCCGTGCCGCCTTTCTCGATGGCGATTGTGATAATCTTTGCAGCCATTTCATTTACCTCGTTTTGCGTAAGACTTGCGTACATGTTGCTGTGATTCGCACTTCTGCCGTTTCCGTTCTGAATGCAGAAGTGTCAAAGACTCCGGTCTGTGTTGCTGTAAATCCGCAGAAAGCTGTTTTCAGCTGTCTCTCCCCTCTTGCGACTTGCGTACATGTTGCTGTTCGCTTAAATTTCAGCGAAAAGTCCTCAAGGAGAAAAGTCTTGGATAAAATGCGACAACACTCAATGTCTTAATTATAACATGCAAAGAAGTAAAGTCAACACGATTCCTGCCGATTTGAAATATTAAATTTGCGACAAGAAATCTCAAAGACTTGCGTTCGTGTTGCTGTGATTTATTTTCCGCAAAAGAAATAGCCCGCCAATCGGCGGGCTATCATCATACATCATCGAACATTGCGAGGTAGTTTGTCTTGAGTGCTGTGCCGGATTCGAGTGCTGCGAGGTTTTGCTCACCGAAAGCAATCGTTGCGGCGGAGTTCTCTACAAGGTCGTTGAAAATCACCTTACGGTAATAATGTGCGCTCTTGGTTCCCCCGTCCGCTTCCAGCATATGCTTGTACTTCGAGCAGATTCCGAAAGCCCAAGTCTTCAAACCGTTGTTGTCTTTGATAATTCGGTTCAGCGCAGCAAGGGCTTCTTCTGCCTGGTCCTGATTCTTTGTATTGGTCAGGATTCGTCCGAGAATCGTAAAGACATCATTGAAGATGTTGCGTTCCTTAGCGGACAGCTTCTCTTCGTAATCCTGATACTGTGCTTTTGCCTTCACTTCGTTTCGGGCAAGGCGATAACTCATACCGAGCACAGAATCAGACAACGGCAGATTGTACTGTTCGAGCGTCTCATCGCTTACTACGCGGCGTGCTTTACGAGGTTTTCTAGCAACCTCGCTCTCGAAGTTCTGATGCTCTTCGTGGAAGGCTCTGACCTTCTTCATCTCTTCAGCGTTTTTATACTTGATGAAGATATAAAGATACTCGTATTTGCGAACGCCGCGTTTTCTTACGGGTACATAGTCGAACCAGAGGTCCGTCATCTCATTGATTTCGTTCTTGACAGGAGCCAGAACATTCTTCTCGAAATCAGAGAACACCTTGTATTTCTCCGCGACTGTCTTTTCACGGCTGAACTTCGGTTCGCTGCTCGCGTCGTTCTTCGTCTTTTTGCGGTTCTGGCTTCTATTGATTTCATCCTTGGACGGCATCGAGAGCATTCCCTTAAACTCTTCAATGTCGAACATCTTGTACTTGTAACCAACGAGTTCACTGCGCTTATCCGGGAACTTGCGCAAGATTTCCTCGGTTACCGGCTCGAAAATCAAACCGTTATTATACGAGTAATCTCGATTGCCGTTATCGTAGGAAAGGATAATCTCGTAAATACGCATCGAATAGGTGCTCTGCATCATCAGAAGATATTCGATGCTATAGGAAGTATAGTTGCTGGTCAGCTGCGCAATGTCCCGCCAGATATCGGGATTGAAGCGCATCTTGATGGTCTTTTCCTTGAAGTTTACAATAGAACCCTTGCTGACCCAAGAAACCGACTTGATGGCGTCCGGACCATCCGGCACCCAGAATGTACGGTTCTCGAGGTTCTCAACCGTTTGCTGCAGATGCGGACGGTATCCGGTGCGCATCATATTAACGCCCGTCAGCTTCGAGAATTCCTGAAATGTGATGGTATAGTATTTCGATGCATCCAAATCGCTCTTCTGGTCGATTTTAGAAAGCAGCATAAAAAGAATCTTCTGCTCATTACGCGGCAAAGAATACTTCGTCTTCTGAATCAGTTCATTGCTCTTCGTGATGTAGGAGCCGAACGGTGGCTTAGTCGAATCCTGTCGCAGCAGCGCTCTGGTCTTTGCAGAAGCCTCTTCCTGACTCATGACCTCGCCGACAACGACTTCGGTATCCTCGTTCTGTATGATATTATCATCAGTTTTCTTCATGGTATCGCAAGAGACAGCGTTTTCAGCAGCCTCGGCCTTTCTACAAGAATATGGTCAGCTTCCTACTTGTGATGTGCTATTCTGTGAAATGGTTACACTTATGACATTATAAATCATTTTACACTATATGTCAGGAAAAGTCAACGGAGATAGTTTAGACAGAGATTTTTTTCTCTTATTTTTCTAGCTAAGAAATTATTAGATTATTCTCTTATAGCTTATATTTTATTTATTAAGTAGAAACGGAGGTTATTTTGCTTTTCGACAGAGATTGTTTTGCATTACGGAAGAGATTCTTTTGCGTTTCAACAGAGGTTGTTTGTCAGATAAAAGGAGGTTCTTTTTTCAAAATCTTAGAAAATAACCTCTGTTTACGCGAAAGAAACCTCCGTTTGGGCGTTTAGGTAGGCAAGTGCCGTGATAGGGGAGGGTCTTGACCAGCAAGGGAGCTCTCATCCTGAGAGAATAACTCGAAAGATACAGCAGAACAGGACTGTTATGTAGCTCTATTATACGAGATGAGCACTGAAATGACAAGAAAGCAGGAGAGAGAGCTGGAATTTCAGAAAAATCGCGTTAATTATCTCTGGCAAGGTAACGCCAGAACCGAATCGGATGCCGCCTAAAATGAAAATCGTAACCAGTAGCCTAGAAAAATTGTCGCGTAAAGAACCTCCGTTTTAAGGAAGCGTGCGTTCTTTCTCAGTTCTGGAATTTGTCGCGTTAAAAACCTCGGGTTAGATGCTGCCATCAGGTCTCTGTACTGGCGCTGGAATGCGATGTGTTCAGAGAGCAGGGGAGAGATGCTGAAATTTGTCGCGTTAATTATCTCTGGTTTGGGATATGCCTGTGTATCATTTGTTCTCAGAAAATTATCGCGTTAATAATCTCGTGGTCTACGTTGAGAACCGACAGCATCAGCCAGACAGAACCAGAAGGTATGGCGTGTAAACAATCTCCGTTTTGAGGACAGCGGGGGAGTGGTATCAACGACAGCTGATGATGGCCTGACCTACATGAACGAGTCAGCGATAGACCGGCTTGATGCACGCTTAAAAATAATTGCGATAGCAATACAAGAAATCTCTGTTTACAGTGATGTCATGTACATAACATGTTCAGTCTGTAGAAATTGTGCTTCAAATAACAATGTGTATAAGAAATTTTGCGTTATTTGTGATGTAGAAACCTCTTGATGCCTGATTTCTGAAACCGATTTGTATAATAACAACGAGATATAACTATCTGTATATGTTATTCACCTAAAAACTAGAACATGAAAAGAGGCAAAAAGAGTTTTTTATCGAGAAAAATTCATAATGCACACACTTAATAAAAAGAACGGTAATGCGTTTATTATAAAACGAGATTAGCGCAGCAACGCTGCTTATTGCGGAGAAGAATAACGCGATTTTTTCGAGTATTACAAGAAGTATTTGCAGAAATGTGCTGAGTATTCCAACAAAGCCATTGAAAATCTTTAGGCTTTCAAGCGAAGATGCAGAAAAACAGGTTAATGTACTGTCCTGACTGTATATATCAATACAAACTATACAATATGGATTGATGCTTGATAATAATTGTCGCGTTAAGTATCTCTGTTTATCCATGTAATGCAGCAGCAGAATGGGCGTCCTTACTCGCAACAGAGGTTTGCGCATGCGAGAAAAAGCAGGAAGAAAGCCATCGATTTGCGAACGCCTGAAAATTATCGCGTTAATTATCTCTGCTATCTGGATACCAAAGGGGAGTCCTGTAAAGAAGAGAAACTTCAAAAATCGCGAAAAGAAACTCCCTTTATGGAATCCATGAGGATAGCTGCCGGAAAACAGCAGGGAAGGGACTAGCCAAAAAGTCGCGTTAAATATCTCGGGTTAGTGCAGCCGTAGCAAACCATTCTGCAAATTTGTCGCGTTAAAAACCTCAGGTCTCGGTTGGGTGCGATGCCTTCTTGCAGCGGAGATGGGGACTGGAAGGTAAAATTATCGCGTTAATAATCTCAGGGTAGTGTGCTTGTAATCGTCCAGAACGGAAAACTGGATAGGGCAGGCATCAGAATTATCGCGTTAAGTATCTCCGTTTACCGGAAAAGTATCTTGAAAATAATCGCGTTAATTATCTCTGGTTGAGTGCATGGCTGATGTAAAGGTTTGCCATAGAGTTCTAGGCACCATAACAACAAAGACTATAGCAACAAAGTAAATAAAGATAATGCTTTATAGCAACAAGTACCGAAGTCTTGTCGAAAAGTGAAACCATTGTCGCGAGGTAAGCCATAATATGTACAAACTAAGAACAAACGGCAATCATGGTTGTACTGAATACACATTCATGGTAAAATATAAGATGAAAAGAAAATGTAGTCGAAATGGTAATTCGAGATGCAGCTGACAGAAAAGTGGCTAAAAGAGACGCTGGAAAGGAACCCGCAGTTAAAAGTCAAGGTACAGGGCGGACAAAACAGCGAACTCGTACAGCCGGAAGAAGTAGAGAAACCAAAAACGAAATACGGAAACCATCGGGTGTATCTGTATGAGGATGAATATGTCTCGGGAGACAAGTACATCTCAGGGCACGGCAAGCTGGTAGCGGTATTTGATTCCACGAAAGAGTATTGCCGATGGCTAGATTTACGGCTGATGGAAAAAGCCGGGACAATCTCAAATTTGGAACGCCAGAAAGAACTCGTCATCCAAGACGCATTCGTGTATGAGAAAAAGCGCGTACCGCGAATCGTGTACAAGGCTGACTTCTGTTATCTGGATGCGCAGGGTAAAACGATAGTCGAAGATGTGAAAGGCTTCGATTCAAAGTCCGGCAAGTACATGCAGACCGAGGCGTTTCGGTTGAAGTGGAAACTCCTGAAAGCAAAGTATCCAGAATACCATTTCGTGTTAGTGTAGAGTGAGAGTCATGGTCCAGAATTTTGAAAATCAGAATACGCAGGATGTTCTTCCGTTCAAGGGAAAAATCACAACGGTCATGTACTATGAGCCGGAGACAGGATTTGCTATCTTTAAAATCCGTCAAGAAGGGGAGACTAAAAGCAGCACTGCGAAAGGGTATGTGCCGAATCCGGTTGCGGGTGCGAAAATCTACTATAACGGGACTTGGAAAGAAGACCAGAAATTCGGTGGGTATTACATCGCCATCAGCAATTCGAAAATCGACTATGCGGGCGGCGGTAAAGACGCTATCATAGAGCTTCTGTCCAGCGACTTTGTACCGGGTGTGGGACCTACGGTTGCAAAGAAAATCGTTGACCATTTCGGAAAAGATGCACTGCGGGTGATTGAGCGGGAACCGGAACGGCTGAAAGAAATCTCCGGTATCGGTGTTAAGAGTGCAGACAGGATTCACGAAGGGTATATGCACATCGCAAACGACCAGGAACTGATTGCGCTCCTGCTGCCGTATCTCTCAATACAGAAAATAAACTCCGTTATCAAGAAATTCGGCACCGGGAAGATGGCGCTTGAAGAAATCAAGGAAAATCCGTATGTCCTGTACCAGAAATTCTCAGGTATCGGATTTGCTACGGCAGATAAAGTCGCGCTGGGCGGTTGTCAGATTGCGCGTGACGATATCCGGCGTGTGACGGCAATTCTCCTCTATGCTCTTGAAACGCAAGCGCAGATGGCAGGCAATACCTTTATCTGGGTAGATGACATGTACCGTGTCGTCAAAGAAACGATGCGGAATGTCCTGCATGAAGTTGCGTTCCCTGACGAAGTGATACGGAAAGCAGCCACAATAGCAAGAGAAGACAGTCTAGTCGTTGTACAGGGGTCTAAGCCTACGGACGGCAGAAAACCGATGTTCTGCATGTATCTGTACAAATACTGGTTCTATGAGTGCGACATCGCGTATCTCTGTACGATGATTCACACGAACTCGAACTCTACCTACGGTCTGGTGGACAGTCAGGATGTGGATGATGCCATTGAAATTATCGAGGCGGAGGATGGGTTCTCGCTGGACGATACGCAGAAAAACGCGGTTCGGACAGTGTTCGGCTCTGATATCAAGAATGTGACCGTAATTACCGGCGGTCCCGGCAGCGGTAAGACGACCATCATCAAGACCATTATCAAAACATGGCAGATTGCAAGAGGGTTGAAATACAACGAGGATAGCATGTTGCTTTGTGCGCCTACGGGTCGTGCCTCTGCTCGAATGAGAGAAGCTACGGAGCATCCCGCATCCACGATTCAGTCGGCATATTATTCCATGCACGGGGACTGTGAAGCAAGCATCATTGTGGTGGATGAGTTCTCGATGTGCAATCTGGAAACGGCGCACATGGTATTTGAACTCGCTTCACACGGCTGCAAACTCGTTATTGTAGGTGACCCGGACCAGCTTCCTGCCATCGGTGCCGGTAATGTGCTGCGTGACCTTATCCAGAGCGGGGTCGTTAATGTATGTAAGCTGTCTTCCTGCCACCGCAATGTAGGGTCTATTGTAGAGAACGCTATTCATATCAATACCGGTGAAACGACAGAGACCTTCAAGCAGGATGAACAGTTTGCATTGATTCCCGCAAAGGGTAAAGAGATGCGGAACATTGCATTGAGCAACTATTTCGCGTATGTAGAGAAGTACGGCGAACAGGTCACGGAAAAGAACGCCGATACCGCAGAGGTATATGAGGAAGGTATCAAGCAGGTATGTCTTCTGACTCCGACCAAGAAAAAGGGATGCGGGTCACTTTCGGCAACTGATATGAACCTTCTGATTCGTGATGAACTCAATCCCGCCACCGATGCGAACAGCTGGTTCTTCTCCAATTTCAAGAAGAAGGCTAAACCTGAACAGGGATTCGAGTACCGGCTCGGCGACCGCGTGATGCTCTGCAAGAACCACAAGAACAGTTTCGTCAACGGTGATATGGGTTTCATCGTTGATTATCAGGAAAAGGCACTTGACCCGAATACAAGTGGTACAATTCATCACGCTTATACAATTCGTTTTGATAACCCGTGCGATGTAGAAGGGCGCGTCTACACGATGCTGGTAAGCAGAAAGACTTTACAGTCGGAGTTCTCGCTCGCATACGCTATGACCGTTCATAAATCGCAGGGCTCTGAGTTTAAGGCGGTTGTGATTGGCTTTGAAAAAAGCTGGGCACGACTGCTGCAGAGAAACCTTTTATATACGGCTGTCACGAGAGCTAAGAAGGAATGCAGGATTATCGGTGAGATGAAGACGGTCGATGAGGCTATTCTCACGAACGACATCGAGTATCGCAATACTCTGCTGGAAAGCAGATTGACGCATTTCGACAGAGAACGGTATGAGACCATCCATAATAGGAATGTAGAGGACGACGACTCTGATTGGAGGGACAATGATGACTGAGACTATGCAGTTGACGGATATCGGAATTACGCCGCGTAAAGCATCTCAGTTTGCTGCGAAAGGTATCTGTACTGTACAGGACCTGCTCATGTTCTATCCCACCAAATACCTCGATTTCAGAAACCCTATCAGCCTCGCGGACGGAAAGCAGTATGCGGGACAACATGTGGCGGTCAGGGGACAGGTAGTTAGTACCAGAGTCATCAACGGAAAGCACTTCATGCTCCGTCTCTCGGACGGCAATAACTTTTGCTCGGTGTTTTGGTTCAATCAGTCGTATCGTGCCAGACAGTTTAGTGTCGGGCAGATGCTGGCGGTAGGCGGTATCGCAAGCTGGAGCGACGAGTACAAGAGTCTGACGATATCGGCACCGGATTTTGTGTCGTGCGATTTGCAGACAGCGTTTTGCATCAAGCCGATATACCGGAAAATCAAGGGCATGTCGGACGAATATCTTCTGGATGCGATTGCACTGGCATTACCCTATATCCGTAAATGTGTCTCGGACCCTCTTACTGAGGAGCAGAGAAACGCACTGAGAGTTCCGGAACTTGCCCGTTGTGTGCGGATGGCACATGCGCCGCAGGACGAAACCGATATCATGCTTTCAAGACGCCGCCGAGCCGTGGATGTATTGTATCCGTTCTGCTACGGTCTGGAAGTAAAGAAGGCAGAAGCTGCAAAAGTATCTCCGTTTAGAATCAAAAACGCAGCGGCTGTCGTCAGGAAAGCCCAGAGCGAATTGCCGTTTGCGCTGACGGAAGACCAGAATAAGGCAGTACGCCATGTTCTGGAAGAGATGCAACTGGGAAACCGTGTGGATGCTCTCGTTCAGGGTGATGTCGGTTGCGGCAAAACTGTCGTAGCGCAAATCGCAGCACTCGGTATGGCTATGAACGGATATCAGTGTGCGGTAATGTGTCCGACGCTTGTACTGGCCGGACAGCACTATGATGATTTTACGAATTTCCTCGCAAAGTTCGGGTACACTGCCGTGTTCCTGCACGGCGGCATGAAAGTCCGGGAAGAGAAGGCAGCACTTGCGAAAATCGCTTCGGGTGAGGCGAATGTTGTGGTCGGTACACATTCTATCTTTTCCGATAAGGTCAAGTTCAAAAAACTGGGTCTTACGATTGTGGACGAGGAGCACCGATTCGGCGTAGAGCAGCGTGAGGGTCTCAAACAGAAGGCAAAGGAAGGCGTTCATAATATCAGTATGAGCGCTACACCTATCCCGCGAACACTGGCAACTACGCTGTACGGGGAAGGCACTGAAATCGTCAACATCCATACGATGCCTGCCGGGCGCAAACCCGTCAAGACTATTGTCTGGTCGAACGAGAATACCTGCATGGAATCCGTATATAAGCAAATCAAGCAGGGACATCAGTGCTATGTTATCTGCCCACTAATTGAGGATTCCGATGCCGAAACTTTGGCTGGCGTGGAATCGGTCGAAACGACCGCACAGAATCTCAAAGCTTGGTTTGCAAAATATCCCGGCGTTCGCATCGAGGCTATCTCCGGGGACATGAAAGCTAAGGATGTGCAGGCCGGTATTGATAAGTTCGCAGCAGGCAGCGCTGATATCCTGATTTCTACAACGATTGTAGAGGTTGGCGTCAATGTTCCGAACTCGACCGTCATCGTCATCAAGAACGCTGAGCGGTTCGGATTGGCACAGCTGCATCAGCTTCGCGGTCGTGTTGGGCGCAGCAGCTTTCAGAGTTATTGCGTACTCCTTTCTCAGGACAAGGAAAACGAACGCCTTCAAACGATGGCAGCGACAACGGACGGCTTCAAGATTGCAGAGAAAGACCTTGAACTGCGCGGCACCGGACAGATTCTTGGCGTGAAACAGAGCGGCAAAGATATGTACATGGAAACGATGCTGAAATATCCGAAGCTGTATAAGGAAATCCGGACTCAGGCTTCTAAGGATGTTTTGCTCGCTGCGAAAAAATCTTGACCGCGCTTGCGAATGGCAGATAATAAGGATAGGACTTACCATAAATTTGGCATTACCGGTTGGTGATGCCAAGTTTTTCAGGTAAAGTCATGGTTGTATTAAATACAAGTAACTTATCGGAGGGCAAGTATGCAATTCTTTAATACGAAGAAACCGGCAGCAGATACCGCTGCGGTGGATGCTGCAGAGGAACATAAGCAGAGTATCGGCGACCAGGTGATGGAAGCGTTGGGTGTAGGGGATGGTGCCGAGGAACAGATGCATCCTGAGGAAAACACCGAAATCATGATGCCGAAGAAAAACCAGAGTCAGCTGGCGGCTGAGGAGATGATGAAGCAGCATGAGAGCATCTGCGTGATTTCCCCGGATGCCGTCATCAAGGGTGGTATCGAAGTGAAGGACGCCGTCATGGTGGCGGGGCGCGTGATGGGTGATATCGTGGCAGCTATCGTCACCTGTGTCGGAGAGCAGTGCTACGTTGAAGGCAATGTGAAATGCGCCGAGTTGCAGATGCACGGCGGCAAAATCAAGGGAAACATTGAGGCAGATACGAAGGCTGTCGTCAAAGGTGCCATCGAAGGCAATATCACCTGTAAGGAAGATGTGTTCGGGGAACATGCAGCGGTCATCGGTGAGTATATCCGGTGCGGGGTCCTGACGGTCGAGCCGGGTGCCAGAATCGCTGCAAAAATCGAGATGACAAAGCCCGGCGACAAGGAAGAGCGTGAGGCAGAAAAGCCTCTGGTTCACTACGATGTCCCGGGCACGGATGCCGTTAAGCCGGGTGACAAGAATTACCCGAAAATCGAGAAATACATGGATAAGCCCAAGAACGACGATAACAAAGCAAAGCACTAAGCGGCTTTCCAACAAGAGGTAGATAAAACATTGAATAAGCTGAAAGCTATCTGGAAAATTGAAGAACTGCGAGGGAAAATCCTCGTAACGCTTCTTCTGCTCTTGGCGTTCCGGCTCGGCTGCTGCCTTCCGGTTCCGTTCGTGTCGAATACCGCTCTGGATGCGATGTTCTCGAACAACAGTATCTTCGGGTACATGAACATGCTCTCCGGCGGTGCGCTTTCGAGAAGTGCGTTCTTTGCGCTCGGCGTGAGCCCGTATATCAACGCATCCATCATCACGCAGCTGTTGTGTGTGGCGCTTCCCAGCTGGGAAGCCTTGCAGAAGGAAACGACCGGCAAGGATAAACTGGATGAATACACAAAGCGAATCGCTCTTGCGATGGCAGTTGTGATGAGTGTCGGGTACTATTTCGTTCTCCGCAATTACGGTGCCTTGAAGTACACGGCTGGTAAGAGTGGTATCTTTGCAGCCATTGTCATCATCGCAACCTTCCTCGCCGGGTCTCAGATTTCCGTCTGGCTTGGCGGACGAATCGATGAATACGGTATCGGAAACGGTGTGTCACTGCTGATTTTTGCCGGTATCGTATCACGGTGGAGCGATATCAACTCTATCGTTACGAATGTCGTCGGCAAGGTCAAGGTGGGGGAATGGCTCTATTCTCTCATTGGGATTCTGACAGCAGTCGCTATGCTCGCGGCAGTGTGGTTCGTGACCTACAGTGATGGAGCAGAGCGCAGAGTACCGGTCCAGTACGCAGCCAGAACGCAGCGGGTACGTCCGGCAGCATCCTATATTCCCATCAAGCTGCTGATGAGCGGCGTTATGCCTATCATCTTCGCTGGCGTTATCATGAGCCTTCCCGCAACGCTGGATATGTTCATTGATGCCACGAAGCATCAGAGACTGCACGCGGTATTGTCGGTGTTCACGACCGAAAGCTGGCTGTATTGCCTTCTGTATGTATTGCTGATTGCAGCGTTCAACTTCTTCTATATCGAGATTCAGTTTGATGCCGTATCGATGGCGGGAAGCCTTCGCAAGCAGGGCGGCACGATTCCCGGTATTCGCCTGGGAACGCCTACTACGGATATGCTCAATAAGACGCTTCATCGTATGGCACTTACCGGTTCCTTCTATCTGGCAGCGATTGCCTTGACGCCTATGGTGTTCAGTGCCATGAGCGGGGTACGGATTTCTTTCGGCGGAACCAGTCTTATGATTCTGACGGGTGTGGCTCTCGAAGTTGTGAGAAGCATCGAGGGATACATGACGGTCCGGCACCATAAGGGTTTCTTGGAATAAGGAGAACGGTATGAGCATTATCGAGTTTATTATCGGCCTTTTGATTCTGGTAGCAAGTCTCTTGGCAAGTACATTCTGCTACTTCGTGAAGAACGAAAAGAGCGGCGTGAATGCGGCGCTTGGCGGTGCGAGTGATTTCATGGCTACGCGCCGGAATAACGATAACGGCAAACTGAATAAGGTCGTGGCAGTATCGGCATCGGTCATTGCGGTGCTGATTCTCGCCTTGACCGTATACGGTGCTCATTTCTAAGGGGGGGACAGTGATGGAAAAAGCTAAAGAGAAAATCAAGGCTCGGGACATTCCTGCGAAAGTCCTGAATCTGATTCATCCGTCGAGCGTGACCTGGTTGAGTGGTGCCGAAACTACGAAACGGACCGGCGTGATTCTGGCTGTGGTTGCGGCAACCTCTCTGTTCATGGTAGCGGCTGATACATTGTTCGGTGCGCTGTTGAAATTGATTGTATGAGGTGTGGTATGAAAGTAAAAGTGATGATGGCGACGACTCTTGCCGCGCTGGTCATGTTGTCAGGATGCGGCTCGGCTCCGGCAGCATCGTCTGAGGTAGAGACATATTCGAGCGCAATGCAGCTGGTGACCTTGACTGATGATGAGATGCTGGCATCTATTCAGGAAGCGGCAAAGGAGTTGCAGAAAAACATCAACAAAACCGATGAGACGGCGAAAGTCGATGTAGAAGTTGATAAGGACGGCAAATGCATCGTGTATGCGTCCGGACGCGATGAGAACGGCAACGCTACTACGCGGCAGGAACTGTGCAAAGCCGATACCATCAAGGATATGTTCGAAATTTTCTATGACAATGATTGGGTTGACAGCAACGGCAATGTCAACATCAATACCGTTGGCTGATGCCGTTGTAAGGAGACTAATACCATGAAACGAATCATTGTATGTCTGCTGACGGGGTTGCTGGCCGTCGGTATGATGGCGGGATGCAGTAAAAAGCTGACCCCGGAAGAACAGGCGGCTTCGGAAGCAGCAGTATTGGCACAGCAGTTGCAGGAAGAGGAGACCCAGACTGGTCTTAAACGCCTTATCAGCAATAACCTCACGGAATACGAACAGCCGTTCTATGATTTCGTGGACAGCTTGCAGAAGGGTGATGCCGCCGCGGCTGCAAAAGCACTCGGCGTTCCGAATACTTTCGGAGATAAGCTGCAAAGCTGGGTCATCGTGAATAACTACGAGACTTTCCAGAAAGCAGAGATGAAATCCATCTGCCTGAACTCCGCCAAGGACGGTGCTTCTGCCGTTCTGAACATCTACATGAAATCGCCCAAGGATGTCACCACCGATACGCAGCCTGATTATACGATGAATGTCGATTATGTGAATGGGGCTTGGGCACTGACACCTCCGACCGGTGTCATCAAGGACTATGAGTTCTCGGCACCTACGAACAAGGTCACCTTTGAGGGCACTGACCTTTCCTCCTATGCAGCAAAGAGCGCTGCTACGGGTGAGTGGATGGTAACACTGCCCCGGGCTCTTGACCTCGAAAGCAATTCCACCTATGTCATCACCAATGATATGGGCGACTATAACGGGCATGTCTATGATGTGACCTCTGATGGCACGGTAAAGCATATCCTGCTCGCAGACCTCGATGTTGATACGAAAGCGACATACCAGGCAAAGCTGGAAGCCGTTCTGAAAGAATCTTACCGGCTTCTGTCTATCGGGGCAGGGGAGACGGACTTCTCGAATGTCCTGCTCGATTCCAACGAAATCGCGAAATGTGTTCCGACTCCGCTGGAAAACGAGGATGATGTGACGACCGCAGAGGAAAATGCCCGCAAAAAGGCTATCGGTGCTTCTGTAACGAATGTCTCCGTGACCCCCGACGATACGCTGGAAGGGTATCCTGACGCATATACCTACCGCCTTGACGGTAACGACGGTATCGTGATGGATGTGAAAATCAAGGTCAGCACCACGAACGGCGATGCCCGTGTGAAGGCTACTATCAATATGCGTCTTATCAATGGTGCTTGGAAAGTCGTGTCGATTGATTCCAGCAAAGACATCTTTACAGAACTCTCGGTGTTGGACCCCGAATGGTGATTTCATGGCAAGATACAAGATTCGACAGGATAGAAGGAATCGAAAGCCTTTGCCGGAATGCAGACTGACTCCGCAGGAATGGAATCAGTATTGGAAACAGTTGAATTCGGCGGTCGAGTCACAGGATGAAGAATGGATTTACAAGGCCAAAGCAATGGTCAAGGAACAAATCCGTTCTATCTACACAAATCGCTGCGACCGGGATGGGAAATGCGTGCTGTGCGCAGAGAAAGCCGGGTATTTCGGGCTTTGCAAGAAGTGCTGGCGGTCTTTGATGAACAACGCGATACTCCGGTCACAGGGACATACAAGGGTTGAACAGCAGGAACGCAGTGAGAAACCCTGTATTGTATGCGGTGCAAGTCCAATCCTATGCCGTGGCGTGTGCAGTAAGTGCTACAGTTCGATGCGGGCGCATAAGTTCACAACGCCGGAACAGCTGCTCGAATACAAGGAAACCAAGAAAAAGCGCAAAGAACAGTAAAGGAGGGTATTTTTATGATTGGTAATGAGTTGGGTCCCGAATTCAAGTCGTGTTTCACGAACCATAGACGCAGTGAATACGGCGAGAATTTCACGGTGGATATGGTGAAGAAGATGTGCTATGAGGATGCGCGGCTTATTCCGTATCTTCTGAACAGCAAAGCGTTTATGAAATGGGTCAAGGATGTCAGGAAGTTCTCTGAGGGCAACAGCATTCTCGCCGATACGATTCTCGGCATGACCGACTGCTATGCAGAATATCTGACTCGCAAAATCGGGAAAACCTGCGCCACAAAGCGTATGCAGCAGTATACCCGGACACTGAATTCCTGTCTGAAAAACTCCTTTGTCCCGTTTGTGCCGAAAGTTGCCTTCAAGCCGTTCGCGGCAAAAGCAGTTGCATCGACATTCGATATCTCGTCATTCATTGTGGATGTAGATGCCGAGAAAAATTCTGCAAAAAAATCTCCGGATACTCTGAAAAACCCGCTTCTCACCGCATAAAGGGACTTGCCCGTTTGTGCGAACCCCGTACAATAGAGATTGTACGATTGATACCAGACACTCATTACCATTCATAAACCCGAAACCGGGCAGATTCTCGAAAGAGAGTCTGCCTTTTATTTTTGCGTGAAGGAGCGTAAACAATGTTCAGTGAAAGTCAGAAATTCTATCTTAAACGGTTGGCAGCATTGCATGATTTCAAAAACGGACGGAAAGCGGTGTATCTGCAGCAGAAAAGGGAAAAAACATGGGCGGCATATGATTTGCCAAACACAAGAGCGGTGGATGCGTCAGCGGGATTGCTGATGTATCACGGAAAACAGTACAAGGACCTCGAAGGTATCGTAGCGGATGTTCTTGACATCCATCAGGACGCGGGTGCTGTCATGTTCATCAACAACAGCAGAATCGCCAGTGGGTTGCCTGCGTTCGTCACCTTGGATAATGCCGAGGCCATGGGAAGCATTCCCGGGGACAAGGAGCACCGTCAGATTGTGAATGTCCGGGATTACCTGACGGTATATGGCATCGACTACGATGATGTGGATGTCATGCAGCCGGAACGGGCCTGGATGACGACGGAAGTTTCCCTCGAAGTACCCGACACGGCTTACGCAGACACCAGAACGGTTTGCGTTCCGGTAGAAGAAGACAGCGAGATGGGCGCATACTATGAGGCGCTCTTGGAGGCAGGTAGGAACCTGCTCATGGAAGACCACAGGAAAATCAAGTGGGGGGATATGAGCACGGCACCGGATGTCAAAACGCTGTTTCGTATCTGGGATGAGAAGCCGAACCTGGATATGACAGTTGGATTCATGGAACTTTCAGTCCCGGAAGAAGTCATGGGTAAAGGCAAAGCAGGGGATTATATGATGTCGGTCCGTGCGTCCGGCAGCAGAAATCCTTTCGGCACGATGGAGTATAAGGCAACGGTATCGCTGTTCCGGGACTGTTTCAGAATTGGGACTTTCGACTATCCTTTCATCGACGACAATCTCAAATCTCTGACCGGCGATGCGGATGTATCGGAAAACCGGGCACGGCTGTTTGACTATGTCCGGTTCGCAAAACCTGTCGATGCTGCAAAAAATCAGCAAACCGGGCGTGTAATCGCTTGACGAGGTATGCGAACGGCATAAAATTAGAATTGTACGATAGATACCATTCACGAAAGGCATTCTATGCTCGTACAATTCACAATTTCGCTTTAAGGCGGACTTCCCATAACAGGGGAGCCCGCCTTTTTGCATTTCAAATCAGAAAAGGAGAAATTACTATGACTACGAAAGAAAAGTTTATCGAGATGGCAAAGAACATCACCCGTCCCGGCATCGATGAGATGATGGCATGGCTGGAAACAACGGATTTCTATGAGGCACCTGCAAGTACCAAATTCCATGGCTCTCAGGCAGGCGGCTTGTGCGCACACTCTATCACCGTTGCAAAGCGGTTGGTGGAGCTTGCAAACTTCTATGTGCCCGGCAAGTACACGATGGATGAACTCATGACGGTTTCGCTGTTTCATGATGTGTGCAAGGTTTCTACCTATTCGGTGGATATGCGCAATAGTAAGAACAGCGCCGGTAAGTGGGAGCAGGTTCCGTTTTATCGATTCGCACCAAAGGAGAGCGTGGGCGGCAACAATCACGGTACTCTTTCCTGCCAGCGTATTATGGAGCATGGCATCCGCCTCACACAGGAGGAATTCGGCGCTGTGAATAACCACATGGGCGTCACGAATCCTGCTGACGCGAGTGCTGTCTGGCAGTGCTATGAGATGTACACGCTGTCTTGGCTTCTGCATGTAGCGGATGAGGCGGCAACTGTCATCGACAAAATCTGATATCAACCAAAAGCCATCCCTGAATCATTGGGGATGGCTTTGATTTTAAAATTATAAAGGAGTAAATGTAATGAATCGTCTGGTTTATTTTGAACAGATAGCCGGAAGCGCAAGAAAATTTTACCTCATGACCGAAGATGATGGCGGCAGTACCTTTACTGCAAATTACGGCAGAATCGGCACTACGGGTAGCGTCAAGACCTATCCGATGAGTAAATGGCAGCATGTATATAACACGCGAATCCAACACGGATACACGGATAAGACCCGGGATTATCTCGCGGGGCGAACATCCATATCGCCAAAAACCAAGCCTGTAGATGGCATAAAATACAACATTACGGGTATGTGCAAAACCGTAAAACGACACCGCGTATACCGTATTGTAGCCACGAAGAATTTTGAGACAGTTGACGGGCGAATCGTCGAGAAGGGCGAACCCGGAGGCTGGATTGAAAGTGCGTTGAATCTCTCTCAGGACGGACGGTGCTGGATAGATGACGATGCTGTGGTTTTCGGGAACGGTGGTGTTACGGACAACGCTCTCGTTGCCGATGAAGTGATGTGTGAAGGCATTTTGCAGGATAACGCGATTGCTCGCGGAAAGGCTTGCATCGAGGATGGCGCAATCTGTCGTGATAATACGCTTGTCTGTGACAATGCGCTTGTCAAGGAAAATGCAATCGTTATGGATAACGCTACGGTTGCAGAGGATGCGATTGTCTGTAAAAATGCTGTTATCGGTGATGATGCCTATTACACATCGAGATTTACAAAGTTGTGATGACGGAGAATAAATCATGAAGAAAAAGAAGAAGCAGATGATTGTTGTGAATGTCAGTGAGGTAAAAACCCGCTCTGGCTGGAACGGCGTCAAACCCTACACACGTGTACAGACCCCGAAAACGGTATATAGCCGCAAGGGACGCAGAAAGGAAGAAAACGCATGAGTGCTTATGATAACAAGTATTGGAGCCATCGTATCGCGCAGTTGGCAGAGAAGGTTCCGGAAACGGATGACCTCTCATTCTTTACCTCTGAGGTATACCGAGATTTTACGGAGCAGGGGGTAAAAGACCTGATTTGCGGGACTTGCACCTATCTTCGCACTCTTGGATACGACATATCCGAAGCGCAGGAGAAAGAACGCATCAGTGATATGGTCGTCACGATGAGCACGGATAAGAACATGACCGCCTGTACGAACGGGGATTCTATGATTATCGGCGTAAACAATCCGCTGGTAAAATATTTTCCGAACCGTGAACTGCGTCATTATGCGATTCAGGGACTGCGCGTTCATGAGACGGCACATGTTCTGTTCACGGATTTCAAGACAATCGATATGTGGCAGGCTGCCCTCAGTAACGGTAACTGGTGGCCGGTAGTACCGGACCATGCACAGGACCCGGAAGGAGCAGAACTGACACAGGTTCTGAGCAAGAAAGAGTTCAGCAAATCCTTCGCCGCCATCGCCGGACGGCTTGAGAACGCCATTGAAGATGGATTCATCGAGAGGGAAATCAAGGAAATGTATAAGGGTCTTGCGACTACGGAACTCTGCACCACCAACGATGCACAGCTCTCTATGGCAAGCACCTTCGGAGAATTCCTGAAAGCCGGGCGCAGCGCCTATTCCGCTATGTTCCAGCAGGTTTTGATGTACGCAAAGTACGACATCACGATGGTCGATGATATGCCGGAACAGTATTCCGATGTCTTTGACGCGTGTATGGAAGTTGTTGACGATGTGAAGTGCGAGCGCGATGCCAAGAAACGCCTTTGCGGAGTCAATGAAATTTGCTGCATCCTGTATCCGCTGTTCAAAGAAATGCTGACGGAAGAATCTGAAAAGCAGAATCAGCAGTCGTCTGGCTCTGGAAATGGTAAGCCCGGCAACGGCAACAGCGGTTCCGGCTCTTCGCAGAACTCTCAAGGACAGCAGAATGGTAACGGCGGCTCCCAGGGTGGCTCCGGTGACTCTCAAAGCAATTCCGGAAACGGGAATGGAAATGGTAACGGCGGCTATCAGGGTGGCTCCGGTGGCTCTCAAAGCAATTCCGGAAACGGGAATGGAAATGGTAACGGCGGTTCCGGCTCTTCGCAGAACTCTCAAGGACAGCAGAATGGTAACAGCGGCTCTCAGAGTGGCTCCAGTGACTCTCAGAACAATTCCGGAAACGGGAATGGAAACGGCAACGGTGTCGGTTCTATGACCGCAGAGCAGCTCTCTGAGGCGCTGAAAGAAGCCGTCAAGCAGATTAAGCAAGCTGCAAAGAATGTTGGCGTGAACAACTTGCCTGACCGGCATAACAACAGCATCACGAGTCAGGCGGGCAAGAACGAAGACGCTAAGAAGCGAGAACGCAGTAAGCAGGGTTCCGATAATGCGAACGGGAAAAGTAACGGAGACAGTATTGCCAATGCTCCGGGTGCAAATTCCGGTAAATCTGACTTGTCCGCTGCGAAATGCGATATCGAGGCTATTGAGCGGGAACGGAAACGGAATGTTGCTACCGCTCAGGCAAACAACGAGGCTAACGACAAGTTGAGGCAGGAAGGCAAGGAAGTCGGAAGAGAAATCGGCACGAACATTTACGTTCGTCGTGCAGCAGAAGTACCCCAGTCGAATATCGAAACCTATAATCGGTTATCGGCGGGTCTTCTCTCGATTACAAAAAACCTCGAGCGCCGTCTGAAAACGACGATTCGCGATGAGGAAAACGACGACACTGTTGCTGGGTTGCCCATGGGAAGTCGGGTTGAAGCACGTCTTGCCTACCATCAGGATGGCAAGATTTTCAGCCGTAAAAATTTCCCCCGTGATAACCCGCGCCTTGCAGTCGGATACCTTTGCGATGAGTCTGGTTCGATGTCGAAGACGGCGATTTCCGCTTCGGTTCGTACCGCTATCATCTTGCAGGATTTGTGTGAGAGAATGGAACTTCCATGCTATATCTGCGGGTTCACCACCGAAGATTTGAAAGGCGTTGACATTATTACCTATGTTGACATGAATGTGGATGGTAAGGACAAGTATCGAACGACCGGCATGGCTAGTCGTGGTGGTACTCCTACGGTCCCGGCTATGAAATACATGGGTAAGAAGCTTATGAAGGATTCCACCGAGAAGAAGATTCTGATTGTCAGCACTGACGGCTGCTCTGGACGAGGTTACGGCGAAACGGTCCGTGATGTCATCAAGAAATTGCAGCATGATGGTGTAATGGTTATCGGAGCCGGTATTGGTGATTCGAAGCCCAGAATCCAAGAGGAATTTGGCAGCAACTTCCTTGATATCAGCAATCTGGACGCGATGCCAAAAATCCTTTGCAACATCGTGAAGAAGAATCTCGTATAAATCCTTTGTACCGTCTGTCTTTTGGCAGGCGGTACTTTTTGTTGGTTTTTCACTTGCATATTCGTGCGAACGGCATAGAATTGGTATTGTACGATAGATAACATTCCATATCGAAAGGGCTCTTTGCCTTTCGTACATTCACAATTTCGCTTGAAGAGCGGACTTCCTATATCGTAGGAGGCCCGCTCTTTTTGCGTCTCAACACAAAAAAGGAGTAAGTATAATGACTGAAAACACAAAACAGGAGGCAGCTCTCCGCAACAAAACTCTGAGCGTTCTTGCCAACATCAATGCCGTGGAAGGTTTCGACCCGCATATGGTGACGGCGTGCTATCAGGATACGGAAGGCAATGGCCGGATGTATCTGCAGGCAGAGTTCTCGATGCTCTGGTTCCGCCTGAAATATCCCAACGGTCGCCTGGAACAGGTCCTGAGTCGCATGAACGACCAGATGGCAACGGTCGAGGGTCGTGTCTATGACAATGACGGCAATCTTCTGGCGAATGCCTTTGTGACCCGCTATCGTGGCGAGGAACAGTTCGGTAAGGACTATGTCCAGAACGCCGGAACTGCCGCTATCCGCAAGGCACTCGGTAACTGTGGATTCGGAACCCCTGCTGATGCTGTTTACATCGAGGGCGTTACACCCTTGTTCAAGGCAGCAGAGGACGAAGATGTGCCGGTCGATGCCGGTGTTCAGACTCGTATCCCTATCCCGCCCGTCCCGAAAGAGTATCAGCAGAATGCAGAACCTGCACCTGCAGCACCTAAGCGCGGCAGAAAGCCCGCTGCAAAGCCTGCACCTGCACCGGCTCCCGTTCCTACCCCTGCACCTGTACCCGAACCTGTACCTGTGAAAGAGAAAGCAAAAGCAGCACCCGCACCTGCGCCCGTCGCAGCATCGGCCCCTGCAGCAACTCCTGCTCCGAACCCGATTCCTATTCCTCCGGCTCCGAAACCCGCTCCTGTGGGTGTTCCCAAGACCATGGAGGAGGCTGAGAATTTCGTGATTCCGTTTGGAGCATTCCACGGAATGACGATGAAGGATACGCTGGCAAAAGACGGTGGCGCTCGGGTCATCAACTACATCAAGGACAGCCCGCGCTTTGCCGGTCAGCCGATTCAGGTGGCTGCGCAGATGTTCGCGGGTCAGCATGCTGGTGAAAACGGGCTGTAAAGCCTATACCCGAACAATCACATCATCATGAAAGGGGGAGTCCCTTGTGTCGTGGAATTTTTCCATGGAAACAGTTCTGGACCTTGTAGGTGCCAAGACTCGCGGAAAAGTAACACGCGCTGGGGAAATAGAAGTGCAGTGTCCGCACGGTGTTTGCGGGCATAAGAAACAACCTATTTACTTCAGCGTGAACCTAGCCAAAGGACAGTATAACTGTTTTCATTGCTGCAGCGGTTGCCCATACAGTGGCGGCATGATTGACCTCTATTGCATGTTTACGGGTCTTGACCCGAACAACAAGAAGGAGGTCAAGAAGGCTTTTGCTCAGGCTTTGGATGGAACAGCTGTCAAGGTACGCGAGACGACCGTTACGAAACGGGAACTCGCACCCGTACTGGAAGCTAAACCAGATGAGGAGCTCGATAAGGTATACAGAGCCGTTCTGAACGAACTGACTCTTAAACCTGAACACAGAGAGAACCTCAAAAAGCGCGGCTTGTCGGACGAGATGATTGACAAGTGTTTATATCGTTCTATGCCGGAGCGATGGTCGAGTGTTTTCGCGGCTCTCAAGAAGAAAGGCATCTCCTTTAAGGGTGTGCCGGGATTCTATGAGAAGAACGGGAAAGCATTTGCCGCCTGTTCTAAGCCCGGATTCTTCATTCCGTATTTCAATTCCCGCAATGAAATCGTTGGGATGCAGATACGGTTTGATAAAGGAGATAAGAGGTATCTCTGGTTCTCCTCGTCAGGCTACGATAACGGGTGCAGTGCAAGGAACATTGCTAGTTACGGGATTCCTTCGGTAATGCCGAAATGCGATGGAACCAAAACGGTCTATATAACGGAAGGCGCGTTAAAGGCGCATATCGCCTGCGTTTTGAGTGGTAATCATAACCCTTACATCGCATTGGCTGGTGTGAATTGCTTCAATCAGTGGGAAGAGACCTGCGTGTATCTGAAAAGCGTAGGCGTCACTCATGTGATTGATGCTTTTGATTCAGACAGGGAAAGTAACGAGCATGTTCGTAATGCACTGAAAAAGCTGTATGCGATTGCTGCTCGATACGGAATTTCCATGACACGCTTCAACTGGGGAACGACATATAAGGGTGTGGATGACTATTACCTTGCGGTATCGCGAGGTGATGTCTTCCTACCCTTTGTTCCCAAGAAAAAGCCGGATGAGGAAGCACCGAAACCCGTTACTAAATTTGTTCCATTTATTCCAAAAACTGCATAAAAGGAGAAAGCTATGGCTATCAACAACAATACCAATAACAAAATCGAGGAAGATAACATCATCTTTGCGGTACAGGGAGCCAAAAGTTTCCTGAAATGCAAGATGGACTGGGTCGGTATCGGTAAACTTCATGTCTCGTTTGTCTCGCACACGGGTCTTGAAAACGGCTGCAAGCAGCTGGGTCATATCGAAGCGGCACTGCCGTTCGATGGTGAAGACGGAGCACTTGCACTGGGTAAGATGATTCTCAGAGGCGACCTTGACAAGGGTCGCGCCCGCTCCATCAAGAAGGCAAAGGAAACGGGAGCCAAGTACCCGGAACCGGTATTCACCTATAACGGAGGCAGCGAAGCGAAAGCAGACCGCCCCGTTATGTGGCGTCAGGTCTCGATTGCGCCCGGCGCGAAGAGCGATTTCGTGTTTCAGGTGACGGAAGCCGAGGGCGAGAAGAATGTTCGCGGCGGTTACCAGAAAAAGGTCGGCGCGGAGGTCAAGCGCATCTCGGTGGGTGTCAGTAGCAGGAAACTGCTGGAATACGCCTCTAAAATCGAAGCATATTACCAGGATTACCTTGCAAACCCTGAACGGTATGCGGGATATTGGGAGAAGAATGCACAGGTTCCTGCTCCGGCAGCTACTTCTGCGCTTCCGACTCAGGTTCCTGTTGCTGTGACTGCACCTGCTCCTGCGGCTGTCGTGTATCCTGATTTCGGGTATACGGTGTATGATTCCGTAGGTTGCGGTATGGAGATGACCTATCTGCCCGAGAAAGCCCTTGAAGCATTGCAACGCAAAATCAAGGAGATGAAGACGAGCGGCTGGTCGCGCCGTGACAACACGGACTACGACAAAGCAAAGAACAATATCCTGGCAGGGTCCAGAGGGTTCTTCGTCGTGAATCTGTATAATGGTGATGAATTCATGCAGATTTATGTCAACACCTGCCCGACCATCCAGTAATCTCAATAGTAGGCGGCATCCGTTTGGGTGCTGCCTTTTTTCATGCCGACATTGCGTAAATGTGCGAATGGCATAGAATCAAATTTGAAGACATTTGTAAAGGGGGCGATAGTATGTCTTCCGTCAATGATGCTGTCAACAGCATTACTAATCTGTTCGAATCCGGCGATATCCGGCTCGTAGTCGATATCGCGCTGATTGCTATGGTGGTCTGGTTTGTGATTCGCGGTGTAAATCGATTGTTTGAGACGCTGGTTCTTGGTGGTATCACGGTATATGCCGTGTATCATATCCTGCAATATCTCGGTATTGAGGTGGATTACCAGAACCTGTTGTCACAGCTGTCGTATTACCTGCAGCAACTGATAACCTATGTCAACAACTGTTTACCGAGGTGAAACTGATTTGGAAAACAATAACAATGTGCAAAAGCACACCGGAAAAGTAAAGAAATTCTTGCAGGAATGGGCGTTCCCGCTCGTCTGCTTTGTTGCTGTATGGATTCTTGTAAAGGTCGTGTTCCCGACCGCCATCATCCCTACGGCATCAATGTATCCAACTCTGCCCTCACCGTGTTTCTCGTTCAGTACGAGAGCAGCATATTGGGAGAATGACCCTGAACGCGGTGATATCGTTCTTTTCAAGCGGGATATACCGGATTCAAAGGTCTACGCCAAACGCATCGTAGGTTTGCCGGGCGATACCATAGAAATCAAACACGGCGTTACTTATATCAACGGGGAAGCGCTCGAGGAGAAGTATCTGAGAGAGACTCCGGATGATGAGGATTTCGGACCCTTTAATGTTCCGGAAGACTCCTATTTCATGATGGGCGATAACAGAAACAACTCCTACGATTCGAGGTACTGGGACGAGCATTTCGTGCCGAGGAAAAGCATCATATCGAAGGTAAATTTCAGTGTCCCGTTAGCACCGCACAAGGATGAAAATGACATCGAACAGCAGAAAGGATAATAAATAATATGGCTACGAAAAATAGCAAGAACAAGGCAGGGAAGAACAACATTCTGAAAAATCCCGTCGTCATCGTTTTAGCGTTTATCGCTATGACGGTGCTTATCCTCGCGTCGAGCTTTTACACCGCGCAGAAGAATAAGGTAGATATCACGCAAATCGTTCTGAACGGAAACATTCAGCTGGCGGTCGGTGAGAATCAGGCGGTGGGATTCAATGTGGCGACTCCGAAAGTCATGGACAATGACCTTGTCGTGAATGCGGTCAACAAACTGGACTTGGTCTGGACAGTTGAAGATGAGAAGGTTGCGACTTACGATGAGGATGCTGGTACGATTTGCGGTGTATCTGAGGGCACGACTTCTCTTTCGGTATCTACGAAGGACGGGAAACTTTCAGATACCTGCCTTGTGACCGTTACGCCGAAGACAGACGCTACACCGGAAACCGCAGAAAAATAAAAAGAGACTTGCACAAATGTGCGAGTTGCATAGAATGAAAGATGTACGATAGATAACATTCACACGGAAAGAAAAATATCTTTCGTACAACAATTCATAGTTTCGCTTTAAGGGCGGACTTCCTAATCACAGGAAGTCCGCCCTTTTTGCGTTTCAACACACAAAAAGGAGAGTAAATACCATGACTACCAACACAATGACCGCTACCAACACCACCGTTTCTTCCACCACTACCGTTAGTACCGCTGTGCAGAACCCAGATTTCTTTATCAACGATGCGTCTGAGAAAGCCTTCAAGGAAGGCGAGTATCAGGAACTCGTTGATTTCTGCAAATGGGATGCAAGCAAAACGGAGTGGCTCGATGAAGGAATTCGGGACATCCTGTTCGAGGCGAGTTACGATGAGCCGCTTTGCGCCCCGGAATACGCCAAGAAGCTGAAAGTCAGTGAGGAGGCGATTCTGGATACCCAGCAGCATGCGGGTCTGAACCTCACGACCTCTATCGGTAAGAAGCCGGTAGGGGAGAGCGCTACCCGGAACATCTGCTCACGAGCCATGATTGGCATGAACTGCTATGAGTTGCTGCGTAAGAACAATCGTGGCAGCTTGAAGGAGGTTTTAAACCTCATTCTCGCAGAACGCAAAGGCACTACGCGTATCAAGTTCAGCCATGAAAAGATTCGTGCCGTGCATTCTGGGCGGTATGCCGCTATCAGCAACGAGGAACTGCTCGAAATCATGGACGAGTATATGGCGCAGAACTGGCCGAACCACGAGTTCATCAGCGCCTATGTATCCCATGAACTGATGCAGGTCGTCATTGACCTGAGTGCTTACAAGCAGCAGTTTTTCCGGAAACTGCCGCCGGAACTCTGCCGTGGTTATGCACCTGCGGTCGTGATGATTAGTTCGGATGTCGCGGAAAGCGCCGTCCGGCTGATTCCTGCCTTCAATATGGGCGGCGTGATTGCACCCATGGCGAAGGAGGTCGCTATCCCGCATATCGGTGATAACATTGAGGACCGTGTCCGCAACGCATTCACTGCGCTGCTGGCGTATTTCGACGATGCCGCTACTGACATCTCGAAGCTGAGCACGATTCCGATTAACTACGGCAAGGCAACTCTTGTTCGGGTCCTGACAAAGTACGGGATGCCGAAGGAAGAGTCCCGTGAAGCACTGGCCGCATACGATATGTGGCACGCCAGTGGCAATGTGACGGCAATGGATATCTACCTGTCGGTCTGTGAAGCGTATGCGGCGGTTGTCCGCAACCATGCACAGGACGCCAAGAAGATTTTCACAGCTGCGGACTGCGTTGCGCGTTGCGCTCGGACGCTCTGGAGCACCATGGATATGCCCGGCAAGGAGGATATGTGATGATTAAGCCTCGAAACCTGTTCAGGCTTTTAGTCGCAGCAATTCTTCTGTACGGTCTGACACGCTGACTACATCAACAATGAAAGGAGTTTGCTCACCATGGCAAGCTATGACGGCACAAACAAATCGAGCGCCGGTTGCGCTCAGCATCTTCCGTATTGGGAAATCAAGACGGAACACACAAAGAACCTCTACAATGAGGCAATGGCAATGGCAACCCCGGAAGCAGTTGCTTTCTGTGACCCGGACAACTATCAGGGTCCTGATATCGAGGTCGATGCCAGTACCTTGACGGAAGAACAGTGGCAGGCACGCCGCGCTGACCATCTTGGCGGCTCGGATATCTCCGCTATCTTTGGCGAGAATCATTTCAAGACGAACCTTGACTTGTACTACGCAAAGACCGGCAAGGTTCCTGCTGTACCGGAGGATGAGAGTTCCGCATCCCGCCTGAACAAGCTGTGGGGGCATATCTCTGAGGAATATGTCGATGCGTGGCTTTCTGAGAAGTATCCGTACAACGATATCATCACCGACACGAACATCTATGCGATGCCCGGCAGACCCTACATCACTGCGAACATCGACCGTATGATGCGCAAGCCGGACGGGTCCTATTGCCTTGTGGAAATTAAGACAACGAGCCCGTTCAACAAGGCTGCATGGGAAAACGGCAATATCCCGATTCCCTACATCTATCAGGTCCGTACCTACATGGCGATTCTCGGTGTCTGGGAATGCGTTGTGGTCTGCATGTTTGACCGTGACACGCTTATTGCGAACACGATTAAACGCGACCTCGATGAGGAAATGCGTATCATTCAGGGCTGTGAAGATTTCTGGATGGGCAATGTGCTTCCGCATTTTCCTCCCGTACCGCTCGGTGAACCTGAGGCTGCGCTCGATACGATTCACAAGTATGCGGGAGATGCCGACAAGAATGCTCCCTCGAAGGTGCTGGATAAGTCTTTTGCCGATATCTGTTCCAAGTACAGTAAGGTACGTGCTGAGCGGGATGCTGCAAGGACGACCTTTGAAGCGCTCGACAAACAGTGCAAGGATATGGTTGTCCCGATTGCTGCTGCGATGGGTACGAGTATTTTGGCAGAAACGACCGGTCTGGATGGAACGCGGTGGCTGCTGAAATATGCGCCGCGTATGAGCCGTGCCGGAGTCGATATGAAGAAGTTGGAAGCACTTTACCCGAAAGCGTACAATGACTGCTTCATTCCGCAGAAGGAATCAAGCCGAATTTTCACTCTGAAAGCAGCGAATAAATAATTTCAAAAATCCTCAGTAAAGGTGTTGACGCGATATGCGAACCGCCTATAATGAGAATTAGTTAATAGATAGCATTTCACCTACGAGTTACGACTTACGGTTTTGTAAGTTGTCCTCCGGAACCAATCCGGTCGTTCGTAGTTCTTCCATTATTTACAAGCTGCTTCAAGCGGACTTCCTGAGAAATCAGGGAGCCCGCTTTTTTGTTGCAGAATTCCCAGCACCAATGTCCGTTGTGTGCTGTTTATATATAATCCTCGCATGTACGATGGCCGGTAAGAGTCTTTCATTTTACCGCCGATGAATCTCAAATCTCTTAGAAAGGAGAACTATCGTGAGTAACATATCCACCTGCGAAGCAGTCGAACTGGTTCGCAACGCAATCGACCCCTATTCCATGATGGGCATTTCTGCAGATGACATGGTATACGCCAGTGTGAAACGGCATATGCTGAGTCTTTTCGAGAAGCCCGAAGGTGAATGCCTGCATAGGATTTCTTTTGCAGAGTTTGCCGACAAGGTCACAAAGACTACCCGCATCCAGGGTGAGTGGGTAGACGAAATTCCGGTATTTGAGCCTGGCGATGACTATGGACAGTATACTTGGAACAAATGTGAGAGAATCTGAACCCCAATCATAGTACGAGCATTCGTCCCGGCACTGAGCATAACCGCTATGCTCTTTCAATTATTTCAGTTGGTCTTGGAATCCGTCCTTGACCACCTTGTTCTGCACCATTAGGAGGCTGCATTATGAATAAGATTATCAATACCAATGCCAAATCCATTAAGTCCGCCAAGACCGTCAACTTCGTCAACATAGCCATCACGGCCGCTGCTATTCTCACAGCTGTCGTTCTCGTGGCTCTGATGTTTACGGGCTGCTTCTTCCTGCTCACGAAGCTGATTATCCCGGCAGTGAAGACCATCCTGTTCGCCACCATCAACATCCTGCTCTCTTTCGTTATCCCCGTCTATCTGCTGACCCGCACTCGTAAGTTCAAGAAGGCTTATGATGCGCACGTCAAGAAGTCTTCTGACTCCGAAAAGAAAGACGAAGACAAGAAGCAGTAATTCCCACCCAGGCAACTCCTTTTAATACCACACTATTTTCCATTTCAAACTCCTATCCCATATATGCTCGTCCCTTAAGCAAGGACGGGCTTTTTCTTTTTGTTGGCTTGCGTATCTGTGCGAGTTGAATAGAATAGAAAATGTAACATAGATACCATGTTATACTAACAATTCACAATTCTGCCGTGCGGTCACTATACCGTGCGGTTTTTTCTTTTTGAAAGGAGAAAATGTATGTTCAATATGTTTAAGCACGAGGATTCTGTGATTTTTGACCCGATTTGGTGCAGTGTCATAGGCTCCGATATCAGCAAATCTACCGGCGCACCCAAGAAACGGTTCTTGGAAGAGTATGAGCGGGACTTATGTTACCGCCGCTGTGCCAAGAAACTCATTGACGAAGACCTGATTTACGGCGTGACAAACGCCAACTATGCCAAAAGACCGGATGCCATGAAAATCACGGCAGTCGTCTATCAGCTGATGTACGGCGATAAGGAGGCTGACTACGCGAAACTCCTGTCGCTGTTCGGCAAAGAATATGCGAGCACGGCTGATGTTGTCAGCGGATTATATCGGCGTATGGCTGACCCGACGGCTAAGCTGCCGTTCAAGTATATCAAGGATACCTGGGGCAGTGACCTTGGCAATGTTGCGGTTTTCGCTATCTATCTTCTGGCAAGCCCTGAAAGCTACCTGCCGCAGAATCGGAAATCCTTTGAGAGACTTAGTGAAGTGTTCTCGCAAATCAATTCGACGCGGAAGAACACCAGCCCGATGTCGGACCAGCAGAAGGTTCTCATGAAGTACGGAATTTCAATTCAGAAAAATTTTTCGGATTTCGAAACTGCTGCCTTGCAGGGGTCCCGGACCAGAACTATCCCTGTAGAGAACGAGGATGGGACCTGTACGCAGGATACTATCTTCTCGTACTCGGATTACGGTGTACATTGCCATTCTGAACTGTTGAGCGGGCTGGCAATGCTGGATGCCGGTGTCTCGAACTGTTCCAACTACGACAAGACCATCACGAAGCAGAAGTTCCTTGATGCCCAGAAAGCTGTCGCCAAGAGTTTGAACTTTACGAAAGAAATGGACGGGAAAGTGAAGTTCGGGGATATGTTCTCGCTGATTGATGATGGGCATATCAAGGTCGATGAGAAAGGCAACATTAAGGCGGATGAGGATTCGGGTCTTGCGACCATCGAGCTCATCAACCTTTATAATATGATGGTGCCGGTATATCTGTCGTTCCGAAATCTGAGTGAGGCATATAAGGAAGAAATCAAGAGTTCGCTTTCGGATTCTCTTTTTGGAAATGCAAAGAATTCCAATTCCGAAAAACTCATGAAGAAAATCGAGGAACTGGAAAAGATGCTCGAGAAGGCAAAAGCTGATGCCGCCCGAGCCATCGAGGCTGAAAACGCCGCTGAACAAAAACTCATCCAGAGCAAGAAGCGCGAAAACGCCCTTACCAGTAAGCTGGAAACAGCGTACAGGAAAATCGATGAGTTGATGGAGCGTATTCCGGAACCGGAAGAGGCAGAGGTAGTGTGTGAGGTCGAGGAAAAAATGCCGGAACCTGTACAACAAGTACAAGCAAAAGACTATGCTGCGGCACTCGATACTCTACTAAAACAGCACACGGTCGTTATCGTCGGCGGCAACGAGAATCTGATGAAAAAGTTTCAGGTAGCGCATCCCGATGCGTCTTTGGTCGCAAAGGATATGCTTGGAACCTGTGACCAGCAGATTCAGAACGCCGATATCGTGATGTTCAAGGTCGATTCCTGCTCTCACGCCCTATATAATAAAGGAAAGACCATTTGCAACCGCTATGATGTTCCGTTCTGCTACATCCCGAATGTGGCGTCTATTCCCCGCATCGAGCAGAGCATGTGTGAGCAACTGGAAGAGATTTTTAGTTGACGCGCCTTGCGAGTTGCGTAGAATAGTAAATGTACGATAGATAACATTACCCGAGCAAAATTCGGGGTCTTTGCAAAAAAGGCTCGTACAAATTAACAATCTGTGTAAAAGCAGCTGTCCGTATTCGGATGGCTGCTTTTTTCATCGAAAAGGAGCGATAAATCAATGAAAAATGAAATCACAACTATGAACAGAAATTCTGCCGAGCAGCGACGAACAAATGACGCTGAAACGGTGGAGAAGGCTATGGAACACAAGATGCTGAAGCCATTGACCGGTGCTTTGAAGGATGAGAAAACAGTTCTCGGAGCCTTGGAGCAAATCGTGTCGCGGTGCTGCGATGGTGTTCAAAGCTACGACAGAGAAATCACAGGCTGCGTCAAGAAAATCCGGAAATACGGTCCGGGCCAGTATTTCCTTCTGGCAAGAGAGAATGCGATGTGGATACATTTCCCATCGGATGTTGTCACGAAGAATTCTGACGCGAACAGTGTCTGGAACTACTACAAGTACAGTTCGGATGTATCCGCATACATGATTTCGGTCGATGACATTCAGGAGAATGGCATTGCCGGGAACATCATGCGTCTGGATTACCCACATTGCTTGGAGGTGTTGAGCAGCTAACGAAAATAGGAGTATTTTTGTATGAACGGAGTAGTCAAAATCAATAAGTGCAGTGTCAACAAGGTGATGCGCGTTGTACACGACACGAAAAATGCGTATTCTGTCTGCTTGTTCACGGCAAACTACACGAAACAGGCAGAAGCGTTCCCCGATAATATCCAGAAATATGGGACGACGGCACTGTTCAAGGTGTCCTCCTATCACTTGCCAGCCAAACTGCTTGGTAAGATTTCCTTTAATCTGGAAGGGCATTGGGAGAAAGATACGCATGGCACAAAAGGGGATGAGAAGATTTTCGTTGCGGAGAAGGCATCTGAGTCGATGCCAGAAACCAGAGCGGAAATCATTAAGTTCCTGATGAACAGCAGTAAGGGTGTCGGCAAGGTCACTGCCGAGACCATTTATAATAAATTCGGAGACGAGACCCTTGATATCTGCGCTCATAAACCGCGCAGACTCCGGGATATTCCGAAAATGACCGAACAGATGCTCGGAAACATCAATGCTGCATGTTTGTCTGCATTGGTGCGTGCCGATGTCCAGATTCTTCTGGGAAAGGCTGAGTTGGAGGTATCGGTCATCAACCAAATCGTGGAAGCGTACGGCGATGAAGCAACTACGGTTCTCAAAAGCGAGCCCTATAAGCTTGTTCGTCTGCTGGGCTTTTCGACCACAGACCATATCGCAATGTCGATGGGCGAGGAGCCGGACTCCGAGCGTAGACTTCGTGCCGCTACTATCGAAGCACAGAAAAGGACTTGCAGTAAGACCGGAAACATGTGTGCCGAGGGCAGTGCTATGCTCTTGCAGCTTAAAGCCCTCGTGCCGGAACTGTCGGATGAGACGATTGCGGATGCTGTTGCGAAAACGGCGGCTGATTATGATATCGTCCGACAAGGCCGGTACTACTACGACAAGACGGATTTCATTGCTGAAAGAGGTATGGCGGCGAAGGTCGCGGCTCTCGCAAATGAAATACCTACGAAGGAAAAGGAAATAGAAAACGCCTTTCTCGAGTGGCAGAAAGAGAACTCTATCATTCTCTCTCCGCGTCAGGCAGAGGCGGTCAAGAACCTCAAATATCGAATCTCGATTGTTACAGGCGGTCCTGGTACTGGTAAGACGACCTGTCTTCGAGCTATCATGGATGTGTACCATAAGGTATGGCCGAGTGAGCATATCCTTTTGATGGCTCCTACGGGTCTTGCCGCTAAACGTATGGCAGAAAGCACCGGTATGAACTCGGCAACGATTCACAAAGCCTGCGGTCTTGTTCCTGCGGATAATCCGAGCGGATTCAAGGCACAAGGCGAGTGCAGGATTTGCGGGTTCGTGGGTATTGATGAGATGAGTATGGTCGGTGAGCATCTGTTTGCTTTTGCAGTAGATGCCGTTCTGAACAGTCCCTCTACGAGAATCGTTCTGCTCGGTGATACTGACCAGCTTGCTCCGGTTTCCCGTGGCGATGTGCTTCGCGATTTGATTGAGTGCGGCGTTATCAAGACTGTGCGCCTCGATGTCAACTATCGGCAGGGGAGTACCTCTACCATTACGGACGCATCCATCAAAATCCGCGAGAACCGTGCGTATTCCGGCATGACCCGAAACTTGAAGTTTGACGATGAGTTCAACTTCATCTCGGTGACTGACCCGGACGAAAAGACCGAAGCCGATAAAATCATGAAGTCTATCGTGGAGGAGTACCGCAAAGGTGTGGCGCAATACGGGATGCAAGGCACAATCGTTCTGACTCCCACACACTATGATAAAGGTACGCCGACCGGGTATCTTTGCAAGAACCGTGTGAATGTAGAAATTCAAGCGGCTGTCAATCCGAAAACCGATGGCAAGCTTTTCTATGAGGTGAACCACCAGACTTTCATGGCAGGAGACCGCGTAATTCAGCGCAAAAACACGGAGGCAGTCATCAACGGTGACCTCGGCACTGTTCAGGAAATCCTAAAAGATGATGACGGCGTTCGGGTATGTATCCTATTCGATTCTAAAAATGAGGTGTTGACCTATGACAGCAATGATATGAAAAATGTAGAATTGGCTTATGCCATTACCGTACACAGCTCTCAGGGCTGTGAGTTTCCCTGTTGTATCTTTCCGGTAAGTTCTTCGTATGGTCCGATGCTGACAAAGCCGTTGTACTATACAGGAATCACCCGTGCCAAGAAAAAGCTTGTAATGATTGGTGATGAAGAAGCACTGAAAAAAGCAGTGCGCACGACCCGTACACAGGGCCGCAAATCTCTCTTAGGACCGAGAATTATCAAGCGTCTAAGAAACATGTAAGCATCGGCGGGACCTTCCTCTTTGGATGGTTCCGCCTTTTTTGTTTGTGCGAAGAACACTCCAAATATACGAATCTAAGACTGTTGCCCATATATGCGAACTGCGGATAATAGATATTGTAGAGTTAATGGGTTGGGTTCCTTAAAAGAGCGCAGCTCATTGGCTCTGCGAAAAATATAGCTATATTTTCAGGGAAGGAGGAAAATTGACATGAGCAATAATGATTTGCAGAAGCGCAATCCGATTCGCAACATGCAGATGGCTCTGAACACCGCCTGCGCAATGGGTACTGCTGCGATGATGAGCACTATGTTCGCATACGCAGATGTTACCAGCGCCATTAACAAGGTGTTCAATGTCGGTAACTCTGTTGCCAACGCAATTTCTAAGGGCCTGACCAACATCGTTGTTCCTATCGGTATTGCTGTCTTCCTGTACTTCCTGGTCCGTATGCTTCTGAGCAGCGACCCCAAGGATGTTCAGATGTATAAGAAGCGGCTGATTACGACCGCCATCATCGTTGTCATTGCTGCCGCTGTTCCGGGCCTGATTAAGGTTGCCAATGAACTGGGTTCGCAGGTCAATGCTGAACTTGGCTAACGGTCAATAAGCTTCGGCTCGAAGGGCTTGCTCGATGTATTCGGGCGAGCCTTTTTTGTTTTGGAAAGAAGGTGAGTTCGATTAACTCTCTTGTGAATCAGAAAAGAAACAAGAACCTGATTCGAAGAACGATGCTGGCCGCAGTTGCCGGATGCCTGATGTCGGTATGCATTGCATTTGCCGGAACCGTCGATATTGCTACGAATTTCTTTGGCCTTGTCGTTACGGTGATTGCCAAAGGTCTTTTGAATGCCGCTGATATTGTACTGGAACCTCTTTTGGAAATTACAACGATGAGTACAGCGGATGTATCCCGTTTTGTACCCGGATTTGACAGCGGTAACAACATCGGCAATTTCTTCATTCAGGCAATTAACATTATCGCGTACATGATTGCGGGTGTTCTTATCTGCTGTCATATCATTTCGTATCTTATCAACATTGCGCACGGCGAAAAGGTAGAGTCGATTCCGAAATTGATTTGGAATGCGGTGTTTGGCATCGTAATGGTGATATGCGGAAAAACTTTCCTGACCATGATTTTTAATGAAATCGTGGCTCCGCTGTCCTCGGCGTTGACGGAAGGCGTTTCGGACGCAGGCGGGACATTCTCGTTCTCGAGTGTCGGCTCAGACATGACAGGACTTGGCGAAATCACATCGGCATTCGACTTGAACTCTTTGGCAACACTTATCGTAGTGCTTGCCCTGATGCTGATTATCTGGTGGAACCTGATTAAGCTGGTCCTTGAATGCGCTGAACGCTATATCATCTGTATTTTCACCATCAACCTTTCCCCGCTGGCTTTTGCGACAATGGCAAGCGAAAACACCAAAGATACTGCGAGAAGCTGGCTGCAGATGTTCTGGTCTCAATGTGTATTGCTGATTCTGAATATCTGGGTCGTGGGTATTGCAAGAACTGCCCTGAACAACGGTCTTTTTGGTGCTTCTAATACCGAGATGGTCAAGTGGGGACTTATCACCTACGCGTTCCTGAAAATTGCACAGCGTCTCGATGACATGATGCAGACTGCCGGATTGAAAATCACCAGAACGACAGGACTTGACCCCATCAGTGAGGCTTCCGGTGTGCTTCGGAGTATCGGCAATGTCTTCGGCGGCGTTGCGTCCGTTGCTGGACATGTAGCCGGTGTCGGCAAGAACATGTGGGATGCCGGGAAAAACATTGGCAAGGCAAATGGTGTTGAGCCGATTAAAAGCTTTGCGGATTTCATGAACGGCGGCGAAACCTCTGCACAGGACGGCGGGTATGTCAATAACGCCAGCATGGCAGATAAGATGAAAGCTGATGCCGTGCTTGGCAAGGAAACGATGTATGACCGTGCGGACAAGATGGCGAGCGGCGCTCTGAACGCTGATTCCTATAACACCGATGCCTACAAGCAGGTGCTTGAAGATAAGCTGCGCAGTGCTGGACATCTCGATGATGATGTGCATGTCGAAAGCGTTAAAATTGGCGAGGACGGCAAACTCCTTGCTAGTGCTGTCAAGCGTGATGAGAAGAACCGCGTTTCCGAGAAATCTGAGTTCGAAATCGGCGATACGCAGGAAGGCTTGCTCGATGTGAACGGGGCTAAGAAATACGACTCTATGCAGGTCGCTCCCAACGGCAAGTCCGTTATGGAAGAAGACAGCGCTATGGGTAAGTTCGGGCTTCGCAAGGTCGGTGAAGATGCAGCCGGTAACCAGATTTGGGAAGCGGAGCAATCCGTCAACATGTTTGGCGATAAGGTCAAGGATGTTACGCCAGATGCGAACAACAAGGTTCAGTTCACGATTCCCGCATCTGAGATTGCCAAGGGTCGCAAGGCTGGTGACAGCGATGCCATGACCGCGTATAAGCATTTCAATGCCAACGATGACAACGATGCCTTCAAAAACAGTATCAGAGATGCTCTGTCTGCTGAAACCGGAAGCGCAGCATTGAATAAGGCGAGAGAAAACGAAGAGGAACAGGCCGCAATGGCTACTCGAATCGGCATGACCGATAAGGAACGCCTGGCTGATATGATGAATCCTGACAGTAACGCGGATTACAATTCTCCGAACGCTTTCAAGGCGATGGAAGACCATATCAAGGAAAATGCCCAGTATTATCCCGCACAGGCAGCGATGCTTGCTGATGGTGGGCATGTCACGGGTATGCATGTGTCGGACGGCACTGACGGTAATCCTGCCGGTTCGCTGATTGTTGCTATCGGCAACGACCAGGATGGCAAGAACTCTCAGGCTACCTGCACCTTTACTCGTGATGAAGAACAGGTTCCCGAGACCGCTGAAACTCCGGCTGCGCAGACGAATGAACAGCCCGTAAAGGATGCGGATGCTGCACATGCTCCGGTGAACGAGGATGCGCATGCACCTGTTGGCGAAGAGGCGTCCGCTCCCGCTCCTCAAAGCGCAGATGAAGCTCCTACTGCACCCGCCACTGAAACTGCTCAGGCTCCTGTACCTCAGGATGTGGACAGCAAGGTGGATGCACCTGCGCCTGTTGGTGAAGAAGCGTCTGCTCCTGCTCCTCAAAGTGTGAATGAGACGGCGACTACACCTGTTGCCGAAACTGCTCAGACCCCTGTACCTCAAGATATTGACAGCGAGGTGGATGCACCTGCACCCGTTGGTGAAGAAGCGGCCACTCCTGCTCCTCAGGATGTTGGTGGTAAGGCGGATGCGCCTGTACCTGCAAGTGAAAACGCATCGGCTCCTGCAACGCAGAGTGCTGACGGCAAGGTGGCAGAGCCTACATCTGCTGGCGGTGCAACGCCTGCTTCCGGTGTGACGGCTCCTGCTCCTGCACCCGCACAGAATTCCACAACCAATACCGTGAATGCTCCTGTGCAAGGGACGGCACCGGTTTCCGGTGGTACAGTGCCGGGTACTGCGAATGCGCCTAAGACAGCGAATGTGCCCGGTATGGCTGCAAACAACATGCCTGCAAGTACCGCACCTGAGACGGCAGCAACGCCTGCTGTCAACGCACCGGCACCTGCTTCGACTACCGGCGCAAACGCTCCTACAAGCGTACCCGGAACTACTCCTGCACCGAGTACGGCATCTGGACAGAGTTCTACAGTACCTGGTTCCGGCGCGGCTCCTACTACGGTAAGACCCGCAGCGGGCGCTGGTTCTGTGAGTGCCCCGGCTCCTTCCGCTTCTATTCCTACTGCACCGGTCTCTGGCGGTTCTGCTGGAGTTGCGGTTGCGGCAGGCGTTGCAGCGGGGGCTGTGGCTGGCACGGCGGCGGGACAGGCTCAGCCAGTATCCGCTCCTGCTTCTACTACGGTGTCTGCACCGGGTTCTGCACCTACAACTCCTACCGAAAGCGGCGCGGTTTCGGCACCTGCTTCACCTGCTCCTGCTGCTCCGACTCATGTCTCTGCGCCTGAATCTGGCAGCGGTACAACCAATGACGGTGCAACGGCTCCTGTTGTGAATCACGAGGCGTCTGCTCCTACCGCTCCTATCCCTGCAACCGCTCCTGCATCTACGCAGGAAAGTGGTGAGACTGCTCCTGCCCCTTCGACAGCCACGACCCATGCTACTCAAATTACTCCGGAAACGGCTTCGGCTCCTTCCGAAAGTGGTTCTTCGCCTGCTGGCGGGCATGCAACTGCACCGAACGAGGGTACTACGCATAGTGAATCGTCCGGTACTGGCAGCGTAAGCAATGCCCCGAGTGCTGACGGCACAGATACGCTTGGACGGTCTGACAGTGCTCCTACGAGCACAAACGGACAGGAAAGCGGTTCTGCTCCTGCTCAGGGCAGCGGTGGTACTACGAGTCCTGCTACTGCCGATACGGCGAGCGCCGCGCCTGAATCTGCACCGGCTGAGAGTGTTACGACAACCAATGTTGCGACACTGGCACCCGCTTCTGATACGGGCAGTTCCGAGCTCTCTGGCAACTCCGGAAGCGGTTCAGGCAACGGCGCTGGCAGTTCCGGGTCTGGTACTTCTGTATCTGCTCCCGCATCTTCCGGCAATATCGGTTCTTCCAGTGAATCGGCTCCGTCCGGCAGTGTAAATGACAGCACAGATACGCCTACTTCTGAAACCGGCGGGACTTCTTCCGAAAAGGTTGAAGCCCCTGCGGCGGATGGCTTGCCGTATGCGGTAGGGGAGACCGGTGGGTCCGGGTATTCGGAAGGCGATATGCCTCCTGAACCTGAAACCACGGTCAAGACAGAAACCGCTGCGACAGAGGTCGTTCAGGTCGAGCAAGCCGCAGAACAGCAAAGCGGCAGCAGTACGGTGACTGAGACGGTCGATGAAGCCGGGTCTGAATCTCATACACAGAACAGTCACGATGACAGTGAGAATTATTCTGGCGGTCAGAATACCGATACAGAGGATGTACCGGAACCCGATTCTGTAGATGAACCCGATACGCAGGACGAAACCGAGGATACGGAATTCGATGCAACGGATGATTCTGCATTTGATGTTCCTATCGCGGACGGGTCTGAGTATTACGAGGACAAAGCGCAAACCAATTCGTTCACGGCTCCCGCACAGGAAATGGCTGAGCCTGAACCTGTAGCGGAATCTGAACCCGAATCCGAGCCTGAACAGGTCGCGGAACAGAAACGGCCTCCGATTCCCGAAGCCTATATGACTTCTCGGTCCAGCGTTACGCGCCTGAGCAGTACAAACGGCACGGTCGAATCCGATAGCTTGGGTATGTTCCAGATGACCCGTGAGGAAGTCGCGGATAACGGATGGACGACTTGGCGGATTCTCCAAAAGGTGGATTCCGATGGCAGCGTTCCTGAGTACGCTCCGTTTGTGGTTCATATCAAGCCTGTTTGGGACCCTGCAACGAGAACCTCTCGCCCCGCGACCTTCGATGAGGTGGCGAATAAAGCTCGCAGCATTGAAGGTTTTGAGAATGTAGGACCGGACCTTGATGCGGATTACCGCAGGAGTCAGGCTCGTCAGGAATCCCGCAAGAATTCCGAACCGAGACCCTATAACGGGCGTTCCAATGGCCAGCCGCATTTCCAGCGGTACGATGACCAGAAACGCGATTCTCAGGGTCACGGGAAACAGAATAAGAGAAACGACCCTTTCAGCGGTATTGACGACTATAAGCGCAAACGCTGATACAAGAAATAAGGCGTAAGCCTTTCGGTGTCGGGGTAATACCCGATACCGAGCCTTGCAAAATCACTTGCCTCCACGCGGCGCAAGGCGGTAACGCAACTATTGGTTGCGGCAGAAAGTGGTAAGAAACTTATTAGTAAGGAGGGTGGTAATATGGCAGGATTCGGAGGCGGTGCCTCCTCAACCGGCAATATGGCCGACAGTGCAGTAAACGATGCCAAGAAAATGGCAAAGACAGCCGCCGATGTCTATAACGCCGGTAGGGAAGCGCAAAAGGATGCGAAAGCTGTATCGAAAGCCGCCGGACAAATTGCGAGCGGAAACTATGTTGGTGCTGTAACGACTGCAATCAAAAATCCAAAAACAACGCTCAAAATCATTCTGGTCGCGATTGTACTTTTTATGATACCGTTCTTTATCACAATGATGGGTGTCATTTTTGTGGTTCAATTACCGGGCTCGATTGCAGAGTCAGTGCAAAGCGCGGTCGGTCAATCCGTAGACAGCGTAACGCTAGGCTGGGAGGATTTCAAAGCGAGGCTTTCAGCGGGTGTCGATGATTTTCTGACCTTTGTGACGACCGGACAGTTTGGTGATGCCAGTAAATCCTATAGGGATGATTTGGCGATTGCAGATGACCCGGTGTTCTACGGGTACACGAGCACATCAAATGTGATGGTGGCGGTGCTGAACCACTATTTCAAGGACGCGTATCAGGAGTTCAATGCAACAGCACTGGATATTGCAAACAAGGAAATGGATAAGTTGGTAAAGCAAGCCGAAGCTGACGGTGTTGCGCCTGAAAATATCCTGACTTCCGTGGACCCGGAACTGTACGAGTCAAAAAATTACCTGAACTGGACATTCTTCGTTATGGCTGGTGAAAGCTGCAAATCCCGCAACGAGTCCGGTCTACGGTTTCATGTGAAGGAAATGGTTGATGCAGCCAAAAGCCTTGAAAAGAGCAAGCTTTGGAAAGTAGAACTCGATAAAGAATACCGCGTCTCGGAAGCTACCCGAACATGGTGGGAGGACGAAGAAGTCGATGTTCCGACTCTTGATAAGAACGGAAACAAGCAATATGACAGATTAGGGAACCTTATCACGCATAAGGAAACGCAGCGTGTTCAGAAATCTGAAAAGTACAAGATTGCGGTTGCAAAAATCAAATACCATTATTCGCCGAAAGAAGGCGCAAAGCGGTATATCCTCGATTACTTCAATGTAACAGACACTACGGCAGGCACGGCAGACCTCTCGGATGAGGACATCTTCAACGAACAGGTTGAGGCAATGCGGCAGTTGTATAATGCGCGGGAAGCGTACTTTGAGGATAATGCGGAGTTGGACTTCGACCCGGATGCACCGAATCCCGGCATGGGCGGCGGCACTGGCGGTATGGTCATCAGCGGAACCCTGAAAGGCTTGATTACGCAGTTCTATGCATCTCATCCAGCCGATACATTGTTTAATGCCCCAAGCGTTATTGGCGGGCCATGGTCAGGATGGAAGGGTATGGTTTCTTCGCATCTCGGCGCGATTCGAGGCGGTATTGCACATAACGGCACCGATATAGTTCCGCCGTCCGTGATGTATTCGCTCATTGCACCCTCACAGGGCATCGTTATCGGAACCCAGACAGGATTTGCAAACGGCGTTACCCAGACAAAAGGCAACGCACAGCGAGGAAATTTCGTGTTCGTGTATTACGGTGAATCGAGCAGTGGTGGTGTTTTCGTACTGTATCAGCATTTGTCACCGGGATTTTCATGGAAGATTGGTGATACGATTCCTGCCGGTGCTGTTATCGGTCAAACGGGATGGAGCGGATTGTGTTACAGTTCGCACGGCGGTACAGGTGAGCATCTGCACCTTGAAATGTACTACGGTACACAGCAGGTCAATCCTGAGGCATATATGAGCAACTAAAATACGGAGGCCCCACTCAAAACGAGTGGGGATTTTTTGATGAAAAAGAACTTGAAGAAAATGGCCGCTGTAAGCCTTGCGGCGGCATCTATCTGCACCTGCTTGTCAGGATGCAGAAACAAGGCAGAGGATGAGGCAACCTCGAATCCGGTCCCGACCCCGTCTATCGCGGCATCGGATTCTGCTTCCGGAAACCCTGAGGTGACCGGAAATGTAGATACTTCGGGCGGCGTGAAGATGGAGAACGGGCAAATCGTGTTGACGCCGATTACGGCTGAGTCCCCCAATAGCTGTGCTCAGAACGGGTATATGGAATACAAGTATCTGGATGGCACTTATCGGTATAAGGAATACGAGTCCGCCGTAAAGGCTAAGAACCTCGTTCCCTATACAGATGCAGATGGAAAGGGTCTTACCCTTGAAACGGGACATACCGTTTATATCCGCAATACGCAGAATCTCAGCAATACTCCTTCTGCTTCGGACAGTGACTCCGATAGTACCGAATCCGGCACAGGAGAAGAAATCACTATCACGGATGAGTATGTAGAAAGCAGTTCCGGGTATATCGATGAGAATGGCAACTATGTAGAGACTCCCGCCTCGACCGATACCGGCAATGATGCTGCTCTGTATTCCGATGGAACATTACAGAAATGCATCGTGTCTGGTGAAGAAGTCTATGACATCGATAACCTTACCAACGAAATCGAATACCCTACAGATTTCGCACAGCTTCGCAAGGAAGGTTCCTGCGAGCGCATCTACATCTACAAGACGAAAGAAAGCTACGACCAGGCTGTCAAGAACCGCAAGAACGGGCAGGCTATCCTGCAAGGAAAGATGGATGCGCCGATTCGCTGCGTGATTCTTAATGGGTCTTTGGTCCCGGACCTCAAATACACCATCAACAGTGACGGGCGCATGTGCGTTTCCCTGCGGGCATTGTCAGAAGCCTTCGATTCAAATACGGACTATGATACGACAGCGCATCTCCTGGCTGTCCCTGAAACCTTTGGCGAGTGTGCGTTCATTCCGGCAAAGGGAGCGCTTTACAATATCAGCCAGTATTTCAATGTAAACAACTCGAACAATACCTTTGATTTTATCAGCACAAAGCCACCGGAGATTTGGACGGATACATTCGCACTTCCGACTGCGGATGATGTCGTGATGCCGGTCTCTGATATTTCGAGAATCCTCGGCTGGGAGTTCTCCTACACCGATAATATCCTGAATGTTGTTACGGACTCTCTCGATGACACCAAAGAAGAAAATCTGCTGCTCATTGAAACGCAGACATCCACGGAAAGCGTTGATTTGGATGACTGGGATGCCGCTGACAGCAGCGCCGAAACAGAAAGTGAGGGACAGTAATAAATGACGAAGTGGAACGAACTGAAAGTGAAGATTCAGATGCTTTCAAAAGGTGAGCAACTGATTCTTCTGTTTATCTGCGCGTTTGTCGTTGCGCTGTTTCCGGGTGGGTACATTGCCGCTCTGATGGCAGGGGAGTGGGAGTCCGGATTCTTCCGTAAACTGGTCCTTGCCCTGACGACTGGATACGGAATCATCTCTACGCTTATCTTTGCCGCAGCAATCACCTTTATTGTCGTTATCCTTTCCAAGAAGAACACAGACCTCAATTCTGCAAGAGAAGTCGATGACCGTGGCATGATTACTTCAAATGCCGGTACATACGGTACTGCTGGATGGATGAGCGAGAGCCAAGCTAAGAAAGTCTATGAAGTGGGTCCCGTTGAGGATGTGACGGGCACGATTCTCGGTCAGTTCACGCAGGACGGCGAAGAGGTCATTGCGTTACCGTTTGAGCCGACTGGAAACCGTAACCTCATCCTGATTGGACCTCCCGGTTCCGGTAAATCTTTCGGTTATGTTCGTACCGCCGTGTTCCAGTCGATTGTTCGCGGTGAATCGGTAGTCGTTACGGACCCGAAAGGTGAAATCCACAATGATATGCGGAAATTGCTGGAATCCAGGGGCTATGAGGTGAAGGTGTTTAACCTCATCAACCTTGACCTTTCTAATGCTTGGGACTGCGTACAGGAAATCTACGACCCTATTACGGGCAACATCGATGACCAGCGTGTCATTGCGTTCTGTAAAACCGTTATCACGAACACGGGCGGCGGCGGTAAAGCAGACCCGTTCTGGGAGAGTTCTGAGGAGAACCTGTTCCGCGTTGCCGTTTCCTACTGCGCGTTTATGCGTGAGACTACGCTCATTAAAATCTATGAGCGCCGTACCAAAGAACTTTTAACGCAGCTGCCGTTCATTTCTGAGGATGACGGGAAAGCATTGGTGGAGGTGGTGAAGAACCCTGAATCCGCGATGTTTGACCGCCGCAAAGTCGTAGAGTATCTGGCGAAGGAATTCTATGGCGAAGAGGAAGGCGAGAAGAAACTGCAGAGTTGGGAAGAGGATGCTCCGACCTGCAATATCTCCGATATCTATAACGCTCTGATGCACAACGACCTGAACAGCTGGGAAGAAAATTTCAAGAATGTCCCGCTGAACCATCCGGCTGCTTCTGCATGGGCTGTATTTAAAGGTATGGGCGAGCGTGTTCAGCCGAACATCGTCGGCGGCTTGAATACTCGGTTACAGCTGTTCATGACCTATAAAGTCCGCCGTGTTATCAGTAATGATGATATTCGATTGGCAGATATCGGTGCGAAAAAGACGGCACTGTTCCTTATCATTTCCGATGACAATGCTTCGATGCAGCTTCTTTCGTCTCTTCTGCTCAGTTTCCTGTTCAAGGACCTGAAAGAGGCATTTGACGCTGTTGGCGGTGAAGGGCGTATTCCCGTCAATGTCGTGGCGGACGAGTTGGCGAATACCGGCGTCTGGCCGAACTTTGAAAAGACTATCGCTACGGCTCGTTCTCGTAAAATCGCAGTTTCGTTGATTCTGCAGAGTTTGCCGCAGTTGACGCAGTTGTACGGTGAAGAAAACGCAGAAACCATCATTGGCTGCTGCAATACGATGCTGGTCCTTGGCTGTAACGATAAGTATACGGCTGAGTATATCTCTGACAAGAGCGGTATCGTTACGATTCGTGCAAAGAGCGTCAGTGATTCGAGGGCAAACTCGACCGGCATTCGCGGTGTATATCAGGGCTATTCACTCAGCGAAGGTGATGGTAAACGCAACCTTATGAACCCTGATGAAGTACAGCATCTGGAAAAGGAAGAAATTCTGATTATGACGAACGGTCAGAATCTTCTGAAAGCAAAGCGGTTCGGGTTCATCCATCATCCGCTGTTCAGTGACCCGAATTTCGTGCCTACTCGCTGGTCTGAACTTCCGAAAACCGTGGACCTGTATCCGAATGCTCGCAGACACGATGCGCTGGAATCTCTCGTGGGCGATATCCAGCGCCAGAAGGAAATCAATACGGAAATCACGCAGACGCGCACCGTAGAGAAGATGAATCCCCGTCTTACCAAGAACGACCTTGTCGGTGGGAACAAGAAACCCGGCAAGAAGAACGCTTTCGCAGAAAAATCCAAAAAGTAAATCACTCTTTACACCCCCAGTCATCAATGTGTGGCCGGGGCTTTTCTTTTTTCCCCGATTCAGCAATGAGTCGGGAACCACACAAATCGGCAGCCTCCGCGTGGCGTGTGGTGGATATTGCCCGAATCCTGCTACGGGCAACGAATGTCGATAACATCATTTACTTCCTAAAAAGGAGACTAATACCATGAACGAGAACGAAATGAAGAACGCCACCATCGCCGACATCGACGAGGTGACCACCCCTGTTGCCGCTGCGGAGGACGCTGCTGCGCCCATTCAGGAGCCCGCTGCGCAAGGCAAAACCAATACCGCTGAGGTAGAGAACCTTGCTCCTGAGGCTGTCTCTGCCCCCGCTGACGATGGAATGGATGAGGAGGACGAGGATGTTCCTGTTGCTCAGGAACTGTCCCGCAGCTCCCGCCGTTTCAACGACGATGACTTGGAAATCGGCGATTTCATCGATGACGGCAACGACATGCTGAAGGTCGATATGCCGGAAGACCGCCGTGCCCGTGACCTTGCTGAGATGCGCCGCTGCGTGTTCGATAACAAGCGTACGCCGCGCCGCTTCCTGCAGGGCAGAGTCTTTGGCGTGCGTCCGGTCGGTTCCGGCAGTGCAGTCGTTGAGGTTACTCGCGGCACGCTGCGCATCATGATTCAGGCTGAGGACTTCTTCCATTTCAGCCAGATGAAGGGCATCGAGAACGATGATGACGCGACTCGTCAGCGCCGTTATCTGCGCAAGGCAAAGCTGATGAACGGCGCTATCATCAACTTCTGCCCCTACATGGAAGCAGAGTCTGAGGACGGTGAGGTTGTGTTTGCCGGTTCTCGTCAGGATGCAATGCAGATTCAGCGTAACCGCCACTTCTTCGGCCGCAATGCCGATGTCAAGAACGGTAGCCGCGCTGCTGCGTCTATCCTGTCCACCGGTCCCGACTATGTGATTGCGGAGGCTCTGGGTGTTGAGACCAGCATCGGTGCCGCTGCGCTGTCCGCATACGAGTACATCGACAATGTGGCTGAGAAGTACCATGTCGGTGACGGTATCCCTGTCGTGGTGGAGGACCTGCATGTCGATGCGGAGAACGGCACCGTGTCCCTGCGCCTGAACCGCGCTATTCTGGAGCGCCGTGCGAACCCCGCTATGAACATCCATAGCCTTGCTCGCGGCGGTGCTTACGGTGCGACCGTGACTTCCGTGAACGACCGCTTCTACCGCCTGATTGTCGATTCCGGCAATATCCAGGCGCGTGTGGCACTGACTTCCTCCGATGAGTTGCTGACTCGCGGTGACCGCGTGACCCTGCTGGTCTACGGCTACGATGAGAAGCGCAACTATGTCTGGGGCGCTTGCCACAAGGTCTAATCTTACCCCGGCTGTCTCTTGATTCATTTCCGGTAGACAGCCGGATGCTGCGCATTGTACCTGCCTTCTCGCGGCGCGTGGCGAACAACTGCTTTATGCAGGCTAAAGGTACTGAAAAATAACGATTCTGTAGTTGAGGTGAATGCTGTGTGTGAAAGTTGGAATATGCGCTCAGGCTTGTTCTATTCGCAACTGAATAACAGAGAACTGTTCATGGCCTGTACAGTGCATGGCGTAATGATGGAGGTATGCGTATCTGTGTTCTTAGACATGAAAGAACTGGATATGTGTGCCGTAGAAAAAAGCTGCCAAAAGAATGCAGCTGCCGTATTGCTGAATGTGTATGGGGACGGTGTTGTGGCAAGCGTCAGAAAGGCTGCATTGCTGGATACGGAACTGGCCGGAAATCAAAAGCTGGCACAGCATCTGTACCGGGATTGCCGAGATGTGATGCGCACTATCGTCCAGAAACCGGAGGAAATGTAAATCATGGCACGAGAAGAAAAGCAAGCGAACATCTATGCGATTCCCAAAAACTCCTTTGATACCGGATATGTTTTTGGTGGTCAGTTCAAGACCCGAAATTTCGTAGAAGGCGTTGTCGTAACCTTACCGTTTCTTGGAATCTTCCTGTATGGATGGGCAAAACTCGGATTGGACTTTGAAAGTACCGTTGCTTACTGCTTTATCCTGTGTGCGGCGGTTTTCGTCAGTGTCGTACATGGCGTGGGCGGAGACAGCTTGTTTGAGTTCATTGCCCGCGTAGTCAAGTTCCGGCAGAATCGCAGAATCTCCAAGTACAATCCCCGTATCAAGACGGAACTTGAACCGGATTACCTGCTCCATGACGATACGATGCTCCCGAAAGAAAAACTGAAACGGGCACTGGAAAACATCAAGAGCAAGGTCGTGGGCGGCAGCGATGAGCCTATCAGCGCCGATATCACGGACGATGACCTGCAGGTTTACTACGATGACGATGAGGATTTCGTTGAAAAACCCGATGAACTGAAATCGAAGGCTGAACTGAAAGCCGAGGCAAAACAGCGTGCGAGAGAGGAAAAGGAGTTCATCAAATCCCTGCCTCGGAATCAGCGCCGTATGGCCCGTGCCGAACTGAAACGCAAGCATAAGGAAGAAGCCGAGGCTGCTAAGAAGCGCGAGGAAGAGCGGGAGCAGATGATTCAGGAAGCAATCAAGCGCCGTCTCGAAAAGGCTGAGCGCGTTAAGGCAGCACAGATGCGTGCCCACCTGACGGCACTGGAACGCCAGCGTGTTCTTGAACAGGCACAGCCGGAAACGGTTAATCTGGAAGAACAGGCTGCTGGGGTGACTGAAACCGTTCTGGATGTCGTTCTGGACGAGCCTGCCGATGCCGCCACTGCCGAGCCGGTTCCGGATGCAGAGGTCTCGCAGGAAGATACTACGGCAGAGCGTCCTGACACTGAATTGACTGAGAAGGGTAAGGGAAGTGCCCGACCAGTCCGATACGGTAGAAGACGTTCTTGAAGATATCGAACTGGACGATGATACTGACATCGAAGTTGGTACAAATCCGTCCGAAGTTCTCGATACATCCGATATGCTCGATGTTGAGTTGGATGAGGCTGTAGAAGCTGAAACCGATGCACATCGTAAACCTTCTTTTGAGCCGAGAGTGGTTCGGAACGAAAAGTATACGGAGCAGACTGTGAAGCCTGTTAAGGTGAAACCGCAGATTCGTAGCAGCCGAGATATTTCTATCTTCGACGATGAGGAGTAACATAGTATGTTCAGAAAGAAAGACAAGAATCAGGGAATTCCGGATGGTGTGGTAGGGAATAACCTGAAAAACGCGCGTCTGACCAAGAAGGAGCGCGAAGAGATTGCAACCACCGAGCGCAAGCGTATCCGTAAACAGATGGAAGCCGAAGCGGAACGCTATCAAATCATCAAAAGTACCCAGCGTATCATCCCGGTAGAGGATATCTTCAACGGTGTTATCATCACCAAAGACCATCGGTATGTGAAAGTCATGGAGTACCGTCCTATCAACTTCGCATACATGGACGCCGAGACCCAGAACCGCGTTATTTCGCTGTTCTACCAGACATTCAAGGCAGTGCCTTGTAATATCCAGTTCAAGACCTTTGCCCGTAAAGCAGATGTCGAGTCAACGATTTCCAATGTCACCCAGTATTACGAGCAGGAAACGAACCCTAAGCGCAAGAAGATGCTCAATGCCTATATCGGACTTCTTCGTAAGACGGCATTGTCAGTCGGCATCACCCGCCGCTTCTTTGTGGTCATTGAGTTCCAGAAAACCATCAGCAATGACGGGTCCCGGTTCGAGTTGGTTGTGGCGGACCTGAACGCGATGGCAGCGAATGTCCGCTCTCACATGGAACAGTGCGGGAATGTCTTCATCCCGGCACTCGGAAACCCTGACCGCAATGAGGATGCTGGTATCCATCAGCTGTTCTACCAGCTTTTGAACCGCAGCAAGAGCGAGACGGTAAGCTTCCATGACCATATGCAGCCTATCATTGACCGCTATTCGGAGGCGGAAATGCAGGGGGTAAAGACCTCTCTGCAGGCTCCTGAATTGATTGCCCCTGAGTGGATTGATTTCACGCATTACAACTATATCGTCATTGACGGTAAGTTCTATACCTTCGCCTACATCCCGTCTACCGGGTATAACCAGCGCGTATATGCCGGTTGGATTGCTACCTTCGTCAATGCCGGTGAAGGTATTGATGTCGATATGTTCTTTGAGCACATGTCCCGTGAAGCTGTATACAATAAAATCAGTACACAGCTTCGTATGAGCCGTGCCAATGCTATGGACAGTCACGACACCGACTCTGACTACCATGCGCGTATGGAGAAGATTTCTTCCAGCGAATACATGCTGCGCGGTCTTTCTACAGGTGAAGATTTCTACTACATGTCTATGGTCATCACGGTCGTTGCTGATTCCGTAGATGAACTCGAATACAAGTACGATAACCTTGAAAAGCGCGTCAAGGGTCAGGGTATGAAGATTCGCCGCGCTAATTTCATGATGGAAGAGTGCTTCGAATCGGCATTGCTCCCGCTTGGTAAACTCAATAAGGATATCAAGCGCAAAGCACAGCGCAATGTCTTGACTTCCGGTGTGGCGTCCTGCTACCCGTTCATCTCCTTTGAGATGCAGGACCCTGACGGTATCATGATTGGCACGAACCGTGCAAACAACTCGCTTGTTACCATCGATATGTTCGATACGGATGTTCATGCAAACGCGAACGCTGTTATCCTTGGGTCTACCGGATACGGCAAGACCTTTACCGCACAGCTTTTCGCACTTCGTCTATCTGAGATGGATACGCAGGTATTCATTATCTCACCCCTGAAAGGATTGGAGGACTACGGCGGCGGCTGTAAGGCTGTCGGCGGTCAGTTTATCTCGATGGACCCGTCTTCCGTAAACAGCATCAATATCATGGATATTCGCGTTCCGGATGATGAGGATGCCAAGAAGATGGACGACTACGAGACGACTGGCTCCTTGCTGACAAAGAAGATTCATACCGTTAAGTCATTCCTGCACCTTGTCGTTAAGGACATGACGCAGGAAGAAGAGCAGCTGATTGATACAAGCCTTTATAAGGTATATGGGCGTTTCGGTATCACGAACGACAACGATTCGATTTTCGACTTGGAAAATGGCGGGTACAAGAAGATGCCGTTGCTTGAAGACTTGCAGAAGGAAATGCAGAATGTCCCTGAACTGCATCGTATCTGCAATATCCTCAATCCTCTGATTCGTGGTTCGATGGCTTGCTACAACCGTCCTACGAATGTGGACTTGAAAGCCAAATACATTGTATTCGACTTCAACGGCATGAAAGGTCCTACCCTTACGATGTCGATGTTTGTCGTTCTGGACTTCGTCTGGACGAAAATCAAGGAAGACCGCGCAAAGCGTAAGGCAGTCTTTATCGATGAGTGTTGGAAACTGATTGGCACGGACTCGAACGAGATGGCGGCAGAGGATGTCGTAGAGATTTTCCGTACGATTCGTGCTTACGGCGGTTCGGCGTTCGCCATGACGCAGGATATTTCGCAGTTCTATGAATACAAGGGCGGCAAATACGGTAAAGCCGTTATCGGTAACGCCGATACCAAAATCATCATGCACTTGATTCCATCCGAAGCAAAGGCTCTGCAAGCAGCTATTCAGCTTACCGATTCGGAGATGGAGAATGTCTCGAACCTCGGTCGTGGTCAGGGACTTGTTTGTTCCGGTGCCGCTAAGCTGTTCGTTGACTTCATCGCTGCTCCTTATGAGAAGCAGGAAATCACGACCGATGCCAAGAGCTTCTACCTGCAGGAAAAGGCACTCAAAGAGAAACAGCACAAAGAAGAGCAAGAACGGTTGGCGGCTGAGAAAACCAACAGCAATACCGATGCGAACGATGATGACGCCGATTTGCTGAATGTTACCTTTTAAGCGCAAAAATACAACGATAATCCGATACTAATAGATGAAAACAGCACTTTTGAGATATGCGATGGTCCGGTACAAATGAAATGTGCTGATTGGGCATATTTTAAAAGTGCTTTTTCTATTAAGAAGGCGCCGAAATGACACATTTCAGAAACGCTTGCTTTTCGCATAGTTACGCAATAAGTTCACAAACCAAATGCGCAAATGTGTAAATGACACATTTTGCCGAAAATGAAAGGAGACATTCTTATGTCTGAGGTCCACAACAACGACATCCGCGAATTGCTCGATGTCATCCCCGTGATTCCGCATAATCTTATGATGGAATACCTTACCCGACAGTACAACATGACCCCCAACAAGGCCCGTGAAGTCATCTACAACGCCTGCCGTAAAGGCTCAAACCGCCGCCCGGCATGTTATGTGACGAATGACGGACTTGCAAAAGCCGATTATGTTACGATGACCAGCCTGTACCGCAAACGCTGCCGCGCATTCCGTGTGGCATGCGAGTTTTTGCCGGAAGGGCGTCAGTTTTCGATTCCCTCTACCTGCCCGTGGCTGCTGAGTTTCTGCTTCGAGGGCAGTGTATACTATGTCTGTGAGTTCGAAAAGGGCAAGGAACTCATTGTGGCGGATATGATTCGCAATGCTGGGATTCGGGAGGATATGATGTCCGTGACTTCCCGTATCGCTATCATGCGCCCCGGCGTAAACCGTGAACTCCTCAATGGATGCGGGATTCGGTTCTTCTGCGTGGTGGATGACGACTATAACCTCGAAGTCACGGAACAGGTCCCTGACCAGGAGGTATGGGATGGCGTTCCCATCGTTAAGTGATTATAAACGATATATCGAAGAAAACGGAACAAACAAGACTGCGGTAACGGATACCTCAAAAATGACGCGGCAAACCCCTGCTGCTTATCAGGACAGTGCCGGATATGTAAAAAAGCGTATCGCTAAAGCAGCTGATATTTTAAACGCTGTACCGGATGAATTGCCCTTGAATCGAGTCTCGGAAACGCCATTGAATGCCGCTTCCATTGAGCTTTTAAAAGCCGAGCGCTCGATTTTAAGGGCTTTTTCTGAGCCTGAAGACCCTGCACCATACCGAAAAATACCCGCAAAATCCGCCATTCCGGATGATTTTTGCGCGGTTTCTACCCCTGACCATGCCTTGATTTCCATTCGGTTTAAGGCATTCTTACCGCCGTATCACTACGAGTGGTTTAGCCGGAAATCAAAGGAAAAAGACGAGATAAATCAGTATTACCTTGATGCTGAATTTGACTTCCTGACTGAGGCCGCAATCAAGAAATTCATGCTCAAAAACGGACCTATTACAGTGCCGTCAGGACACTTGTATCTCATCTTTTTACGCGGCATTGCACCGAATTCCTCTACCGTAATTGATAACAATAACGTCTACACCGGAGCCATCACAAACGCCGTCAGCAGGGCACTCTGGCATGGCGATGGATGGCAGCTGATGAGTTATCTGTACACCGCAAAATCCGACCAGAATGGCCCGTATCTTGATGTTATCCTATGTGAAAAATGCGACATCATGTACTGGCTCGAAGCGTAGCTGCGGCACAACATTTTCCGGGGACATAAAATACAACATTTTCAGGGGCGTAAATTAGCGCTCCTAAATTTGTTGTATTCTCTCCTCGATTTTCGGCGGGGTTATAGGGGTTTTCGCGCCCCTCTTGGTTCGTAATGCGGAATCTAAGGCACAAATCCAAGGTGACAAAATGACTAACGAGCAAAAACTCCTATCTTACCTCTACACCATTGACTCGATACAGCGGCGGCAGCTTGTGATTGCCCTGTCTGACATGCCGTATCAGAGCCTGACGCTTGCCGTGCGAAACGCCGTAAAGCACGGATATGTGGAAGTGTTCCGCAAGGATGAATCGAACCATATTCGTATCTCACAGGACGGTGTCAAGTATATCCGTTCGGTAGCAAAAGACTCCCTCGATAGTGAGAAACGAGCCAATATGAAGCGCCGTTTTAAAGGCGAACAGGGCAGACGCTTGAACCGCGTTGAGACGACCTCATGTATGTGCAGAGCGGCAGGAATCCCGCTTGCCAAAGAAGTAGGTATCAGTCTGTCCGAACTGTTGATTACAGACACACAGGACTACGCAAGGTTCATGAACGACTACTTCTACGATAAAGGTTTGCTATTCCTCTCGGACGAACTCTCTGCAACTATTAAGGCAACGCATACAGTCGGTGAAGAATACACAACAGGACGAAGCCGTCTGGTTGGCATCATCATCAACTACAAAGGCATCTTCTTCCTCTACTGCACTCTGGACAAGCTGATGCGCTGGATTGTTTCCTACGAACATCGCAGGGCGGATGCTATTACGAAAATTCTCAAAGACAGTGACGCCTCCAAACAGAATGCAGACTTCGACTATGTGTGCTCCCTGATGTATAAGAGCGTTATTATCGGCAAGACTTGCGCTATGATTCCAAAAATCATCACAGGCAACAAATACGGTAAAGCCGTAACGAATCCAGGCAAGAACGGCATTGCAGATAACCTGCTTACACTAACGAATCTCGAACAGGTCTATGCTCGTAACTATTTCGTGCCCACAAATACACTCGGCGTTGAACTCCTTTCCCGTACAGTCACGCTGACACGCGATGACCTTAACCAGATGATTGAAATGTGGCTCTCTGAAATGACAAACACTCATACATACGTGGATGCCCGCGAATACACGGAAGCTTACATTGACGATGACAGCGAAAAGACACTCATCTTCCCAATCATTGAACTGGAAGAACTCGTCTACCAGAAAGCAGGCAGGGAAAAGTATCATATCGTCTGTGAACGCGGAACCCAAGATGGAATCAGCCGCACAATGGGAAATAAAGTCATCGATTTCAAAGACATGAATAACGAACCAATGCCCGCTCATAAATACGATGATGCTGGGATTCGGAGAGACGGCATCAATCCATTGACGCATTCGGGATACTGGGAGGAAGAGCCATGATAGCGATTCGCGTATGCCCTATCTGCAAGAAAGTCTTTGAGGGCAGAGTCGGAGTTCCGAAAGTCTACTGTGATGAATGCACGATGCTTGAAGATTTCGCGACTTCGGATGAGGCTAGGGAACAGTCATCTTGGTTTTTTGAGGATTCTGAGGATTCAGAAAAAGAAGATTCAGGAATGCATGAGACAGGGCAAGAGAAATTACTCGACCCTCTAACAGACGAGTCCCGACTTCCCGCAGCACCCCGCCAAACGAAAGAGTCTCTTTTGTACCTCATTACCCCAAGAAAGAAATATTGACAGCAGCACCTAAACCATCCTTGCAACGCTTCCCGCCTCATCAACGAACCCCCTCAAACCCTATTCGTTTGTTACGATTCCATGAACATATAAACAGCAAGGTTGAGAAACAAGCAAATTTATGGTATAATGCAAATGAAAATAAAGCGTAGCTGCGATGCGTAGCTGCAAAAAGTGTACAGAAAAATCATTGCACGAACCGTAGGCACGAGAAGGTATCGGAATGAAAAAGAGAATCTTAGTTTCGTATATAGCGGCAACTCTCGCCATGGCGGCTTCCATTAGCGTAGCTGCCAGAGATGGAGCCGTAGTTGCGAGAAGTTACATGAATTACAATGACCAGAAACCTAGCGTAGCTGCCGAGTACCGGTATCAAACCGTAGGCATTTCCTGGACAAACACTTATAAAATTGTCACGGCAGAGGAAGCAAGACAGATTCAAGATGGAATCGTGATTTTCGCATTTCCTCGCTGCCCATATTGTCGCAATTTGATTACAGAGGTAACGGATGTTGCAGTAGCGGAAAACACCACAGTATATTATTGCCAAATTGATAGATACAGAGACAGATACGAGTATAATGAGAAAACCGGAAAGCCTCAGATGACGGTAGAGGCGGGAGAAGGATATACGGAACTGCTTTCGTGGCTTGACGAATACCTTGCCGACTATACGGTCGCGGATGAGGCAAAGAATAAAATTGAGGTAGGGGAGAAGAGAATCGGAGCTCCTACGATTATCCGGATAAAGAACGGGGAACCAGTGGCAAAATGGCAGCTGGATTCGGTGGAAGGCATCGAATACCCCGATAATAAATATGATGGCTGGGATACTGCAATAAAAGAAAAGGTCGAGGAATCCCTGTATGCTTTCTTTGAGGAGGTTTGAGCCATGGATAAATCCGAGATTATCGGTACACTTCTTTTCGTGAATTCGCAGTATTGGGTTTGTGCAATCATTGCGCGAATCGGCTTTGTAATCACCGGGATGTCTAAACTCATGACGCCGGTAACGGCGGTTTTGTATTTTGGGCTTCTGTACCTCCTTTTCCTTGTCGGAGCACTCCGCAAAGATGATGACGATGAGGACTAATACGAGCACCTCGAAAGAACCGTAGGTGCTAAGAAACCGTAGGCAGATACTTCCCTGCGTAGCTGCCTTTTGCTTGTACCGTTGGACGACAGTGTCGTGGTTGCCGCTATTTTCGAGATAAGCGTAGCTGCGTAGCTGCCGTCCTTTTTTGCTGTCAAAAGAAATAAAGAGGAGAAAATCATGGTTTATGAAGTTATTAGCCAAGAAGCACACGGAAACGGCACGATTGTCGGTATGCACACCGAATCCCCTGCCTGTATCGATTCTCTGGATACCCAGAAAGCAATGCTGGATGCTAAGAGCAAAATAACCTTTACCGGCACAGCGGAAGAATATGAGGCCGTGAAGGCAAAACTCAACGCGAAGGTGAAAGTCGTAATCCAGAAACCGAAAGCGACCACAAAGAGGTGAGATGCGATGACTCAGTTTCAGAATGTATACGACGCATTTATGCGTTGCGATACCAATAAGTTGGCAGAAGAATTTGCCGCCATTTATGACGATTCTAAGAAGGATGCCGAGAAGAGACTCGAAACGGCACGGAAGGTGATTCGTGCGTCCTACGAGCGCATGAAGAATACGACTCTCGCAAGCAATGACGATGAAAGCATGGTTGTGGTTTGCAAAAGCTTCGATGATGCCGGAGATGATGTTGCCTGCGTGAAGGCTCAGGAAATCCGAGATTGGAAGGAAAAGCACGAGAAAGACTATGAACCCATCAGCGATGAGGCCCTGACCTTCATGAGCACGGATGAGATTTATAATGCGATTATCGCAGACAGGTTGCCTGAGCGGTATGCGTTTGAGTTCTCACCTTGGGAAGAAATCCTCAGCTGGAACCTGGCTGAGCCGAGTGTTGCCAGATATGGCCTTGAACATTGTCTTGCTGGCATTCTGTGGGAGATGACCTTTTTTGGCGTTGACCCTGCGGGAGTAGAGAAAGAAAGAGAGAAACTCGATGCGGCAATAGAAGAAACCAAACAGGCAAGTGCAGAGGGAAGAGTCTCAGGTAAGGCTTTCTCTTTTGAAGATTTCGCAAAAGAAGTCTTGGGGGATGAGTATACCGAAGACTGGTATCCGGAAGAAGAACAGGAACGGGATAGAAAGAACATGGCTATATCTAGCTATAAGTACGGAGTAGAGTTCAGGCTTTTATTAGAGAGCATCCTCTAAAGGGGTAATACCCTTCCGTTCTGAACAATGCTTTGCAGGCTAGGTGCTGCACGGACGGTTGTCTGTCTGCCTGCTGGAACTGCCGCGAGCGAGCTGTCTATAAACGCTTCCAGAGTGGAATTCCCCGCGTTCGGGGTCATGGCACTGCTTGCTTCGAGATGCTGCCGGGCCCCTTAACAAAACGAGAGGAGAGACAAGAGATGCTTCTGCATATATTCGGGGACACACATGGTCCCTTGGAAATCAACAAAATCAATCCGAAACGCTTTCTTGGCCGGGCGCTTACCGACAACGATGCTATCGTCATCTGCGGTGATTTCGGGTTCCCGTTCATGCCTACCGACTGTATTCCCGAAGATACTCTCAAAGAATCCGGTGCCGAGCACTACTGCATCAAGTATGCCCGCGCATACTGGCAAAACATCGACTGGCTCAAATCATTCCCGTGCGATATCCTTTTCGTCGATGGAAACCACGATAACCACGAATTCTGGGCTAAACTCCCCACTGAACCCTGGAATGGCGGTCAAGTTCAGAGATTGCCGGACGCACCCAATGTCATCCACCTTATGCGCGGCGAATACTATACCATCGATGGTCTTACCGTATGGTGCATGGGCGGTGCAGAATCCATCGATAAGGCAACTCGCACGCAAGGTGTTTCTTGGTGGTCGGAGGAAATCCCGTCTCAGAAAGAGATGTGGCACGGGATGGATACACTGGAAGAACACGGGTATGATGTCGATATCATCCTGACCCATACGCTGCCAAAGATGCTGATGGCCGCCTATTTCGGGAATTCCTTCCCCCTGAAGGAAAATGACCCGACAGGCGTATACCTCGATGAAGTGTATCGGAGAACCAGGTTCCGGAAATGGTTTTGCGGGCACATGCACGAGGACATCGATAAACCCCTGTTCCGGCTACAAGTGCTATATGACGATGTAGTGAGCATCGATACGAAGAATCCAAGCTTTGAAATTACAGGGCGAGAAGCAGGACACGGAGAGGAGGGGAAAGGCCTGTGAGCATATTCATCGTTGGAGATGTACACGGGAACTATAAAAGCCTGACATCCAGTTTGGAAAAGTCAGGCTGTGATGTGAATGCCGATACCATCATCTTTGTGGGCGATGTAGTGGACCGTGGCAAGGAAAACGCTAAGGTCGTGAATTTCATCGCCGAGCATAAAGGCAACATCCACCTGATTTGCGGCAACCACGAATACCAGCACAGACAACTCCTGAAATACTACCGTGCTCTTGCCAAGGCACCGGCAATTCGGAAGATGGCAGCAGGAATTTTCCGGCACTATACCCCCGAAGGCAGAGTCATCCGCGATAAATCCGAAATCGAACGACTCCGCTGCGATGAAGAAGAGCGCAGGAAAGAAATCGAGAAGCATCCCAAGACCTTCGAAGAATGGCAGAAACAGTTCCTGATATATACCCTTGCATGGGAAGACGATTCACTCTGGCAAATCGTGCGCTATCTGCTCAATGAGATGTGCGGACCTCCCTATGATGCCCAGCATACCATTTACGAGTACCTTTCAGGCACCAATCAAACGAGAACAAACTTCGAGCAGGTATTCGAGAGCCAGACACAGGAACTCAACATTAAACCGGGCCCGGGCGTGCATCGGTATGAACAAGTAGTAGTCTCGCATAACAATCCATTTGGCGGTCCATACAGCTACGACAGCCAGGAAATGCTGGCAGGGCATAGAAACATCCTGTATATTTTCGGGCATGTTTCCCACGAGACCATGACCCGCAATGACCGGAAAGAATCCGGCTGCACCTTCCTCGACATCGACACCTCTCCGAAATCCGTCACGGTCATCGCACTTGACGACTACCTTGAAAACTAAGTAACGCGCTACAATGGCTCATACAGCCGCTGTGGCGCGTTTTTCTTTTTAGACGATAACTTTATCGGATACGCTTCAACACCCTCAAAAGCGGGCGGATTTACCGCGAATCCGGCGATGCTGACGTAATGCGGTGTACTCAATACAACCGTGATTCTGAATGCGCCGCAAATAACGCACAAGACAAGACACACAAAAACCCTTGGCAAAACATCAGCCAACCACGAGGAGACGCCGCGAGAGACTCTGACGGCAACCGCAATGCAAGCCATGTGTACTAACCGGTAGCCGTCATACCAGACTACAGAATCCCGCTACACACCGGACCACCCCGGGTAACACCGGACAACAACGAACCACACCGGACCACACCGGACGAAACCAACCAAAAGCCCCACCTCGCCATCGCCGCCAGCTGGACCGGAAAGCGCACAAGCCCGCCTGTAATGTATGTCCAGAACGGAAAAAACCACCCGGAAGCAGAATCGTGCCCCGAAATAGCACTAACCTTAAAAGCAAATCAGCGTATAGGCATCATCAGCCTGTACGCTTTCTTTTTTGCCCGATATCTCCTCGTCCAAGGCAAGACACAAAGCGCGATAGGCGCAAAGAATCAATATAGCGTTTCAGGCAGAATTGTGATAGACTAAGGACAGAAACAGAAATCAGCCGGAGGTGTTTCAGATGGATGAGAATATCCTGTTCAGCTACGAACTCAAAGATGCCTGGTTCTTACCAATTACCGGCGTTGAGGTCTACAAAACCGGCGAAGACCGATGCATGACAGACGATAAAGACGCAACCAGTATCCTTGATACACAGGCTCTTGCCGAAATCGAGGATGTCATCGAGAGCCATCCTGAACTGTTCGAGTACGAGTCTCCGGAAATCGCTACGCCCTCGATTCTTGACGGAGTCAGCAATATCTTCTGCTTTAGCGCAGAGAATGGCAGAAGCAACGAACTTGTAACGCTCAACATCTGGGCACTGCGAGAAGAAGAATACGATGGCATAGAGACATACACAACCTTAGAGAAGGCTATGCGCCTTTTGCAGGTATTCGATGCGGTAGCCGGGATACTGACCCGAAACGGCGTACCCTCCGAATGTTTTGCATTGCGATAAAACCAGCAGGCTAAGATACAACAAAGGAAATACCATGGACAAGACATTCGAGAAATTCCTGCGCAGCGGTATGGAACTGTCCTCGATTGGCATTGAACGCCGCGAAGACAATGCATCGTATTTTTGTACACCGAAAGGGGCATCCATCTTCGGCTGGGCAGGTGTGGACGGCATCCACTATTGCTTCGTGCGCGGATTCGGCAATATGGTTTTCGCCGTAAGCCCCATGAATTCGGCACCGGACTTTGTTCACCCGATAGCAAGAGACTTTGCGGATTTTCTGCGTTTGCTTCTTGCCTGCGGGGATGCGGCAGCATTAGAACAGGCTTGGATGTGGGATGAGGCGCAGTTTGCCGCCTTCCTGCAAGAGAATCCTCCGACTCGGGAACAGAAGGCTGTACTAGAGGAGATTGCGGAACAGTTCTCCTTGTCACCGCTTGAACATCCGTGGAAGTACATCAAGAACCTGCAAGCATCGTTCGACTATGCCAAAATCAAGTATACCGATGACTACTATGACTTGACGCTGAACCCCAATACCACTCCGTCACTGCCCGACTGGAAGGTGTATTTTGATGGAAATTTCTGGGGGTATTCTGGACGCGACCATGCCGGGACAGAAATCAAAGTCGATAAGCAATTCGATTGGGCCGGACATCACTGGGTCATTCCATCTATATACGCTTGCAGCAAAGGCTTGGTAGTGGATTTTTGTATGCGAGCAGAGGCAGAGGATATCCGAGCCTTTATTGACAAATGGCATCTGAACGCTGACAATGATTCGTGCGAGAACTTTACCCACGAAGAACAGATGCAGATGGAACTCGATAATCCGCTCTCCTTGGATTTTGAGCCGAGCCTTGTCATGAACGGGAAAGCCATGCAGACTTCTCATGGCTCATCTCTATCCTATAACCCGTGTCTACCGGAATGGATAACGATTGAGCTGGAGGCTAAGGCGGCAATAGAGCACTATGGCTTAGATACATCCTATGGCTGGACTATAACTAGAGCAGCATACCCGTGGAAAGGGAAGAGGCGTCCTTCGGAGATAAAGGCTCTATCGCTCACTATGGAGAAAAGGCCCTATACATTGGCTGGTCCGCACTTCAAAGTAAATGGTTCTGGGGATACTGTATATACCTTTACGCATCCACTAACCGGGATACAGTATACTCTATCCGTTCTGGACATTGAGCAGCAGACGATACCCCGCAGCGGTACGGACACTGAGCGCTGGGTGTACCCTTCGCACTATATAGCCATGCGGTATATGCTTTTCCCGGAACCGGATACGGAGATTGTAGTCCGGGACTGCGTGCAGAGCGAGAGACCTCGGGAAATCGGCCCGTGCTCCGGTAAGTATTATCCGGAAGCTACGAACAGTGTCATCGCCATCATCGGTGGGGCGGATGGACCGACAACCATCACCGTTGGAGTCCCGGACCAGAAGAGCATCCATGTTGCCTGCTCCGCCTTGCACTTTGAGCCGGTAGACGAAGATATCGAATGGCGCATTGAGTTCAGCGTGGATGAGCCCTTAAAGGAGACCTTCCAGCTCGTTTGATACGAGCTCATCTTTGCACTTACCTTCATTTCCATCCGGCACCTTGCCCAAACACTATCACCCACACATTTCCTATCCCAGAAAGGAGTCTTCACCATGAACAGTATCTTCCACCGCGTCAGTATCCGCAAATTTCAGGATAAGCCCGTAGAACCCGAGAAAATCGAGAGCCTCCTTCGTGCCGCCATGGCAGCACCCTCGGCGAGAAACCAGCAGCCATGGGAATTCTATGTCGTGACCAATAAAGACCTGATTCAGAAGCTGTCCACGGTCAGCCCATACGCTGGCTGCGCCAAAGATGCCCCGGTGCTTATCGTTTCCGCCTACCGCGAGGATGCTATCAGCCCGGCATATGCGCAAATCGACCTTAGTATCGCAAACGAGAATATCTGGCTGGAAGCGGATGCCTTGGGTCTTGGCGGTGTCTGGCTCGGCATTGCCCCTGTCGAGGAACGAATGAAAGCCGTCGAGGAAGTGCTCCAACTCCCCGCCGAGCATCACGCCTTTGCCATCTTCGCTCTCGGCTATCCCGCAGAGAGCAAACCGCAGCAGGACCGGTATGATGTCAGCCGCATCCACTATGTCCGGTAATTCACAGATTCTTTAAAAGGAATTTCTAGTTCGTTCAAAACCCTTTTAAACTCTGCACACAAGTCCCCGGTATAATAAGCCTTGTAATCAAGAAGCAAACACAGGGAAATATCCCGTGATTACCCACTGCGCCTTAGACCATGCCAGAGCAATCGCTCGGTCAAGGCCAGACAACAAACAAGGCTAAAACGCCATTACATATAAAAACAATGCTGTATCTTCCGGATTTGGAGGGTACAGCATTTCTTTTTATCGCAAATTGTCGTATAATAGAGCTATATTACAGATGTGGCAAAACAGGGTCAAACACAGACATCTGACAGGGGCGAAGGAAAGGGAAAACGAATGTTCAGAGAGATTCGCAGAAAGAACAGAGAAATCGACATCGACAGCGCAAAGCAGCTGTTGCAGTCCAGTCGGCGTGGCGTGCTTGCCGTGAACGGCGATGATGGTTATCCGTATGCCATACCCATCAACTATCTTTACGATGACGAAGCACAGAGGATTTATTTCCACGGCGCAAAGATAGGGCATAAAGTCGATGCCTTGCGTGCCAGCGATAAGGTATGCTTCACCGTATACGGGAATGAAACCATCAAAACGGATGCCTGGGCCCCGTTCATGCAGAGCGTTGTCGTGTTCGGCAGATGCCATCTGATGGAAGCAGGTCCCGAAGCGTCAGAGCGGCTCAAGCAGCTTGCCATGAAATACTATCCCAGCGAGCAGCTTGTCGATGAGGAAATTGCGCAGTCGGGCAAGGCCGTGCAGGTCTTTGAAATCAAAATCGAGCATATGAGCGGGAAAGAAGTACAAGAGCGCTGATTTTTCGTATGACTGTCACTTGAGTAGGCGTATAGCTTTGCTCTCGCCAAACCGACGCATGAGAGAACGAATTATATCCACGGAGGAAACCACATGAAAATCAAGAACAAAACCAGATTCAGAGTGCTTTGCGCCTTGTATGTCATCGGCTATCTGTTCTTCTGCATTCTCGGCGGCATGAACTCCGGTATGATGATTTCAGACAGCCCGGCCCTTGAATTTGCGGCTATCTATTACGGATTGCCTGTCGGAGTTCGGAATCTGTCTGTATCTATGTTCGTGTGGATTATCCTCTCGTTCTTCCTTGTCCTTGCTATCCTCTGGCAGACCGACTTGTCAAAACAAAAGCTGAACCGAACAGCGCTGCTGTGCTTGGGTGGCAATATGCTGCTCACCTGCCTGTCGAGCGGTATCGTCGAGTGGCTGGTCAGCGGTGTTGCCGAAGGACTGTTCACGATGCTTGTCATCTTAGCCTCGCTTCTGGTCATGGTCGGCGGCGGTATCGGGATGGCCTATCTTGTGCAGAAGAAGAACGGGGCCTTGGATACCTACGAGGCGTTCTCTGATATCATGACAGAGGAAGAATTTGAGAAATGGCAGAGAAGAAAGAACAGGCGGTCCTGAGATACTTCCAACTCACCAGTAACTGAAAATTACGCGATTTTCTGTAACTCCACCTGAATTCTCCAAACAGGGGATAGTGTTTCTGTCCCTGAATGGCATACTTATACCAGAAACAGCACAAGGAGGAGATGGTATGGACTAGCAGACAACAGAAAAATTTATTGCTCGCAAAAGAAAAGAGAAGAACCTGACGCAGGAACAGCTGGCAGAAAAGCTTGACATGTCCAATAAGACGATTTCAAAGTGGGAGAATGGCAAGTGTATGCCGGACTATGCTGTCGTCAAAAGCCTGTGCCAGGGACTGGAAATTACCGTAGCAGAGCTCATGGATGGCGAAGAAACCGAAGAGAAAAGCATACGAACATACGACGATGGGAAAATCATGGATTTGCTGAAACGCACGCAGAAACTCGAACAGCAGAAGAACATCCTGTACGGTGTCTTACTGCTCATAATTGGAATTGCCTTGCAGGCGCTGTCTCATACCATTGGCGGGTCGGATGTGAGGAATTTCTTTTCGGGACTTCTTCTGGGTGTTTCCGTTGCAGAAATGCTGGTCGGTATTTATGTGGCCGGTAAAACATGATGAACAGCTGACAACGGTTCGCAGAACGAAAGCCGTATCACTGATTTTAGACTTATAAGCAAAGGCATTTTGAATGATAACCTACAAAGACATAAGTATAAACGAGGAATTGTGCTCTGTTCGAAAGGATGACCGCCTCGTTCATCTGACAAAAACTCAATATCGGCTGTTTCTGATATTGCTCGAACATGCCGGACAAATCTGTACCCGAGAATACTTGCTTTCGTCTGTTTGGCATATTAAGACACCGCTCCTGACGCGCAGAGTCGATGCGTATATCACACTGCTGCGCAAGAAGCTAGGCTTGGGCAAAAACGAATTGAAATGCGTAGTGGGGCACGGATATGTTCTTGCCGAAGACGGCAGCGCAAGCACCCCCGATACACAAGAATAAAACAGCAGGAGGAACCTACATGAACATCACCGTGTACTTAGGCGCGAACGAAGGCAACGACCCCCGCCTGCGGAAATCCGTAGAGGAGCTCGGCGCATGGATTGGCAGCAGCGGGAACGCGCTTGTCTATGGCGGCTCGAAATCCGGACTCATGGGCGCAATCGCAGATAGTGTCTTGCAGGCCGGCGGCGAAGTAACGGGCATTGAACCGCAGTTCTTTATTGCGAATGAGTTGCAGCACGATGGCTTGACCCAGCTTATCGTGACCAAGGACATGTCAGAGCGGAAAGCCAAGATGATTGAGCTCGGCGATGCCTTTGTTGCTTTCCCCGGTGGGACAGGTACACTAGAGGAAATCGCAGAGGTCATGTCCAAAGTATCCTTGAAACACTTAGATGCCCCCTGTATCCTCTATAACCTCGACGGCTACTACGATGATTTAAAAGCACTGCTGGCAAAGATGATTGACAAGGGCCTTTCCTCGAAAGAAAGGCAGGAAGGCATCTATTTCGCCGAGAGCCTCGATGAGATAAAGCAAATCCTGAACGAAGAATAAGGAGAAGGACTATGATATTCGGCTTGTTTGACCAGTTGTTCCCACTCATGTTTACCGTTATCTTCCTCATCGTCATCGGCACATTCATTTACACTGCCGTCACGGGACTTACCACATGGCATAAGAACAACCAATCCCCGAGATTGACTGTACCAGCCAAGGTAGTGGCTAAGCGGCAGAATACAACTCATCACAGCCATCCGGCAGCGGGCGATGCTTCCGGCGCTCACGGGTTCCATAGCACAACGAGCACTTCTTACTATGTCACATTCGAGGTTGAGAGCAGCGACCGCATGGAGTTCGCTGTGCGAGGTCAGGACTACGGTATGCTCGTGGAAGGCGATACGGGAAGGCTGAGCTTTCAGGGAACAAGGTTTCTGGACTTTGAGAGAGATATCGGGAACGGTTTCTGAACGCAGAGGAGGATGAGACCTTGAATCTCAAAGAAGGAGCAGGAAAACTTAAATCCGATGTTCCGGCATTGGCGATGGCGCTAAAGGATGCAGGGACACCTACTGCTACCAAGACACTGGCAGGTATCACCGTTGCGTATGCTTTGTCTCCTATAGACTTGATTCCGGACTTTGTTCCGGTTCTCGGTTACTTAGACGATGTGGTGCTCTAGCCTTGCTCGTTGCTGCTACCGTGAAGCTTGTCCATGTACTTCTATTAGAAGAAAACAGGAAGAAGGCAGAAGGTATGTGGGAGAACGGAAAGCCAAAGCGATGGTATTATGCCATCCCTGTTGTTTGTATATGGGCAGTAGTCATGGTATGTGTAGCTAAGATACTATTGGGATAATAGGGTTGAGGGATATGCTCCTGTATCGTATGTACAGATAAAGAGACTACCGTCGTCAGCAGCACATTTATTTTTTGTAGTATAATAGATTAACAAATCGGAAGTTATAAAGGAGAAACACTATGGGATTATTTGGTAAAAGCAAAAAAGAGCGAGAAAAAGAGTATATGAACAGATTAGATGTTCCATTATGTTTAAAAGAAGACTTTGAATTGATTATTGATGATGTATTTACAATTATGGGGGTTGGAACAGTTGCCACAGGAAACATATCAACAGGAATGTGTAGAGAAGGAGAAAATGCGTGTGTTTATAAAACAAATGGAGGTGTATTAGAGACTATAATTACTACCATCGATATACATACAAAAGAACGAAAATCAAATGGTTGTGGATATAAAACAGAACATGTTGGACTTGGGTTAAGAGGAGTTTCTAAGGAACAATTAGAAAAAGGAGATAGAGTGATTGTAAAGAATGCCAATATGTATGGAATGTAATTACAGTTTCCGGTTTGTAAACGAGTATATAGCTTCCCTGTAGCTTTTCCGTTCTGGCATGATTCCTAGCGGCGGGGTTCTGCGCTGCCTGTCCCGGAAAGCGGCATCCTCGCGGAAATATATGGCAACCACGATGGAGTTATGCACTCAGCAGATATATGCCCGCATGGGGGTACTGGATATCCTGTGTGCTATTCGTGCAGCGAGACCGCATATAGTTCTGCTTTTCAAGACACAGGAGAGAGGATGCAACGCTGGAAAGAGGCATGCGAGCAGTCATTTCGGCGAGGCCTCTAATACAAGTCCAGAACGGTAATGCCGCTCCCTTCAGTAAAGCGGTATCCTGAATCAGCAACAATACAAATTAGCGTATGGGCACACCTGCCTGTACGCTTTCTTTATTTGCTGCAAAGACCATCTGTAGTGGGGGAAACACGAATGAAATGCACCGAAACGAAGAAATGCGCGAATAAAAAGCAAAATAGTTGACAAAAAGCGTTGAATTTCGAAAAATAACCATGTATACTATAAGTGTGCGAAAGAGGTGAGAATGTGCTGGTCGAATTTAGCGTGAAGAACTACCGCTCGTTCCGTGATGAGGCAGTGCTTTCCATGGAAGCCACGGGTCTGAGCACACTGAAAAGTGTCCTTATCCCATACGGAGGGCTGCGTATATTGCCAAGCGTTGCCATTTACGGAAAGAACGGTGGCGGCAAGAGTAATGTTATCCGGGCATTTTGGCTTTCGGTTCAGTTCATAAAGAACGCGCAGAAGACGCAACACGAAAAAGCAGCGATACCGGTTGTCCCGTTCGCGTTGAACGACTATTCGGCATCTGAACCGACAGAGTTCTCGTTCGTGTATACCTTAGACGGCACCAAATACTGGTATTCGTTTTCCGCAACGAAAGAGAAGGTGTATGCTGAATCGCTATACCATGCACCGAAAGGACAGAAGGCCCTCGTCTTTTCCAGAAACGAGCAGGTCTTCTCCTTTACCGAAGAGAAGGCTCGCAGAAAACTGATAAGCCAGATAGTGGCAGAAAATCAGTTGTTCTTCTCCGTGGCATGTACTATGAATGATGAGGCTTGCTCGAAAGCCATGACTTGGTTTCGAGAGATGATTTATTTCTCAAGAGACTATTCGGATATACCTCGGCAGCTGCTCGAATACTTGAACGATACCAATATGCTGAAAGCGATTTCTAATTATGCGAAAGCTGCGGATGTCGGCATTGAGGACATGCGGTTCGAAATCAACAGCAAGAAAATTAACGAGAAAGCTGACTTGCCGGAGAATATACCGGATGAAGACAAAACAGCACTCGTACAGTTTATGCATCTGCTCTCCGAAACCTCGAGCAATGCAGAAACGCATTTGAGGATGGGCCAGGTCACAGCGACATCTATACATCAAGGCGAAGACAAGAGCGGAAATCATAACATGTATTCGATTGAGCTCGCAGACGAATCCGATGGCACAAGAAAGCTGATGGCGCTCGCGCCTGCCATCGAATCGGTCTTGTCAAAAGGCGGACTCTTGCTCATCGATGGGATAGAAAAGGACCTGCACCCGGCTTTAGTCGAGTTTATCATCGCTAAATTCCAGAGCAATAAGACGAACCCGAAAAACGCTCAGCTTATCTTCACAACGCACAACACTGAATTGCTGAGCATGGAGCTGCTTCGAAAAGACCAGCTATACTTTGTAGATAAACACAAAGACGATGGCGCATCGGAGTTGTATAGCATCAGCAACTTCTCAACACGGACAACCGATAACATCCGCAAAGGATATCTTCTCGGAAAATACGGGGCAACCCCCAATGTCGAAATTGAAGAGATTGAGTAATGGCATGCAACTAAAAAAGTCAAGGGTCAGCACAAACATGACAGAATGATTGTATTGACATTTAGTGGTGCATACTATATAATATAAGAGCGTTAAGGACATCCTCTTAACGAATCATAGCTCCCATGATAGTTCTTGGTATGGTATAAGATGCTATTGGGAACTTTGTTCAAAAGCCGCTTCATTTAGTGAGGCGGTTTTTTGTTTTTAGTCCCCATTTTATAAACCCCGTACCTTCCAAGCGCGGGGCACCAGTACAAATCAGCGTATAGGCATCCCAGCCTGTACGCTTTCTTTTTTCTCCGAAGTCCAATCTTCCGACAATGCTAAAAAGCAACGCAACGCATGAATTTCCTGTGGCGTTTGTGCTCAACATGTGCTAGACTAAAGGCATAGTCTGGGAAAGTATATGAGAAGGACACGGGGAACAAATGAACACGAAAAGTTCGCATACAGAAAAGCTGGAAGCAGAAGTAGCCAAGAAGAAAGAGGAACTCACGGCATATGAGCCTTATAAGCCCGATGAGATGTTCCGATTCCGGGGCAAAGACCTTTTCTCCGTTGAGGATTTCTGGCAATATGCATACAGCCAGCTGGACGGGATGGCGGAGACAATAGCGGAGTTTCTCGTGGCGAGAGCACTCGGCATTAAGAAAGCCGAAAACGTCAACTACTGGACAGCCTATGACATGGCATACCGAAATAAGCGCATCGAGGTCAAGGCGACCAGCTATGTGCATCCCTGGAACAAAGAAATATCCAAGATACGGACCTTCTCGATTGCACCGACAAACAACAGCTATTGGGAGAACCAGGATGCCGGGAAGAAGCTGTCAAGGCAGTCAGAGGTATATGTATTCTGCCTGAATACGAACAAGGATATCGGCAAGCGCAATGCCTTGGCAGTGGATGACTGGGTGTTTTATGTTGTGCCAACATTCGTGATAGACGAGTATTGCAAAGAGACCCCTGCACAGAGGAAAATATCGCTGAATGTAGTTAAGCGTCTTGCGAAAGAGGAAGTATCCTATGACAGACTGCGGGATGCGGTGGATGAAGCTATAGTCTGCTCAGATAGCTATTATATGGGGAAATAAGGCTTTGGGGGGATAGCCCCTCCCTATGGGAAGATACATACAGAAGGCAGTCTCCGCTGTGTTCCGTTCTGAACGATGCAGGCAGGGCTTACTCCGGCAGCGCGACCGGCGGAACGGCAGGCACGGTGAACTTCAGCAGAAGGATAATACATCCAGAACGGAAATCCAACCTTCTCCTCGTTTCTGCCCGACAAAAACTCTATGACATCACCCTTCGACACCTCTGCCAAGATAATGGGACAATAATCAGAAAACATCGACAACTTCGATAAAATGTGGTACAGTTCTTTAAAATAAGATTGCCTAAAGAAAAGAGGTTGGAATTATGGGAAGGCAAGAAAACGTCGAGATTTTCGAAGATACCTTTGCTTTGTGCAAACAAAACAGTACGCTGCGCAACGCCATCGAACAAAGCACTAAAAAACAGAAGCTGTATCCTGAAGGCATCCAATGCGCAGAGAAGCAAGCAATCATCTATGCACGGCCTGCCAAAATCATTGTGAGTTCCAAACGCACACTGGAAGCAGCAATGCCTTATGCCTATGCCGGGAAGAAAGTCTGCATCCACAACTTTGCTTCTGCGGCAAATCCGGGCGGTGGTGTGGTGAAAGGTTCTTCGGCACAGGAAGAGGCAATCTGCCGCTGCTCCACACTGTATCCGAATCTCAAAGAAGAAATCCTTTGGAAGCAATTCTACGCGCCTCATCGCCGCCAGCAGAACCCGCTGCACAATGATGACTGCATCTACACGCCGGGCGTCATTGCTTTCAAGTCCGATACCGCTTATCCAAAGCTGTTGCCGGAGGACAAGTGGTATTCTGTCAATGTACTGACCTGCGCGGCCCCGAATCTGCGGGAGCGCCCCAGTAACAGTATGAATCCCAATGATGGAAACACGACTGTGCGCATCAGCCAGAAAGAACTGCAGGCGCTGCACGAAAAGCGGATGAGAAAAGTGCTTGATATTGCATGGAAGAATGGCAATGAGGTTGTCATCCTTGGCGCATTCGGATGCGGTGCGTTCAGCAACCCGCCGTTGGCTGTAGCACAGGCAATGAAAGCAGTGGTGCAGGAATACCGGATGAAGTTTGAAACCATTGAGTTCGCTGTATATTGCTCACCGCGAGATGATTCGAATTTCCGTGTATTCCAGAATATTTTAGGAAGCCTGTAGCTACCAAGTGATGGAACACCTTGTAACCTTCCCAAAGGACAAAAGGCAAGCGAACGGGCAAAGAAAAATGCTGAGGATGCTGGTGTTGAGTTGGGAGAAGGCAAAACCTATCGCGTGCCGCACCAAAGGGAAGTATGGTGCAAGAAAAAGAACGAGGAATGACGGGTTTGCTCGTTTACGCGCAAATAACAAATCAACGCGATATGCGTGGGGCGTGTATCGCCGTTTCCGTTTAGTGTGAAAAATCCAGAAATATTCGCGTAAATATACGCATAAAAATCGCTGAAAATATCACTAAATGACACGAATGACAAAAACGGGACCAACAAAAGACAAAGCTATGAAATTCGTGGACAATTATGATAAATTGAGATATACTTTTGATAGAGCAAAATATTGTATAAAGTGAGGTGTGGTTCCGCGTGTTGTTTTTACTGATGAACAAAGATACAAAGTGGCTTTTGTTTGATTGCTATGAGGACGAGTTCGGCTTTGTGGCAGGCAAAGAAATTGAATGGTATACAGAATCTCGACCCATCGGATACGATAACATTGGCGATTTTCTTGATGCACGCAAGGCACCTAAGCATAGGAAACACATCGCAGAGCTACTGAAAAAGTATGGTTGTGAATCCATCGAAAATTTTCTAAAATTAACTCACGCACTTTCTCTCAATGACACATTCTGGGTTAAGGAACCAGAAAGCACCATGTCTTGGAACGATGTTTCCCTGTATCGCAACGAGTTCGATGAATTGGTTTCCAACGCAGCTTTCGATGGCGTCATCTCTTCAACAACTCTTTCTTCAACATCCCCAGAATTTGGAACAGACGGTGCGTATGCAAAGTGCTGGCAGCGGGAAAATGGCACGACCTATCTGTACAAAAGCGGCAGCGACACCTACGAAATCGAACCGTTGTCTGAATACCTCGCTACTCAGGTAGCCAATATTTTTTGCCGAAACAATGTAAAGTACGAACTAACCTTTTATCATGGACGGTTGGCGTCGAAGTGCAAGCTGTTTACCAGTGAACGGTTTGGCTTGGTTAAGCTGTCGGCATTACCGGTTTCCAATCGCAGGAATCCAGCTGCATTCCTCAAATTCGCTGAACAATACGGCAGCGAGGACCTTATGCGCCGGATGTTCGTGTTGGACGCGCTTATTCTCAACATTGACCGGCACTTGGGGAATGTTGGGTTCCTTTTCGACAACGATACGATGCAAATTACTGGAATGGCTCCTGTGTATGACAACAACCGCAGCCTGCTGTTCCAATTCGATACAGAAGCCCTTGAAAAGAACCCGGCGTGGTGCATATCGAAGTGCGAGCCGAGGTTTGGCGGGGATTTCATCAAGACGGCACAGGCGATGCTTACCGATGATTTGCGTGCGGAACTAAAGAACATGGCAGGCTTTAGATTCAAGGAACCTGAGAACATTGATGTGCCGAAGGACCGGCTGGATGCGTTGAGCAAAATCTTCAATCTGCAGCTGAATAAAATACTGAAATGATTTACTGCCGAGAGGGGAGTCGTGGAATGCGACTCCCCTTTTCTGCTGCTATCGATGATACAGTCGGCGGGTTTGTTTGGTGCGTATGGGCTATGCACTTGTTAGAGACTTGCTAAACACTTGTCAGGGACTTGCTTTGGCTTGTTGGAGTGTGGCTTTCCGTATACTATTTGCATGTATAGGTGTTAGTATGTTCTTCCGTTCTGAACGATGCAGGCAGGGCTGACTCCGGCTGCACGACCGGCGGGACGGCAGGCACGGTGAACCTCGGCAGAAGGATTCATCCAGAGCGGATAGCCGCTTCCCGAGGCAGGGAACCGTCCGGGTTGTATGCACAAAGAAAGAAGTTTGTCAATAGCGAAGTGCCTGAATTAAAAGTTTCGTTTTGGAAAATCCTCCCTATCCACTGCCCGGCATCGGCGGGAGATAATCGGAATCAAGGCAACCAAAACTTGCCGTTTTCGATATGCGCCTAATTGCTATTTGGTAATGCCTGTCGTATAATATATATAATAATGTAGGCAGCAACAAAACCAATGAACATTTGGCGGCGGAAAAAGGAAATATAGCAGATAGGATTGTAGGTGGCATCCATGGGGCTTTGGCAAATCCTGAAAGGTGAGCAGCCGGGACTTCTTAAATCTGTCCTGCATTACCGGAACGCAGGACAATTCGGTGAATACCTGATTGACTATGCCTTACAGAGCAATGGCATCGAAGGGGAACGTGTGGTTCTTACTAACCTGTACCTGCCGATGAAAGGCAAGACCACCGAAATCGACTTGCTGATGCTGCACGAGAAAGGCATCTTTGTCATCGAGAGCAAATACTACAGCGGCTGGATATTCGGCAGCGAAGACCAGCTGAAATGGACACAGTGCTTCAGAAACGGTCGCAAGGAACACTTCTACAATCCCGTCAAGCAGAACCGCACGCATATCAGGGCATTGGCTGAGTACCTGTCTATGCCGGAAGAAGCCTTTTCATCCTATGTCGTATTCTCGGAACGCTGCACGCTAAAGAAAGTCCCGCAATACTTTGACGGGGATATCACGGTATGCCGCCGCCATACGATGCTGCGCCTTATGCGGAAGCGGATAAAGGATGCACCGGTAGTATATTCTCATGCGGATATTGAGAGATTAGCCGGACTGCTCCGTCCTCTCACTGAGGTGACGAAAGAAGAAAAGCAGCAACATATTGAGGACCTGAAAACGAAGTGCCCGTTCTGCGGTCAGCCTCTGGTTATGCGCCATGGCAGAAACGGTGCGTTCTGGGGATGCAGCAGCTATCCGAAATGCCGGTACACGCGCCCGATGGACTGAGTACTGCTTGCAGAACGGCAAAGCTAAGGAGGCACTTATGGATACTTTAGAAAAGACCATCGACTGGACACCTATGACAGAATCCCCGCCTCCGGAATCCGATTCCTACCTCGTCACCCGCAAAGACCCTCTTCTGACCACGACTGCCTTTTATGAGCACGGCGAATGGTGGGACGGACCATTGTGCGAATGGGCGTGGCCGGAAGGTATGATTATCGCCTGGAAGCCGATGCCGGAACCTTATAACCCAGCGAAATGAGGAAACTATGTTTGCTATGATTTGCACCGATAATCTTCGGTACAAGAAAACAAAGTATTACGATTCCGAGTATGTCATCAAGGGTACGCTCCATATCAATGAGTATGCCTATGCCTTCTCACATTACGAGGGCGCGTTTGAGGTCCTCGGAATTCGCTGGCTGAGCAACTACACGAAAGGCCGATACAGCAAGGATACGGGTTTAGAGTTCAATTTCGGTGCCGATACCGAGGAAGGGCGGCTTTTGCAGGAACATAAGGACGAAGCAATCGAGTGTATTCTGCAAACCGTACATGCGTATAAGCTGACGAACCTTGATGCGTGGGTTGAGTATTTCAACTTTGCTGTGAGTTGCACGGGAACCTATCAGTATTCCGTGACCCGGTGCCAGGCATTCCCCGATGAGCGGTTCCGCTGCACCATTAAAACGCCTTCACCCGACTGCGTGCTAACCTACAGCTTCAACTTCGATGAGGAAGAATTCCCGAGACTCGAAACCCCCTATTTCCCGGGCGTGGAACTCCTTGAAACAGACATCGATAAGGAATTCATCATGAGTCCTGGCAAATGGCTGTACGGTATCCTGAACATCACCTGCGGCCCGGATGACGAGAATCCTTTGCCGCTGTGCAACGACCATGCCAGAATTGCGGACCTCGAAACCGCCTTAGACTGCGAGGTCAAGCTTAAAGGCTTTGAGAGAGGAATCAAAGGACAGTCGAGCAACCTGATATTGTTCTCGGACATCCAGAAGGAATACGCGAAAATGCGGGAAGATAAACGATGAGCAAGCGACTCGCTCAACACATTTCAGAGGTCACCAATATCGGTGCCCTCTTTTTTGTTGTCAAGAAAGGGAATCTGGGCATATGAGATACTGGTTTTGAGAGTGTTGCGACAAAAGCAAATGAGCAAAATAAGCATGCTCTGTTAAAAGGCGTAATTTGAGTTTTCCATACTCGGTTGGTAATACATTGTATCTGATGTAAAAGTGACATAAAGGAGAACTATAAACGCAGAATCTGTGGGCGAAAATCACGCGGCAAAAGAATTGGCTGTTTCGCATAGCAAATTATGGCAATTGTTTTGCTGCGAAACGCGTTTCGGTTTTACGGAATAATTATCAGCTTTAAGAAAAAGTCTTGAGCTATTTTTACGGTGGTATAATCATGCTCAATTAGGAACTACGATAATGGTTCCGTTAGATAGACGAAACTTTTGCTATTTCGTAAGGAATAATAGTTGAATTTGCGGATTCTGCGGATTCTTAAGAAAAAGTCTTGATTTCGTGGGGGGGTGCTATAATCCCCCTAAACGAGAATGTTGACAACGCAATAGAAGCGACATAGGTGAATAAATTGCCTATACATACGCTAAAGAAATTCCGTCATATTAACTATGACGGCCATTTTTATACGCTTATCAAATGCAGTTAGATAACAAAATTTAAAATCCGAATCGTACAAACAACGAAACGCCTATTTGGCAAGGAGTGCGAAATACTATCTTA
>ERZ773138.77-NODE-77-length-109159-cov-6.594341_pt1 | contig 109159 bp, 79 predicted proteins | sample MGYA00511114_ERZ773138 | MGnify/ENA primary metagenome ERZ773138 (study PRJEB29015, sample SAMEA2737805) | human gut metagenome | biome: human gut; feature: human-associated habitat; material: faeces | place: China | collected 2012 ...
TTTATCGCCGATGATACTGCATATCTTCATGTGGGAAAGTAGGCCGCCGCCAAGGTTTTTTAAAAAGACTCCGTTGAGCAGACAATGCTCCGGAGTCTTTTTTTTTTGCCCGGAAGCAGGCAGGCACGGCGTTTTCTCTCATCCGGCCGCGACCCTGGGGATATCAGCGTGTTCTCCGGCCCCTGACAGCCTCTTTCCTGCGTAACATGCTGAAAACATTTATTAATTTTAAAATATCCGTTCAGAGCCCCTGAAAGGCCTCCAGACGTATTCTGAATCGGGAAACAAAAATCAGTGCTTTAGAAGGCGATTTTAAAAAAAGATAGCTGATATCAGAATGTTAATAAATTGGGCTGTTTTCTGCTGCCTGTGGCCGGATCGACTCTCAGGGCATTCTTCCTGTGCGGTGTTTTTTTGAGGAAAATGCGTGGTTGCCCTTAAGCTGCCGGGAAAAGCGACGATAAGAAAAAGTACACAGGCGACAGACGGTTTGCCCGAACCGTCTATGCAACAAGAAAAGCCCGCTCAGGATTGTCCTGGCGGGCTTTTCTGTTGTCTTCTTGAAGAAAGAGGGGATGAGGCGGCGGAGGATTGTACCTCCTCCGTGCCGTGAGGTCTGATTTTCCCTAGGCAAACGAAAAGGGCCGCTTCCCTGAAGGAAACGGCCCTCTTGCTTTCGTGGTGTCGAGGGCGAGAGTTGAACTCGCACGGCGTAGCCACTGCCACCTCAAGACAGCGTGTCTACCAATTCCACCACCCCGACGCGCAAGAACCCTTATATGCTCAAGGCCAGGGCTTTGCAAGAAAAATTTTCCATTTCTGACAAAAAAATTCAGATGCTAGTGAGCGGCATTGTAAAAACGCACAAATCCCGTGTTTCTTTGCACGCGGGCAGAAAATCGGGTTTTCCCTGTTTCCTTATTTTCTGACGGCATTATCTTCTAAAGGTACTTCCCGAGCGGGGAAGAGAGGCTTTCCGCATGCCATTGGCGGGAGAAGCGCTTTCTCCGGCAGTGGAAACCGGTCTGGCATAATATCAGCAAAAACAGGCAATTAAACCCGAAAGATATACCGCGTTTCAGAGACGCAGCAGATGGAGGTTTTCTTCATGGACATCAAAGGAACCATGGCTTCGCTCAACAAGCTCATGGAGGAAGGTCTCATTGATGAGGCCATGGCACAGTGTGATAAAATTCTGGGCGGGAAAAATATTCCCGACGGCCTGCAGATTCTTGTCCTCGAGACCCTCGTGCGCGCTCAGCACGCGAAAGGCGATCTGGCTGGTGCCGAACAATCCTGCCGTAAGGAAGTAGAGCTTCTCGAGAAGATGTTCGGCAGGGATCATCCCCATGTGGCCATGGCTCTGCACAATCTCTCTATGCTTCTGGGAGAAGAGGGGAAGCATGAGGAAGCCATTCCGTACAGCCAGCGCGAACTCGATATTGTTACTGCCAATACGCCTGAGGGAAGCACCGCTATAGCTGACGCACTCGTTACCCTTGCCGAGCATCACTATGAGCAGGGACGCTTCGATGTGGCCGAGCTTCAGGTGCAGCGCGCTCTCGATATCTATGAGGCCGCTGACGGCCATCACAGCCTCGGCGTTTCCACCTGCCTTAACAATCTTGGCCGCATTTATGAGAACCGCAATCAGAATGAAGAGGGCGTGAAGTTCTTGGAAGAAGCCGCCACTATCCGTAAGGATATCCTTGGCACGCATCCGGACACAGCCTTCACCCTGCTGAACTACGGCACCGGCCTTGCCGCTCTCGATAAATTCCTGGACGCCTCCCGCGTGCTGGCCAAAGCAGCGGAAATGTATTCAGCTCTGGGCATGGATGACAACCAGTACGCCAGGGCAGCCCGTGACAATCTTAAGGTCTGCCAGGCCCATCTGCAGCCTAAGGCCTGTGACTGCTACGACCCCTATATGGGTAAGTAGGGTACTCTCTTTCATCGGTATCGGAGGGCTGTGGTACCCGCGCGCGGGCATCGCAGCCCTTTGTTTTGGGATGAATCATGGACGGCATGCAGAAAGCACGTCTCATTCTCGGCTTTTTTGACGCGGATCCGGCGGCCGGCGCGCCGGCATCCGCCGTTCTGGCCCGCGTGGAAGCGCTGTTCGGAGAGGGGGAGCGGGCGTATGTGGAACGCTACCGGGATCCGGCTGTCCGCGTGATGCATGCGGAAGGGCGTCTGCTTCTGGCCGACATACTGCGCCTGGCCGCGTATCCGCTCCCTGTGAGGCTGACACGCGGTAAATACGGCAGGCTCCTCTGTCAGGATGAAAACGTGACGTTTTCCCTGACCTACGCGGCCCGTCCGTTCTGCCTTCTCTGTGTGGGAGAGGGCTGTCCTCCCGTTGGCGCAGACGCTGAAACACCGGGCACGGATTTGTCCGCGGTGCCGTCGGTGCGCGCCTTTTCCACAACTGAGAGTCTGCGCATACAGGAAGTCCTGCAGGCCTCAGGGCGGCAGGCTGCGGCACGGGATGTCTGGCGGCGCTGGACAGTCAAGGAAGCCACGCTCAAGGCTCTGGGAACAGGATTATCCGTCAGTCCTGAGCTCGTGGATACGGGAACAGCCGCTGCGCGGGGCATCACGCAGGTTCGTGGCCGCCTTTTTGCCTGGCGCTCTCTTGAACTCGAAGGGAGTTTTCTGAGCATGGCCGTGCCGGTGGAAGAGGAAGCTCTCCTGTCCGGCGCGGAAATCCGCGTTCTCCCGCGGCCTTTGATATAAAAAACGGACCGGAAGGGGCTTCCGATCCGTTTTCAGGTTCCGGGGTTCTGTCCGGTTAGTCGGCCTTGAAGACGATCTTGGGGCAGTTTTTGCAGACATCGCGTCCGGGGAAGTAATCCCCAGGATGCGTGATGGAGCTGTTGCCCGTTTTTTCGATGCGCGTGAGAAGCCGCTCGACAACGGCCCTGATTTGTGTGCCAGGAATAAAAACGTGTGTTTCCCCGCGCTCGGTTTTGCCGGCGTTGTAGGCGCCGGAGCATGCGGGTGTCATGTTGAAGGTCTGTTCATTGTAGCAGTAAACGGTGCCGCCGCAGGCCGCTGAGCTCATGGTGATATTGGGACGCAGCGGGTGTGTGTCCGTGGCAGCCATATAGTCGCAGGCGAGGTGATAGGCCTGCAGATTGTCGCAGTAGAAATGCACCACGTCCGGCTGTTCCTGAGCGGCACCCAGAGGACCTACGGCCACGCCGATGATGGAATGCAGGGGGAGCCTGGGCTTGGTGGACATGAAACGTTTTGTCTGCTCTTCGTCGCGGCAGTATTTCAGCTGATTCTGCACGTCATCGTCATTGGGAAGGCGCAGGCCGAAGCTTATCTGGGAGTCGAGGCATCCCAGTCGGTCAAGGCGGCCTACAACAGTCTGACCTGCCATCCGCGCGGCGATTTCCCACTGGCAGAAGGTGAGCTTCGTGGCGGGAACGACGTGAGGATTGTCTCTGGAGAATTCCTTCAGGGCTTCTTCGGTCGGCAGCAGTCTGACCGCGATGGGGTGATGGTACAGCCTGAGCTCGCGCATGAGCACGGTTTCCATGTCCTTGAAACTGATATCCATATGTGGTCCTCCTGAAAAAATGCGGCCGGGCTCAGGAATAAACTTGGAACAGATGAAGCTGGCCTGGCGGCCGGACGGCAGGCAGGGCATACGCACCTCTTAACGCGGGACGGCCCCGTGCCATGTCCGAAATATACAGCCCGCGGGGATAAACTGCAAAGCCCCGCAGCACGTGCGGCATAGAGAAAGTCTCAGGGAGCAGCTGAGAAAAACCGGAAAAATGAAGCCCTCGGCATGCGGAGGAGCGGATGCCGGGGGCTTATCTGTTCAGAGGATGACGGACGATGTCAGAGGGAGTCAGGAGCACTGGTCCGGGAGTCTTTTTCCTCAGTCCGGGGAACGCCGAGGGGTTTGAGTAGGGGGCTGTGCCGAAGGCCTGGTTTTTAGTCTTCAGAGTCCTTTTTGACGCTGAGAACGGTTCCATCGTTGGCGTCAACGATCACATCGTAGACCTCAGTATCCTTCACGACCTCAACCTTGTACTGGCCTTTCTTGTGCTTGTATGCCGCTTTGGCCGCGGTGCCGCCCACTTTCTGTTCTGCGGCGCTTATGGCCTGGGGAAGAGGGGGCTTCGCGCTGGTCACGTTCAGAGCATCGTTGGCAGCCTGTGCGGGACAGGGAGTCAGGGGAGAAACAGCCAGGGCTGAAAGCAGAACGATAGCGGCAGCGGAAAGACGAAGATGGTTTTTCATAATATTGTCTCCTTTGTTGGAATTCCAGAGGTGCAGGCAGTGCATCCGTCTGTGAGAGAAAAGTACCTGGGGGGACTTAGGGCATCCTTAGCGGTGAAAAAAAAGAGCAGCAGAATTTTGGGAGGCCTTCCTTGTCTCTCTGTTGGGAGCCCGTGAATGTTTCCAGACGGCAGGTCTCAGAAGGCCGGTGTCTTTTCTTTCCGTGGCTCTCTGTCATGCATGATTCCGTTCACAGAGCACATACCTGCGGCGGAATGCCTGCCTGGTTCCGGGGGATGATACGGTCAGTTTTCGTGCGCCTTTATCCCGCAGAGCCCGGGAGTGTGGTTCACGGATTCGGGCAGACGCTGAACCGGCGCAGGGAGTTCCGGAATGATGCGCGCGGCTCTCATACAGAGAGCTTATGGGTGCGGCACACCTTCCCCCGCTACAGAGGGATCGGCTGATGGGGCAGAACTTTTTTGCTGAGGCGGAAACAGGACAGTGACACGGAGTCCTTCTCCGCTTCCGGCATGATGGTTTTCCAGGGTAACCGTTCCCCCGGCATTTTCGACAAGTGTTTTCACGATGGAAAGACCAAGGCCCGAACCGGAGACCCCGCTTCCCAGAACCCTGTAAAAAGGATCAAAGACTCTGGCCATTTCCGCGGGAGGAATGCCGGGACCTGTGTCGGCGACAGCCAGAAAGGGAGCGCCATCCGTGTACCCCGCATACAGATCGATACATCCTCCTTCGGGTGTGTAACGGATGGCGTTGTCGACCAGGTTCTTCAGAATGGACACGGCCGCCATGGGGGAGAGCATGACTGTGGCGTCCTCTTCGCTGGCAATGCCGAGATCAATGTTTTTGGCCTCGGCCAGGGGAAGCATGTCAGCGAGCACCTGCCGGAACAGGGCCATGAGGGATATCTGTCTGAGCGTTTCCTTTCTGTGCCCCTGCGCTCTGGCCAGTGCCAGAAGCTGGTTCAGAAGGGAGCATGTTCTGTCCAGACCGGAGCGGAGCACGTTCAGGCGTTTCCTGGCAGGTACTGGCATCTCCACGGCATCAAGGCGTTCTGCCTGCAGTGAGAGCGCCGCCATGGGAGAGCGCAGTTCGTGTGCGGCATCGGCGATGAAGCGTCTCTGCATTTCTATGGAAAGAGCAACCCGGGCGAACATGCGGTTCAGGGATTCTATAAATGGAATGAGCTCCGAGGGCACGCTGCGCTGACGGATCGGGCTCAGATCCTGCTCGTCCCGTTTGTCGATGCCTGATGCCATTTCCCGCAGGGGACGGAAAAGGTGACGGACCAGCAGACACGTACTCAGCGCAGCGATGCCGGCGAGACAGAGAAAGGGGATGAAAATGGCCATCATTCCCTCTCTGGCAATTTTGTTCTGGAAGAAGGGACGCTGTGCCACGGCGAAACGCTCACCCGAGGGCATGCTGCTCACAAAGAGACGCCATTTTTTCCCGCCGATAGAGGCGCTCTGAAAACCGTCCTTCAGTTTCTCTGGGAGTTCCAGTCTCCGGGAGTTTTTCTCTCCGGCGGAAAGAGGCTGTACGATAAACGCCCTGCGCATATCCGGCGCGGGGGCATCAGGGATGGGTCCGGACAGGGAAATCTGCTGCCGCATGACGAGCATGGCAACCTGCCGGAGTTCCCTGTCCATGAGCTCTTCCGCCTCATCGAGAATGCGGAAGAAGGAAATGGCGCCGGTCACGAAGGAGAAAAGCACGAGTCCTGCTGTCAGCTGAACGGAAAGTCTGAACTGCAGGGAATTTCTTATTCTTTTGGCACCATCCATCCAGCACCTCTTACATTTTTGATGATGTCTTTTCCGAGTTTCTTTCGCAGGGCATGAATGAGAAATTCCACTGCGTTGCTCCGTACTTCCTCATTCCATCCGTACAGGCTGTCTTCGAGTTCAGCCCGGGAGAGAATTCTTCCGGGTGAAAGGAGAAAAGCCTGAAGGAGGGCAAACTCCTTCGAAGAAAGAAGACATTCCGTGCCGGCGGATTTAACCTTGTGCGTGGCGGGATCGAGCGTGATACCGCCGCCAGTGAGAAGGGGAGCGGAAAGTCCGCTCTGCCGCCTGCTGGCGGCCCGTATTCTGGCCAGAAGTTCGCCCATGGCAAAAGGCTTCAGAATATAATCATCGGCTCCGGAATCCAGGCCGCGTATACGGTCTTCCACAGCGTCACGGGCTGTGATGAGGAGGACAGGCATATTGTTTTTCAGGGATCTGATTTTTTTCAGCACGTCCATGCCATCGACTTTGGGAAGGCCCAGGTCAAGCAGAACCATATCATACGGGCAGACGTCAATGCTGGAAAGCGCAGCTTCTCCATCCCTGACCCAGTCGACGGCGTAAGAGGCTTCCTTCAGGTTTTCAAAGACGGCTTCGCCAATCATACTGTCATCTTCCACAAAAAGGATTCTCATATCTGCCCCCTCTTCTCTTCAGCGGAGCGGCTCCTCCGCATCTGCGTTTCCGGAAGCAGTATACCTGAAACGTTCTACTTTTGCCGGCGGCACGTTGAAGGGGATGATACGGCTCGTCTCCCTCTGAAAGCCCGCGCTCTCAAAGGGAGATCTGAAGAAGAAGGCGTAGGTGAACTGGATGACCCGGCCATGGATGCCAACAGCCTGCCGCATCTGCGCGAATATCCGTTCGCGCTGTTCTCCGGAGAAATTCATAAGGGGCAGTGAGGAAACCACAGCCCGTATGGGGACGTTCTGCGGAATATATGAACACAGACGGGCTGCGTCCCCCTGGATGATTCTGACGTTCCGGTATCTGTCACGGAGAATCCGGCAGAAGTCTGCCGACTGTTCGAGCACTACAAGTTCAGAGGAGGGGACGCGCGAGAGTATGGCTTCGGTTACCACTCCCGTCCCGGCGCCGAGCTCGGCCACGAGGCCTTCTCCATCAGGGATGCAGTCCGCCATGGCCTGAGCCAGACGCGGGCTGCTCGGACAGACAGCACCAACTTCGCGGGGATGCAGCAGCATTTCTTTTGCGAAGTGCAGCAGAGGACCAGATTCGGTCAGCGCCTGGAACGGCAGCAGACAGGTGAGTTTCATTGTATCAGTTCCTTTCCCGCGTGTTTTTCCAGCGCGGGCAGATTTTTCCATTTTTTCGGATCGGCACAGAGGAGGCAGTAATAGAAACACATGACGCCCAGGCTGCCGAAGAACAGACCTCCGAGCAGATCCACCGGGTGATGCGCGCCCAGCCACACCCGGGAGAAACCCATGAAGCCGATGAGCAGGGAAAGACAGAGCCGGAGTATTCCGGAGCGGAACCAAAACGCCAGGGGAAGGGCAGCCGCGATGACGTGAGCCGTGTGGCCGGATGGAAACGATGTGTACTCATGGCAGCTCCATGGATGAGGAGGCCACGGCACTCCGGGGCGTGGCATTCCAAGACCGTATTTCACAAGCTGCAGTGTCACGCCAAGGTATAAGATGGCCATTGCCGCATATCCCAGGGAGAAGAGTATTCTTCACGATCCCTGGTGAGAAATGAACGGATCAGGATAGCGGCGTAGACGCTGTCCAGAGCGGCATTGCCCCAGTCCGAGATACCATTCATGAATGCCATGATGACAGGAGATGATTCCCGGAGTACCGTAAACGCGTCCGCAGCCTGTGGTCCCCAGAAGCCGTAGCGCAGAAACAGGATCAGGATGACGGCGGCCAGGAAAACAAGCTGCAGGGCGTGTACCCGCCACGGGTAGCATTTAAAAAAATTATTGAGGGATACGGGCTGCATGAGAGACTCCATAAGGCAGATGCGTTTTCATGGCTTATGGAGTAGCCGGTGAAACTTAGAGGAAACTGAGAAGGAAAAAACAGGCGGAAGTTTTTTCCCCGCATCTCAGGCATCGGATTCTCAGCCTGGAAAATTTAAAAATGACGGGATGTTCTGCCGATATTGGAATGTTATGAACGCGCCGGATACCAACAAACGTGTGCAAAGCCCCAGACCGACAGTCTGCTACATGTGTTCCTCGGAATGCGGGCTTCTGGTGAGCGGGGATCCATCAGCCGGCCTGCGTATCGCCGGCAATCCGGCGTCGCCCATGAGCCGTGGAGGCCTGTGTCCCAAAGCCGTTCTCGCTGAGAGCCTCCGATGCTTTCCGGGCCGTCCGTGTACGCCCCTGAAGCGTGTCGGTCCCCGTGGGGAAGGGTTCTTCAGGCCGGCATCCTGGGAAGAAGCCCTGGAGGATATTTCCCGCAGGCTGCGCGCGGCGCGTGAACTGTATGGCCCGGAATCGCTGACTATCCTTTTCGGGGAAAAGCCCGATCACGACATGGTCTATGATTTCGCGGCCATGTACGGCACGCCCAATGTTCTGGATCACAACAGCCTCTGCGACACGAGCCGCCGTTACGGGTTTTCCCGGGTTTTCGGTGACGGGCAGGAACGGCCTCTGCCGGATCTTCAGCGCCCGCTCCTCACGGAAGAAGGCGTGCGGAGGGAGCATGACTGCCGTCTGCTCGTTCTCTTCGGTGAGAATCCCGCAGAGGCGAGACGTTTTTTCTGGCTGTGGGACTGCATACTCGGGGCGCGCCGTTCGGGCATGCGTCTCATCGTCGCGGATCCCCTCAGGACGCCGGCCGCGCGGGAGGCTGATCTGTGGCTGCCCGTACTGCCGGGAGAGGACTGGGCTCTCATCATGGCCGTGCTGCGCCGTATTCTGGAGACAGGGGCCGGCATGGACAGGGATTTCACGGCAAAGCACACGAAGCGCCTGGCGGAACTGCGTCAGCTTGTGGTGACGGACCGGCGCGATCCGGAAAACGGGTTTATCCTGCACGGTGTTCCTTGGGCTGCGGCGCGTACCGGGCTTCAGGAAGAGTCTGTGGAGGAGCTTGTTCATGCCATGACGTCTATCCATCCGGCAGCCGCCATGGTGGGAATGAACGGGGTGGCGCATCACCGGTCCGGCTATCTCGCGGCCCAGGCGCTGGCTCTTGTCATGGCGCTGACCGGAAACGTGGATATCCCCGGCGGGCTCATGCTCCGCGGCCGGGATCCTCTGGATCGTCCCGCGAAGCGCCTCGCCGCGAACCTCGGAGAGCAGGCGTACAGGCACAAGGATGTGTACGGGGCGTATCCTGAAGCGGGGCAGGGCGTGGTGCAGCGCATCCCGAAGGATATTCTGGAGGGCGTCAGCCTGACAAAGGGGCCTTTCGCGGGCGCGGAGTATTCCACGAAGGCGCTTCTTGCCGTGCACACCAATCCTCTGCTCACGGCTCCGGAAAGCGCGCTCTGGCGGAAGGCGCTGACGGAAAGGGACCGGGATAACCCGGAAGAATACCGGCTCGGGCTCTTCGCCGTGAACGCCACGCTTGTGAACGAGACGGCGCGCTACGCGGACTGGGTCCTGCCCATGGCCCATTTTCTGGAACGCCAGGGCGTGGTCTGGCAGGAGACATGCAATCCTGTTTTCGCGCTGCGCGAGTCCGTGGCGGAGCCCCCGGTAGGCGTGCTTTCTCCTCTTGCGCTGTGGAAGGCTCTCGCCGCGGCCACGTTTCCCGGGAAAGAGCCCAGGGGGACGCTGGCCGCGGAAAATGACGACGCCTGGTGCAACACCGTTCTGGCGCCCCTCGCTGAATATTTCGGAGGAGTTCCGGCCTGCGCGTGGCTGCGCGCGCACGGAGGATTCCTGTCTCTGCCCGCCGTGTACCGTAAATATGAAAAAACCGGATTTGTTCTGGGAGAGAGCCTGATTGATCTCATGCCTGAAGCCCTCAGACGCTACAGGGAGGAACTCCGGGGGACGTCCCCTGCCGGTCCCGTATCCGGGAAGACGTTCCGTCTGATCAGCGGGCGCAGCCCCTGGCAGACGCACACCATAACCCAGGATCTTTATCCGGCGGGCGACGCGCGGCGCAGGGTGACCATGCTCATCAACGACAGGGACGCGGAGGAACTCGGTCTTTAGAGCGGTGACAAAGCCGTGGTATCCGGCACGAAGGGCAGCATCCGCGTCATTCTGGAGACAAGCGCGGATCTGCGCCGCGGCGTCCTGCGCGGCCAGTACGGCTGGGGCACATCGGCAGGCCTCCTGCGCTTTTCCCTGGAAGGTTCCTACAACCTGAACGAACTCACGGACGCTGACGCTCTGGATCCGGCCACGGGAGACGCCTGCTTCGGTGATCTCCGGGTGACGATCCGGAGGGAGAAATAAAAAATCCCCGGCCTCCTGCAGGAGGGACCGGGGACTGTGTTTTTTTAGAAGGATTCTTTCATGAGATCCTCACCGCTCTGGCTGGTATCAACAGGCGGCGCGATAGCTCCGGCACTGGGCGGAGGCAGCGAGCTGTCGTCGCCGGTTCCGCCGGAGTCGTCTGTGGCCGAGAGTCCGGAGTTGGGATTGCCCTGGAAGGCGAGCCCGTCCTCCACAATGATGCCGTCAGGCTTGGTGAAGTCCTGAGGCTGGTCGTTATAGTACTCGTCGGCTTTGACGCGGTAGTTCCGGAAAATGGGAGCCGCTGTACGGCCGCCCTGTTCTTGGCTTCCGAGAGAATGCATCTGGTCGTAGCCGACGTAGACGCCCGTGCACAGGTATGGCGTGAAGCCGATGAACCAGACGTCGTTCGTGTCGTTGCTGGTGCCGGTCTTGCCGGCGATGTGGCGGCCCTCGATGCGGGCGCGCGAACCGGTTCCGCGGTTCACGACTTCTTGCAGGAGCATGTCGATCTGATAGGCGTTCTGCGGAGTGATGGCCACCCAGTGTTCGGGATCCTGCCTGTAGATTTCCTTGCCGCTGGCATCCTTGATGGACGTGATGATGCGTGGGCGCACGCCCAGGCCGCCGTTGGCAAAGGCCGCGTAAGCCTGGGTCATGTTCAGGGGAGAGAGGGCCACGGCACCGAGGGAGATGGTCAGGTTGCGCGGGAAGTCGGGTTCGATGCCGAGCTGTTTGGCGCGCTCGATAACCTTATCCACTCCGATGGCCTTGCACAGGCGCACGGTAGGAATATTGCGGGACTGGGCGAGAGCCAGGTGCAGGGGCATTTCGCCCTTGTAGCTGTGTTCGAAGTTGCCGGGCCTCCAGACCTTGTGCGTGTAGGGATCGACGTATTCGAAGGGAGCGTCGAGCACAGGGGACGTGGGGGTAAATCCGTTATCTAGGGCCGCGGAGTACACAATGGGTTTGAAGCTGGAGCCGGGCTGCCGGCGGGCCTGCGTGGCGCGGTTGAAGTGGCTGTTGCCGAACTGGTAACCGCCGATGAGGGCGACCACGTCACCGCTCTGGGGCTCGATGGAAACGAGGGCACCCTGTACGAGGGGTTCCTGCTGGAGCCTGAGCGGAATGGCCACGCCTCTCTTGAGCCCCATGGTGTTGCCGGGCACGTATTCGGGTTCCGGAGCCGCTGCCTCTTTGTCCTTGCCCTTCTTTTTGTCGGGCTGGACTTTTTCCTTGTGGGCAACGGGCTTTTTGTTCTCAACGGCGGAAACCCAGATGACGTCACCCTCGATGGCGATACGGCCTTTGCGGTTGATGCCGACGTACTTCGAGGTATGACGGGCCCAGTCCATGTCGCCGGAGGAAATCACGCCGGTATAGCCGTCGCCGAGATCAACGGTCAGGCTGCCGTTGTTTTTGGTGACAACGGCCTGCGTCCATTTTCCTCCGAGAAGATCATCGGGCTGGAAATGTTTTTTGCTGAGGAAGGTCTGCTTCTGATCTTCCGTGTTGAGATGCTGCAGGGGGCCGCGCCATCCCTGACGCTTGTCAACGCCCTCGAGTCCGCGGCGCAGGGCTTCTCCGGCGAGCTGCTGCTGGGTGGGATCCATGGCGGTCTGCACGGTGAGGCCGGCTTCGTAGACGTAATCCTCGCCGTTGCGGTAGGTCTCGACGCCGAGGGCCTTGAGGTTGTCGGGAGTGAAGAACTCGATAAGCAGGCGCCTGGCTTCCTCGAAGTACCATTCGGCTGCGCCGGACTGGCCTTCTGGCATGCTCCAGTAAACAAGGGGCTCATTGATGGCTTTCTCGTAGTCCTCGGGGGTAATCCAGCCGAGGGTCTTGAGGCGGCCGAGCACCTCATGCTGGCGCTGCTTCGCGGCTTCCGGATGGCGGAAAGGATTGTAGCGGCTCGGCGCCTGGGGCATGCCCGCGATCATGGCCGCCTCGGCGAGAGTCAGGCTGGCAGCGGGTTTGCCGAAATACGTCTTGGCCGCGGCTTCAACGCCGTAGGCGTGCTGGCCGAGATAAACATAGTTGAGGTAAAGGGAGAGGATCCTGTCCTTGGAGAGCTTGTGTTCCAGCTCGATGGCCAGGATGGCTTCCTTCATTTTACGCGTGTAGCTGCGTTCGGGAGAGAGGAGCAGCTGTTTCACAAGCTGCTGCGTTATGGTGCTGCCGCCCTGGCTCTTGGTGCCGCGGGAGAAGTTCACCAGCAGGGCGCGCAGGATGGCTACGGGGTTGATGCCGGGGTGCTCGTAGAAGGAGCTGTCTTCAATGGCCAGGAACGACATGGGCAGGTATTTGGGCATGTCGCTCAGCGTGATGATAAAGCGCTTCTCGTGGGAGAGCGTGCCCAGAACGGAGCCATCGCGGGCGTAGATGGTCGTGGTCTGTGAGGCGTCGAACTTCGTGATCTTGTCGAGTTCCGGCAGATCGCGGGAAACCCAGACGAAGAGGAAAATGACGCAGACAACGACGAGGATGCCGCAGGTGAGGAACAGCCCGAGGAATCCGCTGACAAAATGCCAGAGGCAGCCGTGACGCTGCCGCGGCGGTTTTGCCTTTTTCCTCTTTTTCTTCTTCTGATCAGGAGCTTCGGGCTGCGCTTCCCGCGTCTCCGCGCTCTTCGCGGAAACCCCGGGAGCGTCCATGTTCAGGGTGAGACCGCCGTCAGGGGCAGAGCTTTTTTCCTGCGGCGTTTTTGTATTTTTCATGAAATCGGAAAGGTTCATCGAGAGGCCCCGGTTGCAGATGAGAGTGAGGGCCAGCCGCGGACCGCTGAGGGGCCTCTGCGGCTGAGAGACAGACACGGGAAATATTCAAAATATAACCCAATGTCAAAAAACGGGAAAGCCCGGATTCACGGAAGAAAGAGACGGAACGGGCTGCCCGGCACGTTTTTTTTGTGAAATTTTACGGAGTGCCGGACGTTTTTCTGGCGGTTTCCCGGACAAAACGGCCTTTTCTGAAGGGAACAAAAAAGGCCGCATCCCTCAGGATGCAGCCTCTTATTGTCATGGTGTCGAGGGCGAGAGTTGAACTCGCACGGCGTAGCCACTGCCACCTCAAGACAGCGTGTCTACCAATTCCACCACCCCGACGCACACGAAGACTTCTACTGGAAAGCGGAAAAGAATGCAAGCAAAAATTCAGAAAAATTCTTTTTGTCACGAAAAGGCCACGGAACGGGTGTAAAGAAGGGCCTTCGGGGAGAGCGGCTCCGGAACGTTTCTGCTCCAGGCGGAACCCGGGCGGCGGAAGGCCGCCGTTATCTTGCGCTGGCCATGCCCCGGCTGTATAACACAGTGGGCAGATGCACATTCTGAAGGAGGGCCTTCCGGAGGACCGCAGGGGGATCGGGGAAGGCCCCGCATCCTTATTAGCGTAAGGGCCGGAGGAGGCTGGCCCGAATCTGCCGTCAAGGAGGCTTCCCATGGACGAAGTTTTTCAGCGTTTCCTGCGTCAGTCCGGTCCTGTTCTCTGCCTGGATATCGGCAGCGTGACCCAGGACGTGGTGCTGGCGCGAAGCGGTGTCGATACCGAGAACTGGCCCCGCTTTGTTCTGCCCTCGCCGTCCCAGACCATCGCCCAGCGTATCCGGGAGCTGACACTCCTGAGAAGGGACGTGTGGCTGTACGGGTCCGAGATGGGCGGCAATTTCGCTCCGGCTGTGGAATCCTGCCTGAAGTCCGGACGGAATATCTACGCTACCAGAGCGGCCGCTGATTCCCTTGACCGGAACCCTGCCATGGTGCGGCAGATGGGCGTGGTCATTACGGAAGTCTGCCCGGATGGATGCGTGCCCGTGGATCTCCGTGACTATTCGCCACAGTTCTGGGACAACTTTCTGCGTTCCGCCGGCATGCCCCAGCCGCATCTCGTGCTCGCGGCCGTTCAGGATCACGGTATTCCTTCCCGCGGCAGCAACAGGGCTTCGCGCAGGGAGTATTTCGCGAAACTCCTGCAGACGACGCCATCGCCCATCAACTGGATGACGCGCCAGCCTCCGGCTGAGATGACCCGCCTCGTGACGTTGGCCCGCGAGACCGGCGGCCCAGTGGCCGACACGCTGACTGCCGCGCTCCTGGGAGCGCTCTCCGAGAGGACAGTCATGCAGCGGAGCTTCCGTCAGGGCATCACGGTGATCAATATCGGGAATGAGCATCTTTTCGCGGCCCTGGTGTACCGCGGAACTGTGCGCGGCCTCTACGAATGCCATACCAGGGAAATCGGCCGCGACGAGCTCATGGAGGATCTGCGGGACTTCAGGAGCTTCACGCCGGCGGACAGGTTCCACACCAGGAGCGAGCGCGGCGTGATTTACGGACCGGTCACGGGCGAGGGCGGGACGTACGAGCCCACCTTCATCCTCGGGCCGCAGCGCAACAATCTTTCGGGATACGGCACCTTCATCGCCCCGTACGGCGAAATGATGACGGCCGGAGCCATGGGCCTCCTCTGGGGATACGCCATTCTTCACTCCGGCCGGGTGACGCCGGCGAAGTAGGCGTCCGGATCCTGTTTCCTGCCATTTTCCGGAAAGTATGTCGGAGAGTCTGCGCGGCCCCGTGAAGACCCGTCCGGGGGCTTTTCCCGTGCCCGGACTCCTTTATTGCGGCTGAGTGCGTTCTGGGATAAAAGAGTCACAATTCGTGAAGGCTGCTTCGCTGGTGCGGCATGCCGCGCCGGGATCGGACACGCCGTCAGGAAGAGGAAAGAGGGGCTCCGCGTTTTATGGAGCTTTCAGCAGAACAGCGCGGGTGCGACATCACCCGCCGGGAGAGAGAGAAGACACGTTCCTGCCATAGCGGGATGGGCGTTCTTCATCGCCCCCTAAATCCCCGGCGTGAGCCGCGGCGGATATGGCAAGGAGAGGACACTGATGCAACACGATGCGTACGATGAGGAAGAATTCTGGAGCAGGGATCAGATTGAGGCGACGCAGCTCGCGCGCCTGAAGAACGTGGTGGCCCGCGTGTACAAAGGGTGCGAGTTCTACAGGAAGCGCCTTGACGAGGCCGGCGTCACTCCTGACAGCATCAAAACTCTCGATGACATCGAGAAGATCCCCATGACTTCGAAGGACGATCTCCGCTCCCAGTATCCTCTCGGACTGGTCATCGTTCCCCGCAACCAGCTGGTGCGCCTGCACTGCTCGAGCGGCACCACGGGCACGCCCGTGGCTATCGCCCACACCCAGAATGATCTGAATGTCTGGGCCGACCTCATGGCCCGCTGCCTGCACATGGTGGGCGTGCGCAAGGATGATGTCTTTCAGAATATGTCCGGCTACGGCCTCTTCACCGGCGGACTCGGCATCCATGCCGGCGCAGAGCGCCTCGGCTGCATGACCATTCCCGCCGGCCCCGGCAACACCCTGCGCCAGATCAAGCTGGTCAGGGACTTCCATACCACCGTGGCCCATATTCTGCCTTCCTACGCGCTCATCCTGGGCGAACGCCTGCGTGAGATGGGCGAGGATCCCCGCAAGCTTCCCCTGCGCATCGCCGTGGTCGGCGCCGAGCCCTACACCGAGGGATTCCGCAAGCGCATCGAGGAACTCTTCGATATCAAGGTGTACAATTCCTACGGCCTCTCCGAAATGAACGGCCCCAGCGTCGGCTTTGAGTGCCTCGAGCAGAACGGCCTGCACATCTGGGAGGACGCTTACCTTGCGGAAATCGTGGATCCCGAGACAGGAAAGCACGTGAAACCCGGCGAGATCGGCGAGCTCGTCATGACCACGCTCAAGCGCGAGGGTATGCCCATCCTGCGCTACCGCACCCGCGACCTCACGAGATTTCTGCCCGGCGAGTGCGCCTGCGGCCGTCATCACCGCCGCATGGACCGCATCGTGGGCCGCTGCGACGACATGTTCATCTGCAAGGGCGTCAACATGTACCCCCAGCAGATTGAGCAGGTCATCATGCAGTTCAAGGAAGTGGGCAAGAACTACGTCATCCAGCTCGACAGCGACGGCCTCGGCGACGTCCTGCGCGTGAAAGTTGAAATCCGCGATGAATACTTCGTGGACGACATGCGCGTCCTGCAGGGCCTGCAGCAGCGCATCGCGAGACGCCTCAGGGACGAGATTCTTGTCACCCCCAAGGTCGAGCTCTGCCAGAGCAATTCCCTCCCCGTGAAGGACGGAAAGGCCGTCCGTTTCGTGGATCTCAGGAACAAGAAGTAACGATACCGGGAAGGGCGCCGCGCGGCTCAGTCCGCCCGGCGCCCCCGCGAGGGAGGCGGCATGACCGTTTTCGCCATGTTCGGGCCGATGCTCATCGGCGGATTCCTTATTCTTCTGGGCGCCGTCCTCCTTCTCAATGTTTTCGGACTGCCGGGCAACTGGGTCATGCTCGGCATGGTCGCGCTCTATCATTTTCTGCCCCCTGGCGAGAGCGGCCTGACCCTGTGGTACTGGGCCATCGTCATCGGCATAGGCATCCTGGGCGAACTCTGTGAATTCGGCCTGCAGATCGTGAACGCCCGCAAATTCGGTTCGACCAACACGGGAACCATAGGCGGCGTGATCGGCGCCATCGCGGGCGCTATCCTTATGGCTCCGCTTTTTTTCGGCCTCGGCGCCTTCATTGGCGCCCTCGGCGGCGCCTGGACGGGCTGTTTCCTCTTTGAGCTTATAAAAGGCAGGAACGCGGCGGATGCTGCCCACGCGGCTCTTGGCTGCATGGTCGGGCGCTTCTTCGGCACAGTGTGCAAGCTGGCCTGCGGCGGCGTCATGCTCGCCGTCACGGCGCAGTATATCTGGCCTGACTCCGCGGAACTGCCGTACCGTTTCCCCTGGCTGCCGGCTCCGGCCCCGAAACTGCCTCCGGACAGCAGCCATCAGGTTATGCTCTTTCTTATGTCATTTTTTGCCTGATTTTCCGCCGGGCAGGACCCGCGCTGTCTGTGCCCCGGCTGCGCGGAGGTAACATATGCTTCTCGATGGCGTGCGCGTTGTCCTGGTGAATACGCGCTTTCCCGAAAATGTGGGCATGGCCGTGCGGGCCTGTGCCAATATGGGCTGTTCCGAGCTCACCCTGGTGACGCCGGAAATGTGGATTCCCGAAAAGGCCGCTCCTCTGGCCACAGCCAAGGGCGCGCCCCTCCTGTCCAGGGTGAAGGTGGTTTCCTCCCTCGCGGAGGCCATAGGCGACTGCCATCTTATCCTCGCCACCACAGCCAGAAAGGGCGGCTGGCGCAAGGCTCTGCAGAGTCCCGGAGAGGCTGCCTGCGACGTGGCCCGTTCCCTTTCCGGCGGCGAGCGCGTGGCCATCGTGTTCGGCAATGAGAGCCGCGGCCTTGAGAACAGCCAGATCGAACTTTGTCAGCGTATTGTGACAATTCCCACGTCCGGCGAGGCTTCCTCCTTGAACCTCGCCCAGTCAGTGCTAATCCTTCTTTATGAGTGCGCCGGCGCCGTGCGCCGCATGCAGCGCACGGGAAGTCCTGAATCCGCCGCGGTGTCCCGGTCTGCCCCCGCCTCCCCGGAAAGGGAAGAGGGAAAAGGAGAGGGCGGCCCCGCCGTTATCACGGGAGAGGATGAGGAACGCCTCATGGAAGCCCTCAAGGACGCGCTTCTGCGCCTCGATGTGCTCCACGGCGACAACCCCGACTACTTTCTCATGCCCTGGCGCCGCTTTTTCGCGAGAGCCCGCCTCAGACGCAGCGAGTACGCGGCGTTTATGGGGCTCTGCCGGCAGATCCGGTGGAAAATTCAAAAATAATATTGACAATTATTACTAATAAGGTAATCTGTTGTCACAGGGGGAGGAAAACTTCCCCGGATATGAAATTTGTCTGAAGGAGATAAATTATGGCATCGCTCAAGGATTTTTCTACTCTGGATATTTCCTGGGATCTCACTCCGGAGCATGCTGTGACGATGTTCCTCGAGTGGGGCAACAACGACTGGCATTCCGAATATCCGCCCGTGCGTTCCAAGGACGACATGTCCAACTATTTTGTAGTGGATACGTGGGGCAGGGAGCCTGTGATCCGCCTTGTGCAGCGCAATTCCGAGCACGTGGAGGATCTCTTCACCATGGCCATGCCCGCAGAGCTGCGCGCTGACTTTGAGAAGGAGAACGGCGGGCTCAGGGGCATCAGCGCTCCGCAGGGGCCGGTCAAGGAATGGCTCAGGCACCAGGTTCTCGGCTAGTCAGGCATACCGGACAGAAACGAACGACGGCGTTCACTCCTTATCCGTAAGGAGCGGACGCCGTTTTTCTGTCATCTGAGGGGAGGCCTGTCGGGGAAGAGGGCCGTGAGTTTTTCGGGATCGTCGGTATAGAAGCCGTTGACCCCCAGAATGGACTGTTGCAGGGCTTTGGCAGGATCGTTGATGGTCCACATGTTCACCGGGATCTTCGCGAAGCGCATGCAGTGCAGATCGCAGCCCATGACGGCCTCAGGCCGCGGCATGTAGCAGGCCGCGTGGCAGCCGAGGCAGTCGTCGATGGGATTATCGGGGCGCACTCCGGCGAGGAGCCCCGTGGCGAGCTCCGGGCACGCGGCGCAGGCCCTTTTCAGGTACGCGCGCGAGAAGGAGGCAAAGAGCGTGCGGTCCGTGAGACCGGCTTCCCTGATGCGTGCCACGCAGTCTTCGACGGCGCTCCCGTCCCAGGGGAGTCCGGCCTGGTCCTTCAGCTCCAGGACGAGATAGCGTCCCCGTTTCCTGACAAGCGCAAAAACTTCGCTGAGTTCTGGCACGGCAGCTCCGCGGTACGCTTCGGCTTCCTTCCGTGAAAGACGGGAATCCGCGATGCTCCCGAAGGGATCCTGCCCGGCAAACCAGCTGCCCGCGTCGAGCTGGCGGATTTCGGAGAATGTCAGATCGCTTACGCGCGGGTTTTTCCCCGGGAAGCGTTCCGCCGCGTCAGTGGTCCGTGCCGGAGTTTCGTCGTGCATGACGATGAAATGACCGTCCTTTGTGATGCGGACATCGCATTCGATGGCGTCGCAGCCCGCGTCAAGGGCGCGTTCAAAGGAGGGCAGGGTGTTTTCGGGGGCCAGGGCCGGGAAGCCCCTGTGGCCGATGAAGAGAATGCGGGAAGCCGGCTTGCGGAAATCCATATGGCACTGCTCCTTTTGGGAAAGCGGGGGAAAACCCCGGTTCCCCGGCTGCGTGGAAAGAGTCCGGTTCAGTATACGTTCCCGGTCCGGCAGATCAAGAAGAAGGCGTGCCCTGGCGGGTGAAGAAGGAAGGTCTCACGTCCGGACGGGACCAGGAAGAGAAAGGCCGGCGCGGATGCCGGGCCTGTCCCGCGTCCCCTGATCCGTCTCCCCGCCGGGGATACCGCAGAAGTCCTGCAGCCGCCTCCGGATGTACAAAAGATAAAAAGTGGCATTTACGAAAAAATCGTGCTACCAATCCGGAAAATTTTTCAGGAAGGCACCATGTTCGACGATCCCGTTACCAGACCATCCGTTATTTCCCGCACCGATCCCCGCGTGCGTGTCCTGTGCGCCATCGCGGTTTCCCTGTGTCTCGCGCCCCTGCACAGCCTGTACGCCAGCGCTCTGGGACTTCTTCTCTCTGCGCTGCTTCTTGCCCTGGCGAGACCGTACATGGGCGAGGTCTGGAAACGGCTCGGTGCCATCAACACATTCGTGCTCTTTCTGGCCGTGGCCCTGCCTCTTTCCGTGCCGGGCGACGCCATGGGGCATTTCATCGGCCTGACCGTGAGCCGGCAGGGCGTCAGCATGGCGCTTCTTATCGCCATCAAGGCCAATGCCTTCGCCCTGTCCTTCATAGCCCTCATGGCCAGCATGAGTCCGCCCACGGCGGCCTACGCCATGGAGAGCCTGCATTTTCCGTCCAGGCTTGTCTTCATCTTTATCTTTTCCCTGCGCTTCATTCACGTCATCGCGCAGGAATGGACGACGCTGACCCAGGCCGCCAGGCTGCGGGGCTTCCGCCCGAGTACGTCGCGCCGCGGCTACAGCACGCTGGCGTGTCTGCTGGGGATTCTTCTCGTGCGTGCGAACGAGCGCGCCACGCGCGTGCACGAGGCCATGCTGCTCCGCGGTTTCAGCGGTCATTTCCGCTCGGCTGCCAGATTCCGGACCGGTTCGCGCGATGCCGTCCTGGCTGCCTGCGTGGCCCTCGGGATAGCGGGCGTGCTTTTCCTCGAATTCGATCCCGCCGGATCCGCCGGCGTGCTTCTGGACGCCGCGGAACGGACGCTTTCCGCCTGCACGGGCTTCCGGATGGGACCGGGGCTCTAATCTGTATGCGGAGGGACTCATGAACGCTGAAAGCCGGACACAGAGCGGGGACATCGTCACGCTCGAACATATTTTTTTCAGCTACAGGACGAACAGCGGGGGGACGCGCAGCGTGCTCAGGGACGTGAACCTGAGTCTGAAGCCGCATCACAGAATCGGCCTCTATGGCCCGAACGGCAGCGGCAAGACAACGCTTCTGCGCTGCATTACGGGACTGAACCGGCCGTCCGGCGGGCGTGTCCTCTTCCACGGCCGCGAGATGAAGAGCGAAAGGGACTTCCATGATCTGCGCGTGGCCGTGGGCTTCGTGCTGCAGAACGCCGACGATCAGCTCTTTTTCCCGACCGTTCTCGAGGACGTGGCTTTCGGTCCCCTGAACCTTGGCATGAGCCCGGACGCGGCCAGGGAACGCGCCATTGAAACGCTGAAGAGCCTCGGCATGTCCGGCTTTGAGGACAGGCTTACGCACCGCCTCTCCGGAGGCGAGAAAAAGATGGTGACGCTCGCCGGCGTGCTGGCCATGAAACCGGAGGCCCTGCTTCTCGACGAGCCCACGGCAGGCCTCGATGCGAGGAGCATGGTCCGTCTCACTGAGCTTCTGCACGATCTGCCGACGCCCCGCATCACCATTTCCCACGACTGGGATTTTCTGGAACGCGTTTCCAGCGAGTTCTGCACCATCGCGGACGGAACGGTATCCTGGAGCGAGCCCCTTGTCGCCCACTCGCACATGCACGCCCATCCCCTGGGCGACCGCCCGCACTCCCATGAAGAATAGGGGCGGGCGGCGTCTTGTCCCCCGCCTGAAAGTACAGTAAAATACCTCCCCTTGAACGGCACCGCCGTCTGAAAAATTTCCGTTACCGGCGCGGCGGGGCGCATCGACAGGGGGATTCCTATGCGTGGTTCCAGAAAAACAGCCAGGCTTGGCCCGCTCCGCATCGGAGGCGGCAGCCCGGTCATGGTGCAGAGCATGACCAACACGGACACCCGCGACATCGGGGCGACGCTCGGTCAGATTGAAAAGCTTGCCTCGCTGGGCTGCGAGGCCGTCAGGGTGGCCGTGCTCGACGACAGGGCTGCGGCCTGCCTGAAGGAACTGCACGACAAAAGCCCCGTGCCGCTCATCGCGGACATACATTTCGATTACCGGCTCGCCATTAAAGCCATCGAGGCGGGCTTCGAGGGGCTGCGCATCAATCCCGGCAATATCGGTTCCCGCGCTCACGTGGACGCGGTTGTGGACTGCGCCAAAGCCAACGGCGCCTGCATGCGCATCGGCGTGAACTCCGGTTCCGTGGAGAAGGATCTCCTGGACAAATACGGCGGCCCCACGCCCGAAGCCATGGTGGAAAGCTGCATGAAGCACGTGCGCATGGTGGAGGAGAGGGGCTTCGGGAATATCGTGCTTTCCGTGAAGTCCTCGTCCGTTCTCAACACCATCGCCTGCTACCGCTGCCTCTCGAAGGCTGCGGACTATCCCCTGCATCTCGGCGTGACCGAGGCGGGCAGCCTCATCCGCGGTACGGTAAAGAGCGCGGTGGGCCTCGGCATTCTCCTGAACGAGGGCATAGGCGACACCATCCGCGTGTCGCTCACGGCCGATCCCTGCGAGGAGATCGGCGTGGCCTACGAGATCCTGCGCTCTCTCGGCCTCAGGACGCGCGGACCCGAAATTATTTCCTGCCCCACCTGCGGGCGCACCGAGATCGACCTCATCGGCCTTGAGAAGGCCGTCGAGGAGCGTCTCAGAAACGTGACGGCCAACATCAGGGTGGCCGTCATGGGCTGCGTGGTCAATGGCCCGGGTGAGGCCCGGGAATGCGACCTCGGTGTGGCCGGCGGCCGTGACAAGGGCATTATTTTCCGTGGCGGCACCGTCGTGCGCTCCGTCCACGGGCCCGACGAGCTGCTCGCCGCCTTTATGGAAGAACTCCAAAAACTGCTTGACGAAAAAGGACAGCACTAATGCGTTTCCGTTCCTGTTACATTCCCACTCTCAAGGAAACCCCGGCCGACGCCGAGGTCATCAGCCAGAAGCTTCTCATCCGCGCGGGCATGATCCGCAAGCTGACGAGCGGCGTCTATACGTATATGCCCCTTGCCCTGCGCTCGCTCAGGAAGATTGAGAAGATCATCCGCGAGGAAATGGACAGGGTGGATTTTGTCGAGCTCCTGTTGCCCATGGTGCAGCCTGGCGATCTGTGGAAGGAATCCGGCCGCTGGGAGCATTACGGCCGTGAGCTTCTGCGTTTCAAGGACCGCAACGACAGGGATTACTGCCTTGGCCCGACGCACGAGGAAGTGATGACGGATCTGCTCCGCGGCGAGGTGCGCTCCTACAAGCAGCTGCCCGCCCGTCCGTATCAGATTCAGACCAAATTCCGCGACGAAATCCGCCCCCGCTTCGGCCTCATGCGCGGCCGCGAGTTCATCATGAAGGACGGTTATTCCTTCGACTGCGACGACGAGGGCGCGAGCAGGGCCTTCCAGGACAGCAGCGACGCCTATAACCGCATCTTCACCCGCATGGGCCTGCGCTACAGGGAAGTGGACGCTGACTCCGGCTCCATCGGCGGCAAGTTCTCCCACGAGTTCCACGTGCTGGCCGAGGCCGGGGAAGATACCATCGCCTCCTGCACCTCCTGCCGCTACGCCGCCAACATCGAACGCTGCGAAGTCGTCTGGAAGGGAGAGAAGAATACCGCCGGCTGCGCGCCCATGGAAAAGGTGGCAACGCCCGGCGCCCACACTGTGGCCGACGTGGCCCGCTTCCTCGGGGTCCCCGTGGAGCAGGTGGTCAAGACCATGATTTTCAACGTGGACGGCAAACCCGTGGCCATTCTTGTGCGCGGCGACCGTCAGGTCAACGACGTCAAGGTGAAGAATATGCTCGGCGCCGAGATGGTGGAGCTGGCCGATGAAAAAATGGTCAGGGCCGCCACGGGTTCTCCCCTTGGCTTCGCCGGCCCCGTCGGGCTCTCCGTCCCGGTCTACGCCGACAGCGAGCTCATGGGCGGCACCGACTACGTGGTGGGCGCCAACGAAAAGGACGAACATCTTAAGCACGTGGATCTCTTCCGCGACTGCAAAATCATGGATTTCCACGATCTGCGCCTCGCCCAGGAAGGCGATGTCTGCCCGCACTGCGGAGGCAGGCTTGAGCTCACCCAGGGCATTGAGGTCGGCCATATCTTCAAGCTCGGCACCAAGTACTCCAAGGCCATGCACTGCACCTATTTCGATGAGAACGGAAAGGAGCAGTACATGGTTATGGGCTGCTACGGCATCGGCGTATCCCGCGCCCTGGCCGCGGCTATCGAGCAGAACCACGACGACAACGGCATCATCTTCCCGCCGGCCATCGCGCCCTTTGACTGCGAGATCCTGCTTCTCGATCCCTCCGACGAGGCCACGGCGGCCAAGGCCGGGGAACTCGAGAAGGAGCTTGAGGCCATGGGTCTTGAGGTGCTCGTTGACGACAGGGCGGAACGCCCCGGCATCAAGTTCAAGGACGCAGACCTCCTCGGCATGCCCATGCAGTTCATCTGCGGTGCCAAGGGCCTCGGCAAGGGCGTGGTGGAAACCAAGAACCGTCTCACCGGCGAAAAGGGCACCATTCCCGCTGCTGACCTCGCGGCAGGCATCCGTTCCTTCAGGAATGCCGTCAGCGCGTCCTGGAAGGCCAGACAGAACTAGGCGGCCCATGGCGCAGAGACCCCTCATTTACACGGTCCCCCTCCTGAATCAGGCCGTGGCCGGTGCCCTCCGGGGCATCGGCCTCGGGGGACGCGTGCTCGTGAAGGGAGAAATAGCGGACGTCAGCGTCCGCAGTAGCCGCTTCGGGCTGCCCATGGTCTTCTTCAGTCTCAGGGAAGGGGACGAGGCGCTGAGCTGCATTTCCTACGGCCGCGATCTGAACCTCCTTCTCACCCGGGACACGCAGACGGGCGAGGTGTTCCGCGGCCGGAAAATCGGGGATGTGCTCGTGGAGGCGCGCAGGGTTCTGCTCGAGGGAGTGCTCGGCACCTATACCCGCAACGGGCGCAGCTCCTACAGGCTGATGGTCAACAGCGTTACGGACATCGGGGAGGGCGAACTGCTGCGCCGTTTCCGGGAGCTCAGGGACAGGCTCGCGAAGCTCGGTTTCTTCAGCGAGGATCGTAAGCGTCCGCTTCCGCCCAATCCCGTGCGCATCGCCCTCATCACCTCAGAGAAGGGCGCTGTCATCCACGATTTCCTGCAGAACGCCCGTGACCGCGGCCTCGGCTGCCATATCGAATTCTATCAGGTCAAGGTGCAGGGAATCGGCGCGGGCGCCGAAATCGCCGAGGCCGTGCAGAAGGCCAACGCCAGAGGCACGGCCCAGGTTATCGTCATCATCCGCGGCGGCGGATCGGCCGATGATCTCGCCTGCTTCAACGAGGAAACCGTGGCCAGGGCCATCTTTTCCTCGAAGCTCCCCGTGCTGACCGGCATCGGGCACGAGGTGGATCACACGCTCGCCGAGATGACGGCTGACGTGGGCGCGTCGACGCCCACCAAGGCGGCCCAGCTGCTCTGGACTCCGAGGAGTGAAATTCTGGCAGGCGTGGCGGCCCTTCAGACGCGCGCAGCGGAGGCCTTCGGGAGTCTTGTCGCCGGCCGGGGCGCCGCCCTCGCCCATGAGAGCGACGTACTGCGCCTGCTCTCGCCCGCAGGGCGCCTCAGGCGCATGAGCAGTGAGCTCGCGGGGCTTGCCTCCCTCCTCGCCCGGAGGGGAAAACGCCTTGTGCGGGAGAGAGAGCTTGAGGCTGGGAGCCTCACCGGCCTCGCCAGGAGCGCCTTCAGGCAGAGGATAGCGGCCGGAACGGGAGCGGTTCTTGACTGTTCGGCCCGTCTCCCCGCGCTTTCGGGGAGGCTCAGCGCCGGGGCCGGGCGGGAGCTCGCCCGGGAAACGTCCGATCTTGTCCGCCTGGGCAGGGCCTTTTTCGAGAGGAAGAGCCACGGGCTGGAAGCGCTGGACCTGAGGCTCGGGGCCGTGAGTCCCTTAAGGCCTCTTGAGCGGGGCTTCGCCCTCGTGAGGGACGAAAAGGGCCATATCGTGCGCGGCACGGCGGCCCTCTCGGCAGGAGCGAAGGTGCGCGTTTCCATGGCTGACGGAAGCTTCGGCGCGACGGTCGATGACGTCAGTCCGGCTCCTGTCCGGAAAAAATGAAAAAAAACGGTTCGGCATCCCGCGAAAAATCTGATAATAGTACGCGGAAGATTTCAGAATAAGGATACAGCATGGAAGCAGCACAGAGCGCAGACAAGACCACGAAGGGAAAGACCTTCAGCTCCCAGCTCGCGAGACTGAAGGAAATCGTGGCCCAGCTGGAGCAGGAAGACCTCGAGCTCGAGAAGGGCGTCAGGCTGTACCGGGAGGCCTGTGCCTGCGTGCGCTTCTGCCGTCAGAAACTCAGCGACGCCCGCAACGTCCTTGAGAGCGAAGAGGGAGGCCTCCGCGACGCGGAGGAGTTCCTGAAGGACGGGAAGGGCGGATCCGGGGAATCCGGATCTGACGCGGATGACGGTGTTTCCGCCCCCGGAGTGACGGACGGCGGATACCAGAGCGGAAATTTTTAAGCGGATACGGGAGCAGGAAAAAAATGAACGCACAGACAGTGAAGGCTCATCTGGCCGAACGCGGAAAACTCGTTGAAGAGCACCTCAGGGGCTGCGTTGCCGACCCGGGGACGCCGGAACGCCTCAGGGAGGCCATGCTTTACAGTCTCCTTGCCGGAGGCAAGCGTTTGCGGCCCGTGCTCTGCCTTACCACGGTCTCGCTTTTCGGGGCGGATCCGAAAGATGTTCTGCCCTTTGCCTGCGGTATAGAGATGGTGCATACCTATTCCCTCATCCACGATGACCTTCCGGCCATGGACGATGATGATCTGCGCCGCGGCCGTCCTTCCAATCACAAAGCTTTTGACGAGGCCACGGCCATCCTCGCCGGCGACGCCCTGCAGTCCGACGCCTTCCTCTGCATGACATCCTGCCCGCTTCCCGCCGACCGGGTACTCAGGGCCGTGCACGAATTCGCCGCCGCGGCCGGATCCTTCGGCATGGCTGGCGGTCAGGAACTCGATATGATTGCCACGGGACGCCGCATTTCCCTGGAGGATCTCAGGCATCTGCACGCCCTCAAGACGGGCGCCATCCTGCGCGCCTCGGTCACCTGCGGCGCCATACTGGCCGGCGCGGACAGTGCCAGCCTTGAGAAGCTGGGCGTTTTCGGCGCCGAGCTCGGCGTGGCCTTCCAGATTGCCGATGACATCCTCGACGTGGTTTCCGACACGGCCACGCTGGGCAAGCCCGCCGGTTCGGATGAAGAAGAAGACAAGAATACGTATCCCGCCCTGGTGGGGCTGGACAGGAGCCGCGCCCTGGCCAGGCAGCATGCTGACAGCGCCATAGCCGCCATCCGCGATCTGAGCGGCGGGGACGCCGATTTCCTGCGCGGACTCGCCGTGTTCACGGTTGAAAGAGTGAAGTAGAAATAATGGATAATAAAACACCTCTGCTTGAGAGACTGAACGGCCCCGATGATCTCAGGGGCCTGACCAACGCTGAACTGGAGCGCCTCGCCACGGAAACGAGAGAGCGCATCATTGAGGTCTGTTCCAGAAACGGCGGGCATCTGGCCCCGTCACTGGGCACAGTGGAACTGACGCTGGCCCTGCTTTCTACCTTTGATCTCTCGCGGGACAAGCTGGTCTGGGACGTGGGGCATCAGAGCTACGCCTACAAGATCCTCACCGGACGCAACAGGGCCTTTGACACCCTGCGCCAGAAGGACGGCCTGGCGGGGTTCCCGCGCATGAGCGAGAGCCCGTATGACTTTTTCGGCGTGGGACATTCCTCGACTTCCATTTCAGCGGCTCTCGGCATGGCCACGGCCCGCGATCTCAAGGGGCTCGACAACCACGTCATCGCTGTCATCGGCGATGGCGCGCTGACCGGCGGCGAGGCCTTTGAGGGCCTGAATCTCGCCGGGCATCTCGGCAAGCGCCTCATCGTGGTGCTCAACGACAACGAAATGTCCATCGCCCCCAACGTGGGTGCCATTTCCCGCTTCCTCTCGCGCAACCTGTCGCGGCGCTGGTTCAGGCAGACGCGCAAGGACGTGCTGTCCTTCCTGCGCACCATCCCGCGCATCGGCGGCAATCTGGCGGCGCTGGCCGAGCGCGGCGAGTACAGTTTCAAGTCCTTCTTTACCCCGGGCATGCTCTTCGAGGCTTTCCGTTTCGCCTATATCGGTCCGGTGGACGGGCACGATATCCCGGCCCTGCGCCATCACCTTGAAATGGCGGCTTCCGTGGAAGACGGTCCCGTCCTTCTGCACGTGCACACCAAGAAGGGCCATGGCTTCGCGCCGGCGGAGAAGGATCCGACCCATTATCACGGCGTCGGTCATTTTGATCCCGAAACGGGCATGTTCCTGCCCAAGAAGAGTACGGCGCCGAGCTTTACCAGCGTGTTCGGGAAGGCTGCCGTGGAACTCGGGAAGAAAGACAGCCGCATCGTGGCCATCACGGCGGCCATGCCCGACGGCACGGGAACCATCTATTTTCAGAAGGCCAGGCCGGATCATTTCTTCGATGTGGGCATCTGCGAGCAGCACGCGGTGACCTTCGCGGTGGGTCTCGCAAGCCAGGGCGCCAGGCCGCTCGTGTGCATCTACTCCACTTTTCTGCAGCGGGCCTACGATCAGGTAGTCCATGACGTCTGCCTGCAGAACCTGCCCGTGGTCTTCTGCATCGACAGGGCCGGCCTCGTGGGCGAGGACGGCGCCACGCACCAAGGCGTCTTCGACGTGGCCTATCTCAGGCATATCCCCAACATGCACTGCCTCGCCCCGCGCGATGAGAACATGCTGGTGCGCTGCCTGACCACGGCCGTGGCCTTGGGAAAGCCCTGCTCCGTGCGCTATCCGCGCGGCGCGGCCTTCGGCGTTGAAGTCCAGCCGGATCCAAAGCCTCTGCCGTACGGGAAAGGCGAGATCGTCCAGGAAGGCGAGAAGGTCGCCATCCTGGCCCTGGGAAGCCGTCTCCACGCGGCCTGTGACGCGGCTGACGAGGTGCATATGCGTCTCGGCTTCATGCCCCTTGTCTTCGATCCCATCTGGATCAAGCCCCTGCCCGAAGAGCAGATCGCGGACATTTTCCGCCGCTTCGACAAAATCCTCACCGTTGAGGAGAGCTCGCTCGCCGGCGGCTTCGGGTCAGCCGTGCTGGAATACGCCAGTGATCACGGCCTTCTCGCCGGAAAGACGGTAAAGCGTCTCGGCGTGCCGGACAGGTTCATCGAGCATGCGTCGCAGGCCCAGCAGCGTCATGAGCTTGGTCTTGACGTGGAAGGCATCTACAGGGCCGTGGAAGAGCTCGCGGGCGGAACAGAAACGGCATGAGCCTTGCGGAGCTCCCTGTTTGAGCATATATACCCGGCTCTGTTCGGGAAAAAATTCCCTCTGGAGAAGACATGTCGCTCAGTATTGGTATCGTCGGCCTGCCCAACGTGGGCAAGTCCACTCTTTTCAACGCCCTGACCAAGGCCCAGAACGCTCAGGCCGCCAACTATCCCTTCTGCACCATCGAGCCCAACAAGGCCACTGTTACCGTGCCGGACGCCCGCGTGGACGCGCTGACGGCCAAGGCCAAGCCTAAAAAAACCATTTACGCCTTCGTCGATTTCATCGACATCGCCGGCCTCGTCAAGGGCGCGAGCAAGGGTGAGGGACTGGGCAACCAGTTCCTGGCCAACATCCGCGAGTGCGCCGCCATCATCGAGGTGGTGCGCTGCTTCGAGGACGAGAACATCACCCACGTGGACGGCTCCATCGATCCGCTGCGCGACATCTCGACCATTGAGACGGAGCTCCTTCTTGCCGACCTCGATACGGTCCAGAAGCGTCTCGAGAAGCTGACCAAGCTCTCCAAGGGCAGCAAGGACGCCAAGGCCGCAGTCCCGGTTATGGAGGCTCTCGTCAGGCACCTCGACGCCGGCAGCATGGCCTCCACGTTCGAACGTCCTGCGGATGACGAATATTTTGATACCGTGTGGAAGGAAATGGGCCTCCTCACGGGCAAGCCCATCATCTACTGCGCCAACGTGGACGAGGCCGGTATCGGCGGCAACGATTTCTCGAAGAAGGTGGAGCAGTACGCTGCCGAGCACCATTCCGGCTTCGCCGTGATCTGCGCCCAGATCGAGGAAGAGCTGCAGGGCCTCTCCGACGAGGAGCAGAAGGAAATGCTGGCTTCCTACGGCATTGAGCACAGCGGCCTTGAGAACATCATCCGCACTGGCTACGACACCCTCGGCCTGTGCAGCTACTTCACCGCCGGCCCCGACGAAGTCAGGGCCTGGACCATCCATAAGGGATGGAAAGCTCCCCAGGCAGCGGGCGTTATCCATACGGACTTTGAAAAGGGCTTTATCCGCGCCGAAGTGATTTCCTACAACGACTACATGAGCCACGCGAGCGAGGCGGACTGCCGCGCCGACGGCGTGCTGCGCACGGAAGGCAAGGACTACGTGGTGCAGGACGGCGACGTCATGCACTTCCTGTTCAACGTCTAGGCCTGTCCGGATTTCCGGATAAAAAGAGCGGGTCTTCCTTTCCGGGAAGGCCCGCTTTTCTGATCTGAAGGAGGGGAATGTCTCAGTCGTGGCGCTGTTCCGCCAGAAAATAATACGTGCCGTCTCCGCGTTCTTCCTCTCGGAGCACGCCCTTTTCTTTCAGGGAGGCGATGAGGCGGGCTGAGAGGCCGCTGCTGATGCCGAGGCCCGCGGCCGTGCCGTCCACGGTGCTCGGGTGGCGTTCGATGAGATCGCGCACGTCCTCTTCCGTGGCAGTGCGTCCGCTTTCCGTATGTTTTTCCGGGAAGGAGGCGATGATTTCACAGCGGCCGGGCATGCGGCTGCGGATTTCTTCAAGGCGGGTCATGGTGAGGGGCTTCACGCTGCTGTCAGCCGGAGGCCGGCACACGGAATTGAGCTGGATGCGTTCGATGTGCCTGAGTTTCGCGGCCTGCGCGGCCAGGGCAGCAATGTCCTCCTCCGAGTCGTTGAGTCCCTGCGCCAGCAGAATTTCCAGCCATATCCGGCCGCGGTACACATTGCAGAAGCGGGTGAGGCCTTCAAGGATAACGTCAAGCGGCATGTTTCCGGCCGGGCGGTTGATGCGTTCGGCCGTGGCGGGCAGGGCCGCGTCCATGGACGGGCTCACGATGTCGGCCAGGGCGAGATCTTCGATGACGTCCGGCATCCAGAGCAGGGAAGCGTTGGTGAACACGGCCACGGGCACGTCGGTCATCTGCTTGATGCCGTGGATCATATCCCCGAGCTCTTCGTTGAGGGTGGGTTCGCCGGAACCCGCGAAGCTGATGACGTCGGGTTTATCCGTTCTGAGGAAGCGCTCCAGTTCGGAGAGAACGCCGGAACAGGACACCCAGCTGCCGCGTTCTGTTGTGTGCACCGTGGTGTGCCCGAGCTGGCAGTAGACACAGTCGTAGGAACAGGTCTTGAAAGGAATAATGTCGACGCCGAGCGAGCGTCCGAGGCGCCGCGAGGGCACAGGTCCGTAAATATACTTGTAGGGCTGCATGAAGACCTCCTTCGCGCGGCTTTTCCGCCGGCTGTGCGGCACTCTTCCACAAAATGACAGCCGTGGCAATCGGGCCGGCAGAGAAGCGTGACCGCGGGCACGCAAATCTTCCGCGGATCTGGACGGAACCCCTCCGAATGCTTAAAAAATGGGGCAGGAGGCAGAGAGCATGCGCAACCCCATTCCCCGCGTTGTGACCATCCACGACATTTCCGGCATAGGACGGACGAGCCTGACTGCGGCCATTCCCGTCCTTTCCAGCATGGGCATACAGCCCGTGCCGCTTCCCACGGCCGTTCTTTCCACGCAGACGGTGGGGACGACGGGCTTCACCTTTCTCGACCTCACGCAGAACATGAAGGATATGCTTGACCACTGGATCGCGCGCGGCGACAGGTTCGAGGGCGTGTATTCGGGCTTTATGGCCTGCCCCGACCAGATGGATACCGTGGCACGTTGCATTGAGAAGTGCATGCTGAAGGGCGGCCTCGCCGTGGTGGATCCCGTTCTCGGGGAGGACGGACAGCTTATTCCGACCATGACCGCGGACATGGTGCGCCGCATGCGCTGGCTCATAGGCAGGGCGGACGTCATAACTCCCAACTACACGGAAGTCTGTCTGCTCCTGGATGTGCCCTATGACCGCGAGCCCGACATGGAGCTCCTCAAAGGGTACCTGAGGGATCTTTCCCTCATGGGGCCCGGTGTGGTCGTGGGCACGAGCATGCCCCTGACGAAAAATCCCCTCGGCGAATGGGAGTATTCCTCCATCCTCGCGTACGAGAAAAGCATCGACAAGTTCTGGCGGCTCGACTGTTCCTACCTTCCCGCCCATTATCCCGGCACGGGCGACATTTTTGCGAGCGTGCTCACGGGATCGCTCCTCCTCGGTTCCTCCCTGTCCCTCGCCATTGACAAGGCCGAGCAGTTCGACACGCTCTGCGTGCGCGATACGTACGGCCAGGACCGGGACACCACGGAGGGCGTGCTTCTCGAGCGCTATCTGCCTTCCCTGCGCATGCCCCTGCCGGGCTGCCGCTGCGTACTCGTGAACTAGCTTTTTGGGGAAAGTCCCCCGTCTTTATCCGGCGGACCCTGCGAAAAAGGGGGCCGTGTCCGTGACGGGCCGTATTAGCCCCGCAAAAGCCGCTTTCCTTGACAGTGGAAACCGGCAAAAGTAAAATCTTTCTGGACTTTTTTGAGACGAAAAACGTCCGGGCTGAACGGCTGCGTTTTTTTCCGTTCCCGCCGCACGGCCGGCGCTGACCTGCCCCGGGACAGGGAACGGCACAAAAGAGAGAATATGGAAGAATTACTGGCTCTGCATTCCTTCGCGGCCACCTGGGGGTGGCTTGCCCTGCCTTTTTCCTGCTGTCTCATGTTTCTTTCGGCGTTTATGCTCCCCATTCCGGCAGCGCTTCTCACCGTCGTGAACTGCAGCTGCTTCGGCCTCGTGCCCGGCCTTCTGCTTTCCTGGGGATGCTCCGTCATCGGAGCCGGAGCCGCCTTCCTTCTCTCCCGCTGCGTCGGGCAGCGTTTCGTCCTGCGCTTTGTCTCGGATAAAAACATCGAACGCGCCGAGGCGTTTATGCTGCGCCACGGGAAGGGGAGTATCTTCCTTGCCCGCGCGCTGCCCTGCGTGCCCTTCGGGCTGGTGAGCTACGCCGCCGGCCTGACCAGCGTCCGGTTCATCCCGTATTTCCTTTCCACCGCGGCCGGAAAAATTTTCCCGACCCTCCTTTACGGCCTGCTCGGCAGTGCCCTCCTGACGCTCCCCCCGGTGGTACTTCCCGCCGCCTGCGCCGCGATTTGCCTGCCCTTTCTTGTTTTTTTCGTTCTGCGCAGGTTGCATCGCAAACGCCTAGCCTATTGTGAGGAGTAATGCTCCAGCGTTACACCAGACCCCTCTGTTTTCTTGCCCTTGTCGCGGGCATCGCCGTTTTCGCCGCAGCTACGGGCTGCGGTGATTCCGTCCTTGACCCTACCGTTCTGGAACGCTTCCGCCTCTACGCCGGCCGCTCTCCTTTCTCTGCCGGATTACTGCTGCTCTTCGGCCTGCCTGCGGGCATGGTCTTCTTTCTCCTTCCCCAGAGCGCGGCCGCTGCCTTCTCCTCTTCCTACTTCGGCCTCTTCGCCGGCACCATCCTTTTCACCTGTGAACTGCTTCTGGCGGCCCTGCTGCTCTTTGCCTGCTCGCGCGTGCTTCTGCGTCCCGCCCTCCGCGAATTTCTTCAGAGCCGGGCTGGCTCTCCCTTGAGCCCCGTGCCCGGGTGGGGGCTGCCGCTGCCCTTCGAATCGCTCCTTCTTCTGGAGACGTTTCTCTTCTTTCTGGCCTTTCTGCCCGCAGGGTTCACCGGCTTCGTGCTCGGCCTGACCTCCATGCGCCCCAAGGCCTTCGCCATGGCGGCCGTTCCCATGCTCTTTCTGCGCGCGGCCGTGGAATGCGCGGCTCCGGCGCACTGGACCGGCGGCGTGTCCGCGCTTCTTTCCGTTATCGGCGTCCTTCTTTTTCTGCTTTTTGTCTGGTGGCTCTTCCTCCTCTTCAGGAAGCGCGTGCACAAGGACGTTATGGATGGCACCGCCAGGCGCCGTGTGCCCCTGGTCCGCCAGCGCGAGGAGGCGCAGCTCACGGAAAAGAAGCTGCGCACCAATGCCATCGTCGCCGAGATGAACCGTCCCGACATTGATGACAGCCTGGCTGTCCAGACCGAGCTGCCAGTCAGTGAAACGATGGTGGTCTGTGTCCGTGACGCCTCTTGTTCCGACCCGGACGTGGAAAAGCTCATCATGGACGAGGCCGGACACCTTGGCGCGCGCGCCGTCTCCTGCACGCTGGCTCCCACGCCCGAGTACTCCGAGACGCCCGTTGAGGACGGATTTGCCGGCCACGGGCGTGTCCGGGATCTGGACGAGGTCTTTCTGCGCGCCTTCCATGAAGGCGCCGGCATCGTGCTTGCCGTGCGCGCCAGCACGCCTCTCGTGCGCGAATCCATCCTGCGTCGCGCTCTCCTGCGCCTGACCCGGTGTTCCGCCGTGCTCGGTCCTTCCGCGGGCGGGTATTACCTCATCGGCCTGCGCCGTATGGCCCGCGCGGGGCAGGGGACCCTGACCCGCTACGAACCCGGCCTGCTTGCCGGCCGCGGCTTTTCCGGTGAGCTGTCTTTTGCTCTGGCCGGCTTCTGCCGCAGGCCCGAGAAGCTGCCGCTTCTTCCTGACGCCTCCGACCTCACCAAGCCCCTCGTTTCCGTCATCATTCCCTCCCTGAACAGCGCCGACACCATAGCCGGCTCAGTGAAGTCCGCCTGCCAGGGCCCGTGGACTGAATGTTTCGTGGCTGATGGCGGCAGTAAGGACGACACCGCATCCCTCGCCAGCCAGGCAGGCGCCGAGGTTATCGCCGTGCGCGGCGGTGAGGCCGAGCGCCTCAACGAGGCGGCCCGTGCCGCCCGCGGCCAGATTCTGCTTTTCCTTGAGTCAGGATCGCTCCTTCCCCGCGGATACGAGGCAGAGGCCTGGGAAACGCTGCAGAGCGGAGACTGCCGGCTCGGCGCTTTCAGCCTGCCGGATCACGTTTCTGCGTTCCGCCGCGCTCTCCTGTGGGCGGGCAACAGCATCCTGCGTACCAGCGCCTTCGGCCGCCTCAGCCTCAGACAGGGCATTTTCATGTCCCAGGAGGATTTCCGCAGCGTCGGAGGCTTCTCCGTCAAGGTCGGAGAGGGACGTGCCGTGCCCGAACTTATCCGCCGCATGTCCGCTCTCGGACGCACGGTCATTCACAACGATCGTATCTCCTTCCCCCGCAGTGAGGATGAGGAGAAGCCTGAAAGCATCGCCGACATGCTCGACAGCGCCGAAAATCATGTCCGCAGCTATCTGGGACGGAAATTCGCCAGAAAGACACCCCCGCCCGATGAGAGCGACAGCGAGCTCGCGAAGCGCATCCGCTCCATGATCGCGCCCTGTGATCACTGCGGAGAGTGCACGCGCGTCTGCCCTATGCTCGCGCGGCACAGGATTGATCTCACCGGTATGGTGAAGGCTCCGCTTCTTGCATGGCACTGCTTCCTGTGCGGCACCTGCACGCGCAAGTGCCCCGCCGGCATCGACGGAGTGGCCCTGTCCCAAGCCCTGCGTGACCAGTACGTGCGCCAGCACAGTGGCCGCATGGCCCGCCCCGGGCACACCCGCACACTCCTGTTCTCGAAGCACGTGCCCATTACCGCGAGCTACGCCAGAGAGGGAGAGAATCTCCTGCTTGATTCCGATTTCTGCGCTGTTTTTCCGAAGACCGCCGAAGCCCTCGCGAAGCTGGTTTTCACGAACGGCACAGGATTTGTCGTTGCCGATTCCGGCGCGCGCCTCGCTGTCCTCGGCATGGAAGAGGAAGCCCGGAAGAGCACGGAGCGTCTGCGCGGCACCCTGAAGTCCAACAGGGTGAGCCGGCTTGTCACCATCTCCCCATCCACGCACGCCTATCTGAAGAAGCATGGCTTTGACGTGAAGACCATTTATGAATTTTTCGGCCGCATGAAGCCTGAAACCGTCATCAACGGCGGAGACTACGCCCTGTTCACGCCCTGCATGGACAGAAGCCACGAGGTCTTCGCCCTTGGTCTGGCCAGGTTCGTCAGCCCGGAGCCCATGCGCCTCGACAATATCCCCTGCTGCGGCGAGGGCGGCGAGGCCTCGGTCCTTGAACCCCAGCTCGCGGCTCAGATGAAGAAGGCCGTGCGGGAGTGCGGCAGGCCCGTTATTACGACCTGTACAGAGTGCGCTGCGGCTCTGGCCGGTGCCGGCTGCAATGTCTACCACTCCCTGACCCTTCTCATGGGACTTGATGAGCACCCCGCCATCGGCGTCTCGTCCATGAAGGCCCTGGTAAAGTTCTACATAGCCCTTAGGCCCCTGGCGTCCCTCGTCAAGGGCTCCGCTGAAGCTGACGATGAGATCAGGAAACTGCAGGAAGCTGCCGATGGTCCCGCGGAACCCGAAGCCGCAGCTGAGGTTTCCGGAGAAAAGGCGCCCGCGTCTTCCGGGGAAACGTCTCCCGCGGCTGATACCGCGCCCGGAAACGCTGATTCCCCCGATGCAGCAGAAGAAGCAGTTCCCGCAGGCGCCATTATCCCCGGCATGGCGGAGATGCCTTCTGAGGATGACGGTGAAGCCGCGGAGGCAGCGCCCGAAGCAGCAGAAGAAGCTGTCCCCGCCGACGCCGTCTTCCCTGACGGGACGGGAAAGGCTTCTGAAGACGCCGGAGAACCTGCGGAGGCAGCGCCAGAGGCAGTGGAAGAGGATATTCCCGCTGGCGCCGTTATCCCCGGCGAAACGGAGAAGGTTTCTGAAGACGACCGTGAACCAGCAGCGGAACATCAGGAAGCCAGAACCGGCTCCTCCGGCGAAGAGACGAAGACCGAAACTACCGGAAAATAAGGACAGAATATATGAGCAAGCTTATTGGCGTAATCGGAGGCACAGGCCTGGACAACCCGGCCTTCTTTACGGAGGAGAAGGAACTTGCGCCGCGCACACCGTACGGCCGCCCGTCGAGCCCCCTGCGCGTTGGCCGTCTCAGGGGCAGTGACGCGCGTATCGTACTGCTCGCGAGGCACGGCCTTCAGCACACCATTCCGCCGCACAGGGTCAATTTCCGCGCCAATCTCTACGCGCTGAAGGAGGCGGGGTGCACCCATGTGGTGGCCTCGGCCTGCTGCGGTTCCCTGCAGGAAGAATACGGCCCGGGCGCTTTTGTGGTTCCGGATCAGTTTATCGACTTCACGCGCGGCCGCAAAAGCACCTATTTCGATCACTTCGCCCCGGGCGATGTCCGGCATCAGCCCATGGCCGATCCCTTCTCGCAGGAACTGCGCGAGGCCTTTCTGAAGGCCGCGGAGCACTGCGGAATCAAAGCCCACGACGGCGGTACCATCGTGACCATCGAGGGCCCGAGGTTCTCGACCAGGGCCGAGTCGCGCATGTTCCGCGTGTTGGGCGGAGACCTCATCAACATGACCATTGCCACGGAATGCATCCTGGCCAACGAGCTCGGACTGCCGTACGGCGTTATGGCCATGGTCACGGACTATGACAGCTGGAGCGAGGTTCATCCTCCGCTCGATCTCGACGAACTCTGGCGCGTGCTCGGTGAAAACGTGGACAAGTTCACGGAAGTGCTCATTGACGCGCTGAAGACATTCGCCTGATTTGCTGATCAGTTTTTAAGAGCAAGAATGGAGAGGCGGGAACCCGTGAGGATTTCCGCCTTTTGCCGTGTTAAAAGGCAAGTGTGTTCGAGGCCGGCCATGCCAATGCCGGAAACGGCTATTTTGGGTTCCAGGGCGATGCTCATGCCTTCGGCGAGGGGGTTTGTGACTGTGCGGGCGATGGGTGGCCATTCATCGAGGCAGAGGCCCGTTCCGTGTCCCAAAAAGCGCAGCTGATCGCGCCCTATGCCCATGAATTCGCGGGCGTAGCCAAGACTGGCTGCCTTCTCTTCGGCGCTCCGCCAGATTTCGGCGGGCGTCACGCCGGGAACCAGTTTGTCGAGGGCGTGCATGAAGATGGTGATGCAGGCGTCCTGAGCTCTTCTGAGAGCGTCCGGAATGTCTTTCTCCCTGCCTGGCCAGTAATTCTGGGTGCGGTCCGTGTGATACCCGTCGTAAGTGAAGCCCATGTCCATGGAGAGTAGCGAGTTTTCCTCCCAGACAACGTCAGGCGAGCCCAGAAAGGGCACGGCAGCGTCCTGGCCGCGGCAGCCGAGCGGCCCGTTGTAGCAGGTGGGGCAGAGGCCGTCAGATCCGGCAGAGGCGTAGCCGAAAAACATTTCTTCCCCGTGCCCGCGCAGGCGGGAGAGTCCGTCGCTTCCGAGGCGGAGTGCCTCGCAGGCAAAGGCCACGGCTGCCTCGCGTTCCGTCATGCCGACGTGCAGAATGCCGGGGAGAATTGTGTCAAAGATCCTCGCGTGAAGCCGGCCGCAGATGTGCAGGCGGCAGATTTCAAACCCAGTCTTGACCGCCCGGCACTCGTAGATGGTGTCGTCCGCTGCGGTGAAAACGTGCCCGGGAAGGCGTTTGCCGAGCATTCCGGCCATCGTCCAACTGAAGGCGTCGGCGTCCACGGCGATGTTATGGGACAGGGGAGAGCCGGCGTCGGCCGTGAGACGGGGGATTTCGCGGAAGGACCGGAACGGAAGGATTGTGCACACAGGCGATTCCGCGGCGGCGCGCTCTGTTCCCTTGCGCAGCATAAGCACGGGATTTCCCTCGAGGGGGAGCCAGAAGAGGCCGGAACCGAGGTGCCCGGTAAAGTAATAGATAGTGACTCTGCCTGAGCAGAGCAGTCCCCCTGCTTCGGGATGATCCCTGGCGAGCAGGGCGCGGAAACGGTTCTGGCGGCGGGATACCTCGGAAGAGGGCATGGTGCGGCTGAGGGAAAAAGGGCTGTCTGGTGACAAAGGAGGGACTCCTGTGAAGAGGGATGACGGCAAAAAAGGAGGCTCCCTGAAGGGAGCCTCCTGAGGAAAAAAACGGGGAGAGAGGCTTACGGATGGTTCACATAGTGGTTCTGCAGGGCCTTGCCGCCATCATGGCAGGGCTTGCAGTCCATATGGCCCTTGGCCCAGTCAGAGCCGGAGCCGGGCTTCTTGTGGCACTCGTCCGCGCACTTTTTGACGGATTCGGGGGCCACGTAGGTGCCCTTCCAGTCTTTGCCCTTCTCAATCTTGGCGTTGAAAATTTCGCAGGCTCTGCCGGCCGTGTCGGCGGTCAGCCTTGCGCAGCGTTCGCTACGTTCCTTGCTCTTTTCGCCGATGCCGTTGGCGGCGCACCAGCGGGACACGGAAATGTGGCAGAGCTGGGATTCGGCGATGGTGGGCTTCGTCTTGTCGAGGCTGACCTTCGCGTCAGCGGGATTGTAGAGAGGGAGGCTCGTGGTGGAGTACCAGTGGAAGAGTTCGTCCACCATGGCGTCACGTTCCTTGCGGCCCCAGAAGAGGGCGTAGGCGGAAGCCGCGCCGCCGAGGCAGCCGCAGATGGTGCCCCAGTCAGAAATGCCGCCCTTGAACACTTCCAGCATGGAGAAGGGGAACTGATTGTACGGAGCGCCGTACTGTTCGGCAAGAGAGCCGACAATGGAGTAGAACACGCCGTAGCCGCAGGCGTAGCCCTTGTTGTGGTAGGCCTCGTAGGCCACCTTCTGTACAGCCTCCACGTCAAGCTTGTGGGGCTTCCATCCGAAGTCGCCGCCTGCCTGCTGGAAGCGCTGCATTTTTTCAGAGGCAGCGTGGGCGTCTTCCTTCGGATTGATGAGGCCGGCGCAGGCCGCGCCGCAGGCGATGCCGCCAAGGCCGCAGAGAATCTGACGTCTGTTGAGGTCCATAAATCTTCCTCCTTGAATGCCGTTGTGCTTATGTCAGAACAGATCCTGTTTTCTGTTTGGCTTATTTCGGGAGGAAGGGCAAGTTTTCTTCAGGAATATTTGTGCATAAAAGGTATCTCCATATGCACAACAGGCTGAAAAATTTATGATGTTTTTGTGAAAAAACATGGAGAAAAAATATTACATAGTAAATTAATAAGAAAATATATCTCTGTTGCGGACAAAAAAGCCCCGCCGGAATGTCGTGGCGGGGCTTATGCGTGCGGATTAAAAATATTAGGCATCTAAATCTGATCCTTCGGCGTCATCTTCTGGTCGCCGTCGGTGGTGTGCACGACAATCTCCTGGATCTGCGTATCCCTGGGCAGGAGGAACGGGATGACCTGTCCCTTTTCCATGGTGCGGGGCATGGCGGCTGCGATGGGTCTGCCGTTGATGTCGATGCCGGTCACAACAACGGAGCCGGGATTGGCTGAGGAGACAACGACTTCGAGGACATCCTGCGTGTCGCCGTTGAGAATGACGGGATGGCGGGTCCATGTGGCGCCGAAGGCGAGACTGGGGTTGTAGTGCGGCTTTTCCGGTTCGGGAGCCTTCTTGGACGAACAGGCTCCGGTGAAGGCCAGCAGGCAGGCCATTACGAGAAGAGACAGGATACGCTTCATGGTGATTCCTCGGTCAGTTGTGGCATCCCCGGGATCCTCAGGCAGGGCAGGGACGGGAATGGGCAAAAATAACCGCTCATCCACAGATACGCAAATGTTTTCATGTCCGTGTGACCGGAGGGATCCGGCAGAGACAAAAAACCCCGCTCCGGAAAACCGGGCGGGGAAATGCGCGGAAAAGCGTCCGGGGGCTAGCCCTTCATGCCGCCGTATTCGTACCCTGCGGCTTTGGCCGCCGCTTTGAGAGCGTCTTCGGCAACTTCCCTGCTCAGCTCGACTTCGGCCGTGCAGGCGTTGTGATCGCATTTGGCGGACACGACGCCGTCCACCTTTTCAAGGCTTTCCCTGCAGTGGGCTTCGCAGTGGGGGCACATCATTCCTTTCACGATAAGAGTCTTATGCATGACATTCTCCTTTAGATGTAATTTTTAAATATACATATATCCAGTCCGGCGGAGCGTAAAGTCCCGGGCCGGTCTTATTTTCTGAGGGTGCGCACGGCGTTGCCGGACACGATGAGGCTTGTGCCCACATCGGCAAAGACGGCCATCCACATGGTAGCGTATCCGGTGAAGGCCAGGACGAAGAACACGGCCTTGACCGCCAGAGCGAAGGAGATGTTCTCGATTACGATGGTGATAGTGGAGCGGGAGAGCCGGATGAAGCTGGGCACCTTTCTGAGGTCATCGTCCATGAGGGCGACATCGGCTGTCTCGATGGCGGAGTCCGTTCCGCCCTTTGCCATGGCGAAGCCGATATCGGCCTTGGCGAGCGCGGGAGAGTCGTTGATGCCATCGCCGACCATGCCTACAGTGAGCCCTTCTTCCCTGATATTCTCGATGCACTTCAGCTTGTCTTCGGGCAGGAGGTCGGCCTCGTAGGAATCGACGCCAGCCCGGGAGGCGAGAACAGCAGCAGTGTGTTTGTTGTCGCCGGTGAGCATGATGGTCCTGACGCCGAGCATCTTCAGGCTGCTGATGGCCTCGGCGCTGGTGGCGCGGATGGTGTCGGCCACGGCGAAGAGGCCCGCGGGGCCGTCATCGCCGACCAGGACCACGACGGTTTTGCCGTCTTTCTCAAGGGCGAAGAGGATTTTCTCGAGTTCAGCGGAGCATCTGCCAAGGCTTTCCACGAGGGCGTGGTTGCCGAGATACCATTTTTCTCCCTCAATGACGCCGCTCGTGCCTCTGCCCGGCAGGGCCGTGAAGTCGTCCACATGGCGGAGGGTAAGGCCGTCCTTTTCAGCTGCGCGGCTGATGGCCCTGGAAACAGGGTGATCAGAGCGGCTGGCGAGGCTGCCTGCCAGCTCCCTGGCCGTCAGCGGGTTCATGCTGCCGAAGGGGATAAAATCGGTCTGCTCGGGGCGTCCGTTCGTCAGGGTGCCGGTCTTGTCGAAGGCGAACCAGTTCAGCTTGCGGCCGATTTCAAGGAACTTGCCGCCTTTGATGAGGATGCCGTGGCGTGTGGCCGCTGCCATACCGGAAACCAGGGTGAGGGGCGTGGAGATGACCAGGGCGCAGGGGCAGCCGATGACGAGAAGGATGAGGCCGGTGTGGATGGAATCGAGCCAGGCCGTGCCAAGGATAAGGGGCGGAAGGACGGCCGTGACGAGGGCCAGCAGGAAAACGGCCGGTGTGTAGTATTTCGCGAAGACGTCCACGAAGCGCTCCACAGGGGCGCGGGACGACTGGGCTTCTTCCACGGCGCGGATGATGCGCGAGAGCGTGGTGTTGCCGGCTATTGCTGTGGTCGTAAACTCAAAGCTGCCCTGTTCGTTGAGGGTGCCGGCGAAGACCGTGTCACCGGCTTTCTTCTCGACAGGCATGCTCTCGCCCGTAATGGGGGCCTGATTCACGGAAGAGGAGCCGTCTGTCACTGTGCCGTCCAGGGGCACCTTCTCGCCAGGGCGCACCCGCACCGTGCTTCCCACAGGAACGCTACGGATGTCCACGGACTTCCATGATCCGTCTTCCTGACGCATCGTGGCCATTTCCGGGGCAGTGGCGAGAAGTTTCTGGATGGCGTTCTTGGCGTGTTCCGTGGTGCGGGCTTCTATGGCCTCGGAGAGGGCGAAGAGCACCATGACCATGGCGGCCTCGGGAAAATCGCCGATGCAGATAGCGCCTGTCACGGCCACGGACATAAGGGCGTTCATGTTGAGGGTCATGTTCCTTATGGCGATCCATCCGTTTTTGAATGTCTGCACGCCGGAGCAGAGCACTGCGGCCACGGAGAGGATGAAGGGCACCAGTTTCGCTATGGCAAAGCCGCCCACGGCAAAGGCCAGGGGATCAAAGCCGAAAGGCCTGACGTGCCATTCCAGAATGAGCGAGGACGCCTCGGCGAGGGCCGCGAGAACGCCGCCCGTGATGAGCTGTTTCCAGGGGAAGCGGCTTTTCGTGTCTGCGGGTGTTTTTGCCGGGGCGGCCTCTGTCCGGCTTACGGGGCTTGCGCCGAGGTTGAGGCTCTCCAGAGCCTTTGTGATGTCTCTGAGTGCCTCCGGATCATGCGTTACGGAGACGGTGCGGTCCATGAGGTTGAAAGAGAGCCCGTGCACGGAAGGCATTTTCCCCAGCCTGCCGCGCACGAGATTTTCCTCAACCGGGCAGTCCATGTCTTCGAGGTGGAAGAGAGAGACTGTGAGATCAGAAGACTCAGGCATGACCTCGGCGCCGAGGTTGAGACTCTGAAGGGCCTTTGTGATATCGGCGAGGGCTGAGGGGGTGTGACGTACGGAGACCGTGCGCTGAATGAGGTTGAAGGCAAGATTGTGCACGGAAGGCATCTTCCCGAGTCTGTTCCGGATGAGATCCTCTTCCACTGAACAGTCCATTTCGGGAACGCGGAAGTTTGTCAGCGTTTCCCTGTCTTCGTGATCCGTGATTTCCTGACAGCTGCCGCAGGCGTCGTCGAGGTGAAGCGCCTGCAGGGCTGAGCGGATTTCATCAGCGAGTCCCGGTTCATGTTCAACGGTTACAGTGTGGCCCGTGAGATCGCAGACAACGCCGCGGATACCGGAAATCGGGCGTAGCGCGTCGCGCACCATTTTTTCTTCTATGGGGCAGTCCATGCCGGGAAGAACAAAAGTGGAAAGCAGTCCGTTCCCGGCCGCGGCAGCGTCCCCATGGCGGGGAAGCACGCCGTCCGGAAAGGGATTGCAGCATGAGCACTGGGGAGAATCGCAGGAAGCCATTTTTTTTTCTGTCTCCTTATCAAAAGCCTTGCCGGGAAACTCTATATTAACTATAGTGTTTTCCGATGGCGGTATCTGTTCCTGACTGACAGAAAGAAGGTACAATCTATAGTGACTATAGGGTCAAGCGGTCTGACAAAATTTTTTTTCAAAGTTTCCCGTGCGGCGCCGGAAGCCGGCCGGGACAGCCCGGCACCCACCTTTAAGAGCGTCCGGGCGGGGAGTAAATGCATGAAAATGCGCATCGGCGAACTGGCCAGAGTGGCCGGTTGTCAGGTTGTGACCATCCGTTATTATGAGAAGGAAGGGCTGCTGCCCTCGCCGGAACGCAGTGACGGCAATTACCGCCTCTACGATGAGGCTCAGGTGGAGCGGCTGCGTTTCATACGCCACTGCCGTCTGCATGGCATGACCCTGGACGAGATACGCCAGCTTCTCGAGTTTCAGGAAAACCCGGTTTCAGACTGCAGCTGGGTGGATGATCTGGTGAGCCGCCATATCGAGAATGTGAACAGCCAGATAGCATCCCTGCAGCAGCTCAAAAAACGCCTCGAGGCCCTGCGCCATGAGTGCAGCGGTGGCAGGCACGGCGACTGCGGTATCCTGCAGAGTCTGACCGCGAGCGATGACTGTCCCTTCTGCAGGAACCTGAAGGACGGAGAGCGCGATGGCGCTCCCTGCAGGCACAGGGCTGGCCGGTGCGGCCATAAGGGACATGCCTGAGAGGCCTCCGGCTGTTGACAAAAGAAGCGCCGGCGTTCAGAATAGTAGAGTACTGAGGAAGGGATGTGTTTTCCCTTTTTTATGGAATATCAATATATCTTTATATCCTAATTACAGAGGCTGCCAGTGTCTTCCCGCTTCAAAGAACTGCTCTCCCAGGACCGGACCATTTTTCTCGACGGTGCCATGGGCACCATGCTCCAGGCCAAGGGGATGCCGGCAGGTGTATCCCCGTCGCTTTACTGCATGCAGCGGCCCGAAGTCCTTCTGTCCATCCATAAGGAATACATTGCTGCGGGCGCGGACATCATTCTTTCGAATACCTTCAGCGGCAGCCCCTTCAAGCTGGATCCCGGCCTTGAGGTGGAGGAGTTCAACCGCCGCATGGCCGAAATAGCCAGGGAGGCCGCGGACGCGGCCGGGCGCCCCGTGTGCGTGGCAGGCGATATCGGTCCCAGCGGACATTTCCAGAAAACCCTTGGCGACCTCGATCCCGAGGAACTCATAGCCGGCTTCGAACGTCAGATCCGCGGACTCGCCAGCGGAGGCTGCGACTGCGTTTTCATAGAGACGCAGTTTGACATTACCGAGGCGAGGGCAGCCGTGGTGGCCGCGCGCCGCGTCTCCGACCTGCCGGTCATGGTATCCATGACCTTCGAGCAGGGCGTGAGCCTCACCGGCTCCACGCCGGAAATTTTCGCCGAAACCATGCAGAACCTGGGCGTGGACGCCTTCGGCACCAACTGCAGCCTCGGGCCGGATCTCATGACGCCTGTGATTGAGCGCTTCCTGAAGTCCTGCACGCAGGGCTTTGTGCTGGCTGAGCCCAACGCCGGCATGCCCGAGCTCATCGACGGCCAGACCGTCTTCCCCCTCGGCCCCGAACGTTTCGCCGAACTCACCGCTCCCTTCGCGGCCATGGGCTGCAAGCTGGTGGGCGGCTGTTGCGGCACGAGCCCCGAGCATATCCGTCAGCTCAGAAAGGCCGTGGAAGCCGGCACGCCCGGCGTCAGCAGGGTTGAACCGGAACGGCATTCCGGCATTGTCCTCACGAGCCGTCAGAATATGGTGCGCATAGGCCAGGACGAACCCTTTGTGATCATCGGCGAGCGCATCAATCCCACAGGCAAGAAGGAGCTCACCGCCGAGCTGCAGCAGGGCGTGTTCACAAAGGCCCTCGACTTTGCCGATCAGCAGAAGGCAGCCGGAGCCCGCGTGCTCGACGTCAACGTGGGCGCGCACAAGGTCGATCAGAAGAAGACCCTGCCGGAGCTCGTGAGCCTTCTCACCGGCAAGTACCCCATGCCGCTTTCCCTGGATTCATCGGATCCTGAGGCGATTCTCAGAGCCCTTCCGTGGACCCCGGCTTCGTCCCTCATCAACTCCATTTCCGGAGACGCCGGGAAGCTTGAGCTTCTGGGCCCTGCCTGCCGCGACTTCGGCGCGCCCTTCATCCTTCTGCCCATGCGCGGCGTGAAGCTTCCCGTGAAGGCGTCCGAGCGCATTGCCATCCTGGAGCAGATCCTGTCCGACGCCGAAAGCATGGGCATCTCCCTCAGGCTCATTGTCGTGGATATTCTGGCCCTGGCCGTGTCCTCCAAGCCCGAGGGTGCCATCGAGTGCCTGAAGCTCGCTGCCTGGTGCCGGGAAAACGGCCTCGCCACCACCATCGGCCTCTCCAATATCTCCTTCGGCCTGCCCGCCCGCGAGCTCGTGAACTCCACGTTCCTGGCCATGGCCGCTGGCGCCGGTCTCACCTCTGCCATCGCCAATCCTTCCTCCGTGCGCATCCGCGAAGCCGTTGCCGCGGCCCAGGTGCTGCTCTGCCAGGATGATCACGCGGAGAACTTCATCGCCGGCTACTCCGAATGGAAGAGCTCCACGGGCGCGGCCCTGCAGGCGAAGAGCGCGGAGAAGGCTGCTTCCAAAAATCCGTATGAGGCTGTCCTCTTCGGAGACAAGGAACATGTGGCCGCGCTCCTCGACAGGGAGCTCGCTGCGGGGAAAGCCCCTTTTGATCTCGTCAACGAAAGCCTTATTCCGGCCATCACGGAAGTGGGCAGCCGGTATGAGAAGAAAATTTACTTCCTGCCCCAGCTCATCCGTTCCGCGGAGACCATGCAGGCAGGTTTTGCGCACCTGAAGCCCCTCATGAAGCAGGACGCCAGCGTGAAGCGGCCGGTCATTATCATGGCCACTGTGCAGGGTGACGTGCACGATATCGGCAAAAATATCGTCTGCCTTCTGCTCGGCAACCACGGCTTCGACGTGGTGGACGCCGGCAAGGACGTGCCCGCCGAGAAAATCGTTGAGATGGCCATTGAGCATCATGCCCGCCTCATCGGCCTTTCGGCTCTCATGACGACGACCATGGTCCGCATGGAAGACACCATACAGCTCGTTAAGGAGAAGAATCTTCCCATCAAAGTCATGGTGGGCGGCGCGGCTGTGACGAAGGCCTTCGCCGATTCCATCGGTGCTGATGCCTACTGCGTTGACGCCGTGGCAGCTGTCGAGGCGGCCAAGCGTCTCACTGCCTAGTTTTTCCTTCCTTTTAGAAACTGGGCGCCGCCGCTCTGGCAGGGAGCATTCTGCAGGATGTCTTCTTCCTGGGGCCCGGCGCCTTTTTTCGTATTTGCCGGGGCTCCGTCTGGCACCTGTACCTGGAATGAAAACTTTTTTCCTGACGGTATCGGGTGCAGGGTGGGCTGATTTATTTTTTTCGCTATTCCTGCGGCTCTTTCTGCGGCAGCATGCAGGCTGAAACGATACCGACAGCCACAGGCACGAGGAGACAGAGCAGGGCTGCGTTCAGGCCCCAGTGGTCGGCGATGAGGCCGACGAGGGGAAGGGCTATGCCTCCTGCGCTGCGCGAGACGCCCAGTGTGATGCCCGCTGAAAAGCCGAGGTTACGGGCGAGATAGGTCTGTCCCAGAATGACCATGGGGCTGTAAGAGGCGTAGATGCAGAAGGAAACCGGAATAAGGAGCGCCGCGGAAAGCCAGGGATTGCCGGCGGCGACAAAAAGAGCCACTGCCGGGAAGAGGCAGAGCTGGGTAATGCGCAGAATGCGCACGTAGCCCACGCGGTCGGACAGGATACCGCCGGTCATGTTGCTGATGACGCCGACCACGGCGAAGAGCGCCAGCATGTAGGAGCCTGTGCTGGCGGAGGCGCCGTAGTATTTCATCCAGTAGAGGGCCGTGAAGGAATAGAAGCCTTGGAAGACTACGGCGCGGGAGACGACCACGCCTGTGAGCCAGGCGAAGGCGTGCCAGTCATTTTTTCCCTGCGCACGCTTTACGGCCAGCTTCTTCTTTGTGACAGGAGGCATGTGCGCGAAGGAGTAGAGAAAGGAAAGGGCCGTGCATACGCCGAGCACGGTGAAGAAGAGCGTGCTCTTCAGGCCGAAGAGGGGCGTCAGGAAGCCGATGATGATTGGGCCCAGGATGAAACCCGTGTTGCCGCCAATGGAAAAGAGGCTCATGCCCGCGCCTTTGCTGTGTCCTGAAAGGTAGTTGGTATAGCGGGCCGCCTCGGGATGGAAGAGGGAGCTTCCCATGCCGCAGAGGCAGGCGCAGATCCAGATGCCCCAGTATGAGGAGACAAACCCCATGGCGCCCATGGCGCAGCCCATGGTGAGGATGGCCGCCGGGATAAACCAGAAGCAGGACCATTTGTCGGAAAGCCAGCCGAAGAAGGGCTGTACGAGGGAAGCCACGCAGGCGTAGCCGAACATAATTACGGCAGCGTCCGTATAGCTGTATCCGAAGGCCACGACCAGGAACGGCAGAAGGGCCGGAATGGCGCCGCCGTTGATGTCCGAGCACATGTGAGCCAGGGAGAGAAGAATGATCTTGCCTTTGTCCATAACGTTCACCGGAAAATAAAATTGGACGCCGGGGCGTCCGGGGGCAGAACACTAGGCAATTTTGTCCGGATTTGTCCAGAGGCGGCAAAAAAGGAAAAAATATAAACGCATATGCAATTTTTTTGTAGAGGGACGGGGTTTTGCGTACGGAATATCTGTACCCAGAGGCAGAGTGTACCACGGGGAAGAATGGTTTCTTTTCATGCTGACCGGCGGAGGCGCTCTGTACGGCTGAGCGGTGAGGAGGGGGACAGGCTGTGCGGTAAGACAAATCCTCTCTGGAAAATACAGGCAGCAGGCAGGGGCAGAATTTTTTATATAAATCATATTGACATATTCCTAAAAATAAATATATTTACCCCATGAACGAAACCGACATATTCAGGGCGCTTGCCAATGAGACCCGTCTGAACATTCTGAAATGGCTCAGGGAACCGGGAAAGAACTTCCCCCCGCAGGGAATTCACATTCCTGAGGGAGACAGCTTTGAAAATTCAGTCTGCGTGGGCAGCATCTGTGACCGCGCCGGACTTTCCCAGTCTGTCATCTCCAAGTATCTCGGAATGATGGAGAGCGCAGGGCTCCTGGAATCCGCCCGCTTCGGCAAATGGACCTACTACCGCCGGAACGAAGACAATATCAGGAAATTCGCCCGGTATGTCGCCAGAGATCTGTAGCGGGGAAGGGTGTTCCCTCGTCCGCTTTGCGTATAATACATCTACAATTCTAACTATGTATATTTATTAAGAGGTATACCATGGAATTTCACGGCCCCATTGTCCGTCCCTATACTGACGCTGACAGTCTTTTCATCGAAGTGACCACCGGATGCACACACAACAGCTGCACATTCTGCAATTTCTACAAGGACACGCCGTTCCGGGTGGCGCCCATCGAGCAGGTGGAAAAAGACCTTCAGGAGGCCTCCAGGGAAGTTCCCTTCGCCACCAGAATCTGGGCTTCCGGCGGTAATCCCTTCTGCCTTTCCACCCGCAGGCTTATCCAGCTCGGAGATCTTTTTAAGAAGTATTTTCCAAAGGCCCGCGTCTCCACCTACGCGCGCATCGATGACCTCTTCCATAAGAGCGCTGAGGATATCCGGGAAATCAGAGAGCATGGCATTGACGATGTCCTCATCGGCATTGAGTCCGGCGATGACGATGTGCTGAAGGCCGTGAACAAGGGCTATACAGCGGAGGATGTCATCAGGGAATGCCAGAAGATCGGGCAGGCAGGCCTGCCATTCCGCATCATCTACCTCGGCGGCCTGGCCGGAGCCGGCAGGCTCGAAGAAAGCGCCAGGAAGAGCGCTGCCGTCTTCAATCAGATTCATCCCTACTACATGTATCTGACCAACGTGGCCGTTCTTCCCGGGACAAAGCTGTACGGTCAGATGATGCGGGGAGAGTTCGCTGAAGCCACGGAAAAGGAGAGGCTGAAGGAAATCAGAACGCTGCTCGCTGAAATGCGGAACCCGATTGTCGTGGATACGGAGTCAGCCGCCAGCAGTATTTACCTTAAGGTGAAGCTTCCTGAGGAAAAGGCCTCGGTGCTGCGTGAGCTGGACGCGTTCATTGCCCGTTTTTCTCCGGAACAGGAAAAGCTTCTGCACGCGCGCCGCGCCCGCATGCTTTCTGTGTAGCGTCAAAGAGGAAAGCGGAAAAGACCGGGGGAGTTCGGCGGAATGAAGCCGGTCACGGCAGGTCCGGTCCCGCCCCTCTCTGCGGATTTCCTCTATGAGGGTGGCGGATTGTCCCAGTACCCCTGTCCATTCCGGGCCGGGGTACTGGGAAAGAATCAGCGCGCGCTCTCAACAAAAGCTGCGGCTATTTTGCGGCTCATGGGATCGCTTTTGTACGAGAGCTCGGGGTGCCACTGCAGTCCCCAGATGAAGCGTTTCCCCGGCATGCACACGCCCTCGATGAGACCGTCTTCGCTCACGGCTGTGGTAGTGAGCGAGGGCGCCAGCTCCCTGACGGCCTGATGGTGATAGCTGTTTACGCCGAGCCTCTCCACTCCCAGAACGCTGGAGAGCGGAGTGTCCCTGCGTATCTCTACGAAGTGGGCGACGCGGTCGTAAGGCGCGCTCATGTGGTGCTCCGGTCCGCCGGGGTGTTCCGTGGGAATGTCCTGGTAGAGTGTGCCGCCAAGAGCGGCGTTCATAAGCTGAATGCCCCGGCATATGCCGAGGACGGAACGATCCAGCCTGATGGCTTCCTTTAGAATGTAGGCGTCCATGGCGTCACGTTCCGGACATGGGAGCCCGCATTTTTCTGAAGGACTGGCGCCGTAGAGGGAGGGAGACACATCCTGCCCTCCGGTCAGGAGAAAGCCGCCGCACGCGGACAGAAAATAATCCAGAATTCCGGTGTCCGTGGTCAGCGGCATCATGAGGGGGACGGCTCCCTGTTCCTCAAGCATGTTCATGTATCCCGGAATCATCCAGAGACTGTCTTTTGTTTCGTCCCAGAGAGGGCAGATGCCTATAACGGTTTTCATAAAGGGATAGTCCTCCTTCGCGCGTGTTTTCCGGAGAGGATGGGATTGCATTGCCTGGGGGGGAATATCCCGGAGTGTCGACCGTCCGGACTGTTTTTTCCCGGGTCGATTGTCACGCAGATGCTATGCATAATAGTGACTTTTTGAGGATGACGCAAAGAGTATCCGTGCGGGAGGCCTGCCGCACGCCGGAATGAGGGCAGGAGAGAAGAATGGCGCGTTCCCAGAGGGAAACGCGCCATCAGAGAGATGCGGGGCTGAGTCAGACGCCAGGCCTCCTCAGGTTTCAGCGTTTTTTGAGGAAGAGGCCTTCCGCCGTCGCTCCGTTCCCCACGTTGTACTGGCATTCTCTCCCGGGAACGTATTTTGATTCGAGAAAATCGCTGTAAAGCGTTAGCCTTATGGCGCACTTTTCGTCTACGTCGATGAGAACAGTATTGCCATCGAGTCCGGCCGTGGCCGTTTCGCCGGACAGGGCGTCCTCAGGGAAAGGTTCTGTAGTGGGGAGCGCCGGTGAGCGCCGCGATACTGTATCTGACTGTGCCGTCCCCGTTCACCTTCAGAAAAACCGAGCCGTAGTCGCATTTATCTCCGAGGCTGTAGGCGTAGATACCGGAGGCCTTATCTGGATTGGCCTCCCACTGGAAGGGCGCATGTGTTCCGGTGCTCCGGCTGATTTTAATGGGGTACGTTTTGCCCTTTCTGAACTCGGCGCCGCCTCCGTCTTTTTCGATGATCTTCGGGCGGCCCTCCCATGTTCCGGACAGGGTGTCTTTAACAAGACTTCCCGTGATCGTGCCGGAAACCCTGCCGTCAGGCAGCATTTCACGGAGGAGGAGCAGGCCGTTATCCTGTACCCTGCCCAGAATACGGATGGGCGTCCGGTCCTTCGTTCTCGTGTAGACGATTTCCCCGGAAATAATTCCGTCACGGCTTTCGAACCAGAGGGAAACGGGAATCGTGCCGTTAATGGCTCCTTCTCCCTGATACTGAAGAGCGGCGGCGTTCCTGCTTTTCTGCGGAGCTGTGCCTCCCTGCGCGAAGGTGCTGTCAATTCTGGCGGACTGGTGCTTCTCCAAATCCTTTGGTTCTTTCCCGCTACTGGCATCAACGCCGGCGATGAAATCTTCGGTCAGGGTCCCCGTCAGGGTGCCGCGGTACCTCCAGACAATATCCTTCATCATCGCGTTCCTCCACCATGACCAGTTGTCCATGGAACCGTCCTGTCTGCGCGGGGGTACGTCGCTATAGAGGAGAAGGTGCATGATGGCGTGATAGCGCTTCAGTGCGTCGGCTTTATAGGGGCTTCCCGCGTTATCTTTCAGGAAGCGTTCCATTCCCACGGCCCAGGCGGCTCTTTCGGACTGGGACTGAAAGACGGTGCCGTCCTCTCCCATGAATTCATCCCTGGAAAGAGGCTGGGAAATGAGAACGTCCGCGAAGGCTCTGCCTTCAGGACTGAGCTGAACCCTCTTATAAAAGAAGGCCGGGTGCAGGCGGAGATACGCTTTCCCTTCCTCTCTGACCGGAACGAACCCGAAGCGGCTCAGTATAATGAGGGCCTTCTGGTCGGAGTGCGACAGCGTTTCTGTTCTGCCTCCGGCCCTGTTCCAGCGTTCAAGCACGGCTTCGGCAATCGTCTCCATGTAGCTCCTGATTTCTGACTTCCGGAGCGCGGCAAGTTTCTGTTCGCTGAGATCAAGGAGTGACCGGATGACGCCGGCTTCGTCCTTCTGACCTATGGCAGAGAGTTCGTCATTGCACGCCGTGGTCCACTGGCGGGCCGCTCTCAGCATGGCGTCCTCATCCAGAACTCCGCCGCATACGACATCAGAGGGTGAAACTGGCGGAAGAAGCGTGACGGGAACAGCCCGTGCTACCGCTGTCCATTCGAAGAACATCAGAATCAGAGCAAGACTTTTCCAGAGTGAATGCATAGGTTCTCCTGCTGGCGGCCCTGCATCGCTCCGAGTCCGGCGGGAAGATCTGAGACAGCGAGCCGGGCCGATATGTGCTGTTCGGTACAAAACTGATTCCCTAATCTGGAATAAAATGCCCAGCGCTACAAGTAAAAAAATACACAGGATAACAAGAGAAGGGAAGCTGCGTCAGATCTCATCAGCCGCCCTGCGGAAAGTGGCAGCGCACAGTCCCGGAATTTTCCCGGGGAGTGCAGCTTCAGGATGAGGTGTTAAGGGAAGGTGGAAAAATGGTAGTTTTTCCTCTATCGCACTTTACGGTAGCGCTGTTTTGGGCTTTTGGGTGGTTCCAACGGCTCAATTTTCCCCTCAGCAACGAGCTTCCTGACTTTGTTGGCAACAGTGGAGCGGGAACAGCCTGAAAATGCTATGATGTCCTTCAGAGTCAGTGAAGCATGATTTTCCAGCTCATTGAGAATTGCCTGCCCAAGTCTGGGGCCGGCAAAGCTCTTCCGCTCCGAAATATCACGGCGGCGTTTGAGGAAGGTAATCTTGAAATTGGTCAGTGTAGAGGAGATCTCCGCAGGAAACATCTTTGCTTTTTCAAGAGAGTTCTTTATGGTTCGGATGCCGCTTCCCCGATTTTCAACAACGAATCCTTCTCCCGGATAGGGGGTCGTTTCAAGAATAGCGGAAAGGAACTGGTTGCGGCTGGCTGTTACCCCCGGCTTTCCTATGTCTTCCAACGTTACGCGGCCATAAAGCCCGCCGGGATTTAAAATTTCCAGCCTGTCTGGATACATATTGATGCTCACTGCGGATGCCCGCCCTTCAGGGGAATAATCTCTGTGCTGAAGCGCGTTGGCAACAGCTTCCCGTACGGCAATGAGCGGATAGTCCGGAAGGTCTTTGCGGAATGCGCCCTCAATGACCGCTCCTGTATTCATGTGCTTTCGGACAAGTTCTACGGCATCGGCAATGATATAAGGAATCGCACCGACAAGAGTCTGACTGTCAATAAAGCGATAATCGTGGGAATCTGGATTCCCATCACCATTGCTGTCAGGATAGAGAGTAAATGTAGCAACGAGGGTAGGAAAATATTTCTGAGGATAATGTCCCAGAGCCAAAAGCCCGGCTAATGTTGGCCGAACTGTGCCATTGTCTTCGGCTACGATTCGCAGATTGGAAAGCACTTCAGTTTCCGAGAGGTGCCCGAATATTCTGGGATGCAGCAGTTTCTGCCTTTCTACAACCCGCTGTACCAGCCTTTCTTCAAGGTCATTAAGACTTGCCTCTGCTATTAGTCCGGAATCCCAACGAGGCTGATGACTGGCTTCGATAAGCCTGTCTGCTTCATATCTGGTAAGGCGGCGATTGCCATCTCTGGTGCGGATATAGGAGCCCCCGTACACTCCTCTTTCCGTGATATAGCAGGGCTTATCTTCCCCGGGCAGAGGCAATACCCGGGCAGCAAGCACGTTTGTTCCATCCAGGGGAAAAATTTTTATCTCAGGCCGGACAACAGGCGAAAGCTTCTCCCCCGCAGAAACAAGAGCGGCCTGCATTCTGGCAGTGGAAAATTTTTCTACCGGGAGGAAACCATTTTTCTCAGAGAGCCCGAGGATAATGGTGCCGCCACGGGAGCTGTTGGCAAAGGCAGAAAGTGTTTCCGCAAGACTGGAAGGGAGCTTGTCGGCAGACTCCTTTACTTCGCATGTCTGCGTATCAACGCCTACTTGGCGGAGATGCCTGACAACATGTTGAAATTCTTTACTATTCATGTATTGCCTCTCAGGCAGCAGTCATACGAACTAAACAGAGTAACTAGTTAATTGCCTAGTTATTACCTAGTAACTAGACAAAAAAGAAAGCTGGCTAGTATTCCAGTCTGTTCTGGATCATTGCATCTTCTCTCTCTGGTTCAAGTGTAAGACGAAAGAATAACTGACCCCTTAAACGAACGAAAACTGCCCCCTACAAGTGGGAGCCGGCTGAAGTTCGGGAGAAGAATTTAGAAATTTTAGAACGGCAAAAAAATCTCCGGCAGGCTGCCGGAGCTCAAAAAAGGCCGGCGCGGATGCCGGCCTTGAGTTTGTTGGAAGGTCATTATCTATTGATGGGCGGAGTGAAGTTTTTTAGGACCGCGATCATGAGTGCGGCTGGGCTCATTTTTGACAAATTGGCAAGCGATCGCTCAGTGGATCCACTAAATGATCGTTTATTGGACCCACCTCATCAGTCCGGGGCTGGGGAGGTGGGGATGTGACGAGCCCGCTTCTTTAACACCTGGGTCAGTTCTGACTGACACAAAAGAATGCAGCGGAAGCCCCTCTCGTCCTTCTGAGCAACGCGATCCTGTTAGAACCAAGCTCGCTTTGGATCTTATCTTGCTCTGCTTTGGAAAAAGAAAAAAAGCTGCGGGGCAGAGCCTTTCCGTGAGCTTTTCTGCCCTTTTCTGCGTGATGAAAAAGTTTCTTTCAGACCCCGGAAACGAGAAAAGGGAACCTGAAAAATCAGGTTCCCTTTGGGGTAATCTCATATGGTCGGGATGAAAAGGTTTGAACTTTCGACCCCTTGAACCCCATTCAAGTGCGCTCCCAGACTGCGCTACATCCCGAGGTGAGAAAGGGGATATACCGGAAGGCAGAAGTTGTCAACGGAAAAACTTTTTTTCTGCTTATTTTCGCGGCGGGGCCCCGGAAAGGACAGTGATACCGGCGTGAACTACTTGGCCGGAGCAGCAGGGGCAGCCGGAGCCGCGGGAGCGGGCGCGCTGGTCGTTACCGCGGGTTTGGCCGGAAGAAGCTTCGCGAGTCTGCCGGATGACCACAGCCAGCCGCCAAGGGCGATGGCCGCGATGAGAATGAGCGCCAGCCAGAATCCGGCGTGTCCGCTTTCCTGGTGGAGCGGATCGTTATGCAGGCGTTCCGCGTCGGGAGGGAGTACGGCAGTCTGGGTCAGGGCAGCGCCCAGTTTGAGATTGATGGGGAGCTGTGAATTGACGGCCCAGCCTGAGGCTTCCAGCACGGGGGCAAGGTTGCGCCTGCGCAGCTTGAGCCACGCAAGCAGGGCAGACGGTCCGGAAATCACGACGAAGATGCCGATGATGAGCAGGGGGAACTGCCACCAGGTCAGAGAGAAAAGGGCGTTGGCGATGCTGCCCACGGCAGTGCCGAGAGCGCCGAGAGCGAGGCCGACGGCGGCGAAGATGCCGGCGCTCTTGCCGATGTCAAAGCCTCCTCCGGCCGGAGCCTTGGCGTCCGGCGTTTTGGCCAGTTTGGCCGCGTCAGCAAGGGCCGTATTGGCCTTCGACGCCGCGTACTTGGCAATGGCGTCGCCCGCCATCTAACGCAGGCGTTTGTAGGGCGCCCAGACGGCCTGCCTGATACTGATGGGGTTGTGAATGATTTTGACGAGAACGGCATCCCAGTCATTGCCCTCGTTGTCCACGAAGACGCCGTTGCGGCCTTCGACCAGATAGTCTTCGCTGCCTGCCGTGACCGCGGCCATGATGAGGCGCTTTTCGGCAGCGTTGCTTCTGCGGGTACACTGGCAGTAGAGCAGGGGGAGCTGGCTCAGAGAGGCCATGCGCGAGTGAGCTGCGAGATCAGCCGCGGGCACGCAGAGCTTGCAGGAGCGGCCATCTATATAGAGGGTGCCCGCGCGGAAGGTCACGGACTCGCCGAGGCTGTAGAAGTCGACAAAGGAAACGAAATTCTGAAGGAGTTTGCCAAGGTGCAGGTACATGAGCACGAGGCGGCGCAGATCCTTGATGTCCCTGGCTGCCTCGGGGCCGTTCACGTCCTTGTCAGCGAGTTCCTCGAAACGCTTTTCTACGCCGTTTTCGAGCATCTTCCTGGCTTTCTCCACGCCGAGAGCGTCCAGGGCTTTTGCGGAATCGGCAGCCGGAGAGAAAGCGCCGTCTGCTGGAGCGGACACGGCGGGACGTGCGGCAAGGGCAGCGCCGAAGGGAGCGAAGGCGTCCCTGATTTTCTGCCAGTCCTGCCAGGATACTCTCTGGGGATCTGTCAGCAGGGGCGCGGTCAGAGTGAAGAAGCGCGTCACGCGGTCGCGCCAAATGGGATTGAGGCCTGTGGCCAGACGGAGGTCGCCGTCCGGCGTCACGTGAGCGAGGGGAAGGGCGGAAAGTGTTTTTCCGCTGAGGTCGTTCTCCTGGAGAGCCGCACTGAGTTTTTCCTCGGCGTTGACAGGCGCCTCGATGCCAGGGGCGAAGGCGGCAAGCCGGCAGCGCAGGAAGTAGTCGTCCACCTTGGCCCGGATCTCTTCAAGAAGATCCCATGCGGCCTGCGTGTCCGCGCCGACAGGATGGTCTGCTGCGTCCACCTGATCGCGCCAGGCGAGCCAGTCTCTGAGGGCGGCCTCGAAGGCTTTTGCCAGAGCCGCGTTCAGACCCGGTTTCCCGGAGGCGTCCTTCGCGCCGCCGCAGACGGCGATACCGGCTTCCACAAATTCTTTCATGCCGGGTTCGAGTTCATCCGAGGCCGGAATAACGCCGTCGCCGTTGAAGAGCGTCTGATCCACGCTGTCCGCGGCATCCTGGGCTTCTTCCTGACTGATGCTCTCGTTTTCCGGATGGCCGAGACGGGAGAGCAGTGCGCGCGCCGTTGCTCCGAGGTGCTGTCCCTCGGGTTTTGAGGTATCGATGGCCGAGAGTGGCATGGCCGCTTCAGGCTTTGAAAGATCCACCGTGTCGGCGAGCCGGGCGCAGGTCCAGTTCACGGCTTTGAGGACTTCGGGCACGCGGATACGGCCGTCGCCGTCCGTATCGAGGATAGCCGCGGAGGGCTTATCATACTCCAGTCCGCTGGCCGGGCAGCTCAGGGCGCCCCAGAGCTTGGGATCAAGTTCGGGAAGTCTGCGGATTTCCGCCACGGTGCGCAGGAGAACCTGATCGTTGTCTCCCATGCGCTGGAACTGCCATGATTTTGTGTTTTCGCTCTCGCTCATTGTGTTTTCCCCTGCTGCCACCCCGCGGGGGGAGAGGCAGGCCTGAAAGGTCATGTACGGCAGGGCTTTTTCGGCAGTATGTGTCCGGAACCGGCCCCCGTCTGCGCGCGGTAGTTACGAAAAATCCGCCTCTTTTGCAACAGAGCGGCGGCTTTTGGGACGGAAAGAAGGATCGCTCACTGGACCCACTAAGCGAATGACTGACAGGCCAGTGATGACAGCGTCCTCACGCAGCTTCCCAGGAGAAAACGGCTTTTCTGCTGTCACACAGTGTGACTTATACAGGAAGGGAACGTACCGTATAAAACAACCGGCAGGAGATGATCCCCGGGTGGAAGACGGTGCAGGAACGCCTGGGCGAAGAAAAACGCAGCACTGGCTGACATCCTGAACCTGGACTGAAATTCTTCCGTATCTGACAGATGAGCCGCATGAACGGAGGAATAAATGATGGGCGATGGGTATGCTCTTCCCTTTCAGGCGACGGAAGAGATTACCAGTCTGGCGCTTGAAATTGGTCAGTATGCCGGCTCTGCCACCGCGTTCGAGGCGCTGCATCCGAACCCGGCGCTGCGGAGAACTGACCGCGAAGGTCTTATCGGAACACTGGGCATTACACAGAGGAAGATGGAGCACATGATCGCAAAGCTGAAGCGTGAAGGCTCCCTGATCCGGCATGGCGCCAGTAAAAATGGCTTCTGGGAAGTTGTAAAGAAGGAAATGCGCTCTATGGCAGAATTGAAAAGTGCGCCGCCGCATTCCCATGACTTTAGTCATTAGTGAGGCACCACCAATATATGTCATAATAAAAACGTCTATAACTACTTGTATAAATTTATATGTTACTATATACGCTGAACAGGTACAGGGTCAGCCAAATCATGGCTCTATTGGCCGAAGGCCATGGAATTAAGACAGTGGAGGGGATGGCGTGAGTGAGAATAAGGTTATGCGAAAATCACACTCAGGTGTATCACCGTTCTGACGCCTCTGTCCTGTCCCAGGGCCCGGAGGACAGAGGGGGCAAATTTTGTTCGTTCTGAGGGTCTCCAGAACTTTCGTCTGAGATATGGAGTCTAAGTATGTTCAAAAAAAACTTGTGCCTTTGCTTTGTGTTTCCATGCTGTCCGTCATGCCCAATTCATCTTTCGCCGGCGGCCCGGACTTTGAATCCCTGTTCGGGAAGAACAGCAGCCAGCAGCTGGTTTTCAACATGTGCGGAGGAGGCGACGGTGAGCTGAAGGACATATGCCGGAACCTTAATTCAGATCTGTCGTATACCTTCTCCAGCAACCACACGCTGACCATCACCACGCCGGATGGGAAGCAGACGGCGAAATGGAAAGCCAAGGGACAGGAGGTCTACGTGACCCAGCCGGGAAGCAGTTCCTTCAAGGAGGCAAGTGAGTATACCTTCTGCGAGGGACAGTACCTTGCAAGCTACAGCGAGGAGAGCGGCGACCTCATTGCCATGAAAATGCAGAAGCCACGGAGTGCCGTCCCCGGCTCCTTTGAACAGGAATACATTTCCTACCTCAACGACAATAAAATTCTCAGAGAGGCGGATAGCCTCCTGAACGGGAGATTGAAGGCCATTACCGTCCATATGACGCCGCAGGGCAGAGAGGTTCTCATCAGCGACCAGAAAAACTGGACCGCTCAGCGTCCGCAGCTGATGAAGCAGGTGCTGGATGTCGGCAGGGCTTCATCACTGGGAATGGCACTTGGAATCGTTCTGGAGGATCGCATCAGCTACCTTTCCTCGATAGGGTTCCAGAAGGTTCCCGGAACGAACAAAACGTACTATGAGTCTGGCTACGTCGAAGGCCATAGATGATAGGAATGAAACCGGGCGGGGCTCCCAGGGAGTCTGGCCGTCCCCGCTCTTATAGAGTGAAGCAACAAAAAAGCCTCCCGCATGCCGTCAGGAGCTCCTTTTCTGTCAGTCTTCCGTATACGAGACTGAGAGCTTCGGAGAAATCCCGCGCTGGGCTGCCAGTGGCGCGCAGAAGGGCCAAAGCCCTCATGGCCTGGATTCTGCCCGGTGACCTCCAGACTGGTGGTGTTTCTCGGAAGATACCCGGTTCTGTCCGCCAGGGGGGGATTGGGACACACCATGAAACACACGGATGAGCTTCAGAAGCTTACCGGAGGCCATGATATCCTCGCAGTCGTCTGTGGCAGCCGCCTGATATAGACCGCAATGCGTCCTTTCCATGCTGACCTCTCCAGGCGAGAACCCATGCATACTGAGGGCGTTTTAACCCTGTCTTCTCAGACAGATATTTTAAGATTTCTCTTATAAAATAACCTGTTCCAATGTTGTACAAAACTGACAGGCCGCAATGACAGCATTTTAAGTCTGCAAACGTACACATCAAATAATTGTTTTTATCAATTCCTGCTTTGCCTGAAGCATCGAAAGCAGGGGCTGATGTGTTCCATGTACATGCCCGGCGGATCCGCACACCGGCACGATGAGCTTTGTCGGCAGCATACGCTGGGCAGCCCGGGCTCTCCAGTGCTTCCGCCTTTGTTCCTTTGACTCTCTCTTCCTGCCATTGAGATCAGGATGCTCAAAGCCAAAAACATCAGCGGAGCAGAGTGTTGCAGCGCCAGCGATAAAGGTGAAATTTTATACCAGGTGCAAAATTTTAGGCAAAGTTGCGGAGCCTTTCAGCAAAGCAATTTTTACGCATTTGGTTTTGTTCAAAATTCCGACGTTTTTTGGAGTTTTTTTTGGCAAGTTACCATTGCATCCGTCAACTTTCTGATATCAGTTGTTTCAGTGGACCATCTTTCGGGAGGCTGTTTAAACGATTTCCCGACACATGGATTCTCCTGTGTCAGGATCTAAAGAAGAGGCTGGATGTACAGGGACGATTTTGCATCCTTCCTGTATGGATGAAAAAAATTACCCCGATAGTCGGATTATTTGACGCGTGACAGATTTAAAAATACAATTACAAAAGTAGTGATTAATATTGATTTTAACATTAAAAATACTATATATCATGATGGATACACAACGCTTTATTTGTGACAAATGTGGTCTTTGTTGTTCGCATCTGCATCTTTTTGGAGACGCATATAAATTTCTTGACCGTGGGGATGACATATGTAAGTATTTTAACATAGAGACAAAATTATGTACTATATATAAGGAAAGACCAATTATTTGTAATATTGAAAAGGGATATCATATATTTTTTAGAAATATTCCCTATGATGAATATATAAAACAAAATCAGCAAGCATGCAAAATGCTAAAAAAATATACAAATGAGATATAAATATGCTTTTAGTTTATCGTCTATTTATGACGGTAACTTTAAAAATAAATACAAAATATATCCAGATGACAATAAATTTAGTCTGGGTATAGGCTTGACATCACGATGTAATTTTTCCTGTCCAATATGCTATTACCATACAAGTAAAAATAATAATCCATATACAGATATTCCGCTAGAATTACTAAAAAAAATATTTATCGCTTGTCCAACATTTGAAACTGTTAATTTTGCGCTTGAAGGAGAACCTTTTTGCTACCCATATGTTCTTGATGCATTAGATTGCGCAATGGATTATGCTGAAAATATTGGAATATCTACAAATGGAAGTATATTAAATAACAAATTTGTTAATAGTATTTCTAAATATAGATTTTCTATATTTTCATTCAGCATAGATGGAGCAACAGAAGAATCATATGCTATGTTTAGAAAAGGAGGAAATCTATCAATATTTATGAACAATGTATCTAAAATTGTTGATAGAATAGATAAAAATATTGCAGTATTTACATCTGTAATATATGACAAAAATATTATATATCTAGCGAATCTTCCGAAAATAGCCTATATGACAGGTGTTGAATCAATTTATTTAATGCAAATACGAATGCATGATTTATGTATAACAAATGGTATACATAAAGCAAAAGATAAAGATATAATTAATTTCATATTAGATTTAATGAACCAAGCTGAAAAATACAATATAAAGATTATTATAGATAGCTTTTTTTTGAAAGAAGATTTAATGATTATGCTTAAAAATATTAAATCTAAATTTTTATATATACTAGATAATAAAATATGTAAAATTCCGTGGGAATATACGTCAATATTATCAAATGGCTATATATTTCCATGTTGCGGTGATTTTGAACCTTCTCCTATCAGTGAATATACATTTGATGGGATTTTTAATCATGATTATATGACTATGATTAGAGGTAATATTTTAAAAAATAAAAGCAATAGTTTCTGTAATGTTTGCAGAAATTATATATAATAAAAAGGAGCTAATATGCCATTTCCTGCTTTACTTATCTGGGGAGCCGCCATTGTTGCAACTGGTGTTGGCGTTAAGAAGGGTTTTGACGCTAAAAGCGACTTTGATCGTGCAAAAAGGATCGGAGAATACGCAGAAGAAAAAATGGATGAAGAAAAGAAATCTCTTGAAGATGCACGAGTAAATACCCAGAAGGCACTTGAAAAACTGGGGAAAGTAAAAGTACAATGCTTTGCAAATCAGATAAAATATCTCATTGAAATGATTGAAAAGAGAAATAAAAAGGGGTATAGTAAAATTTCTGGGTTTGAAGAAGATATATCTATCGAAAATTTGGACAATGTTAAAGAATTTGTTCTCCAATCTCTGGAGATTGAAAAGGGGATCGGTACCAGTGCTGTGACCGGCGCTCTGGCTGCCCTGGGGGCTTACGGAAGCGTTGGAATGCTTGCCACTGCCTCCACAGGCACGGCCATAGGCACTCTCTCGGGGGCTGCCGCTACTAATGCAACTCTTGCATGGCTCGGAGGAGGAGCCTTAGCTGCCGGTGGATTCGGAATGGCCGGAGGTATGGTTGCACTTGGAGGCATTGTGCTGGGGCCAGCTTTAGCCGTTGGAGGTTTTCTCATGGCGAGTAAGGCGGAAGAAGCTGTTACTAAAGCCCGGGAATATGAAGCTCAGGTTGATGTTGCCATAGAAGAAATAAAAACGATCAAGACGGAAATGAAGGCGATTCGTGCCGCAGCGGCGGAACAGGAGAATGCATTGATTCAGCTGGCCAATCGCTTTGATCAGGTAAAAATTACCGATGTCGATGATACTGCCGGCTTTAAGCAGATGGCACTAATCGGGAAGAATCTCAAAGCCCTCTTGGATATCCCTGTCCTTAAGGAAGATGGAACAGCAAATAAGAATATCAAAAGCCAGTGCGCAGGACTTCTCGAAATTGGAGAAAATGCATAATAAAAGGATAACATATGTCTATAAATATTAATTCAGTTCCTAAAATACAATATTTAAAAACAATAAAACAAAAAAATCCGATAAATTCAGCAAGTTTAGCTTTTAGTAATATTGTTACTGCATATAAGGAATATAAAGTTACACATGAAATAGAAGAAATAAAACGAGAAAATATTAGAGCATATCGAGATATAACAGTAGAAAAATATCGCAAACAAAGAGATTTTCTTGAAAAATATTTAACAGAAACATTTAAAGAAAGATCAACTGTTATTAAAGGATTTTTTGATGCACTAGATTCAGGTTTAGAAAGTGGAAACGATAATGTAATTAAAATGGCTATGTCTGGTATTGTTAGCGTTATTCAAAAATCACCGTTACAAGATATCAATGATTTTATGAAAAAACTTGAAAGCGATAGTGATGAAATTATAGAAATATAAATATAAAATCAAATCGATTGAAAAAATGTTTATCTTTGTAAAGAGATCAGACAAAAAGGCAGCAATCTAATATAGTTGCTGAAATAAAATACAACAGGATAAGCAAAATGGATTTATTCAAATCATTTAAAGGGTGTGTGTTTCGTACAAAACTTGTGAGTTTTCATTCCAGGTGCAGGGAGTGAGGGCAACGTTCTGATACGGTTCAGCAAATTAAGGAACCATGTCTGCGTGTGTTCCCCGGATTTTTTAGGGGACCGCATAGGGAGGGGGAGTCCCCTCCCTATGCGGAAAAAGTTCGGTTTCAACGGGCTGGAATAAAAAAGGCCCATGCAGTAATCCTGTGTTGCTGCAACAGCCAATCGAATGGAAACTCACAGCTTCGAGTGCCATGAAATCTTTGATGGGAAAACCAATTGCGCTGGCACGGCGTTTTAGTTCACTGTCAGGCCTTTCAATGTGACTGATTGTCTTCAGGCCCGTCTGAGCTCCGCGGGAAAAACAAAAACAGTCATGACACTTTCAAATCCTTAGCCGGATATCCCTGTCAGTCCGGTCTGATACTTCGCCGGTGACTTTGAGGTAATGCCTCTGGTGAAGTCCCGGGATGGCGGATCCAGCCGGGAGTGTGAAGAAATGCGCGGCGGGCTCTCTGCACCAGATGCGTAGTGCATCGTGGTGCAGATTGATATCCGCAAAGTGATACCGCCCTGAAAACGCGCCGGGCTAAGAGAGAAGGTTAGTAGAGGCAGGCAATTCTGAGGAGTCCTTCCTCAGTCCTGCCCGCGGCTATGAACGCCTTCTTCACAGGTTTGATAGCTGCGATTTTGTCCGTGAGTTCGTCCGGAACCTGTCCTATAGTCTTATCGAAGTAGTTGACGTAGAACTCGCCTTTGCCCTTCTCACCCTTGGGTTCTTCTTTGGTGAAGTACTTCTGCTCGATGTCCACGGGAGCGCAGATAATGGGAAGCTGACTCTCCGGCGCCTTGACCGTGATGGCAAAGCAGAGGGAGTGGCAGGACTCTGTCGGCGAGAAGAGGACATCCAGCAGGGGGCGTTTCTTTTCATCGATGCCGGTGAGGCGCGCGAGGCAGTCCATACCGGCCTTGATGGGATAGATGAAGTCCGTGGGAGCGCGGCCTATGCGGCCCATTTTCGAGAGTACGTAGACGTCCTCCCAGTCCACTTCCAGTCTGACGCGCTCCTGTGGGAGCATGTGGTTCAGGATTCTGCGGCGGCCCACGCCGTCGCGGTTCATGTCATCGCTGCCGAGAACGGTTACCTTCGGGAAGGCGAGCGTGCCCTTAACGCCGAGGCGGGTCTGCCATTCGGCGTCGCTTATCTGTGTATCATTGACGATTCTGTCGGGATCTTTTTCTTTGGCGAAGAAGAAAGACATGTCTGCCTCCGGATCTGATAGGAATGGGGAGCCGGCCGTCCCTTATGGCAGGGGAGCGGTTCCCGTTCTATTAAGATAAGCATGTTTTCCCTTATGACCAAGATCCTTTGAGTCTCCTGACTGCGGAACGCCGGCTTAGCTGCGCGTGATTTCCCAGACAGAGACGGTGACGGGCACGGTCTGGGTGTACAGGGCATCGACGCGGCCCCTGAAGACCTTCTTTCCGGCAAAGCCGCCGGAAGCGAGGCCGTTTAAAAAGGCCTGGTACACTTCTCTGCCAGGCTCAGCCACCCAGGCCTTTCCTCCGGGGGCGAGACAATGGCTGAAGAGGCTGAGGACAGGATCGACAAAGCGGGTTTCGTACATGATGTCACCGCCCCAGATCCGCTCCATGCTGCCTTCCCTCAGCGCGGGATGGCGCCAGTCCATGGCAAGCCACACAGGTTCCGGGCTGATGCCATTGGCCGCGGCGTTGACGCGGGCGTAATGCAGGGCGTCAAACTCGTAGTCCACGGCTGTGACATGGGCGCCGAGAGAGGCGGCAGCCAGGGCGGTGAGGCCGAGGCCGCAGCCGAGATCGAGGCAGGATCTGCCTGCGATTTCGTCCCTGCGTTCGCTGAGCCAGGAGCACAGGGCTATGCTTGAGGGCCAGAGTTCTGTCCAGTAGGGGATGTGTTCATCGGCATCGGCCCTGCCGTCCGCGACCATTTCGTCCCACAGCGAGTCGAAATCCGACGCCCGCTTCAGTTTCCAGTCCCTGCCGGCGGCAGTGACCGTGATGTCCGGCATGTAGTGATCATATATCTGTCCCATCTGCCTCTCCTCCTTGGGGGAAAGCTCCCGGCTTTCCGTGTCCTTTCTAGATACTGTGGGGAGGCCGCGTCAACCAGCGTTCACGGGCGGACCGGAAACGGAGTCAGGAAAGTCACCATTTTATGATACTATCCCGGACGCCTGCTGAAGCAGCCCCTGCGCGTGGTACTTGACCCGGTGCCCGTAAGCATGCAAAAGACGTAGCGGAAACATGATACCTTCGCGAATGTGAGGTGTTTTTCGATATGTTCATTCCTCTTCCCCTTCTGCCGTTCGTTATTGCCCTTATCAGCGCTCTCCTCGGCATGCTTTTCCTGCCGACACTGTCCGCCGACACGCTCTTCAGGTGCACATCAGTGACCGGTATCCTCGCGGCTTCCACCTTTCTCATTCTGCCGCCGCGCGTTCTGCTTCTCTTCGACAGAAAGAAGGATTTTCCCCCGGACCAGCTTGCCAGCACCATGCACATGCAGTTTGTGTGCTGCGCCTGGTGCGCCGCTTGCATTCTCCTTTCCGTCATGACGCCCATGATTGACGCCACGGGCGCCAATGTGCACGTCCTTGTGGCGTTCTGGAACGCGTCCTGGACGGGAGCCCTGACGGCTTTCATCGTGGCCTGGCTCTATAATTCGAGGCTTTACAAGGATGCCGCAGCGGAGGCGAAGAAAGCTCAGGAAAAGCAGGAGAGCACGGCGCGGGGCGGCTCCCGGGCCTGAGACCTGTTTTTTTCTTTTTACCAGTGCCTGTCCCCCGCAGGGCAGGCCTTTTTTTTTGAGAATTCCGGACTGGAGATGCCATGTATACGCTTTTCGCGGCAATCGTTCCCGTTTTCATCATTATCCTGATCGGTATGGCCGTGGAGCGTACGAGCCTTATTCCGGAGTCCGCCGGACAGGTGTTCGGCATCTTCGTGGTTAATGTGGCCATGCCCTGCCTGCTTTTTCACGCCATGAGCCAGGTCACGGTAGAACAGCTGGCTCAGGGCGTCTGGTGGCTCGTGCAGGTCGCAGCCCAGCTCATTTTCTTCGCGGTCTTCTTTGCCATCGACCGTCTGCGCGGCTGCTCATTCGGAGCCTGCGTCATCTCGGGTATTTCCGTGGGCTTTCCCAACGCGGCCTTTGTCGGGCTTCCCGTGGTCATGAGCCTCATGCCCGGCAACAGTGAGGCTCTTACCGTGGCCGGTCTGTGCCTCGTGGCCACAAACATCAACGGCGTGCTGGCGCCCGTTGCCCTCGGGGCCTGGAACAGGAAGCGCCGTGGCGAAAAAACAGAAGGATCCGCGGCAAAGCGCTTCCTTGCCGGCCTCAAATTTTTTGTGCTTGGCAACCCTGTCGCCTGTGCTACGCTTCTTGGTGTCCTTGTTGCTCTTCTGCACATTCATATCTGGGAACCTCTGGACAAGGCCATCAAGATGGTGGGTATGCTGGCCCCGGCCTGCATGCTCTTCTCTCTGGGCTTTGGCCTCAGGGCAAAATTTGTCAGAGCCCTGTCCGGCGGCATGGGTGTGCTTCTGCATTCCCTTATGATTAGTACCGTCAAGCTCGTTCTCTTCCCTGCCTTTACCTGGGCGGGACTCGCCTTCATGGGCTATACCGGTGTGTGGCTCGCCGTGCCGGTCATCATCGCGAGTACGGGCTGCGCTGTTGTCTGCTCTGTCTTCGGTGAGGTGTACGGGGCTTCCCCCGAGGAAAGCGCCATGACGGTGGCCATCACCAACATCGTGAGCTTCTTCAGCCTGCTCACCGCCATCTGGCTTCTGCAGCAGCAGGGCGTGACGTTTTAAGAGACTTTCTGGTCGTTGTTTGACGCCTCGTCTCACCGGCCGTACAAAAAGAGAAATCTGCAGACTTTTTCGGGAGCGTTCACGTGCTTCTTCCCATTTCCCTGATTTTTGCGGGCATCTTCCTTGGGATCCTGCTCCGCAGGACAGCCATACCCGGGATCGCGGGGCGCATCTTCACGCCCGTGGTGGTGCTTCTGCTCTTTGCCATGGGCTGCGCCATTGGCCGCAACAGGACGGTTATGGATAACCTGCCGCGCCTCGGCCTGGACGCTTTTATCCTGGCCACGGCCTCGGTAGCGGGATCGGTCATCGCCGTTCTTCTCATTTCCCGGTATCTGCCCCGGCCCGGCCGCGGCAGGGAGACGCGCAGATGAAGGAAAGTCTTCTCATCGTGGCCTTTTTCGCGGCTGGCATTCTCTGCGGCCGCTTTGATCTGGCTCCGGACTTCGCGTCGTCCGATTTTACCAGCATGGCGCTCCTCTGCCTCCTCATGGTGTGCGTGGGGATATCTATAGGGAGCAACGGCCGTCTCAGGGAAATCCTGCGCTCTCTCTCCCCCCGTGTGCTACTTTTTCCCCTGGCTACGGGCCTCGGCACATACGCGGCTTCCGCTGCCTGCTGCCTCTTCCTGGGCTACTCGGTATGGCAGTGCCTGGCCGTGGGCGCGGGGCTCGGCTATTATTCGCTGTCCTCGGTCCTCATCAGCCAGGCGGGCTTCATCGACATCGGCACTATCGCGCTCATCAGCAACCTCATCCGCGAGGCGTACGCGCTGCTTCTCTCTCCTCTTGTGGCCCGTTTTTCACCCTTCGCCGCCATCAGCATAGGCGGCTGCACTACCATGGACACGACCCTGCCCGTCATGGTCTCCGCCCTGGGATCGGACTGGGCCTTCACTAGCATCGTGCACGCCATCGTTCTGGATTTCACCGTGCCCTTCGCCGTCATTTTTTTCTGTTCCCTGTTTTAGATCAGGCCTTTGCGCCATGAGGGTGAAACCATGAAAATCTGTGCCATCAACGGCAGCCCCCGCAAAAGAGGCAACACGGCCCGTCTTCTTTCCTGGGCCCTGGACGGCGTGAAAAACGCCAGGGAAGACGCCGAAACCGAACTCATCAACCTCTATGACCTCAGCTTCACGGGCTGCCGCAGCTGTTTTTCCTGCAAGCGCGTGAACGGCCCCTCCTACGGACGCTGCGCCGTGAAGGATGACCTCGCTCCCGTGCTCGGAAAGCTTGCTGACGCGGACGGCGTCATCCTGGGCTCACCCGTTTACTTCATGGGGCTGAGCGGCATGATGCGCTGCTTCCTGGAGCGCTGGCTCTATCCCTATCTCGTGTATGACGCTGCCCGGAGTTCCATTGCCCCGAAGCGCATGGCCACGGCCATGTTTTACACCATGAACGTGACGGAGGAGCAGGCTGGGGAAGCGGGACTGCCCGCTCTTCTGCGTCCCATGGAAAATTTCGTCGAACGCATTTTCACGCGGCCGTACGTGCTCTGGTGCTATGATACCCTGCAGTTCAGGGATTATTCCGACTACGTGGCTCCGGTCTTTGACGAGGCCCACAAGCAGCAGCACAGGGAAGAATGCTTCCCCATGGATCTCAAGGAAGCCTTCGAAGTCGGCCATCATATGGCTCTCGGCGAGCTCAGGGAATTTGACGAGCACGCGCGGGAACATCACCATCACGACCACGACCATGAGCATGAGCACCATCATGACCATGATCATGAGCACGCGCACGGGCACGATCATCACTAGCCCGCGGCGGTCTGCCGGCCGGCTGTTTTCATAAAAAAAGAGGCACCCGTCCCGGACGGGTGCCTCTTCTATACGGGAGAAGCGGGCTGCCTAGTCGTGCAGCTGATAGGGCACGGGCGTGCCGGGCTCGAGCTCGAGAGCTTTTCTGTAGGCGGCGAGGCCCTGCTCAAGGAAGTCGCGGGAGCCGCAGAAACCGCCCCTGTCGATGATGCAGCGGTTGAGGGCGTACATGCCAGCTACGACGTCGGCCCAGTCGACCCAGCCCATGTGGCCCACGCGGACGATGCGGCCCTTGAGCTGATCCTGGCCGCCGGCCATATAGACGCCGTACTTGTCGGCGCAGTCCTTGACGATCTTCGTGCCGTCAAGACCGTCGGGGAGCAGGATGGAGGTGACGCCCCAGGCGAAGTTGTCCTTTGCCAGAAGCTCGAGGCCGAGCGCTTTGGCGCTGTGGCGGCAGAGCATGGTCAGGGGCCACTGCTTCCGGTAGATGGCGTCGAGGCCGTTCTCGAAGATCATGGAGAGGCTTTCCTCGAGGCCGCAGATGAGGTTGACGGGCGTGGTGAAGTGGGTTTCGCCCTTGGCGAGCTTCTTGCGCTCAGCGGGAAGGTCGAAATAGAAGCAGCCGGGCTCGATGTCCTCGCAGCGCTTCCAGGCGCGCTCCGAGAGGGCGATGAAGGCCAGTCCGGGGGGAACCATGAGGCCTTTCTGGGAGCCGGTGAGCAGGCAGTCGATGCCCCACTTGTCCATGGGGCAGGGGGAGAGGCCCACGCCGGAGATGCCATCCACAATGAGAAGCACATCCGTGGCACGGGTTACGGCGGCGACGCTTTCGATGGGATGCAGGACACCGGTGGAGGTTTCGGACATCTGGATGAGGACGCCTTTGGCCTCAGGGGTCTTCCGGATGCTCTCCTCGATTTCCCTGGCGCTGACGGCTTCGCCCCAGTTCTTCACGATTTCCACGACCTTCAGGCCATGGCTTTTGGCGATCTGCCCCCAGCGTTCGCCGAATTTGCCGGCGTTAACGGTAATGACGGTTTCGCCGGGTTTGAAGAGGCTGTACACGGCTGCCGTCATGGCACCGCTGCCGGAGCAGGCCAGAGGCATGACGGGTTCGGTGGTGCCGAAGAGGAGCTTCAGCTTTTCTTCCACATTGTTCATGATCCTGTGGAAATCAGACTTGCGGTGATGGATCATGTCCCTGGCGAGAGCGAGGCGGACTCGTTCGGGAAGCGGCGTAGGACCGGGGGTGAGAAGACGCATTTTGTTGAACATGTGGGTAAATCCTTTGGAGTCTGTGCATGGCCCGCGGCTGGCGGGCCAGAGATCCGTGTATGTCTGCCGGCGGCCCGGAAGGGGTGCCCGGCACGCTGTATCCGGGAAAAGAACGGGGAAAAGATACGAGTTTTTCCCGGGCAAGGCAACGAACACCGGGTCCCGCCGGTTAGCGGGAGAACTTGTCCACGTAGCCGGAAATGAAGAGAATGACGATGATGACAGGCAGGATCCAGCGCAGGTAGACCCTGAGCAGGCCGTGCAGCCTGATGCCCGTGCCGGCGTTGGCTTCCTTCGCGAAATTGTCCCAGCCCCAGCCGCTGTGCAGGGAGCAGAAGAGAACGATGAGCAGGGATCCCAGGGGGAGGAGGTTATTGCTCATGATGAAGTCCTCGAGATCCAGCACGCAGGAGCCCGGTCCGAAGGGCGTAAAGCCTGAGAGGACGTTGAAGCCGAGGGCACAGGGCAGGGAGAGGAGCCAGAGCAGGATGGCGTTGACCACGACGGCGCGGCGGCGGTGCATGCCGTACCTGTCTATGAAGTAGCTCACCATGTTCTCAAACACGGCGATGACCGTGGTCAGGGCCGCGAAGCTCATAAAGACGAAGAACAGCGTGCCCCAGAGCCTCCCGTTCTCCATGGAGGCGAAGATGTTGGGCAGGGCCACGAAGACGAGACCCTGGCCCTGAGAGGGATGCACGCCGAAGGTGAAGCAGGCCGGGAAGATGATGAGGCCCGCGATGAGGGCCACGAGAAAGTCCATGCCCGTGATGAAACAGACTTCACCGGGGAGAGAGTGCTCCTTGCTGATGTAACTTCCGAAAATGCACATGGAGCCCACGCCCACGGACAGGGTGAAGAAGGCCTGGTTCAGGGCCGCGCTGGCGATGGGGAAGAACCCGATGCTTCTGAATTTCTCAAGATCAGGTTTAAGGTAGAAGGAGAGGCCCTCCGGAGCTCCGGGCAGCGTCATGGAGTGCACGGCCAGGATGACCAGGATGATGAAGAGGCCGGCCATCATGAATTTGACAATGCGCTCGACGCCGTTCTGGAGCCCGAGGAAACAGACCGCCGCGCCGCAGAGCACGGAGAGCGACATGCCGAGCGTCATCTGGCCGGCGCTGCCCGTAAAGGAACCGAAGAACTTTCCCACGGCGTCAGGCGGAAGCCCCTCAAACGTGCTCGTGAACATGTACCATGTATAAAGGACGATCCAGCCGCAGATGGTCGTGTAGAACATGAGCAGGGTGTAAATGCCGACGATGTTGAGCCAGCTGAACTTATGCCATTTCGTGCCTCTGGGCTCCAGGCGACCCAGGGCCATGCCGAGATTAAGGCGCGAGGCGCGGCCGATGGCGAACTCACAGATCATGACCGGCATGACCATGAGCTGACAGACGATAAAGAGCAGGAGAAAGCAGGCCCCTCCGTACTCTCCGGTAATAAAAGGGAAGCGCCAGACGTTGCCGAGTCCGATGGCGCATCCGGCAGAGATGAGCAGGAAGCCGAGACGGCTTGCCAGCTGTTCGCGTTTTGCGGGTTTTTCCATGTATCCTCCCAGAGTAACCAGAAAATAATCCGGAAACATATCGCACAGACCGCTCCTCTTGCAAATCACCCGAGTTTTCGCGGGAATGCCCTGAACCCGCAAAAAGCGGCCCCGGCGGGGCTAGCGCGCGCGGGCAAACGTAGTTATTTCTGTTTTCGGATGCTTCCCCCGGCCCTCCGGGACTCAGGGCGGCACCGCTACATGTTTTTGCTGGAGAATGAGCCATGTCGGATTTACGTGACGGTTCGGATCGCAATGTTCTTTACTGGAAAGCCCTCAGGGACACACTGGGCAGGATGCGCCAGGCTGAAGGAGAAGCCCCCGCGTCTCCCGGCGCGGGCACCCTGCCTCCGGACGACGGGGGAAGGGAGGAGGGGCTTAAGGAACTGCGCTCCCTCCGCGTGAGGCTTGAAGAAGCGCTTGAAGAGCAGACCTCCCTCATGGAGAGGCTTGACTGCATGCCTTCCGACGGCGTTCTCCTGGATGGCCTTGTCCAGGCCACGCATTACATGCTGGAAAGACAGACAGAGGCGAACGAAGGCCTCGGTAAATATCTCGGAGAGCTTGAGAGCCTGCGCGGGAGCGCCGCTCCCCAGGCCCCGGCCGGAGCCGCTGACGGCGCCGGAACCTGTCAGAACGGGGAGCCCCGGGCTTCAGGTGCGGCAGAAGATAGCACTGCCGCCGGATCCGCCGCGGAAGCGGAACCCGAATCCGGACCGCAGGGACAGTCCGGCTCTTCATGGCGCGCAGCCGCCGGGGACATCGTGGCGGGCCGCTACGACGCGGATCGTGACAAACTTCTTGATGTGCTCGAAGCCGCCATAGCCGGAGCCGACAGGGAGAACGTCCCCGACGCGGAGCGCGGTCCCCTGAAGGCTGCCCAGGAACATTTCACGGATCTTCTAGCCCGTGTTTCTTCTGACACGGGCACGGAGAAGACCCGGCCTCTCGGGGAAGCCACTGAATCTGAAGCCCCGGCAGCATCTGAGGCTTCTGATGCCCGTGAGACCGGCGGTAACGCCCCCGCTCAGGAGGCTCCCGGTGAGGAGCGCGCGGAGGAAGCTCCGAAGCGCATCCCGGTGACGCGCGGTGACGGCGGCGAGCAGGCTGTGCCCCTGAGGCGTGTCAGCGCCCATGACGAACCCGGTACGGCCAGTCTGCCTGACTGGATGGCGGATATCGTCGGCATCGCGGCCGGCCGCTTTGACACGGGCAGCAGCCTCGCTGACGTGCAGACCCAGAGCGAGCTTCTGCGCCGCGCCATTGACCGGGCCCGCCAGGAAGGGCGCGAACAGGATTTCAGGCCGTGGTTCGATCAGGCCTCAGCACACATCAACGCCCTTCTCAGAGGCGCTGCCGCCGTGGAAGGCCCGGGCCGCGGGGACAGGGACGAGCCCGAATACATGCGCCTCGTGGACCGCGTCAACGACGGAAGCTACGACAACAGGGTGGAGGACATTTTCCCCATCATCAACGTTGCCCTGCAGGAAGCCCGCCGCCAGGGCAGGGACGGAGAGTACCGCTCCCGTATCCAGCAGGCGGCCGACAGGCTCTCGAAGCTTCTCGGCGGTTTCGGATCAGAGGCCGGAAGCAGGCCGCAGCCCGGAGAAGGAACCCCGGAACCGGAAAAAACGGAACCCGTGCAGGAATCCGCCGCGCAGGCCGGGGAAAGCGCAGATGCCGGCGGAGAGGACGCCGGGGAAGAGGAGCTTCCTCCCTACATGCAGGAAGTGAAAAAGGTGCTGGACGGTTTTTACGATGAGGATCCTGCCGAGGCCCAGTCCATCGTGCGTTCCGCGGCCATGTCCGCGGCTGAGGATGGGCGGTCGGAGGAGTTCGAGGACATGCTCGGCGCCGCGTCTGATCGTGTGGACACGCTTCTCGGCGGCCGCGACGAGCGTCAGCCCGCCTCCGAAGGGGAGCTCCCTCCGTACATGCAGGCCGTGCAGGGCGTCCTCGAGGGCGCCTATGACAGTGACCCCCGCGCCATGCTGGCCATCGTGCGCAGGGCGGCCCAGCTCGCCGAGCAGGAAGGACGCCTTGAGGAATACGGCGACATGATCAGCGCGGCCTCCGCCAAGGTCACAGGCATCATGCGTCAGGGACAGGCGGATGGCGCAGAAAATCCCGTGGACGTCACTGACGACGACGGGCGCGCCCTGCCTTCCTACATGGAGGCCGTCCAGGACGTTCTCAGGGGCAGGTACGACAATGACCCCGGCGCCGTGCTGGTCATCGTGCGCCGCGCTGCGGAACAGGCGGCCCGCGATGGGCGTCAGGAAGAATTCGCCGATATGCTGCAGGCCGCCTCGGACCGCTTCGCCATGCTCATGCACAGATCCGGCCCGGTCCGGAGGGATTTCGGACAGCCGGACTGGCTTACGGCGCTCCAGGACGTGGTCCGCGGCGCCTACGACGATGATCCCGCGCGTATGGAAAGTCTGGTGCGCTGGGCCGCGGACAGGGCAGCGGAAGAGGGCCAGATGGGGCGCGTCAGAGGCCTCATCGAAGAGGCCGTGCGCCGTGTCAGGGCCGTGTCGCGCCGGAACGGATCTTTCTGGGATGCTTTTTAGGCCTGCTGAGGGGAGATCTCCGGAGTGAACCTGAAAATTCCGCTGTCTTCTGCATGACAGCGTGCGGTTCATACAAAAACAGAATCGCCGCCTCCCTGTGAGGGAGACGGCGATTTTTGTGTCTGTTCAGTGTGTCAGACCGCGTTTAGGCCCAGACCACGAGATGGCTGTCGAGGTAGCTCGGCAGGTCCGGTGTGATGGGGATGACGCGCACGCCGTAGGCGTGGACGCCGTTGTGGCGGGTCTGGTAGTTGCAGGAGTAGACGAGGCTCTTGTCGCTGGTCGTCCTCTCGAAGCTCAGCGGAACGATGTCCGGGGTGCCGATGAAGTCGGTGCCGTCAAAGGGACCGACCACGAGCTGCACGAGGATCTCGTCGCGCTGCATTTCGCCCTGTTCGAGGCTCAGGGTCACGTGGATGTCCTGGCCCCTGGAGCAGGTGTCGCCTTCCATGCCGTCCACGCGCAGGAGGCCGGTCCTGAGGGTACTGAAGCGCTGGCTGATGTTTTCCTTCCACTTCACGAGGCGCTTCACGGATTCGAACTCGTCGGCCTCAATGGCCTTGTAGCGCAGGGCCGCGGGCTCGTAGGACATCTCGAGGTAGTCGTGCACCATGCGGTGTGAGCTGTAGACGGGGATGAGGGAGCGCATGGACTCCTTGATCATCCGGATCCAGCGCACCGGGATGCCGTCCTGGTTGCGGTAGCTGTAAAGCGGGATGACCTGCTCCTCGAGGAGCGTGTAGAGGGCCTCGGCGTCAGAGTAGTCATTCTGCGTGTCGTTGTGCTGCACACGGGTGACAACGGGGCCGATAGTCCAGCCATTGCCGCCGTTGTATCCTTCGCACCACCAGCCGTCGGAGATGCTCAGGTTGAGCACGCCGTTGACCGAGGCCTTCTGGCCGCTGGTGCCGGAGGCTTCATAAGGCCTGCGCGGCGTGTTCAGCCAGACATCGCAGCCCTGCACCATCAGGCGGGAGATGGCCAGCGAGTAGTCCTCGAGGAAGAAGATGCGGCCGAGGAAGCGCTTCTCCGTGCAGTGGTGGATGATCTCCTGCATGATGTCGATGCCCTGGCTGTCCGCAGGATGGGCTTTGCCCGAGAAGAGCAGGGCCACGGGACGATCCGAGGAATTCAGGATGCGGTCGAGGCGGTCAATGTCGGCGAAGAGCAGGTTGGCGCGCTTATAGGGCGCGAAGCGCCTGCCGAAGCCGATGAGCAGGGTGTCAGGAGAGAGCTTCGAAATGGCCGTTTTGCTGTCCTCGCGGCTCACGCCGAGCTTCTTGTAGAACTCGGGAAGCCTGTTGCGCAGGACGTCGAGCAGATTGGCCTTCATGGACTGCCGGGCGCGCCAGATGACCTTGTCCGGGATGGAGGAGAACTTGTACCAGCCCGTGGCGCGGCTTGACAGATCGACCCAGCCCTTGCCGAGCGTGCTCGTCAGCAGGAAGTTGATTTCGGAGCTGGCGTAGGAGGGCATGTGCACGCCGTTGGTGATATGCCCGATGGGCACTTCGGCGATAGGCATGCCGCGCCAGAGGTTGTGCCACATGTGCCGCGAGACATCGCCGTGCAGGCGGCTCACGCCATTGGCCCGGCTCGAGTAGCGCAGGGCCAGGATGGTCATCTCGAAGGAGTCGCTGCCCGTGCCGGTCATGCGGCCGATATTGAGGAAGTCGCCCATGCTCAGGCCGATGTTGTTGGCGTAGCCCGAGAAGTACTTCATCATGAGCTCGTTGCGGAAGCGCTCGTTGCCGGCGTCAACGGGCGTGTGCGTGGTGAACACGCAGCTCGAGCGGACGATTTCGCCAGCTTCCTCGAAGCTCAGGTGGTAACCGTTCATGAGATTGCGGATGCGCTCGAGGATGAGGAATGCGGAGTGCCCTTCATTCATGTGGTAGACGGAAGGCGTGATGCCGAGCTCGTTCAGGAGCATGACGCCGCCCATGCCGAGGAGGATTTCCTGACGGATGCGGAAATCCCTGTCCGCCACGTACAGGCTGTCCGTGATCTTACGGTCATCGGGGGTATTTTTGGGCAGATTGGTGTCCATGAGGTAGAGCTGGATGGTGCCCACGCGCACAAGCCAGACCCTGGCGAAGAGCCTGCGCTCAGGGAGCTGCAGGCTGACCTCAAGAGGATCGCCTGTGCTGTCCCTGACGAGCTCCATGGGAAGCTCGGTGACATCGTTCTCCGGATAGATGGCGATTTGCCGGCCGTTCTTGTCGATCTGCTGTTTAAAGTAGCCGTAGCGGTAGAAGAGGCCGATGGCCACCAGCGGGATATTGAGATCGCTGGAGCTCTTCAGATGGTCGCCGGAGAGCACGCCGAGACCGCCGGAATAGATGGGCAGGGACTCGTGCAGGCCGTATTCCGTGGAGAAGTAGGCGACGGGCGTCTCGGGCGTGACCGCGCCCTCCGAGTGCACGGGACGGGACATGTACTCATCGAAATCCCTGAGCGTGTCCTCATAGAGGGAAAGGTAGGCGGAGTCGGAGACGAGATCCGAGATGGTTTCGTCCGTGGCTTCCTCAAGGCAGGAGAGCGGGTTGTGTCCGGAGCTTTCCCAGATCTGGGGATTGAGGCGTATGAAGAGCGGCCAGCACGAGGGATGCCAGCACCACCAGAGGTTGTTGGCGAGTTCGCGCAGGCGTCCGAGCGCGCGCGGGAGCCTCGTCAGGGACGTGAAGCTGTGCAGGAGGGGCGTCAGCGAGGAGACGTCGAGGAAGATGTGCGTTGAGTGGTCGGAGACGGCCTCGCGCAGTTCCGCGCCGTGTTCCAGTGCCTTGCCGAGCGCGAGATCGTAGGCCCTGATGTAATAGGGGAAGAACGAGGACCAGTCACATTTCGTGGCTGTCGCCCTGGCCGCTGTCCTGAGCTTCGCGAGGGCCTCGTCCGGCATGGCGACGAAGTCCGAGATTTTCTTTTCGAGGCTTTTCACGCAGGCGTCACCCTGATGGCGGCGCTGCAGGACGGAAACGCCGAGCTCGGTGCTTTCCTTGTTCAGGGAACGGGCCCAGAGGCCGAAGCCGGCCAGATCCGAGGTGATGGTGGGAACGCTGCTGGCCACGCTTTCCTCGGGAGTATAGCCCCAGGGCTCGTACCAGGACGGGAAGACGCCGAGATCACAGGCGGCCAGAACCTCGGAGTAGCGCATGTTGAAGAAGCCGTCGCGCCCGTCCAGGAGAGCGGGATCGAAGATCACGGAGACGTGATCCTTTTCCGTGTTGTTGAGGCCGTATGTGTGGCAGGCTGAGATGATGGGGTCGTTATTGATGTTGTGGACGTGATGCGAGCAGATCCACTGACTGCCGTCCCCGGGCATCTTCGCGGGATCGCCGGATACGGCGTCCTGATTTACGCCGGAATGGCCGCCCATGACGCAGCAGAGGGCCAGAATGTAGCTCTGGGAATCGGCCAGATCCTGGTTGACCCTGCCGAGGGCCTGCAGGAAGACGTCGATGCCTTTGTTATGGAATTCGTAGCGTCCGGAAATGATGACGATGCGCGTCTGTTCGGGGAGCTTCCTGCGCAGAAGTCTCTCGGCGCAGCTGATGACCGCGGCGCGGTAGGCTTGGGGACGGGTGCGCTCCTTCGAGAAATCGGGGATGACGCGCAGGTCAAGGCCGTTCGGGGTAACGATGTCGGGCTTGCGTCCGAGAACGACGCTGGCTTCTTCGGCCGTGATGTCGCTCACCGTGGTGAAGCAGTCAGCTTCCCTGGCCGAGGCCGTTTCCATGGAGCACTTGGCCGTAATGCCGAGGGAAGCCGCTTCCCTGCGGGGATCGAACTTGGTGGCCAGCATGGAATAGAGGTCGCGGCCGTTGCCGGAGAGGGAGCGGCCGAGCATGGTGGCGTGCGTTGTAAAGACCGTCCCCACGGGCGGGCAGTGGCGCTTGAGGTAAAGGAGTCCGGCGCCGCACATCCATTCGTGGAACTGGGCTATGGCCGGGCAGCCTATGGGCTCGAGCATGTGCTGGTAGATGGTCGCTATGACCTCGCCGCAGGCCGTGGCGAACATGACCGGTTCGATATAGTCCCAGCCGCCGGACATGGAATCGACCTGGTATTCCTTCCAGTATTCGTAGAGGAGCTGGTTCTGGTCGTAGCGGTTGCGGAAATTGACCAGAATGACCTTGGGCTTGCCGGGGATGTTCCAGTGTCCGAGGCGGCATTTCAGGTTGTGCGCCTTGAGGATTTTGCCGACGGTTTCGATGACGGGGTCGCTGTCTTCCTCGAAATCAGGGTTGTTGCCCAGATCCGGTCCGAGAAGCCAGTAGTTCTCCCCGAAGTTTTCGATGGCCTGGAGGGCTTTGCTGCTGACGACGGCGTAGATGCCGCCTACTTTGTTGCAGACTTCCCAAGAGGTCTCAAACAGCGTGATATTGCCATAATCCATCAAGAGCCTCCTAAAAGCATGAAGAGCTGTGAAAAATGGTTCGCGTCAGTCCTTTTCCGTCCGCACTGAGGGGAAGAGGCGCTGCGGGAGGGAACGGGATCGTTGTTTTCTCTCTGGAGAATGAAATCTAAGTTCCATTTTGGCAAGAAGGAAATGACGGTCTGGCGCGGTCTGCAGGAAGCAGTCCCGCGGAAAGAGGCTGGGGGCCGGAAAGGGGGCTGAGAGAGACAGAACAGGAGGGAACTCCGGCCAAAGCTCTTTCCTTTCGTACCCCCGCGCGTACCGTCAGGTGCGCGGCGGTTTCCTGATTTTTACGAACCTGCAGGGAACAGCCGGGCACTGTTTTCTCCCCGGATCGGGCGTCATTGTATCAGGCGGCAGCGATGCCGCCGTGTCCGGCAGTCCTCTGATGCGCGTCCGTAATTTTCCCGCCTGCAGGGCAGGTCCTGGATTTTCACTCTCCGGAACGCGGCCATGCCGGGCGTACGGAAACGGGCCGGCGCCAGGAAGGCAGCCGGCCCGGGAAAAGAGGGGGGGGATTATACTGTGACGCCGAGGCGCTGCTTTACGGTCTGCTCGAGATCGGCCAGCACGTTCATGTAGAAGATGTAGGCGTCGTAGGGGGAGTCGTAGGGAGAGAAGTACTTGTGCACGTCGCCGTCCGAGAAGAATTTGGTGCACATGTAGTAGAAGTGGTCCGAGGTGGTGAGCCTGCGCCAGGTGCGGATAAGTCCCTCGTCGCCGGTCCGCTTCACGTTATTCTCGAGCGCGGCGACAGCCCCGAGGGCGTCGTCCTGCAGATCGTTGCCGCGCCAGGCCGAAAGATCGCGCTCGGCGTCGGCCCAGGAGATGAAGCGGGGGATATCGAGCCTCGCCATGGGCGAGCAGTGATCAGCCACTTCGGTCGGTGTGGCGAAGGAGAAGTCCTTGTTCTTCAGAACCATGCCGGGCAGGGCTTCCATGAAGTCGAAGATGCCGGTGGCCTCCCACTGGTGCTCACCGAAGGTCTCGTAGTCCATGAAGAGATTGATGGTCTCGCCCTGTCCGTTGAGGGAGAAGAGCCAGCTCGTGTACTTCTCGGCGCTGAGCGGATATTCCTCCCACGCGCGGTTGGAGAAGCGGAAGGCGATGTCGTCGGAAAGCCGGTAGTTCTTGAGGAGCAGGCGTATGCGGCGGCAGGTGCTCGGCTGGTAGACGAAGTTGGGGCTGCGCCAGTTGATGACCTGATCCGCGCCTTCCGTAAGAATGGCTTTGAAGCCCTTTTCCTCGGCGACATTCGCGATGTCGTTGTTGTAGATGAGCTCCGTGTTGCGGAAGGCCGTGGGCGTGACATTGAAGTATTTCTTCACAAGGCGGTCGTGCTCATCGATCTGGGCCCTGAACTCGTCCATGGAGAAGAGGAAGGCCAAGGTATGGGCGTAGGTCTCGGAAAGCACTTCCACGCATCCTGTGTCCACGAGCTTCTGGAAGCTCTCGAGCACGTCGGGCGCAAACTGCACCATCTGATCGATGAAGACGCCGGAGAAGGAGAAGCACACCTTAAAAGCGCCGTCATGCCTCTTTATCTGGCGGTAGAGAAGGTCGTTCATGGGCAGATAGCACTTCTGGGCTACCTTGCGCATGATGGAACGGTTCGCCTCGTCATCCTCGTAAATATGGTTGTGACCAATGTCGAAGAAGGAATAATGACGCAGACGGTACGGCTGATGGACCTGGAAATAAAAGCAAACGGAAGGCATGTCAGTTTCCTCTCTTCACAAGGTCGGCGTATATCTGTTCAAGTTTGACGGCCGCGTTTTCCCAGCGGATGTGCCTGAGTTCCTCCGCGCAGTTTTTCGCAATGAAGCGGCCGAGGGCCGGATAGGCGAGGACAGCGCAGATGCGGTCTGCCATTTTTCTCACGTCCCAGAAGTCGACCTTGAGGGCGTTGTGGATGACTTCGGAGACGCCGGACTGTTTGCTCATGAGCACGGGAACATCATACACCATCGCTTCAAGGGGCGCTATGCCGAAGGGCTCGGAAACGCTGGGCATGACATAGAGGTCGCTCGATGCGTACATGCGGTCCACCTCGTCGTGCTTCAGAAAACCCGTGAATGTGAATCTGTGGCCCATGCGGTAGCGGGCCACGCGGGCCACGATGGAGCGCAGCATGTCACCTGAGCCGGCGACAACGAAGCGCACGTCGGGCATGACGTTGAGCACGAGACGCGCAGCCTCCACGAAGTAGTCCGGCCCCTTCTGAAAGGTGACGCGTCCCATGAAAAGGACCTGCTTGGCTTTGCTGCCGCGGTCCACGTTGTGGTAGATGTGGCCCGCCTCGCGGCGGGACACGGCGTTGTGTACGACGGAAATCTTGCTCTCCGGAATTTTGTACACGCGCATGACGAGATTCTTGGTGAAGTGGCTGACGCACACGACCCTGTCGGCCGCTGTCATCCCCTCCCACTCAATGTGGGAGACCACGGGATTCATGTGCTCGCCGCTGCGGTCGGCTTCGGTGGCGTGCACATGCACCACGAGCGGTTTGCCGCTGACGCGCTTGGCCATGATGCCGGCGGGGTAGGTCATCCAGTCGTGGCAGTGGATAACATCGAAGTTCTCCCGCCTGGCGAGCACCTGGGCCGCGAGGCTGTAGCGGTAGACCTCGCTCAGCAGATCCTTCCCGTAGCCGCCGTGCAGGGTCAGGGTTACGTTCGGAGCTCCGGGCCACGTGACGGTCTTCTCCTCTGTCGTGGTCTTCTGCCCGCGCTCAAGCTCTTCGCGCGTCTTCGCATACGTCTGCGGAGTGATGTAGGGCGTGAGGCTGGAATCGAGGTACTCGAGCTTCAGGTTCTTTTTAAAGAAGGTCCTCGTGTCCGTGAAGATTTCCTTTTCGGATCCACCCCCGCCGCCAGGAACCACGATGCCCGAGGCCGAACGCATGGAGAGGCCGCCCGGTTCGTCAGCTCCTTCACCGGAAAGCAGTTTGGGGACGACGAAAATGACCTGGGTGCCTCTGCCGGTGAGGGCTCTGACCATTCCCTCGCAGGCGGATCCGAGACCGCCGCTGATGTATGGCGGGAATTCCCACCCGAACATGAGCACTCGCATTAGTCATTCCTCCATTTCAGGTGCTTCTCCCAGCGTTCATACGCTTTCGGATCGGCCGCGCGGGCGAGGAGCAGGGCGCGGTAGACCTCTGCCTCACTCCAGGCTTTGGCGATGCTGCCGTGCGGCGCCCAGGGCTCGGTGCCGGAGAAGATTTCCGAGATATGGCCAAGACAGGATTCCGAGAGATGTCTTGTGAAAAGCGGCGAGATGGTATTCAGGAAATCCGTGACAACCCCGCTCATGACGGTCCTTTTCCCGGCGCTCACGGCTTCGGTGGTCTTGAAGAGGGCATCAGCGTAAACGCCGAGGAGCCATGGCCAGACCGTGCCCTGATGGTAGCTTCTGCCGCGCTCCGCGGGGCTTCCCGCGTAGTCCGGGCAGAAGGCCGGATCATCGGGAGAGAGCGTGCGCAGGCCGAAGGGCGTGAGGAGCTTTTCCCTCGCAATTTTCACGACCCCCTCCGCCTTCTCCGGCTCGAGAACCGGGAAGGGCAGGGCCGCCGCGAACAGCTGGTTGGGACGCACGGAATTGTCCGGGCCGCCGGCCTCCTCACTGCGCCAGACATCGCGCAGGGAGTCGTCCGGAAGCAGGAAGCGTTTCCTGAAGACCGTCCTCATAGCGGCAAGTTCCTTCGCGCTGCAGGGATCGGGATCCTTCCTCTGCAGGGCGATGTGGTGGGCCAGGGCCAGGGTATTGTACCACAGGGCTTCGATTTCCACAGGATAGCCGTTGCGCGGCGTGACGGGCCTGCCGTTAATCTGCACGTTCATCCAGGTGAGCTGGGTGTTCGGCGTTCCCACGTCCAGGAAACCGCTTTCGTCCGCGGAGACGAAGAGAATGCGTCCCTTTCTGTAGGCGTCGATGATGCCGTAGAGGGCCGGGGCCGCGAAACCGAGTACTTCCTTCCTGAGGGCTGCCTCGCCGTGGTGCTTCGATATGGCAGAGAGAAGGGACTGCACGGTCCAGGCGTACCACAGGGAGGAATCGATGCAGTCATACCCCGATGGCGCGCCGTCAGTGGTGAAGGTGTTGGGGATGAGGCCGTCGCTGATACTCGCTGTGATGCGCTTTAGCACGGATATGCCTTCTTCGAGGCGCCCTCCGAGAAAAGCGCAGCCGGGCAGGGAAATGAGCGTGTCACGGGACCACGAGCCGAACCAGTGATAGCCCGCGAGAAGGGCGTCCTGACCGCGCGTATCCTTGATGAGGAAGACGCCGCACTGGGCCTCCAGAAAATCCGCGAGAGAGGCGGTGCCGGCCCGCCCCCTGAGATGCTCCTTCTCTTCTTTTTTCCAGATGTCGCGCAAGGGCACCGTTTTTTTCGTGCCGCGCGGCGGGAGAATTTCCTCCGTTGAGGCGGAGAGGATCACGTCCCTTCCGGGCGTCAGCGTGATTTCGAAGAGCCCCGGGGAGAAGAGATCCTCCTGGTAGTCGAAACCGCGCTCCTGGTCGAAGGGATACTCCACATTGTAGATCCAGTCCGGGGAGGGCAGGAAATCGAAGGTGCCGGAGCACTGCATGAAGAAAGGCGGGAGGCTGTTGTAGGGCTGAATCTTGAATCCCTGCCATACGGGATAGGTCTTGACCTGCAGATCCATATTGGCGTGGGTCAGATCGTGATAGCCGCGGAAAGCCAGAAGCGGGGCGGCCTCAAGGGTGCATTTCAGGGCCGGGGCACTGCTGTCGGTTTTCTTCAGGCTGTAGCGGATGAGAACGGTGTGCCTGTCCCTTACCAGCATGAGAGAGCGCGTGAGGCGGAACCCCGGGCCCTCGAAGACAAAAGTCGGGTACGGTGAAGCCGAAAAGGTTTTCAGACTGCCGGAAGGATCCGGATAGATGGCGTTGGGGTGTTTGCGGCTGGAGAGCGGTATCCTGCCGTTTTCCGTGACGAGCCAGTCTTCCATGCCGGAAAGAAGGACATGGCGGCCTATGTGATCGAGATTTGCGACAAGGAGGCCGTGGTAGCGCCGGCTGTTGCAGCCGGTGATCGTGCCTGAAGCGTAGTCGCCTGTGCCGTTACATTCCAGCCATTCGGTGCGGAGGGAACGGTCTGAATTCTGAAGTTCTGGAGTCTGACAGCTGAACATGAGAAAAACCTCCGGGCAATTCAGCACGCCGATCGGACAAAGGAGCGGATATCTTCGTGGGCGGTTCCATATCCTGCCGTGCGTTTGTGGCAGGGCTGTGACGGAGCGAGGGAAAAGGGGAAAACCTGTACCCGTATGGAAATGCAGAACTCGGGCTTCTACGAAATAATTCTATGAATTCGGAGGCTGTAGTCAAGCAGTGGCGCAAAATTACATGGTTTTTTCGGCAAATGACACAAAGTTGTGCCGCAAATCTTTCCCTGTGGGGAAAAAAAGAGGGAGCGCCGCGGCGCTCCCCCAGTCAGAGACTTCCTCTAAAGAAGAATAATCGTTTCGTTTTGTGTTTAGAAAACTATTCTTACTTTATTACTATCTTTTTATATCCAGTCCACAACCGCGGGTCTGCGTTCCGGAATACGGAGATACTTCACTGAGGGGTAGCCGGCCATGCACCCGGCGAAGATGTTGTGCCCTTCGGGAAGGCCGAGGTAGTCACGGATGGCAGGAGTCTTCTGCGCCGTTTCGACGACGTACCCGGCCCAGGTGGTGCCGAGTCCCAGGGTGTAGAGCATGAATTCGAGATAGGTGAGAGCTACGGCGCAGTCGGAGAAGCACAGACCGTCTGTCTCGTTCTTCGCGTGGGCGAAGATGACGCAGGGAGCGTGGCGCAGGATGACGTCCCGGCCCCTGTCAAAGGCGGCGCACTCATTCTGGAAGCCCTTCATGCCGCGCATGGCGTTGATGGTGACGGCAGCCAGCGCCTGGATCTTGGCGCGGTCATCGAGGACCACCCATCCCACTCCCTGGACATTCTTGGCTGTGGGGGCGTAGCGGGCCGTGTCCAGGGCCCTGCGGAGGAGTTCCCTCGGCACGGGCCTGTCCTCGAAGAGGCGCGTGGAGCGGCGGGATTTGGCCAGCCCGGAAAAATCGTCAGCCGTGATGGTGTTCTCCGGCACCCTGGGAAGGACGCCGGCCTCCAGACCGTCCATGCTTACGGCGCCGGCCGGGCAGATGGCGGCGCAGTGCCCGCAGCGGATGCAGGCGCATCCCGCGAGATCCCTGAAATAGGCGCGGCCGTCCTTCATCCGTATGCAGTGACAGACGCAGTCCCGCACGCAGAGACCGTCTCCGAGACAGCGCGAAGCGTCAATACTGATAAATGACATGATTACCTCTTTTACTGAGTCCCGGGAAAGACGGCTGCGCACCCGGCGCTCCCCGACGGGGGATGTGTCGGGCCTCTGCTGCGCGCTGGACGGCCTGCCGGGATGGAAATAATGCGATGGACTGTCAGGATAATGCGGACAGGAAGCCCTTCTTCTGCTGACAGGAAAGGAGGATATTCTTTGCGGGCGTTCCTGTCCGTTTTTCTGGTATGTGTGGAGGCTTCTTCCTGTGCTCCGGTCCTCAGGCTCTGTGCGCGCGCCCAGCTTCTCCGGAAGCGGGTGCCACCCTGGCACCGGCGTCAGGCGCGACGGGCGCGTAAAGGTCATAGAGCGCCTTCTTCAGGTCCTCTTCCTTGATGCCGAGCACTTCGGAAAGCTCGCCGGCCACAAGGCTCATGGCCTGTTCCTTCAGGCGGCGTTCGCCGAAGGACAGATCCTTCCTGCGTCCTATAACCAGAAGCTCGTGGAGGACACCGGCGACAACCTTCAGATCCGGACTCTTCATCTTGTCGATGTAGTCCCTGAACCGCCGGTTCCAGTTCTGGCCGACGAAGACCGGCTTGTCCGTGCCGTTCTTCAGTGCCTCGAGTATCCGGGAGGCCTTGTCCTTGCTGACGAGACGGCGCAGTCCGACATTCTGAGCGTTCTTTACCGGAACAATCAGCGTGATATTGCTGTTCTGAATGCAGACCCTGTAAAAGTCGCAGCTGGTTCCCGCCATGGACTTGCTGTCTATGCGGTTGATCTTGCCCACGCCCTGAGCGGGGTAAACCACCAGGTCGTTTACTCTGTACATTTCTATGCCCCTTCGCCTTGTGGCGGCAGTAACACAATCCTCTGTTGATGGTTTCTGCTTGGGAAAACACCGGACTGGGTACGTGTGCGGGACAGCCCATCCCACAGGCGTATTTCTGGTGCCCTCCGCAGCGGATACAGTTATCAGCCGTGCCAGAGGAGGCGTCTGCAGGGGCAGTACGGGCAGGAAAATGTTTTTCTTGAGAGGGGAGAAACCCGTTTGCGCCGGAATTTTTATCTCGGCGCAGTCTGCCTGTCTGACAATACTTAGACCTCTGACCTGATTAATAATAACTATCCTCCTGAAGGATGTCTAGAGAAAAGGCAGAAAAACACATGGCTGACGCATCTGGCTCAGCCTGGGCCTGCAATCCGGAACAGGGAAGATTCCGTGCGCCCTGTGATGCCCTGTCCGGCATCCCCATCCCGTTATCCGCAGCTCCCGGTCTTCCCCGGCGTCAGTGAAATAATATGATGGCCCACGGACGGAGCTTCCCCGGGCCGGCTCCTCTTTTCGTCCGGAGCCCGGCCGTCACCTGATTTTTTGATGCGTCAGCCCCGCTGAAAAACGCCTCCTGCATACTGGCCGCGTCCTCCGGGGCTTTACGTGAAAAGCGGGAGGCGGTAGCTCTTTGCGGACTTTTTTCTTCCGGGGAGGACGGCAAATGGAACTTCTTATGCTCGGCACCGGCCACGCCATGGTGACCCGCTGCTACAATACGTGTTTTCTGCTCAGCGGAAACGGGGAACGCCTGCTCGTGGACGCCGGCGGCGGCAACGGCATTCTCGTCCAGCTTGAAAAGGCGGGCGTCTCCGTGGATGAAATCTATACCATTTATGTGACGCACAAGCATGTGGATCACGTCATGGGCGTCATCTGGATGATCCGCACCATCTGCCAGAACATCAACAGAGGCACCTACAGGGGCACGCTTACGGTCTGCGCCCACCAGGAACTCCTTGATATCATCCGCTCCATCGTCATGATGCTGATCCGCGAAAAGGAGACGCGGCACATAGGTTCCCGCGTGCTTTTTGTTCCCGTGGCTGACGGGGAGGAGAGGGAAATCCTCGGGCATAAGACCGTTTTCTTCGACGTGCACTCCGTCAAGGCGAAGCAGTTCGGTTTTTCCATGTTCCTCCCCTGCGGAAAATTTACCTGCCTCGGCGACGAGCCCCTGAGCCCTTCCGGGGAACCGTACGCCAGGGGAAGCGCGTGGCTCATGCACGAGGCTTTCTGCCTCGAGTCCCAGAGTGATATCTTCACGCCGCACGAAAAGCTCCATTCCACCGTGAAGGAAGCCTGTGAGAACGCGGCACGCATGGGCGTGGAAAATCTCATTCTCTACCACACTGAAGACAGAAATCTCCCGCGCCGCAGGGAACTCTACACTGAAGAGGGCCGTGCCTTTTTCGGCGGCAGGATATACGTGCCGGACGATCTCGAAAGGATCACCATCTGCTGACAGCAGAAGCGTTTTATTCTCTTTATGCGGCGTTGCCAGAAGGGAAACTTGTGTTTATATACAGGGCGGAAGGGATTTTTTCTTCCCGAGGCCGCCTGCCCGGGAGCACGGGCGACCGCGTCCGCAGGCTGGCAGTTCCGCAACGGTTCACAACTTTTCCCAGGAGGCTTTACGTCATGGCTGTAAGAGTAGCTATCAATGGTTTCGGCCGCATCGGCCGTCTCGCTTTCCGTCAGATGTTTAAAGATCCCGAATATGAGATCGTGGCCATCAACGACCTGACCAGCCCGAAGATGCTTGCGTACCTTCTCAAGTACGACAGCACCCATGGCAAGTTCCCCGGCTCCGTCGAAGCCACGGAAACGTCTATCAAAGTCGATGGCAAAGAAATCACCATCTACAAGGAAAAGGACGCCGCCAATCTTCCCTGGGCCGATCTTAAAGTCGACGTAGTGCTCGAGTGCACCGGCTTCTATACGTCGAAGGAAAAGTCCATGGCCCACATCAAGGCCGGCGCCCGCAAGGTCGTTATTTCCGCTCCTGCCGGCAAGGACCTTCCGACCATCGTCTTCAACGTCAACCACAAGATCCTGAAGCCCACCGATCAGATTATCTCCGCGGCCAGCTGCACCACCAACTGCCTCGCTCCCATGGCCAAGGCCCTCAATGACCTCTGCCCCATCGAATCCGGCTTCATGACCACCATTCACGCCTACACCGGCGACCAGATGATCCTCGACGGCCCGCAGCGCAAGGGCAACCTGCGCCGCTCCCGCGCCGGCGCTGTCAACATCACTCCCACTTCTTCCGGCGCTGCCAAGGCCATCGGCCTCGTCATCCCCGAGCTTGACGGCAAGCTGAACGGCGCCGCCCAGCGTGTCCCGGTTCCGACCGGCTCCACCACCATCCTCGACGCCGTCGTGCAGGGCAAGGTCACCGCTGACGAAGTCAACGCCCAGATGAAGAAGGAAGAGACTCCTTCCTTTGAATACAACACCGACGACATCGTTTCCCAGGATATCGTCAACAGCACCGCCGGCTCCATCTTCGACGCCACCCAGACCAAGGTTCTGCCCATGGGCGACAAGACCCTCGTGCAGGTCGTGTCCTGGTACGACAACGAAAACTCCTACACCAGCCAGATGGTGCGCACCATCAAGTATTTCTCCGAACTCAAGTAGTCCGGATTTTATCTGAATCAGAAGCTCTCGGTCCTTCGGGACGCGGGAGCTTTTTTTTGTTTTCTGACGCCCGGCCTGGGGTCTTTCTGACACCTGTCTGTTGCCAAAAGATCAGCTGATTGTTATTTTTTTCCCAACTTGTAAGCAAAAGGCACCTGTGCCTGCAGGATGAGGGCGGCGGAGGTACGCGGCCTCTTTTTCTGTCCTGCCCGGCGCAGCAAAACAGCTTCTTGGAGGTAGTATGGATCTTTTGACTTTTATCATGTGCTGGATTGTTTTCGCGGTCATCGCGGGCTGGCGCTTCTACATCTGGAAGAATGAGAGCAAAGCCGGCATCACCCTGGAAGACAGGAACGACACCTTCGGCGCGAAATTTTTTGGCGTGAGGATGCGCACCATCGATTTTGTGCTCCTCAACTTCATTACCGGCAACTTCCTCTTCGCCTACTTCTGCTATGACATGTCCAAGCGCCTCAAGAAGCGTTACCCCCAGGCCGGGATCATGGTTGTTCTCGTCATCATCGGTATCGCTCTCATGATGTGGAACGCCAACCTGCTTATGGCACAGTATGACCGCGTCTTCAGCAGCCTGAAGGAAACCGGCATAGCCCAGCTTCCCGTCACCCTTGGCTGGGCCGGCACCGTCTTCGCTGTCATCAGCCTGGTGGAGCTCGTCATCCTTATCGCGCTTTCCCTCATGTCCAAGGGCTATATCGAGCGCTTCATGATGGAAGAGGGCGTCGGATGCAGCATGAGCTGGATTTTCTGCCTCATTATGCCCATCTTCTACCAGTACTACTGCATCAGGAACGCGGAAAAGCGCTGCGGCAAGGAAGTCCCCGGCGGACAGCAGGAGAATCCTCTGGATTCCGCTTCCTCTTCTGACACGGCGGAAACGAAGTAACAGGATATCTTCTTTTCCAAAAAAGCCGGAGTGATATTCCGGTCTTTTGAATGCGGCAGGCTCGCATAATAAGACAGCGGGCCTGCCGCTTCCTTTTTTCAGGCTGTTCCGGGAAAAGTCCTGTCACACGGGCAGGGGCATGACTTTCCTTATGCTCCCATGCCCCCGGCAGCTGGCGCGGCGGGGCCAATAAACGATCATTTAGTGGATCCCATTGAGCGATCGCCTGACATTATCCTCCGTCTCCCGCCGAAGGGCAATTGACACGCTGCTTTGGATTTTATTGGATACCATGATTAGAGAAGTCAGAAAAACGGATTATCCAGCCCTTATGGATATTTGGGAAAGTGCCGTGCTGAACACGCACGATTTTTTGGAGCGTGAAGATTTCCTGTACTACAAAGAGAATCTTCCTGCCTACTTCCAGCAAGCTGCCCTGTATGGATTTGAGCAGGACGGGCGTCTGGCCGGCTTTATGGGAGCAGCGGGACGTAACATCGAAATGCTGTTCGTCCATAATGACTGGCGGGGAAAGGGCATCGGCAGGAAGCTCGTTACGTATGCCATAGAAAAACTGCAGGCCTGCAAAGTCGATGTAAACGAACAGAACAGACAGGCTGTAGGTTTCTACCGGCATATGGGATTTTCAGTAGTAACCCGTTCTGAATTGGATGCAGAAGGAAAAGCATACCCAATTCTACACATGCTGCGAAACCAAGCCTGACTGTAAGGCGAAAAAAATTGCCCCCTGAACGAAAACTGACCCCCTCCGGGGGGCGGCCAGTGATGAAAACGTGCCCCTGACTGGCCCATCCGGGGCCGGAAAGACTCACCCCGGAATAGCGCTGGGGCAGCTGGGCTGCAGGGGAGGGGCTCCTTCGCCTTCCCCGTCCGGGGGATACCTGGCTTGGCGGAAAAATAACTGTTCCCTGGTCCCCCGATGGGAACGGTACGCCGGCGGAAGAGAAGGGCCTCTGACGGGGGAGAGCCGGCGGCCGTTCTGGAAACTGAACGGCCCCGTTACGCGGGGTGGAGGGGTGAACAACGGGAGCGGAGAATACAAAAAAAGGGACTCGCGTTTTCACGTAAGTCCCTGATTTTCCAGTTGGTCGGGATGAAAAGGTTTGAACTTTCGACCCCTTGAACCCCATTCAAGTGCGCTCCCAGACTGCGCTACATCCCGACTGGTGCGAATGGGTCTACGCCTGAGGGCCGTTTCTGTCAAGCGATTTCGGGAAAAAAGCGTTTTTTCTGTCTGTCAGGGCAGGGCCTGGATGCGGACCCGGGTGATCCCCGAGTTCTCAATGCCAAGCCGTCTGGCCCCCGTGCGGGAGAGATCGACCACGCGGTGGGCCACGAAAGGGCCGCGGTCATTGACGCGCAGCACCACGCTTCTGCCGTTGCGCAGGTTCGTGACACGTATTCTGGTCTGCAGGGGCAGGATTTTGTGGGCGCAGGTGGCCGCGTCCTGATCGTAGATTTCTCCCGAGGCCGTAGGCTTTCCGTCAAAGTCGTCGCCGTACCAGGAGGCCGTGCCTTCCTCGACGAATCCTTCGGCCGAAGACAGCGTGTGCCAGGTGCGGCCTTTTTCCTCGTAGGAGACGCCGCCCGTCTCGCCTCCCGTGAACCAGCAGTCCGCCGCGTCGCCGTACATGCAGAGCGGCAGGCAGACTGAGAGGCCAAGCAGGCCGGCGCGCTTTCCGATTTCACGCGCTTCGGCCGGAACGAGCCGGGAAAGGGTGCTGATGAGCTGCTGTCGTGTATAACGCATGCGTCCAGAAAAACAGACAGAAGAGTTTTTGGCAAGCCGCGGGAAAAAATATCCCGGCGGGTCTTACCCGCCGGGATGGGATATCAATACAAGGACGTGTTTTAGCCGCCGATAAGGGGCGTCCACACCTTGCCGGAGAATTCCGCCAGGGCGCGCACCAGGGCCTGCGTGCCTTCCCTGCCGTGGCCCTTGGCCTGCATGCTGCGGTAAAACTGTTCGGCCAGGGTGGCGCCGGGCAGGACGAGATGCATGCGGCGGCATTCCTCGAGAACAAGGCCGAGATCCTTGACGAAATGATCAATGAAGAATCCGGGGCGGAAATCGCCGTCCATGATGCGGGAGCCGAGCGTTTTCATAGCCACGCTGCCGGCCGCGCCCACGGAAACAAGCTCATGCCATTTGCGTACGTCGAGGCCCGCCTGCTGGGCGTAGATCAGGGATTCGCAGACGCTGAACATGACGCTGGCAATGGCGATCTGGTTTGCCAGTTTGGCCTGCTGGCCCATGCCAGGCCTGCCGCAGTGCAGGATTTTCTGTCCCATGATCTGAAGCAGGGGAAGGACGCGGGCGTAGCCCTCATCGCTGCCGCCGACGAAGATGGACAGGGTCGCGTTCATCGCGCCTACGTCGCCGCCTGTCACAGGGGCATCCAGGGAGATGACGCCGCTCACGGCTGCGCGGTTCGCGATTTTCCCTGCAAGGGTCGGGCTCGAGGTTGTCATGTCACACAGGATGGTTCCTGCTTTCATGCCGTCCAGGCATCCGTTGGGCCCTATGGTCACGGATTCCACGTCAGCGGGATAGCCCACCATGGTGAAGACGACATCTGACTTTTCGCCGACCTCGCGGGGAGAACCGGCCGGAGCAGCGCCCTTTTCCACCAGAGACTGGCATTTTGAGGGCGTACGGTTGAAGACGGTGAGGCTGTAGCCTGCTTCGATGAGGTGCCCGGCCATGCTGTGGCCCATGACGCCTGTGCCAATCCATCCGATACGGGGTTTATCTGCCATTTTGCTTCCTCTCAGTCTAAGAGCTTGTCCGATTTTTTGATATCCGCCTGAATGTCACTGTCCGTGAGTTTCCTGTGCTGGCGGAGCAGACTGCAGTGCTCCCTGATGATCATCAGATTGTTCAGAGAACGCCGGCTGAACATATCCTTGCCTTTCCCGTAGTCGGAAGCAAGGGATTTCAGAGATCTGTCAACCAGATCGTCTGGCGCGTCGGTGATATCTTCCAGGGTCGCGCGGTATGAGGCCAGAGTTTTCTTCGAGGTCTCCTGTACCGTTTCCAGTGTATGGTGCTGTGTCTTTGCCAGTCTTTCTCTTTCTTTTTCTCCCATGGTGGTGTTGTTTTTTATCTGCTGCTCGAGGTACGCGACCATATTCAGGCGGAAATTGTAGTTGCGCAGGGACTCGAGGTAGGAGACGCAGGACGTGAGCCGGGCGATGATCTCGGCCTGGCGGCCGCGTTCCTGAATGATGCTGCGTTCCTTGATGGATGATTTCAGGGCGAGCAGGTTTTTGCGGATACCTTCGTTCTGGGCATCGGCAATGAGCCTGTCGAGTTCAGCCTCGGGCGTGGACGCTGCGGCCGGGGTGACGCGCTGGCCTGACTGCGGGGCGGACTGGGCGTCCGTGGTCCCGGCCTTTTTGTATTCAGCGAGGAGTTCGGATGGCCTGCTGCCACCAGGCGTGTTGATGCCGGAAATGACAGGCCTGAAACCGAGATCCCTGGATTTGAAGGCACCATTCTTCTGGAAGAAGGGAATTTCCTCGCGCCGGCCGGGAGTGATCTCCTCAACGCCTGACAGGAAGGAGCCGCCCTTGCGCACGAAGCCGCCTGCTGATCCGAGGAGCCTGCCGCCCACGGAGAAACGGAACATGTCGATGGTCATCTCTGCCGCGTTGCCGGCTGTGTCGTAAAGCCCCAGGGGGTTGGGACGGCGGGAGCCCACCTTCGCGATGTTTTCGGCGCCGTGGGACGTTTTCTCGACCTGATAGACGGCGTAATCGCGTATCTGCGTGCCGTCAGCCATGGGGAAGAAGTCATCGCGGAAAGTCTGGCTCGGCACGTTCTGGCCGCCCCTGGCCGCGTATTCCCACTCCACTTCCGTAGGCAGGCGCACGAAGGCCGTATTGCGTGTGTCTCCCTTGAAGGACGGCAGGGCATCGGGACTGTTCTTCAGAAGCCAGTCCGTCCAGCGCTGCGTGAAATTCACGGCGTCGAACCAGGTGATGTTCGTGACGGGCAGGGCATCATCGGGCTTCGGGGTCTTCGTGTCCGCGTTTTCGTCCATGACGGCGCGCCACTGCAGGCGGGTTACCTCATATTTTGCGATGAGGTAGAAGAATTTACTGTCCGGGGGCGTGCCTTTTTTCCAGCTTGCCGGAACGTCGGCGGCAGAAAAGGGCGCTGAAATACCGGTAGTGTAGCGGCCGTCGTAGAAGCCCCGGCTATCGGCCGCATCGCTCGTGCCGGGCCTGACCGTCTTGTCCCAGAGAAAGCCGTTGGCGTCCACGGCCACGGCGCGGAAGGCCATGGTCACGCCGCCCGGTATGGGTAGGATGATGTCCGCGGCGTCGCTCTCCGGGTTCATGGCGTCGGCCTTCGAGGTCTGCCCTTTCGGTGTGAGGCCTGCGGCGGCTTCCCCTGCCAGGGGCCCCGCGAGAAGGCCCGCGCCAAGGGCGAGTGTGAGGGTGAGCGCCGCCATTCGTGTTTTGCCTGTGGTAAAGCTTTTTAAAAACATCGCGTGACAACCTCGGATATCTGTCTTCGTGGCTTTCTCATAATATACATCAGTGAGAGAAATGCGGAAGGGAAAGGGAAAAAACGAAAGGACAGGAATGGGCCTGTCCGGTGGCAGCCGGTATTTCAGTCCGGTTTTTTCCCTTCGCTACACATCACGTATGACCTCGGAGGGCTGGATGCGCGTGCTCTTCAGGGCCGGCCCGAAGGCAGCCAGGAAGGAGAGTCCCATGGCACAGGCCAGGGCCATGCCGAAGTGGCGCGGCAGGAGCAGGCACACGCTCTCGAGTCCCTGCAGGGACGAGGCGAAGAGGTGGTTGATAAGCCAGGAGAAGCCCAGATAGGCGCCTGAGGCCAGGAGCGTGCCGAAGAAGGCGGTGAGCTCCACCTGAATGAGGGGGAAGAGCATGAGCGAGCCGGTGGAAAAGCCCGTGAGCTCGAGAAGGCCCAGGGTGCGTTCCTTGCGCTTCACGCTGGCCATGGCGCTGCTCGCCGTGGAGGCGAAGAAGCCGAGGGCCGCCGCGGCGCAGATGGCTAGGAAGACGGCGTTGAGGGCCTTTTCGAGGCTCTCGATCTGGGCGATTTCCTCGGCGTGCGTGTATGTGTCCACGCCCTTCGCGGCAAGGCGTGCGCGCAGGGTAAGCACATCGCCGAGATCTTTCACGTAAAGCCTGAACCCCGGATAGACGCGCTCGCCCTCCGGCCTTGGCTCGCCGGTCCAGCCGTTTTCGGTGCCGAGCTCAGGTACCGCGCGTCCGTCACGGAAGTCTTCCGTGGCTTCGAGAAGCGGCAGGGGAATGTAGGCCATGGCCTTCTGCTGGGCTGCCAGGGGCAGGACGCCTGTCACGACGAGCTTTACCCTGGCTGCCGAGATTTTGCCCCGGTTGGCGCGCTCCACGCGGCCGATGACCGTATCGCCCTTCTTCACGTGAAGCCTGGCGGCGGCTTCTTCGGAAAGGACGACCCCGGAAAGGCGGAGTGTGGCGTCGTTTTCACCAAGGCCGCCCGTGAGGGGAGCCGGTTCCTTTCCCGCCGCCCCCCTGGGCATCAGGCCGTGAGAGGCCTGCTTCGCTCCGGGAGCCGGCGTGTCCGCGTCCGCGGCGGTCTTTTCCCCGGCATGAAGCGCGGGGCCCGGGGTTTCCTGCGCCGGCGCTTCCTTCAGTGCCGCCCCGGCCTGCACCCCTGGCTTTGTATCAGCGGCTTCGCGGTTTGCATTCTCCGGGGCGGGCGCCTGTGTGTCTTCCGCAGCTCCGGCTTTTTCTCTCTTAGCCGCCTTACTGTCCGGGCCTTCTGCCGGCTTCTGGTTTTCCAGGGGCAGGGCGAGGGGGGAGACTGCTGGGAGATGCGCGTCTTCCGGCGCTGCCTTTGCTCGGTTCTGCCCGGCAGAATGGTTTCTGCCGTCCGGGACAGCGGGATTCACGCGTGTGCTTCCGGCCTTTGTTCCGGCGGGCGCTTCATGCTTCTGCGCACCGGCGTTCCGGAGAGGAGCGTGTTTCGCGGCCTCAGGCTTCTTCTGCGCCGCCGGGGTTTTCTGCGCCTCTTCCGCCGGCTGAGCATGGGCTTCCGGAAGGAGAACGGCCCCAAGCCTTTCCATGAGGGAGCTCCTGGTTTCTCCATCCAGAGCGGGTTTTGTTCCGCTGTCAGGGGAGGTCTGCTTTCCTTCCTGGAGGGCAATGGCCGGAGCCTCGCACCCATAACGCGCGAGGAGGGGATCGCCTGCGGTCGTAGGCTCCATGGAGCAGACAACGGTGCGGCGCGTGCCGTTTCCGTCCGTGTTCGAGAGCTGCATGGTGGCTGCGATGGAACGCGTCCGGGGAAGGACGAAGGCGACGCCGGGTTCCTGCCGTAATGAGGTGAAGAAGTCCTGGGTGAAATGGCCGCTCGAGACGGGGGAGAGCTCGAGCGTGAGCGGATCAGAGCGCATGCGCGAGACCATGGTGGTCACCACGCCGAATTTGACGCCGTAGAGGACGAGCAGGGGAGCGAGCACGGCGGCGAGGCCCAGTATGGAGCAGAGGGAGAGAAGGCGTTCGCGGCGGTAGTCGGCCGTGGCGAGGCAGAACATCTGGAAGCATTCGCGGATCAGCATGACGCGCCTCCGTAGCTGATTGAGGCCGTGACGCTGTTCACTCCGGACAGAACGGTAACGGGCACGAGCGTGAAGCCGAGCTCGCTTACGAGGCGCTGGTCGTGGCTTACGACAATGAAGGTACTGCCCTCATCGCGGGCTATTTCGAGAAAGAGCTTCATCACGAGGCTTGCGTGCGTGGGATCGAGGGCAGCTGTGGGCTCGTCCGCGAGAATGACCGTGGGTTTGTGGGCCAGGGCGCGGGCGATGGCCACGCGCTGGCGCTCGCCCACGGAGAGGGCTGAGGGAAACTTGCGCAGGAGCGGCGTTATGCCGAGGCGGCTGCAGATGGAGGCAATGGCCTTCGCCCTCTCGTGCACCACGTTGAGCACCTTGGAGGCGAGCATGATGTTGTCCACGGCATTGAGGAAGGGCAGGAGGCCGCCTGTCTGCAGAACGTAGCCGAGATAGCGCATCCGTACTCCGGCGAGGGCGTTCGGACCGCCGTTGAGCCAGCAGCTTAAGGCATCGCGCGTAACGTCCGGAGCGGGCTGGAAGATGAAGCGCTGCTGGCTTCTGTCCCTGAGAATGTTGGGCCTGAGAGCGCAGGAAAGGAGATCAAGCGCCGTGCTCTTGCCGCATCCGGAAGGGCCGATGAGGGCGATGGTCTCGCCCCTGAAAACGCGGAACTGCCGGATTTCCAGGCGGTAATTTTCCGAGCCCGGGCGTGTTTTGTAGATGTTCTGCAGATCGAAGACTGGCTGAGCCATAAGGGGTCCTTTGTCCCGGGGCGCGCGGGCGGCCGGGGGTGAGAGAAAAATCCCCGCCGGGGCCTGCTGCCCGGGCGGGGATGGCGCGTTTCAGGTCAGGGAAGCATGCTCAGGGGGACGCGGTAGACCCAGTCCCCGGCGTTGGACATGCCGAAGCTTTCCCAGTTGGCGCGGTCGCGGTCGTATTCCTCGTAGCGGGCGATCTTGGACTTCAGGCGGTTGATGAAGGCCGTCTGCTCGCCCACGCTCTTGCGGTACCAGTCCTCTTCCGTGAGATGCTGGACTTCGCTCTTGTAGGGGAGCCCGTCCAGGAACTCGGAGAGCACGCCGAGCTGGGCCAGGGTCTTGCCCTGGGTCGGCATGCTGGGATCGCGGGACATGCGCGTGGAGGCAGAGAGAATACCCTGGAAGAAGTCGTTGGAGTCCGTCTTCTTGGTGCGTTCGGCGTTGTCGATGATGGTCTGCAGCTGGTCATGCAGATCGCTGAGCTGGTTCTTGGTCACGAGCACGGCCACTTCCACGGCGGGCACGAGCTTCTTCTGCTCGAGCTGGCGCAGATCCATGTCGGCTATCCAGGAGTCCACCACCTCGGGCGAGACACTCTGGTTCTTCCTGCCCAGGTAGTCAAGCTGCATGGCGTAGCCGAGGCGGGCTCCGAGATCCGCGGCCTCGGTTTCGGGAGTGTCATTCTTCTTCTTTTCCTCCCCATCGGGCCTGGTCATGAGTTTACCCTCGGACGTGGACCGCACCATCTGAACCATGCTGCCGGCGATGGATTTGGCCACGGCCGCGAAGTAGCGGGAGCCGGTCTGGGGATCGGGGGCGTTGATGGCCTGATAGTTGGAGCGGCCGTCAGGACTTTTGCTGAGGGCCCTGTAGGCGGCTTCGGCGTAGTCGTGGTTATTCTTGCCCGCGGGCGTTTTGATGTGCAGGGCGATGACCCAGATGCCTTTCTGGCGGGCGAAGTCTCCCACTTCCTGGGGACCCATGCGCACGCTGGCGTAGCGGTCGGTCTGCTGCAGGGGGCCGGCGTCGGTGAGCAGAATGATGAGGCGGGAGTCGTAGTTTTCCCAGCTTAAGGACTCGACAGCCTGGTAGACGCCGGCCAGGGAATCCTCGTTGAAGTCGTGGCTCGACACGGGGGCCTCGCGGAGCGCGGCCAGGTTTGTCTCGAGTTCCTTACGGTTTTTCACCGTGGTGAAGTCGCTGATGACCTTCGAGGTATACTCGAGCTTCGGAGTGGCCGCCGTGCTCGAGCGGAAGGCCACGATGGCGAAGCCCACATTGTCATTCATTTTTTCCTTTTCCAGAGAGTCGTAGATGGTCTTGATGACGTTGCGGCACTGCTGGATGTAGGGATTCATGGAAATGCTCGTGTCTATGACAATGGCGATGCCGGTCTTGGGCGCGCCGTTGTCCCTGCCGGCTGCGCCGGCCGCGTTACCGTCTTTTTTCTTTCCTGTCTTGCCTGGGTCGATGGAGGCCACGTGCAGGAATTTGGTGCCGTCAAAGGGTTCTTCCGGGGCGCCCAGGATGGGCATGAGGTAAAAGCGTTTGGCTGAGACAGCCGCGTTGCCGGGCTCTGCGGCCACAATACGGGGATCGGATTCGCCTCTGGCGGCCTTTCCCTCAAGTTCGGTGATCTGGGCTGACATGTTGTCAGACGAGCAGAGCTTTTTCAGATCGTCGACGCTTTTGTAGAAGAGCACGGGATCGCGGCCCGTGCGGGGGGTGAAGAGAAGGGTGAGGGACTGATTCCAGGCGGTGGTGAGATCCTCCTTAATCCATCCCTGGGGCTGGTGCGTGTCCACGCCCACACTGAGCCATCCTTGGCCGCGCTCGTACACGTAGAGCACGGTGAACGGCTTGAGTCCCCGGTTTACGACTTCGCTTTTCTCGTCGGGACTTGCGTAAAGCTTTGCTTCAGGATGGCTCACCACCCGCTGGTACAGTGTTTTTTTCCCTGGCTGCAGAAGCGGCGCGGCAGAAGCTTCCCCTGCGGCGAGGCAGAAGGAGGCTATAAAGAGCAGAAGCAGCATGAAACGTCGCATGACGGTAATCCTTCCTTGGATCGTATATCGTTGTTACCAGGCCCTGAGCAGGCGGCCGGCTTCGGCATCGCCGCTTTTCGCCTTTTCGGCAACGGCGGCCTTCAGCCTTTCGAGATCCTGAGCCGCGCCGGAATAGCCAGCGTCCAGGGCCTTCTTATACCAGTCGTGGGCCTGGGCCATGTCGGGCTCGATGGTGCCCCGCGGTCTGGTACAGGTGGGATCGTAGAACTGCGCGTAGAGGTACATGGCCTCGGCATTGCCGTTGCCGGCCGCGTCCTCGAGCAGGAGGAAGGCGCCGTCATTGTCGTCAGAGGACGCTTTCTCCGTGCGCATGGCTTTGGCTTCCCTGAGCGCCTCCTCGGGCGCGACGCCCTTCTTCAGCATGCCGCGCGCCCTTGAGAGGAAGGGCGCGTTTTCTGCGGGAGCCGTGTCCGCACCGGAAGCGCCGGGCTTCGCCTCTTCAGCCGGCGGTTCGGCAGCCGGCTTTTCTGCGGCCGGAGGTTCGGTTCCGCTCTGGACGGGAATTGTTGCGTTCTGGGCGGGGACGGGGGCCTCGGCGGTCTTCTCCCCGCGTCCCAGGAAATACCAGGCCGCTGCTCCCGCGAGCCCGAGCAGGACGAGGACGGCGATGATGGGGACGAGCAGGGAGCGCTTTTTCTCCGGCACTTCGGTGCCGAGGTTCAAATCGGGAACGGGCTCTTCCTGCGCGGGAGCCGGTTCGGGCTCAGGCTCCGGTTCAGGTTCGGGCTCTGGCGCGGGCTGGGGCTCAGGCTTCGGCTCGGGCGCGGCCTTCGGGATATCGCCCGCTACGCCGCTCGCTTCCTGCATGAGTCCGAGACTCAGTTCCTCGGGGACGCGCAGGGACACGGGAGCTTCGCCGTTCACAGAGATGCGGTAGGCGGAGAGACTGTCCAGTTTGTTGAGAACGTCCGGGCCTATGCTGATGTTCAGGGTGCCGTCGCCGCGCGAGTAGATGTAGTCGCCGTCAGCCGCGGTAATGGGCGTTTTTACACTGGCCCAGCCCGTCGGCGTCAGGTAGAGGCCGTCTGAACTTTCGATGATGTAGGAGGGGTTCCCCTCGAAAGGGGCCGCCCCGTCCACGGCGATGATGGCTGAGCCGCGGCTGCGGGACGCGTCCTGTCTGATGCAAGCTTTCATATGGCGGATAAGGGCGCCATGGGGCGCCAACCTCTTTTTGAAGTAAAAGATGAAGAATTTCCGGGGAAAGGAACCGGGGGATCCTGTCCGCGGATGAAGATACGGTCTCAGATCCTGCTGGGATCAAGCTGGGCGAGGATGTCGCCCAGCATCTTGTTCTGGACGGGATCCTCGTCGGGGCCGAGATCGGCGGCGCCGGCGACAGCGCAGTCGAAGAAGGCCTTCATCCAGTCAATGTAATACGCGCGGTCGAACTGGGAAGGCTGTTCCGGCACAATGGGCTCGCCGTCTTCGCCAAAGCTGAGCACGGGCGGGGTGAAGAGTTCCACGGGCGCGCCCTTGAATATGATCTGCGTTTTCTGGACGAGCCTCGCGTCATGGCCGAGCCAGGCCACGAAGCTGTTGATGCGGCAGGTCGCCTCGCTCGCCATGCGCCAGGCCGCCGCGTCACGGGTGACGTTCCTGAAAGCGCTCTGCTCGCGGATGGCGCTGATCATGGAGTCGAGGAGCCGGAAATGGCGGGCTGCCTGGGCGATCTCGCCGGTAAACTTCTCGAGAAACGACTGATCCACGGCGTAAAGGCCGGGGAGCACGGGATTGGCGGCGAGGTCGCGCATATTCTGGAACCAGTACTCGATGGCCTTGCGGCAGAAGATTTCGGCCTGATCCTGCCCCTGCTGGACGACGTTGTCGAGAGGCGCCGCGGGCGTGGCCTTGGGCTCCGGCGCAGGGGCCGCATCCCCGAAAAGGTCGTCCATGAGGCCGCTCGCGCTGATGGAGGAACCGACCACGGTGCCGGGCGCCGCGGCGCCGGACTCGTCTGTGGACGCCTGATCGGCGCAGTCCTCAGCCAGCTGATAGAGCGTAAAGTCGTCTATCTGCAGACGGCTCTGCAGATCCGCGAACTGCTGGCGTTCGATGATACTGGCGACCACCCTGAGGAGCTTCTGGGCCTGGATTTCCTTTTCCTTCCTGAGCTTTTCTGAGTCGCCGCTGCGGTAGTAGGGCGCGAGCCTTCCGGCTATGCGCCGCGCCGTGGCGGTGCCGCGGTCCAGGGTCTGGTTGTACTTGCGGTTGGGATCGCAGATGGGGGCGAGCTTCCTGCGCAGAAGGTCGATGCCGCCGTCATTGAGCTTCATGGCCGCGTCCCAGGCCTCGGCCGGATTCTCGAAATGTTCCAGGACTAGGGGGGACTTCAGGAAGGACTGTTTCACTTCCTCCACGTAATCCTTCATGTCGGGACGGATGCCCGTCTCCGTGCCGTCAGCACTGAAGGTGAAGATGGCGTCGCAGCGGAAGTTCGGGTTGCGCATGAGGTACATGTTGCGGAAGGGACGGCCGTCCCAGTTCTCGGGCCAGTCAAACTGGACACCGAAGAAGTTGGTCAGGGAGGACTGCAGCCTCGTGTTCCAGCGGTTGCTCACGTCCTCGACGCCCTGCTTGCGCTCGAACTCCATGTCCATCTTGGTCAGAATGAAGAAGAGGGTGGGCTCGTGACCGCGCCGTTCCTCTGGGCTCGCTCCCTGGGTGAGGCTTATCCAGTTGTTGATGGCGGCCGGCAGATCCTGCACTTCCTGATTGCTCGGGCCGATACAGAGGAGCATGCCCGTAAGCTCCTGCTCATCGCAGTAGCGCTCGAAGAGATAGGCCACCTTGCCGCGCAGGAAAAACTGCTCGAGGCTTCCGGCGCGGCCCAGCTCTTTGGCGAGGTCCGTGACCTTGAGGCGGGAGCGGTAGCCCGGGAAATCCAGAAGGTCGGTGTAGTCAAAGAATTCCTCGGGTTTTTCCGGCATGTAGATGGTGAGTTCCGCAGTCAGGGCCGTGACCACGGATCTCGGCAGGGTGGCGGTCTTGCCGCCGACACCCTCGATTTCGAGCTGTTCCGACGCGCCAGGCGCGGCGCTGTTTAAGAGCGTCACATCGATGATGCTCTTCTCTCTCGGGAGGAGCGCGTCAAGCGGGCAGTTGGCCTCGGCCGCGAAACCGAGCGTGGAAAGGGCCGTGGCCAGCCTGAGGTGGAACTGGTCGAATTCCGGCGTGTTGTCCCAGATGCAGCCGAAAAGACGGCAGCGGTCTGCGAGGGCGAGGCGCGGGGCGAGCTCCATGGCCTTGACCCAGTAGACGCGTGAGAGAAGCTGCACTCTGGGTCGGGAGGCGAAGTTCTTCTGCAGGTATTCCTTGAGGTCCTCCACATCATCGGAGGTGATTTCCCCGCCGGCCGGGCCGGCTTTCTGCTCGAGCTCGCGCAGAAGTTTGATGACGGCTTCCTGATCCGGGATTTCCTTGTGATCGCAGTCCGAATAGTACGTGTTGGCGAAGACCTTCACGAGATCCATCTCGGAAAAGAGACGGAGCCTGATGGGATGCCGTTCGCTGATGCCTTCCGGCGGCGTGGTGGTGAAGCGCGTGACCAGTCCGGTGGATTCCTTGCCGCCTTCGGGGTTGATCTCACGGATAAAGTCCACGGCTTTGCCGCAGAAGTCGGCGCTGAGTTCACCTTTCCGGTCTCTGGCCAGGGCGGAGATAAGGTAGCTCTTGCCTGCCTGGCTCGGGCCGAAGACGCCCACGCACATCTTGCGCGAGGCCGCGCGTGAGAGTTTTCTGAAGCTTCTGGCCGCGCTGCGCATGTCCTTGCGCAGCATGTCGCATTCGGCTCCCACGAGCTTGCGGTTGTCCTGCAGCCATTTCTCGGCCGAGAGAGCCGCTTTGCTCCAGCTCTGGCACATGCCGGCCAGCTGTCTGTCTTGATCCCTCATTGTTCTTCTCCTAGCCTTCCGTGATCACAATGCCCGTATCCAGCCAGTAGCCGGCTACGCCGTCCACCGAGGGCAGGGTCTGGAGAGTGGCCGTCATGTCGGACGGACGCATGGGTATTTTCTCGCCGCCCTCAAGACGGCTCACTTCCTGGATGGAAATCTCTCCTTCGGACTGCTGTTCCTCATCCGCGTTTCCGGATCCGGGGCGCCCGTCGTCTTTGTTCAGCCTGAGCGTGACGAGGATGGGACCGCCGAGCTGGCCCTTGTTCACGGCGTCAATCTTGTAAAAGCGCGAGGCGGGCCAGCGGTCTACAGCGAGCTGACGGTAGCCCACGACGATGGGACTGTTGTACGTGATCTCCCTGACCTCGGGCTCCACCGTCCCGTCGTCCTTCACCGTGAACCAGACCCTGGCCTTCTCGAGCTGGCCCTGCATGTTGAGCTCGCCCACGTAGCGGGCCGTCGAGGTCATGTGCATGCTTGAGGCATCGAAATTGATTCCCTCGAGATAGCCGCTTGAAAGGGCGCAGAGAATGGCGCCCACGACCACGGTGCTCTTGGGGTCGGAAATGCAGCCGTACACGTCGGCACAGGGGTACCAGCTGCCAACGTGGTAGGAACGCATGGGGATGATCCTGTCGGCCGAAAGCGGCGTCTGGGCCAGAATGGTCTGGAGCACGCCCTTCCAGGAACTCGGCCTGCCCGTGACGATGAGGAGGTCGGAGTCGTAGAGCTTGACCATCTCGCAGAGGCTCGAGAGCGTGCCGCCAAGGGTGCGGCGGATGTCCTCGTTGATTTCCCGCAGGGAGAACCGTACCGGGGTGTCCATGACCCTGAAGTCGCCTTCCCTGCCGCCGCAGCCGGTGATAATCTCGTCGATGTAGTGGAACACGCCTTTCTGCGGGAGATGGCACCTGTGCTCTGCCTCAAAGGCCACGGTCTGCGTTTTGTCCTCCCCTTCACTGAGGGCTGGTCCAGCGTCCTCCGTTCCGGGCGTCTCCGCGTCCTGACCTTTTTTCTGGGCTTTCGGCTTTTCCTGGACAGCCGGCTTTTCGAAGAAGTCGCTGAAGCGGCAGACGTAGGTGCGTCCGTCGTCGCGGTCCATGTTCTCGCAGGCCTCGAGAATGCCGAGAGCTACGGGCACGGCCACCTGGCACACGAACTGGGCTTGGCGGGTGCGCTGGGTCGCGGACTTCTGCAGCGTGTAGCGGCCGAAGAGGCCTATTTTCACAAGCCTCGATTCAAGGCCGAGATCAGCGGCCGCCTTCTCAATGGCCGGGATGACGTGCGTGCGGATGACCTCGCGGACCACCTCGTCGCCGGCGATGTTAAAGCCGTCCCTGAACTCCATGTGCGGCTTGATACGAGGGGACTCGGAGGCCGAGCTCGTCAGAAAATGGGTAGTGATGGAGAGATCCGTGGTGCCGCCGCCGATGTCGATGGAGGCGATGCGCACGGAGGGTTTCAGGCTGCCGTCCTCGGTTTTGCGTTCCCTGCCGTACAGCCTGAAGTAGTGGGCCGCGTCGCCCACGTGCTTGACCATGATTTCGTTATAAAGGAGCACCATGTGCGAGCAGCTGGCCTCGTCCCATTCGCAGAGGATTTTGGGAAGCTGCTGGTAATGGAAATCCTGTCCGTTCTCCCCTGTGTCCCAGCCCATGCCGCGCCAGACAACGCGCACGGCGAGCTCAACCCAGCGCTGGAAGATGCGCCGCTCGGCCACGGGCATGGCCGTGGGCACGGTGAAAATGATACGCCTCAGATGCCTCGGTTTGTCCGAGAGCTGGCGCCGCGCCCTGTTGGCGGGGGAATTGATGTTGACGAGGGCCTGAGTGACGATTTCACCCACCATGAACATCATGAGGGAAGAACGCGTGAAGTGGGAGCCGAAGAGCGGCTCGGCGGGCTGCTGGCGCAGGGCGGGCGTGGTCAGATAGCGGCTGCGGTCGCGTCCCTCGAAGCAGAAGAGGGGCGTGCCGAATTCGTTGAGCTGACGGGGAAAGAGGCCGCGCGTCACCATGGGTTCACTTCCCCCGTGCGTATTGTAGCGCCAGCTCTGGATCCATTCCTTTTCGTCCCACAGGTAGCGCTTGGGGCTCGACATGCCCGTATTGCCCTGGGAACAGGTGGCGAAAGTAGAGAGACGCGTGGCCTCTGGCCCGACACGTACGCAGGAGGGCCAGGCAAAGGCCGGCGTACGGCGGCCAGAGCGGCGGCTTAAGAGGTCATTTCCGAAGGACACGTCCACGAATTCCACGCGGGTCTCAAAGGGATCCGTGTAGACCTTGTTCATGTCGCTGAGATCCCTGAGCTCAAGAAGATAGCTGTTGTTGAGGTCAGTCTTCTTGTCGGACAGCGTTTCCACGAGGATGCCCGTGGTGCGGGAGTTGCCGATGTCAAGCACAAGGTCCACGTTGATGGCGTCGGAGCGGTTGGAGTCGCTCACCTTGGTGCGCACGCTGCCAACGGCGCGGCGGGCGGCGTCGAGCCAGGCCATGTAGTAGGCGAGGTGCCTCAGACACATGGTGTCGTCTTCGTCGCCGTAGTGGCGGCGCGTCTTGTCCCAGGCCTCATAGCGCTCGCGGATCCACTCGTCGACCCAGCCTTCGTTGACGAACCAGCTGATGTCGCGCACGTGCCAGGAGAGGAGAAATTCGGAGGCGGCGTTGAGATCATCCTGGGAGAGCGCGAAATAGCGTCCGTCCTTGTCCCCGGGCTTTTCCTCGATCTTGGTGTCGAACATGATGACGAGGTGCCAGACGCCGGGCTCGTCCTCTAGGGGCACGCACATGCCGCGCGCCCAGTTGGACGGACCGCGCTCGACCATGCTTTTCCCGTCGGGCCAGTTCTGGCCCGTGATGCGCAGGAAGGGCAGGGGCATCCACTCGCCTTTGAAGCATTCGAGGCTCTCCTGCAGGGAGACTTCGTAATCGGAGGCGAAGCTTTTCGGTCTCGGGGAACCGGCGGGGCGGGTTCCCCTGGACTCGCGCATGTCCACGAGCTCGCCGGGACGCTCCTCTGGATCGTCCTCCACGAGGCAGCGGAGGTAGTGCTCATAGAGGCCGCCCTGGCTCTTGTCCGCGGTCTCCTCGCGGAAGGAGCGCATTTCCCTCTTCATGCTGTCCGCGTCCAGCCTGAAATCGAGGAACTGCGGGCAGCCGCCGGGGATAAGGTTGACTATCTGTTTGTATTCAGGGAATTTCATCTCTTCTCCCGGCCCTCCTTTCCGAGGGCGCGCGTGATGGGATTATTTGCTGTCGTCCGCCTCGAAGGGGACGTTATTGGCCTTCAGAAAGGCGGTGATGGTCGGCGAGCTGATGGCGAGGGACGACTGACGGTAAGACTGGTTGTCGAGCTGGATCATGGTGTTGATGCCCACGACCGTACCCTTCTCGTTGACAAGCGGGCCGCCGCTGTTGCCCTGCGAGACCGTGGCCGAATGAACGATGATGGGCGGCCTGCGGTCGAGGATGACGCTCACCGTACCTTCCGTGTACACGACTTCGGGCGCCGAAGACGCGTCGCCGTGAAGGAGCTTCAGGAACTTCGGATCCGAGTTGGCGACCATGCCGGGGTAGCCCCAGGCGCTCACCTTTGTCGTGCGTTCCACGGTCTGCGTGCTGATTTTGAGCGGCGTCACGTCCATGGGCTCCGTCTTCAGCACGGCGAAGTCGAGGCCCTGTTCCTGCGTGCGCAGGAGAACCGTGGCGTTGCGCACCTGGCCGATTTTCTTGTTGATGAAGACGGCCTGGCTGGCCGCGCCCACGACATGGGCGTTGGTCAGGATAGTATCCTTCGCAATAAAGAAGCCGCTGCCCATGCTGACGCCCCTGTCCTGCAGGGCCAGAATGAGAACAGTGTCCTGTTCCATGAGGGCCGCGAGGGATCCGGGCTTCGCCTGGGACTGGCCGGCTTTTTCTTCTGCCGGAGCCTTCGCCTGCTCCGGAGCCGGGGTAACCGGGGATTCCGCACCCTGGGCCTTTTCCTGGGGAGCCGCGGGAGCGGGTCCGGAGGCAGACGGAGATCCCGTGCCGCTCCTGTCCTGCAGGGTGGGGAGGGCGCTGCCTTCGGGCGGCGTGATACCGGAAAGACCGGGCTCTATGGCGCAGGGATCTTTCTGGAGGAGATTTCTCAGCTGATTGAGATAGGCTTCCTGTTCGTCGTTTTTCTGCTTCAGGGCCTGGAGCGCTTTCTCCTGCTCAGCCGCGATTTCCTGTTCGCGGAGCCATTTCTGGTGCATGAGCAGGGCCAGGATGAGCCCGATGAGGGCGAGAAGTACGATGGACCAGAAAAGGGGCCTTTTATACCAGGGAAGAGCCGCAGCGGCTGCCGCTGCCGCCGGAGCGGCCGTGCTCTGCGCGGGGCGGCCGGTGCCGCCGTCCGCCGGGGCGTTTTCTTTCGTTTCGTCTGCCATGGTGTATATCTCCGGAAGTTTCGTTTTTTCTAAAATTGCCTGACGCGTTTGACAAGACGGAAGGAGCTACTTGTGCCTGAATGTGGCGCCCCAGGTGTTGCCTTTTTTGTTCTGGGTGATTTCGCGCCCCTTGCACTGGGTGGTATCGCCGCTTCCTGTACACTGAATTTCCTGCGGCACGTAGCGGCGGCCCCTGCTGCATTTTGCGTAATCAGCCCCGATGTCCAGACTCTTTCCGCTGAAGCGCGCCGTGGCCGAGCCCGTGCACCTGTCCCCGTTTTTCTCGTAGATGGTGCGGGTGCCTTTTCCCCGGGAGTCGAAGCAGTACTCGCCGACAATTTTCTCGCCGGTGTCATTCACGAGATCGGTTTCCGAGCGCCAGCAGCCCTTCAGAAAGCTCATATCCTTGTTGTCCGCCGCGCTGTCCGGGATTTTGAGCGCCTCGTCCTTTTTCGCTTCCGTGTCCTCCCCGGGCTGCACATCACTGCCGAAGAAGGGCGTTTCGGCTTTTTCTTCAGGCTTTGCTTCAGGTTCCGGCGCGGGCTTTTCCTCCATTTTCGGGATGACGGCCTGCCGCTCGGGCTCGGGTTTCGTCTCACTGACAGCCGGGCGGCACAGGGCAGCCCGTTTTGAGAGCTCGTCGAGGAGTCTCTCCCTGTCGTTCAGGAGTTTATCAGCGCGCATCCTCTCGGAGGCCGTGTCAGCCGGCAGCTTTTTGAAGCAGGAAGCCGGCAGGGGCGAGGAGAGCCATCCGAGGGCTGAGAGGAGAAGCCAGAGCAGGAGAATCGCCAGCAGGAGCGGCAGAAGGCATCCGGGGAACCACGCCGGGCGGGGGGTGGCTGTCTTCTGCCCGGCTGGAGCCGCCAGAGGCGCGGCCTGAGCCGCAGCCCTTGTGGGGCGTGGTGTTTCCGGAAGCGGGGCGGAAGCCGGCACGGCTCCCTGACCCATGCGCATGATGTCTTCCGGGGCTTGGCCCAGGGCTGAAGGCGCGAAGCCCCAGTTGATGAGCACGGGGCGGCCGTCCACGGCAAAGAGATCGTCCGTGGACGAGGGATGGTTCAGCGCGAGGCGCGTCAGCTCGAAGGGTGCCCTGTCCTTCTTCTGGGTGTCTTCCGTGAGGCAGGCGCTGAGAGCATCCGCGAAAGCATGAAGCTGCGCTTTAAGTGGCTTCTGCTCCGCTTCCGTCATGTCCGTGAGCTTTTTCGCGGGACCCGTTCCTTCGGCGTACCAGTCGATGAGGCCGCTTCTCTCGTCAATGACGGGTTCAGCCAGAAAGGACATGGGAGCCGTTAGCCCGTATTTCTGAAAAATATCTCTGTGGCGGGAGAGGAAGGACGCGATGAGCGCGTAGCGGTCCACTGCGGCCACGCTCTGATATGTCAGTGCCCGCATGCTGTTGCGGCTGCTGGTAGCTATCCGGATACTCAAGTCTGCCTCCCGGAATCTACATAAGTAGAAATTTTGATAAGTCATTAGACGAGCGTTATCAGGTAGTGTAAAGCATCTTTCGCACTTTTTAAAAATACAAATGGCTCGCCAATCGGTTAAAGTTTTTGTGCTTAACGAACTTCCGACAGGAGAGCCATGCCATGTCTACTACCAAAGACCTCCAGCAAAAGAAAGCCCCAGTCATCCAGATCAACCAGGAAGTCCTCCATAACAACCTCTCGGGCTATGTCCGCAAAAATCTGGAGAATATTTTAAACGAATTGCCCGACGCAGAGGCTGATCGCCTCTGCCATGCAAAACGCTATGAACGTAATGCAGAACGTGCCAGCACCAGAGCTGGATCTTACAAGAGAAATTTTGAAACGACTTCCGGAAAAGTAACCCTGAACATTCCCAGGCTCAGAAATTTACCTTTTGAAACAGCAATTATAGAAAGATACAGGCGAAGAGAAAGTTCTATAGAAGAGGCAATGATGGAAATGTATCTTGCCGGCGTTT
>ERZ773138.80-NODE-80-length-106914-cov-11.296325_pt1 | contig 106914 bp, 100 predicted proteins | sample MGYA00511114_ERZ773138 | MGnify/ENA primary metagenome ERZ773138 (study PRJEB29015, sample SAMEA2737805) | human gut metagenome | biome: human gut; feature: human-associated habitat; material: faeces | place: China | collected 2012 ...
ATGATACGGAGGTACCGGCACTGAATATCGTCATGAAAACCACGCTGTGCAACGGCATGGATGTCGCAAAGATTTCCGATACCCCGGGCAAGGGAATGTGCAAGAACCCGGATTATGTGCACTATCTGAAACGATGCATCGACTGGCGTATGAATCATGACAGATAAAAATTCTGATTTACAGACAAAGGAAGAAGGAACAGACCTATGAATTATACAGAGTGTATCGAACAGGCGAGAGGCCGTATCGGATCTTACTGTAAGGCGTGCTGGGAATGTAACGGCAGAGCCTGTAAAAACCAGATGCCGGGGCCGGGAGCCAAAGGTATCGGAGATACCGCCATCCGCAACTATGACAAATGGAAAGAAATCCGCGTCCAGATGGACACGCTGGTCGAAAACCGTCCATGTGACACGACACTGGAACTGTTTGGCAGAACGTTTCAGTATCCGTTTTTTGCCGGTCCGGTAGGTGCCGTGCAGCTGCACTACGGAGACTGCCTGAATGATATTTCCTACAACGATATTCTCGTTTCCGCCTGTGCGGCATCTGGCATCGCTGCTTTTACCGGAGACGGAACCGACAGCAATGTCATGGTCGCAGCCACAAAAGCGATCAAAAATGCCGGCGGACTGGGAATTCCGACCGTAAAGCCGTGGAACATCGAAGTGATCCGGGAAAAAATGGCGATGGTAAAGGATTCCGGTGCCTTTGCCGTGGCAATGGATATCGATGCGGCTGGACTGCCGTTTTTAAAGAATCTGACCCCACCGGCCGGAAGCAAATCGGTGGAGGATCTGCGTGAAGTGAAACAGGCGGCAGGGCTGCCGTTTATCGTCAAGGGAATCATGACCGTCAAAGGTGCCATGAAGGCAAAAGAAGCCGGGGCCGATGCGATCGTTGTGTCAAACCACGGCGGGCGTGTTCTGGATCAGTGTCCTGCCACCGCAGAGGTGCTCGAAGAGATCGCAAATGCAGTCGATGGCTCCATGAAGATTTTTGTCGACGGAGGCATCCGTTCCGGTGTGGATGTGTTTAAGGCACTGGCACTGGGAGCCGATGCGGTGATCATTGCCCGTCCGTTTGTGACTGCCGTGTATGGCGGAGCGCAGGAAGGCGTCGAGACTTATGTCAATAAGATCGGAAGCGAACTGAAAGATACGATGGCAATGTGCGGTGTGGCTTCACTGAAGGAGATCACACGGGATTGTGTCAGAGTGTGAGAATTACATATTGAGAAAGGATGAAACGCTTGTGTTCGTGGCGGGTGCCATGGATATGGGCGTTTTTTCTGTTGAGGTGAGAAAATGGATAGATTTTGTTATATTTTTTGCTGAAAAAGGTTGGTTGATGTAAAAATGTGATATAATAGAAAATAAAAATAAAAATAAGGGATTAGGGAAGAAATATAGGAAAGTGTACGGTTTATGGGACGGACGGAAAAAGAAGTAGTATATAGGAAAAAGTGTATTTGGTTTTAAAAGTAGAATGTAGGCTGTGAAAGTGAAGAGGAAGGAGAAGAAGATGGGCAGAGAACGAAAAAATTTGTCGCCGACATATACAGAATTGATTATTCCAACATACGATGCTCTGAAACAGTTGGGAGGATCGGGAACAAATAATGAAATCTACGAAAGAGTAATTGTGAATTTAAATTTATCAGATGAGGTGTTGGATGAACCTCATTTGGGTAGTCTTAATCAAAGTGAAGTGGAATATCAGCTTGCGTGGGCACGTACATATTTGAAAAACTATGGCATAATTGTAAACAGTGCAAGAAGCGTGTGGTCAATAACTTCAGAATATGCATCTGAACTGACTGTTAGTGCAAAAGAAATAGTTGCATTTACAGTGCAGAAAAATGCAAAAAAAAGAGAAATGGCAAAGAGTAATGATAAGCCGGATGGTAAAATGGATAAGCCGGAAGATGATATTGATTCGAATGATGATGTGGAATTTCCAGATGAGGTTAAGCCGTGGAGACAGCAGTTGGCAAATGTATTACAGAATATGGATCCGTATGGATTTGAACGATTATCACAACGATTATTACGTGAGTGTGGATTCACACAAGTATCTGTTACAAAAAAATCAGGAGATGGAGGCATTGACGGAACTGGAAAGTTGAAGATTAATGGAATTGTAAGTTTTAATGTTGCTTTTCAGTGCAAAAGATACAAAGGGCTTGTATCGTCTGGCGATATAAGGGACTTCAGAGGTTCACTGACAACGGATATTGAAAAGGGAATATTTATTACAACGGGTTCTTTTTCAAAAGCGGCAAAAGATGAAGCTACTACACCAGGAAAAAAGCAAATTGATTTAATTGATGGTGAGGAATTCATTAGTAAATTAGCGGAGTATTCAATTGGTGTAAAAGAAGTCAAAACTTACGAAATAGATGAGGATTTTTTTGCTAAGATTTAAGGAGTGGTTTTATGGCAGATGTTTTAACAAAGGAACAACGACATAAAAACATGAAAAATATCCGGGGAACAGATACTAAAATCGAAATTATACTTAGAAAGGCTTTGTGGGCAAAAGGATATAGGTATCGGAAAAATTATAGTAAGTTACCGGGTAAGCCAGATATTGTTCTGACAAAATATAAGATAGCCATTTTCTGTGATGGAGAATTCTTTCACGGAAAGGATTGGGAAGTATTAAAACCCAGGTTGGAGAAGAGTAATAACAGTGAGTTTTGGATAAGTAAGATATCCCGCAACAGAGAGAGGGATGATGAGGTAAATAAAAGATTGCTATTTGAAGGGTGGACTGTTATTCGGTTTTGGGGTGATGATATTAAGAAGCACACGGATGAGTGTGTGAAGGTTATTGAAGAGGCAATTTTTGATACAGTTATACAGGAAAATGATATGGTATGAATTAGCTATTATATTAAGGAAATACTAACAGGAGGATTTAAGATGGCGAGAAAAGAGGTTGGCTTTGTTGTGACTGATGATTATAAAACTTGGATAGAAGAAGTAAAGAATAAGATTAGAAATAGTCAGATTAAGGCTTCTGTTAGAATTAATTATGAGATGCTCGATTTATATTGGAATCTTGGTGTTGCGATATGTGAAAAGCAGAATCAAGCTAAATGGGGAGATGCATTTCTCAAAGTAATGAGTAATGATTTGCAAAAAGCCTTTCCTGGAGTGTCTGGTTTTTCGGTAGAAAATCTAAAACATATTCGTTATTGGTATAATTTTTATACGAATAATGAAAAATGGTTACAAGGTGTAACCCAAATTGAAAGTATGGTAAAAAGCATTCCGTGGGGACATAATCAACGAATTATGTATAAGTGCAAAGATATTGATGAAGCATTATTTTATATACAAAAAACTATGGATAATAACTGGAGTAGAAATGTATTGGTTCACCAGATCGAAAGTGATTTATATGCAAGACAGGGGAAAGCAATTAATAATTTCCAAGTCAAGCTTCCAGAACCACAGTCTGATTTGGCAGAGCAGACATTAAAGGATCCATACAATTTTGATTTTTTAGCATTGAGAGAAGAATACAATGAAAGAGAACTGGAAGATGCATTGGTGGAGCAGATAACACAATTTTTATTGGAACTGGGAACAGGTTTTTCTTTTATTGGTAAGCAGGTAGAAATAAAAGTTGGAGAAAGTAACTTTTATATTGATCTATTATTTTATCATGTAAAACTACATTGTTATGTTGTGGTTGAATTGAAAACAGAAAAATTTAAACCAGAATTTGCGGGTCAACTAAATTTCTATGTTACTGCAGTGAATAAGAATATGAAGGATGAGCAGGATAATCAGACAATTGGAATCCTGATTTGTAAGGATAAAGATGACGTGGTTGCTGAGTATTCATTGGAAAATATTTCACAACCTATAGGAATAGCCCAGTATGAGTTGACAAAAGTATTGAGCAAAGAATTTGAGAGCAGTTTGCCGACTATAGAGGAGATTGAAGAAGAATTGTCAGAATAAAAAGGTTACAAGCTGTAACCCAAATTGGAAAAGGAGAAGAATACTATGAATATAGAAGAAATTTTGCATGCAAATTTAACAGATGAGCAATATTCGGCTGTGATTGATGATTCCAGAAATATATTGTGTTTGGCTTGCGCAGGATCTGGAAAATCAAGGACTCTGGCATATAAAATAGCCTATTTAATATCGAGAGGTGAAGCACCAGAGAGTATTATTGCATTTACATTTACAGAAAAAGCAGCAGAATCTATCAAGCGTAGGGTGGCGGAGGCATTACATAAATTTGGATTATCTGAAAATATAGTGGGTGCTATGTTTATTGGTACTTTAGATGCATTTTGTCAGAAACTTTTGGGAGATATTAATGCGAAATACCGCCAGTTTGATATCTTGGATCAGAACAGACTGGTATTATATGTCATGTCGAGATTTAGAAAATTGGGATTGCAGAATGGGCAAGGATATTTTAAACGTATCAAAGATTTTACTGATGCGTGGCAGACCATGCATAATGAAAATATAGCATTAAAAGATATTGAACAGTATGATGAGGAATTGTTTTGTCGATTATCATGTCTTTCGGAATTGTTGAGTAATGATGGATACATGGATTTTTCTTTTGCAATATATCTTGCAGTTCAAGAATTGAAAAAGATAGATAAAAAAGAGGGTTCCTATATTGAAAAATTTAAATATCTTTTCGTTGATGAATACCAGGATATCAATCCTATACAAGAAGAATTTATAAAAACATTATCTGGTTTTTTGGATATGTTATTCGTTGTGGGTGATGACGATCAGGCTATTTATGGTTGGCGTGGTGCTAATGTACAGAATATTTTAACATTTGAGGATAGATATGAAGATGTTAAAGTTCATAAATTGTTGGTGAATTTTAGAAGTACAAAAGCAATAATTGAAACAGCAAATAGTTTTGTTCAAAAAACAATTCCGTTTGAAAGATTGCCAAAAGAGATACGTTATCACAAGAATGGTAATATTCAAGATTTGCGGAATTTATGGTTCCAGACCAGAGAGGATGAAGCTGAATGGGTTGCACAGCGAATTAAATCACTAATAGGAACGACTTATATTGAATATAATCCGGATGGAACAGAGAAAAATAGAAGAGGTCTCACATACAGTGATTTTGCTGTTCTAATCAGAGGCATTCGTTCTCAGAAAGGAGAGAATAAGGATGTTCAATTTGTCAATGCAATGAGAGAATTGAATATACCTGTAAAAACATCTGGGGAAGGTGGTATTTTTGATCGTCCGTATGCTCAATGTATATTGTCCATAATGGAATTATTGCGAAATGGAACCGGGGTAAACCGAATTGACGCAGAAAAGTGTTTTAATGAACTGGTTTTACCTATTTTTCCAGAGGCTGACAAAAATAAATATTTTAAGGTTTTACAGGAATGGTATTCAAATATATATGCACCAACAACTTCGGCAAGAAGAAAAGTTTATCCACAGAATTTTTTGCATCAGTTGGCAGATGCACTTAATTTAAGAACCGTGAATGATGAGACAGCATTAAGAGATTTGGGATTATTTAGTGATATAATCAAAGATGTAGAACAGACGTATGTCAGTATAGACTCCGAATGGAGATACAGAGAAATGCTTAATTTTTTGGAAAATATAGCACAGAATTATGAATTGGATTCTGTAGACTATATTTCAAAGGTTGATGCAGTTAATGTGTCTACCATACATAAGGTTAAGGGACTTGAATATCCAGTGGTATTCGTAGTGGATTTGGTAAATCAGCGATTCCCAGGAAAAAGGGGACAGTATAATGGAATTTTGCCAGAGGAACTCATGACAAATGCGATAGATAGAGGGGCTTATGGAAATAGAGCAGAAGACGAAGCAAGATTATTTTATACAGCAATTACCAGAGCCGAGCGCCTATTATATTTAACAGGAAGTGAAATACATCCAGGATTAAAAACCAAGAAAAAACACTCTGTTTTTACAGCGGACTTAAAGCACTCAGACATGAGATATGATACGTCATTAGATATATTGGCAGACAAAATTGAACCGGTACCAAGATTTGATGATAATGAGTTACCTACAGATTTTTCTTCAGTAAAATCATATTTAACATGTCCGTTTATGTATAAATTGCAGAATATCTATGGTTATAATGCAGCAGTACCTGAATTGTTTGGGTTCGGACAAACAACTCATACTATATTGGAACGATTGCATCAAAAATATAAAGACAGAATTCCGACTGAAAAAGAAATATTTGATATAGTTGAAGATACGTTTATGCTTAAACATGTATTTCCAAGTAATGATCCTATAAACAGACCGGGTTCGTATGAACGTGCAAAAAATCTTGTACATGAAATTATGAAAAAATACGTGGATACATATTCAGATGATTTCTGCAGAATCCGTCAGGATGAGGCACGGTTTGAATTATTAGTAGATGAGGCATTGATTACAGGTTCTATTGATTTATTGTTAAAGGAGGACAAAACTAAAAATATCAACGCGGCAGAGGTGATTGATTTTAAATCAATGGAAGTTCCAGATGGATTAGAGGAGTTTGATTGGCGTGAAATGTCACTACAAGTACAACTGTATTCGAGGGCTGCAAAAGAAGTTATAGGTGAAAATGCGGAAACGGGATATGTCCATACACTGAAAAATAATAAACGAGTAGAAGTTCCGGTTGATGAAACTGCGGTTAAAAATGCAATTGGTGCAATAGAGTGGGCTGTAAAGGGAATTTTGCAAGAAGATTTTCCGATGAGAGCGTGTTCATCGAATTGCAAGAATTGTGATTATAGAGCTTTGTGCAGACAGGAGAGAGAGCCGTTTAAACGCCAGGAGCTACCGCCAGTTATTAATACGCCTGTTGGAGAACGGGTAATTGCAGCATTTGAAGAGGAAGATGGTGAGTTCTAAATATGAAAATAAAATATGAAGCAATAGACATATTTTCTGGATGCGGAGGCGTATCGTGTGGACTTTCATTGGCTGGATTTAAGGTTAAATCAGCAGTGGAAATAGAAAAGCATGCAGTTGATACCTATCTGAATTATGCTCCGTTGAGTAAAGTTAATGTGTTAAACGATGATGTTTGTGATTTGAGTGGCGAGCAAATATTAAAGGCGGCCAGAATAAAAAAAGATGATATTTACTTGTTCGCGGGATGTCCGCCTTGTCAGAATTTTTCAAGACAAAATCCGCTTAATAAGAATAAAACCGATGCTGAACGAAAAAAATTATTATTTGAATTTCTACGTTTAATAGAAGAAATTCTACCGCCATTTATTTTGATGGAAAATGTTCCAGGGATAAAGACGGAGTTTAATAGTGCAATATTAAGCGAGTTTTTGGAACGGTTAAAAAAACATTATGACATCAAAGAAGATGTATTGAATGCAGCTAATTATGGTGTGCCACAGGCAAGAAAAAGATTTGTTTTGCATGCTGTTCGAAAAGATATTAACAAAGAATTGAAAGAAAATGGTTTTTTATTTGATTTACCAAAAGCTACTCACGATAAAAAAGGCAATAACGGTTTAAAAAAATGGAAGACAGTTAAAGAAGCGATTGATGATTTGCCTATAATTAATGCTGGAGAAGAATATGAAGATGATGGCAAAATACATAACCATAAATGTGCTGGTCTATCTGATACTAATTTGAAAAGAATTCGGGAAATAAGAGCTAATGGTGGTTCAAGAAATGGACTGTCAGAGAAACTTGTTTTGGATTGTCATAAAAAGAAAGATGATGAGGGAAATGTCTTTTCAGGACATGGGGATGTGTATGGTATAATGGATCCGGATAAACCAGCACCAACAATTACTGGAGGATGTTTGTGTTATTCAAAAGGAAGATTCGGACATTATAGCCAGGACAGGGCTATATCGATACGAGAGGCAGCACGGTTACAGACATTTCCAGATGATTTTGTTTTTAGTAATTCATTATCAGATTCAGCGTTGCAAATAGGTAATGCGGTACCAATTGAATTAGTAAAGGCAAGTGGTGAAGTGTTTAAAATGGCGATAAAAAGTATAAAAACAAGCAGAGCAAAGAAAAAAGTGAATAATGCAGAATCATTGTGAAGCGATCAAACTAATACGGAGCTGCTGCTTTTCAGTCAGATGTTCAGGAGCCTTTCCAAGTGCATATGCAGAGCCTTTTATCTCATCTGCTTTAGCTTTAGCTGCTTTCACAATAGCAAGTTCAGGATCATCCTTTTTAGGACGCCCCTTGCCACGTGGATTATCTTTTTTGACCTGCTTATATTCGCTGTAGGCATCATGCCAGATATCTTTTCTGACTTCATCGAGAGCTGTCATAGCCCACTCGACTACGTGAAAGGAATCAACACAACGGGCACAGTCAGGAGTGTATTCATTTACACACTCTGTGATCCATTTGGCACCATCGCAGGTGACAACCCTGATGCTGGATAGTTGCTCTGGAGTCAGCTGTTTATAAAACTTTTCAAGGACGGATTTGCCATGGCCTTCTGATGCCCATACAACCGTGTTAGTATCGTGATTAACGATTACTGTGATGTACTTGTGACCCTTTTTATAACTGGTTTCATCAATGCCAATATTAACCAGACCATCAAGTCTTCTTGAACGCTCTGGTTCTAAATCGTGAAGAGGGCGATTGACACAGCGGCCTACAGTTTCCCAGTCTACTCTCATGAAGTATGATGTGGTACTTCTTGGAAGATAGGATGCAAACCATGCAACGGTAAGGTCGAAATCCTTGGTAAATCTGCTACCTGGATATGCCCATGGAACTTCGGCAACATATACCCCATGTTCAGGGCAGTTGATCCGATGAGTCTGGTATTCAACTTCGACCAGAATACCACCCCAGTCCAGACCTCTCCAGATAGTTGGTCTGCTGGAATGTTTATCATAAACAGGGCATGATTTATGGCAGAATGGGCAGTTGTTCTCGTGCCATTTATTAGGTCTGGCTTTGATACGGATGTGTTTCATGCCATCCTCATCAGAATAAAGATTAAAATTTTCTATCACTGTGTTCTTGACATTAAGAACATTCTTGCATAATGTATTAGCAGAAACCATTTGCGTTATCCTTTTTTCTATTTGCTTGGTCGCTAATACATTAAAGGAAACCAAATGGTTTTTTCAATATGTAAATGTAAATTTATGGTGTTTGGCTTCCACCATTATGCCAGAAGCCTCAAATTTAATTTTGATAAAAATGAAACAGGAATTATCGCACCATATAAAAATCAGGTAAAGGCCACAGCTAATCAAGTTGATGGAATAGACGTTGATACTGTACATAAGTTTCAAGGAAAAGAAAAGGATAATATTATTATATCAACGGTTGATGATGAGATATCTGATTTTGCAGATGATCCATATTTGATTAATGTGGCTGTGTCAAGGGCAAAGAAGAAACTTATATTAGTTGTTACTGGAAATGAGCAATCAAAAGAGAGTAATATTATTGATCTGATTAATTATATTGAATATAATAATTTTGAGGTTATAGATAGTCAAATTTATTCAATTTTTGATTATTTGTATAAGCAGTATTCTGAAGAAAGAAAAGAATTTTTAAAAAATCACAAGAAGATATCAGAATATGATTCGGAAAATTTAATGTACGTATTAATTGAAGAACTGCTGAGAGACAGCAGGTATTCCAGTTTGGATGTTGTTTGCCATTTTCCGATGAACATGTTAATAAGAAATCTGGAGTTATTAAATGAGCAGGAATGCAAATATGCTATGAATCCAGCGACGCATATAGATTTTCTTATATACAACAGAATTAGCAAAAAGCCGGTGTTGGCAATTGAAGTTGATGGTTATGAATATCATAAGAATGGAACAGTACAAGCAGCAAGGGATATGTTGAAGAATCACATATTGCAATTATACCAGATACCATTGTTGCGTTTTCAAACAAATGGTAGTGGAGAAAGAAAAATAATTGCAGAGTGGTTAGAAAAATTAGTTGGATAATAGCAGCAAGGAATATATATGAGAAAATTAGAAGAAAAGTTTCGTGAAAATACAACATTAAAATACTACAATGAAAATGCTATAATTTTTTCTGCTACTACACAAATCGTAGATTTTTCCATAACGCAGGATAAGTTCCTTGCATTGTTACAGCCAAATGCATATATTTTAGATTTTGGTTGTGGATCTGGTCGTGATACAAAGTATTTTATGGAACATGGATATAGAGTGGAAGCAACGGATGGTTCAGCAGAGTTGTGTAAATTAGCAAGCACATATACTGGAGTTTCGGTTAAATATATGCTATTTCAGGAGTTGGACGAGCAGAAAAAATATGATGGCATTTGGGCATGTTCCTCTATTTTGCATTTGCCAAAGGATGAACTTAAAAATGTTATGCAGCGAATGTTGTGTGCATTGAAGGATGATGGAGTGATTTATACATCGTTTAAATATGGAACATTTGAGGGCGAACGAAATGGAAGATATTTTACTGACTTTACAGAAAAAACATTTGATGGGTTTTTAAGCGGTATAAGACATGTAAAGATAGAAGAACAATGGCTGACAGGAGATGTGAGACCAGGTCGTGAGTCGGAACAATGGCTGAATCTTATACTGAGGAAAGTGTGACGAATGGATAAAGTATTAAAGCTGGAAAACGGACAATATGATCTGGTAGAAACGGTAACATATCCAAATGGTGGTGCAAGTTATTTTTATGTCAAAGACCAGGAGGTCATAATTATTGATGATGGAATATGAAAATTGGAGGAAGGCAAAAAGGCTTTTCCTTACACTTTAATTACGGATAAGCAAAATTCCTATATGAATCGCTATGCAAAATTGTATCGCTTTTTAAAAGAAGATATGGATAACATTGATACCGTACTTAGAGATTCCGAACAGCGAACAGGGACACCGCAAAAATATGTTGTTGATCGTTCGGATTCAGCAGATGCCTCACCATTAGAGATTGATGTTGCACCCCTCTCAGCCTGACTTACAACTAACCTAGTTGCCTGTCACAGAATTAATCGATATACTGTCGCCAAAGAATAAAAAGAAAGGATCCTGGAATCCTCTTCTTTGGCGAGTCTATGTATTCCAGGATGTATGGCGACATTATTACCACGGTTATCGCATCAAAATATCGGTTAGAATGTAATGAGAAAAAAGATATTTTTAGTAATCAGTGAAGAAGATACCATCTGTCCGGAATGCGGAAGCCCTCTATGCAGGAGGGACAGGAAGCTGCGAGTTCATAAAGAAGCAGGCGGAAAGAAAAGCTGGTTCGCCATTAACCGCTTGAAATGTACCAATGAAAAATGCCGGAGACTTCATAATGAACTGCCAGACTGCATGATTCCATACAAGCATTATGGTTCTGATATCATAGAGGATGTGGTGGATGAAGTGGTCGGTTCTGATGATTTAGGTACGGAGGATTATCCCTGTGAAGGTACCATGAAGCACTGGAAATGGTGGATCAGCCAAAATGAAGCAAACATAGGCGGATAGATGAGATCGATGTTGCATCATCTCATGGATTTTGATATAAAGTTCCTGAAATCCAGTGATTCTTTGCTGAAGGAACTAAAGGGAAGGATAGGCCCCGGGTGGCTCTCAGTAGTCGCCAGGTTTATATATAACTCCGGAGGTCGGATAGAACCGTATCCGGAGACGTAGGGTTATGCACCTACTTTTGTGTGCTGTCATTTCTTGTTGGTAATAAGATTGCCTCAAAAGGAGGTAATGCTTATTGTGCAGTCAGAGTTCTATGATAACCAGCGTCAGGAAGTGGTGGAGGATACCTTCCATAAGGCAATCTTAAAGCACGGAAAATTTGATGCCTGCTATCTCGATAATGGGACACAGGACACTACAAACCAGCTTCACACAGCCCTTGCGAAGCTTGGGATCCGCGTTCTTCATGCAAAACCGAGGGCCTGCCAGGTCAAAGGAAAATTGAAAAGTTCCACCAGAAGGTGGACCAGTTTATTGCAGAAGTAAGGGTAGCGAAGGTGCATTCTTTGGAGGAACTGAATCAGAAATGGAAGTATTTTCTGGAGCAGGATTACCAGAAAGAAGCCCATGATGGGATTCGGGAGTATTATGAATCCCAGGGGGTAAAGGTGTCAGCGAAAGGGATTTCTCCCATGCAGGAGTTTAGGAGGGACACCAGAAGACTGATATTTCTGGATACCACAGTGGTAAGTGAAGCCTTTCTGCACCATGAGACAAGAAGACTGGATAATGCAGGCTGTTTCTCCTTTGGAGATGTCAAATATGAGGCCAGTACAGCCCTTGCAAATGCCGAGGTGGAAATCATCTATGACCCCATGAATACAGAGACGATAAAGGTTCTGTATCAGGACATGAAACCGATCATGGCACATCGGGTGAGTATTGGAGCCTTTTGTGATAAGACACTGGATGTACCGGTTGGAATGACGGATTAGGTTCCGGAAACATCCCGGTTTCTGGATGCACTGGAAAAGAAATACAGGAAAGACCATCAGTTGATGGCAGACGCTCTTTGCTTTGGAGACTATGGAAAGGCAGGTGGCAGCCATGTATGAGGAATTCTTTGAACTGATGCATACACCGTTCACAAGAGATATTCCGGCAGAGAGGCTGTATAGTTCGAGGCAGATAGAAGATGTCCTGGGAAGACTGACCTACGTGGCAGACCGGCAGTTGTTTGCGGTAGTTACTGCGGATCCGGGATGTGGGAAATCAACCCTGATACGCATGTTTGAAAACAGACTCCCGAAGGATAAATACATGCTTCTGTATCTGTCGGATTCCAAGCTGACACCACGCTGGCTGTATGCAGGGCTTCTTGACCAGATGGGAATGGAGGCAAGGTTCTTACCAGGGAGATTCAAAGAGGCAGCTGCAGAAGGAAATTGAAACAGTCAGGACCGTCCAGAAAAAGAAAGTGGTGTTTGTACTGGATGAAGCCCACCTGCTGGGGAAGGAAAATTTGGAAGAATTCCGCTTCCTCTTGAATTACAGGTTTGATTCAGCCAGCCCCATGAGCCTGATACTGGTAGGACAGACAGAGCTGTGGGATCAGAAGCTAAGACTGCAAAGCTATGCAGCAATCCGACAGAGAATTGATATGAACATCGTGCTGAACCGCCTGGACAGGGCAGAAACTGGCAAATATATCGCGACACATATGGCGTATGCAGGAGTGAAACAGGATCTGTTTATCAGCGGAGCAGAAGATGAAATCTTCAAGGCATCCGCAGGCATACCACGGATGGATCAACAGAATCTGCAAAAAAACACTGATGTGCGCATATCAACAGCAGAAACGGCTGATAGATGAACATATGGTGAGATTTGTAGCTGACCATGAAATGGTTGGAGGAATAGAGTAAGAAAACCGGGGTGAAAGCCCCGGAAGTCGTGACAGAAAGCTGAATGAGTTTGTGACAACGAGTGAGAACGGAATTGAGACAGCTCATGGAATTTTTAACATGAATACAATATTGATCAAGTTGATTGGTTGGAGTATATGAACTTTTTCTGTTACCTATCTACATCGGCTAAGACTTATCAGGAGTCTATGTCAGAAAAACTTTCTGAGGTAGATAAAGAGATTGGTGATCTGCTCCATTACATAGAGTTATATGATCTGACGAATGAAGAAGGTCTCAAAGCAATGGATTTGCTTAAAGAAGCCAGCCAGCATGCTTTTGCTTTTGATGGATGATATTGAAATAATTATTGCAAAGATCAAGGATTATAGAAGATTTAAGCGGAAACACGATATCTAAAGAGTTTACAATTAGTAAAACAAATGTTTTGGAAGCTGGACTTTTTATCGGACACGTTGCGAGTATACTAAAGATAACAGGAAAACATAAACATAAAGGTCACTCAGATGAGGAGGGGTTGTCTTATGAAGAATAATGGAATGAGTACAGGAGCAGCATTATTTATAACACTGTGTATTATGATTGGAATCGGAAGCATTATGAATGCGACGGAGCCTAAGTGCATTAAGAGTGGATGCGATAATAAGCGAGCCGAAGGAAGCAGTTATTGTTACCTGCATAAAGGAAGTATCTATGATCATACTTACAAATACTCAGGATCGTCAAGTAGTTTCAAAAGCAGCAGCTCTTCCTACAGTGGATCAAGCAGTACATATAAGTCAACTTCTTCAACCACGAAGAGCTCCACAGGTAGTGCATCAAAATCTACAAGCAAAAGTAAAAGTTATGATTCGTATGATGATGGTTACGATGCTGTTTATATGGACGGTAATTATGATTATGATAGATATTATTCGTATGATGATTATGCTTCTGGCGTAGATGATGCAATAGAAGATGATTGGGAAGAAGATTGGTAATGGCAGCTAATCTGGGGCATGATACGGATACTGTTGGAGCAGCTGCCGGCGGTCTGGCAGGAATTATCTATGGCTATGAAGCAATCCCGGAGGATTGGATCAGAGGGCTGCAAGCCAGGAATATGATTGAGGAATGTTTATTTTGAACAAAAAATCTGTAATTATTGAAAATAAAGGAAAATAACTGCATAGTTACTTGATTCTAAACAAAAGCTGTCCGATAATGTGGATATCAAGTACTTGAGGTTATCCATATGGCAAAGGGGACAAATCAGAAATTAAAACTGAGCTATTTGACACAGATCATGTTGGCAAAGACTGATGAGGATCACAGCTTGACTATGTCACAGATCATGGAGGAGTTGGAACGTAGGGGTGTTACAGCAGAACGAAAGAGCATTTATTCTGATTTTCAGGATATGACAGATAAGCTGGGAATTGAGGTTATCAAGGAGCAGATCGGCAGGGAGACGTATTATCGTGTTGCATCTAGAGAATTTGAATTGGCAGAAGTAAAGCTTCTAATCGATGCGATTCAGTCTTCAAAGTTTATTACACAGAAGAAATCTAGAGAGTTGATCAATAAGATCAAAGGACTTGTTAGTGTATATCAGGCATCACAGTTGCAGCGTCAAGTTGTAATAGCAGACCGAGTAAAGACGATGAATGAAACGGTCTATTATAATGTGGATGATCTGTATACTGCAATCAACACAAACTGTAAGATTCAATTCAAGTATTATAAGTGGGATATCAATAAGAAGCTGATTCCAAGACATAATGATGAATTCTTTGAAGTCAGCCCATGGGCATTGACCTGGGATGATGAAAACTATTATTTGATTGCTTATGACGAGTGGGATCAGAAAATCAAAAATTATCGTGTAGATAAGATGATACATCTGAGCATGCTTGATGAGAAGCGTGCAGGTAAAGAGGCTTTCAAGAACTTTGATATTACAGTGTTTTCTAAAACCAGATTTGGAATGTATAACGGAGAGACAAAAAAGGTACGTATTGAGTTACCTAATTATCTCTGTGGTGTGTTTATTGACCGTTTTGGTGAGAAAATCACCTTCCACAAGATTGATGAGGAAAGAAGTAGCTTGAACGTGGATGTAGCAGTAAGCTACCAGTTCTTTGGTTGGATTTTTGCATTGGGAAAAGATGTGAAGGTGACAGGACCAGATGATGTAGTAGAGCAGATGAAGAAGGCTGCAAATGAATTTGTTGATAATTACAAATAGCGTGAAGAAAGACCGAGTTATAGATAGCTCCGTGGCTGTTATATTTCGGTCTTTTTGCTGGTTTTTTTAAAGGACAGCTTATGTGGATAATAGAAGATGAAAGAAATGTGAACAAGGAATCTTCATGGAAAAATTTAAGGATAGACCTCTATATTATAAAAAATTCCCAATCCGCAATAAAAAGACCCAAAAGCAGTAAAATTAGTGCTATAATGTATTTTGGTAATATTTACCTTGAATCTTAGAATAAGAGAATGAAAAATGAGCGTTTCATACAAAAAAATATTCAAATTATTGATTGATCGAAACATAAGAAAAAAAGATTTGAAAGAGATGGCCTCTATTGGCAATAGCACAATGACAAAGCTGGCAAATAATGAAAATGTCACAATGGAAGTTATTGCTAAAATTTGTACCGCACTAAAATGCGAAATGGGCGACATTGTGGAAATAATACCAGATAGTGGAGAGGGTAAGTAATCATGGCTAAACTAATAGATAAGGAACCAAAGTATGAGGGAGAAATTAAAGCATGGAATGCATTCGGGTTGAATCTTCCCCCAAATTGGGTCATTTATAATACAAGAAGTGTAAATGGTCGAGAGTATGACTTTTGTATAATGGCACCAGAAGTCGGATTATTTATTGTTGAAGTAAAAGGGTGGTATCCTACTAATATTTTAACTGTAGTAGATCAGAATACAATTATCATTGAAGGAATGGAAAATCCAGAAGATAGCCCGAGGAGTCAAGCAAGAGGTTATAGATTTGATTTGCTGAAGAAGATTCAAAAAGAATTGGGAATGAATCCACTTGTAATGAGCCTTGTGTGCTACCCATATATTTCAAGAGAACAATATTTAGAAAAGGGATTGAATGTTGTTTCTGAGGAAAATGAAACAATTTTTGAAGAAGATCTTAACAATACTTCTCATTTGTATCAAAAGCTAATGAATCGATACAACGTGGATAAGGGTGTTAAGCATGATGAATTATCCTCAAAAAGATTTGCATTAATTAGACATCATTTTGAACCTAATTACGATTTGAAAAATGATGAAAAGATACTAAATCCTGGATATTCAAGGCTTAGAGCTTTCAGGCATGAATTAAAAGAAGATGAAATAAACAAAATAGTAGATGAATATTTTAATGGAATTAAAGAAATAGCATTTGTTCCATCAGAGTCGTCCATGAATTTACTTATAAATGCATTACAAAAAAGGTTTGAGCTCAGAAATATTCATCCAAGTAAAGGTAATTTGGCAATCGGAAAAAGTACAGATCTTATAAATGTATCCGGTTTTCATTTTAATGTTTTCAATTTTGAGATAGAAGTAATAACAGATATTTACAAAATCATAAATCAGGATCTTTTAGTGGAAGAAGGAGAATTTGATGAAGTAACAAAAGATATACTTATTAAAATGTCAACAATATCAGAATTTAATTTTCAGCAATATGAGATAGAACATGCGCCATGTGATAAGAATATTCTTATTACTGCCGGGGCTGGCACTGGAAAGACATTTTCTATGGTATCCAGAATTGCATATCTTTGTAACAAAACCGCCGACTCAGTGGTGGATATTGTTGGTGACATTGCTATGATCACCTTCACAAATGATGCTGCAGATAACATGAAGATTAGACTGAAAAAAATGTTTATGAACTATTTCATTCTAACCTCAAATGAAAAGTATATGCATCTTATTGAGGATATGAGTCAAATTCAGATTTCTACAATCCATAAATTTGCAATATCGTTGCTGCAACGTGATTGTATGAGATTGGGACTGGGTTATGATAGCAACGTATCAAGCGAAACTTACAATAGAAAAGAACTGTACCACTATCATCTCAACAGATATTTGAGTGCTAAAAGCGAAGAAAATCCAGATTTTGCACAACAACTAACTTTGCCAACATACCGTTTAGAAGAACTACTTATTTCGTTTTGCGATAAATTGTACGATCGAAGCATCGATGTAAAAAAGCTTTCTTCTAACTGTTTTGGTGATCCGACCAGCATTTTGCCCTTCTTTAATGAACTGGTAGATGAAGTTATTATTAAAGCTGAGAAAGATTACGCGCTCTCTCTTAAATCTTTAAATCTTATTGGGTTGAGAGAATGTATGATTCAAATAAATGAGTTGGTCAAAAATAGAAAGCTTATGAAGCAGGGACATGAGTATAAGTATGTTTTCGTAGACGAATTCCAGGATACTGACGATATTCAAATTGATACCGTTATTGGGTTACAACATTTATTCGGTGAGCAATGCAAGTTGTTTATTGTTGGTGATTTGAAGCAAAGTATTTATAGGTTCAGAGGAGCATCGCTGAGTGCCTTTGATAAGGCTGTAAGTACAGATGGGGAAGAAGCTTGGGAGTTTTATTCGCTGAATAGAAATTATAGAACAGATGGACGATTATTAGATAAATTTCATTCTATATTTTCACAAATGGGTATGCAAAAGGTACTGCCATATAATGAGTCAAAGGACCGTTTGGAGAGCCATATAGCTAAGGAATACCAGGATGAGATGTTAATTAATAAAATTGATACTCATCTGCGAGATAAGGATATTTTTTACCACGACCTGTTTGAGGAAATTAACAATCAGGTTAGAAAACTTAAAGAATTAAGCGCAACCGAAAAGCTTTCATCTGAGGAAAAAACAATAGCTATATTGGTTAGATATAATTGGCAAATCAAAGATATTGTAAAAGAAGCGGATAAAAAGGGAATTTTGGTCAAGGTGACTGAGGGGGGAGACTTGTATAGACTTCCATCTACCAGGGATTTATATAAACTAGTGATGGCCATAATACATCCGAGAAACGAAATGTATTTGACAAATTTAATAATGTCAAATTATGTCTCTTTATCTATAAAAATGATTGATATTGCCGGTAAAACAAGGGATGAAAAGCGGACCGACCTTATACGGTTGTTAGATGAATATTTCATGCTGTTTATGGGAAAAAGCTGGGATCAGTTGATACTAGACTTCGCAACAAGACCTGTGCTAGTTGTACTCAGAGATATATATGAAGCTGTAAAGCCATGGTCTCATTTTAAAGATAAGGATGCACAAATTGCATATAGACAGAACTATGAATGCTTAATGGAGAAACTTACGGCTAAATATGCAAGAGAATACCTAACCATTAATAAGATTGCAGAGTTCTTGAAGATAAATATAACTACATTTCAAGAGGAAGCATCGCGTAGCAGTGTAAATACATCGGAGGATGTGCAAATTATTTGTACTACCATACATAAATCAAAGGGATTGGAATATGGAACGGTGATACTTCCTTTCACGAACGAGGATTTATCTAATATAAATGTTGGTAGCTTAAATGTGAATTATGTCGACGGTAAGGTTAGTTATGGAGTTGCAATTAAGAATGTTGGTATAGAACATAATAATGATTTTGATGAAAGCATGGAGATTAGAGAAAAAATTCAGGAGGAATCAAGAGTATTATATGTGGCTTTAACTAGAGCAATACGAAATCTTGTATGGTTAAAAGACTTAGATACAGACGTCGAAGATTGCTGGGCTAATTATTTGGAGGTTATATAGTAATGGCAATAATAATCTATACATATAGCAATCCTTATAAAATTAATAGGGAACAGTATTGGGTTTTGATAAAGAATGCCTTTCATTTGTGTGTTTCACAAACACTTGTCAATGGATTAAGTGATCAATATAAAGAGTTTTATAAGGGAAAGCTTACTACTATGAATAGATTTATCAATAATCTGTACTTGGATTGGGAAAGTGACGCTATAGAAATCAGTCAACGTGCATATATTGATAACGTTATTGAGTATATGAATTTTGGTGAATATATTGATGATGACATTGACGAGGAAGATATTAAGACTTCTCTTAAGAGAAATAGAAGTTATGTATTACAGAGTATTCGGATTATGTTTGAACTTGGAATGAATCCAGATAATATTCGTAATGAATTACTTACATATGAGCAGAAGTGCATAGTTGGTCTCTATAGAGAAATTCTTGATTCTAAAAGCAGATTATTTAGTTTGAAAAATGATTTTACTAAATCAGAAGTTGATGAGGCAATTGAGAAAACAATAATCGAGGTAGCGGGAAATATTGATAGAGACTATTCGGAGATAAATAGAGAAACAATTGTAATTCATGGAATCCATCAATTTACTCCGATTATGCTAAGAACGATAGAAATATTAAGTAAATACAAAAATGTTGTTATTCTATTTAATTATCAGCCGGATTACAAAAATGTATATCAAACTTGGTTAAATGTATATTCATGGTTTGAGTCAAAGATCTCTTTATCGGCACAGAATTTTAATAACGAGAGCCAGGAATTTGAAGGAGGGGTTATTGCTGATAATATTGCTGCAATGATAGCAGGAAGTACATCCGCAATTGATTTATCAAACAAGATTGATGTTACAGAATTTGATAACCAAACAGAATTTGCAGGATATATTGCCAAAAGATTTGAAGAAGCTACAAAAAAAAGAGAAGCAGATGGATTCAAGCATCCAACATTATATTATATGGATGAGCAGATATATTCTGCTAATAGCAGTGTTAATGAAATCCTTAAAATTTATTTTCCTGAGCAATTTGGAGAAAGAGAGTTTCTGGATTATCCATTGGGGCATTTCTTTATAGCTATTACAAACATGTGGGATCCTGAAACAAGATCTATGAATATTAAAGATATCAATGATGTGTTTGAATGTTTGTCATGTGGAATCATTGAAGAACCACATAGCGGTATGCTGGTGTCTATTTTGGATAAATGTAAATTGTATGTTTCTAATGAAACTACAATTAAAGCAATTATCAAGAAGCTTAAATATTTAAAGGAATCATTGGATATCGAAGATGATCAAGAAGATCTTCTAAGGCTTGATTATTATAATGTTTCAAAAGAAGAAGTTGATTCATTAATTGCAGCATTGAAGGAACTAAATTCAATTGCAAGTCAATTTTTTGAAGATTTTAATGATAATCAAAACGATTTTAAAATCTTTTACAAGAAGATTGCGGATGTATTGGTCAACAAGGTATTGGACAAGCAAGATCTAGATAAAGATTTCAAGGATATTGTTATCAGGGTGCTCGCAAGGCTTAAGGAGGTTGAGTCTGTTGAAGCAAGCGCATCATTTGATTGTTTACGGGAAACGATGCAATTATATCTACATCAACTTCCTCTTGAAGGAAGGGGGGCTAATTGGATTGTTCGTAACTTTGAGCAGATCGATGGTGATGTATTAAGGAAGAATGCTAAAGATCATGAAAAGACATATCATTTTGCATGTTTATCTGATCAAGATATGAGTATAACTCATAAAGATGAGTTTCCGTGGCCATTGGATATAGGCTTTTTCGAAGTGGCGCAAGCACCAGTAGATTGGAAGTACCAGGTATATGTCACATCAAGGCTAGAGTACAAGAATTTTAGACGTTATGCATTGGTTTATGGTCTCGGATTTTCCAAGTCTAAAATCAAGCTTAGTTATATAAAAAATTCAAATGATACAGAAAAGGAACTGTATTATCTCTTCCGAGTGTTGAATGCAGATATTCATTCCTATACGCCAGGAGATTTTAATAGTTTTCGGAAAGATTCTTCTTATATAGAAATCAATACGGCAGTGGGAAAGAAATTTAATCAGTATGATTTGATGAAATATAGATTATGTAAATATAGATTTTTGATTGATTCAATAGTTGAAAGTAGATCCGTGTATAAGGATGAATTTTTAATGAGAAAGTATTTGACGATAGTTCTGGAGAATCGTGCAAAAAGACATTTTGCTGGAAAGAATTATATAAAGAATGTTGTGCTTTCGTATTTGAATGATCAGATGGATGAGCTTAGTGGAGATTTCCCATTTATAAGCCAGCTAGACGTATTTGATGTAATAAATGAAACTAGTGATTATTTGGAAAAGTATGCAGTTAAATTGGGAAAATTTACAGCGCTCAAGGCTAGTGACATTGAATTCATGACTAAAAGAGAGGAATTTTTGAGTGTCCCAGTTGGAAAACAGGTTGATGAAGGATTTGGCAATATTTTCAAAAGTTCTACTCAAGACGAAGTTGATTATACGTTAGCTTTTAGTAATTTTGATTCAGAGAAATATCATAAATCCCTTAATGCATTATGTGATAAGTGTGCTGATAAGGAAATATGTATTGAGATTTATAGCGTAAGGAAGAAATAGAAGGAGATACGAAATGCTCAAAGTAGGAATGTATGTGAGATGCCCTATAGATAGAGAATATCCAGATAATCCAAGATCGTTTGCAACAGGAAAGATATTGGGGATTGATGAATTTAATGAGTGTGTACACATTAAATTTTATGATCCATATGGATATAAGGCATATTTTGAATATGTTCCAGATGAGGTGCAGGAAGCTCCTTTGAAAATGATTGATCGTTGCCATTTATTCAAAGGGGCTGTGGTTAAGTATGGACATAGAGATGCTGTAATTGTCGAATATAAAGCAACAAAAAATGATTTCACAATGTATTATCTTCAAACCAGTGATACAAAAGAGTTTATTTGTGTGGATGAGTCACAGATTATGGCTTCTTTCTTTTCGGGAAATGCAAGTCCTGAAGTGCAACTTAGAAATTATGAATTCCAAAACCCATGCTGGTATCTAGGACGTCAGATTGTAAAAGAAACAATGAATGTTCTTGATACATCAATGTTTGGATTTAAAGAACTTGCAGGTTGCAAAATATATTTAAAGGCATTTCAGCTTAACACGATTATGCAATGTCTGCAAAGTGATAAATGCAGATACATGCTGGCAGATGAAGTTGGACTCGGAAAAACTATTGAGGCATGTTCGGTACTAAAAATTTATCTCAGTAATAAAACAGAAAGAAATGTACTAATTACTGTTCCGAAGGCGTTAGTTGCTCAGTGGAGAACTGAGTTACTTTTCAAGTTTGGCATTACTGAAGGAAACAATGAAAATAATAATACTGTACGCTTAATGGCGGTAGAAGATATTACACCAGAAATAGAGAATAACAGGTGGGATTTTACAATTATTGATGAGGTGCATAACTATTTAAAGAGTAAAGCTATATATGACAAAATTCACCAGATAAGTTGTAGATCTGAAAACATTATTCTTTTAAGTGCAACGCCTATACAGCAAAGGCAAGGAGAATATTTGGCTTTGCTTAGATTAATTTTGCCAGAAAAATATGACAAAATCTCACTGGATGAGTTTTCAACGCTTGTAGAAAAGCAGAATAAAATCTCAAGAATTACACATGAACTATTAGATGAAGTTGATAGTTTTAAGAAAGAAATTCTACCTGAGCTCGAGGAAGATGAAGACCCTCGTGAAAATGAAGATGTGCAAGATGCATTAGAAGAAATTGAAGATAATCTCGATAGCCTAGGTCGCATAATTAATGATTCTAAATTGAATGAACTGATCGAATTAGTAAATACCTCAGAAAGTGATTTTGGAATCTATTCTATACAGGTAATTCTTTCATATGTTTGTGACAATTATCAAATTGAAAGAAATATTATACGAGGTAGAAGAGCTGTTCTTGGGGTATATCCAACTGATCCAGAGGGAGAATTTTCAGAGCGTAGGTTAGAGGAAGTTACTTATGAGATTGATGAAAATCACACATATTATGAAAATGAAGCCTATAGAACACTTGCTGATTGGATTGCTTCACAGCAGTCATATTTGACTGAAAGTAAAGTTCCTAATGAAATACAACCACTGCTTGAAGCTTTTTTTAGTTCTCCTTGGGCTTATGTAGCTCGGTTAAAACATGTGCAGAGTTTCGATAAGACTGTTCCGGCAGAAGTTATTAAAAGTGCCGAGAGATGGAGAGAAGATGAGGACGAAGTCTTTCATAACTTAGCAGATGCCATGGATGATGTAGATGGGCACCCATCTAGATTATTGAAAGTAATCAATTACATTGACACAGAGCTATTTGGGAAGAAAACGGTTGTCTTTACTGATCAACCAGAAACATTTGATGTATACGTAAATGCATTGGAAAAAGCTTTTGGGGAAGAAGTGACTTGTTTTGGGGAGAATAATGATAAGGAAGATAATGAAATTAATATTTATCGTTTCCAGTCAGATCCTGATTGTAAGATATTAGTATGCGATAAGAGTGGAGGAGAAGGACGAAACCTGCAGATAGCAGACTATGTTATGCATATCGATTTACCGTGGAATATTAATACGATTGAACAACGAATTGGTAGGTTAGATAGAATGGGACGAGAAGTTGAAAATCCGGTTACTTCCATAGTGGTTCATTCTATAAATAGTTATGAGGATCAGCTTTTTAAGCTGTGGGATGAAGGCCTAAATGTGTTTAGACAGTCATTAAGTGGTCTGGAAATCATTATGAATGATATTAATCAGAAATTAGTTGAATCAATAAATAATGATTTTGAATTTGGTTTATATAGACTTGTTCCTGAGCTTATTAAGGAATCGAATTCAATGCGTGAGAGCGTGCACAAAGAGCAAATCTTTGATACGACAGCGCTTAGATTCAAACCACTATACATACAATTAAAAAAATTACTTTCTAACTATCAATTTAATGAGAACAAGTTATTTGCAAACACGATGATGAGCTGGGCCTCATTAGCTGGATTTGGAACGTTGAATTATAGTGAAAACAGGGATCTGGTTTCTTTTGATGAACAGAATTTCTCAATTAGATCTGCACAAAATTCCTTTTTGATTCCACCAAATTGGGAGCGTTACTTATCAAAGAAACAGAATGAGGTTGCGATCCGAATACAAAGGGGACTTGAAGAACGTAGAGAAAAGAATATATCGCATTCTGAACGGATTATTAAAGGATCGTTTGATAGAGATATTGCAATCAAAAATGATTATATTCATTTCTATGCTCCCGGAGATGAAATTTTTGACTGTATTGTGGAGAATGCGCTGCATTCATATCGAGGAATGTGCACGGCATTTGCAGCTCAGTCAAATATCGAGTGGAAAGGATTTATATATACATATTCTATTGAGCCTAATGAAAGGGAATTAATAGAACAAGGCGTATCCTTATTTGCATTAGGACAATTTAGACAATATTTATCTAATTCATTACAGGTAATTCCAGTAGCTTTTTCAGCATATTCGGAGGTTCCAGAAAAAGCTGTAATTGCAGAACACAAGCGTATTTGCAAATTAGGATATTTTGATAAATCTGACGACATAGACCACTTAGGCAGAAGAGGGCTTTCGGATGGATTCCTTCATATATCAAGACGCTATAATGCAAGTAATCTTGAGTGGTTCAAGGCACAGTATGATGAAGAACATTGGAAAAAACTAGTGGAAAAGAGTAGGGAGATTTCATCTAAAAAGGCAAGAACGCGATTTGCAAAGGAATCTGATTTGGATGGGGCAAGGGAATTAGTAGATCAAATTATGTCCACAAAGGAATCGAGAGACAGGTACTTTGGTTCATCAGAACACGAGTCTATAGAAGAATTAAGGAAACAATATGAACTTATACTAGCAAGTCTCGAAAAACCAATAATTAGATTGGAGTCTGCTTGCTTTATGTGGTTAGGAAAATGATGAATAGAGAAGAAATAATTAATCTTGTAGAAGATAATATTAATGATATTCGAAAGGATGCACTTCCGTTGCCTGATATAAATAGTACGGCAGTTGATTCTTTCTTGTATAACACGGTGAAACGGATTATTAACGCCAAAAAAGCTTATTCAAGCAATCTGTGTGGATATGCCGATTTCATGGTATCATTGCGTAATTTTCTTATTGCTTATCAAGCATCAATAAATGTTACTAGTATCAGAATTATGCGTGATAATCCGTTTGGTATTTATCGAAATGCAGAGAGCGGAAAGTATTTTGCTACCTATGATATTCCAGAGTTCATAAACCATTCAAGTTTTGTTAGAGAGGCATTTATAAATATTGGATCGGAGAATCCAGAAGAAAAAACGAAATACCTTCTAAAAACAAATACTTTTATTGAGAAATTGACGGGATACAAGTATTTTAAATCTCTTGAGCAAAAATTATGTGTATATGGTGGCCTAAACACACCGGCTGGATACACCTCGTTAATTTCAATGCCTACAGGTGGCGGAAAAAGTCTTGTTACACAAACATTAGCGTATGAAAGAGATGGACTTACTATTGTAATAGTACCAACAGTCTCACTGGCTATTGACCAAGAAAGAGTGGCTAAGGAGAAAATTCATTCCTTAAATAAGGATGAGGAAATCTTTCATTACGAAAGTGGGCAGAATAATATATCGGAGATAGCGCAATCAATTCGAAATAAAACTGCCAAGCTATTATTTATTTCACCGGAAGCTTTGATAAAAAATGAGCAATTTAAGACAATAATAACGGAGGCTAATGAACGAAAATATATTAAAAATATTATTATCGATGAAGTTCATATAGTTGTGGCATGGGGGGATTTTTTTAGAGTTGATTACCAATGCTTAGGACCATGGCGCAAGGAATTAATGAAAACTACACCTGAGATTAGAACATTTTTATTATCAGCAACGTTTCAAGATAATACAGTAAATAGTCTTAAGAAAATGTTTGCAACAAATGATAATTGGATAGAAATACGATGTGATTCATTGCGAAAAGAGCCAAGATTCATTTTTACAAAAGCTAAAAATTATACTGAAAAAAAACAAAAAGTTCTTGAAATGGTTAATTTGCTACCACATCCAATGATCTTATATGTAAATGCTCCTTATGAGGCTAAAAGATGGAAAGATTTTTTGGAATCTGGGAACTATGGCAATGTTAGAACGTTCACAGGAGAGACAACATCTTCTGAAAGAAATGAATTGATTAGGCAATGGTCTAATGATGAATTTGATATTATGGTTGCTACATCAGCATTTGGCGTAGGCGTTGATAAACCAGATGTAAGATCCGTAATACATTTGTATGTACCAGAAAGTCCTGATTCCTATTACCAAGAATTAGGCAGAGGTGGGCGAGATGGTTTAAATTGTTTGAGTGTTATGTGTGTTACGGATGATGACATTAGTTCGGCATCAAATCATGTAAGTAAAGTTCTAACAACACCTAAACTCTGGGGCAGATGGTGGAGTATGCTACATAATCCAATGAATCAGTGGCAAGGTGGTTTGATTGCGATTATGGCATCGACAAAACCTAACTATAATAAAATAAATTTCTTTGAAGAGGGAAACGATACTGATGAAAAGTGGAATATCAATGTTTTGCTTTTATTAAGTCGTTATGAAGTGATAGATATTGTTGGTTTAGACTTAGATCATTCGAATAGATATATTTTTACAATAAAGGTTTTAAACGAATTAGTTATTCAAGAGAATGAAAAGTCCTTTAATCTTTTTGACGAGATTAGAGAAAAGGAGGCTAATAATACGTTTAAGGCATTTACATTAATGAAAGATGCTATAGAAAAAAGAGAGAGATTATGTTGGTCGACAATGTTTTATGATACATATCCACTTGTATCAGAGCATTGTTCTGGCTGTGAAGCTCATGATTCTATAGAAACAGATGAAATAAATAGATTTCCATTATTGCAAAGCATAACCGGGCCTGAAAAGATAATTTCTGCAGAAGCAAAAGAATTCTTTGCAGACACCAACGAGGCATTAATTATAGCTACAAATGATCTTAGCGATATTCTTAGAAAATATAACCCGGATGTTATTGTGTGCGATGATGATAAGCGCCTGAAAAGTACAGATAATCCAGAAATTAATATGATGAACTTTGCTGAATTCAAAGATTTGCAGGCGAGAGACAATGGATTTTACATTTCAGGATTAATCATGGCTATATATAGTTGCAATGAGATAGCCGCACAAAAACAGTATCATATTATATATAGGGTATTGAGCAAATATAAACATGTTATTCATGTAGCAGATCGGGACTTCTGCGTATCTTCTTCAAGTGGAAAAAGTCTTTCCGATGTTGTTAGTGGAACAGTAATTAGATAGGGAGGAAATGCGAATGTTTACTGGAAATATGGTAACAGAAGCAATACCAGCAAGAGTATATTCGTTGTACAAAATTGCAATTAGTAAGAAGGATATTACTAGAAGCGAAATACAGTCTATGATGGAACCACCTGAGATTTATGAAGGAACATCATATTTTTCAGCAATTTTTAAGACGGCATTAGAACTAAAAATAATTGATACTCAGGATAATCTAGTAATTCCACTTGTGTCAAGAGATGAAATGAAAACTATTGACGGCTTTCGTAAGTATGCAATTTCGAAATTAAATATGTTTGAAGATGAACAGTTTTTTCAGGTGACTAATGTTATAGTGAACTTGAATGAGCATATATATAAGTATTCTCTGACTGATAGCGATTTGTTAAATATATTATCACAACAGACGGAAAGTCAAATTACAGCGCCAATGATTAGAGGATGGAGATTCTGGGCTCAATTTTTAGGATTTGGATATATGAACAATATGTCTTTTTTGCCAAATGCATATGTGTTTGTAAAAAATATATTGAGCCTACTGAATTTAGAGAAGAACAAAGAGTATGCGATAGATGATTTTATGCTCATGTTTGAACAATATGGGAAGGTCTTGAGCGGAAATCTTCAACAAGAACGGAATATGAATATTGCACTCTCCAGTGCGTTGAGACAGTTGCATGACAATAATGAAATTGAATTAAGATATCGAAGTGATGCAGAAAAACGTTGGATTTTATTTCCGTCTACGGAACAATTTAATGATCAGATTGCATCGATAGTCTATAAGGGGGTGAATAAATGAATATAGAAGTTGCAAGACAACGTTATAAAGAAGTGTTTCTTCCGGATGTTATTGATAATTCACAGGGAGATTTTTTGGCAAAACATGTTCCGATGAAAAATTTATTGTTGCTGGATCATGATGAGCCAAACGAAAATGATAAGAAACATATATTATCAGAGGACACCATTTACGAACAGGTGTTTTCGCCTAAAGAAGATGATCAATTTGTGCTCGTAAAAGGCGCGAGTGGTGCAGGAAAATCTCATTTAATACGCTGGTTTGAATCTATGCTTCAAATACATAAGCAAGATAATGAAATTGTATTATATATCAGAAGAGCCGATAATACCCTTAAAGGAACTATACGGCAGCTTGTAGAACTGGAAGAAATTAAGAATTTACCTAATCATGATTTATATAAAAAATTGGCTTCTGCTTCAACGACAATACCAGAGCTTGAATTAAAGAATACTATTTATTATGCATTTATTAACCTAATTGAAAGCGATGATGGAAGAGGTGGAGACAGCGAAGAGAGAATTATAAGCAATGTAGATAGAAAGCATTTAATAGCACTATTACAAAATTCTATTTTTAAAGAACGTTTAATGGATACAAATGGCCCGATTGATAGAATTTATAGTAAAATCGCTGAAAACAAAACATTTGAAATTAATGATAGAGCAGCGGAATTTGAGCCAGCAGATTTTTACATCGATTCTGAATTTAGGACAGAACTAATTAATGTCGGAGCTGACGAAAAGGCAAGAAAAATAGCAGATAAAATGCTTGATAATGAAGAGTACGTTGATAAGCTTGTTGTTTATATCAATAAATTTCGAGAGCGAGTGATTCAGCGCTGTACTGGATTGGAACCAGGCGATTTACGTACTGTAATTGAAGAAATACGTCAAGAGCTCTTTAAAGTAGATAAAACCCTTACGATTTTAATTGAAGATATCACTGCAGCATCAGGTGTCGATGATTCGTTGCTGGATGCATTATTGACAAACAAAAGAGGATATACTGATAAAAAGCTATGCCGTATTAATTCAATTGTCGGTGTAGCAGATGGTTACTATAGAGATAATTTCCGTACTAATACGAAGGGGCGAATAAAGAAGTTTATAATTGTTCCTGACGAAATGTTTAATGGAGATACGTCGGGATTGATAGAGTTTTTCGCAAGATATCTTAATACGGTCTCGTTGGATGTTTCTACAATTAATGCCTGGGTTGAAAATAAAGCATCATCAGAACAGTATCCGGTTCATGAGGTGACATTAGGCGCTGATTGGGATGCGTTTGAAATGGGTGAAAAGAAGATAAATATATTTCCGTTTACTAGACATGCAATTGTTTACCTATACGGAAAACAGGATAGTACGCAAAGAAATCCAAGGGCGATAATGCGAAATCTTATAGAACCATATGTGAAAGATGCCATAGAATCATTGGATAAGTATCCAGTCCGAAGAACAACGCTAGAAGGTGTAGATCCTAAATTACAAAACAAAATATACAATCGGAGTGATCTTGAAGATGATACAAAGATAAGATTGTCTCAGTTTATGTATATTTGGGGTAATGGAAAAGATGAGATCTATGAAGAAAACAATATACGATACATTGCAGGTATTGCGGAGTCAGTTTATAAAGAATTGGGGCTGCCAATTATTGATGGAAGTGTAATAGAAAAACCAGTTAAGCGTATTCAGCCAGAGAAACTGCAATTGGATAAAGTAGAAAAGACTACTGAATCAAAACCAGTTGCTAAGGAAAATGAACAAGTAGCAATCGCTCTAAAAGAAGTTGATAAATGGATTGAGAACAAGGACTATAAATTAAGTATAGGTGCAACAACTAAGAACGTAAGAGCATTAAATGATGCTAGAAAAAATATCAATGAGTTTTTATATAGTGTTATAGATTGGCCAATAGAAGGTGTGCCAATTGATGCAATGGTAAAAATTAAAGGAACCACCTCCAAATTCCTTGTGGCTTTTGAAAGACAAACAATGAATAGTGATGCTGTAGTATTGCTTCCAGCTTCTATAGAATCACGTAAAATCATAGAAGCTTTTGTTCGATGGAACGAGCTGGGAAATAAATCATGGAATTTTTCTAACGGTACTGACTACCTATATCGTGTATTAAAATGGACTGAAAGCATTAAACCGGTGATTGTTGAGTCTATACTTAATTATGGTGATAGAAGTGCTGACTATTTCTCATATGCTACTGCAGCTGAGTTTTATAGACTTATTTTAAGCGGTAACTGTAAAAGTTATCAAAATGCTCAAAACTTTAGCGCAGAACTATTGTTAAAGAAAAAAGAAGTTGCAGACTATAATAATGGGCATACTAAGTCATGGAACGATTTGCTTAAAATGACTAGTGGTAGCGATGGTGAAGATGCTAGAAACTGCGTTCTGCAATATTATAATTTACCACAAGGTACGTCGATTACCTCAACAAATTATGAGTTTGATTATGTGTCGTTTGTTAAAGCTGTAAAAAAGGTCACAAATACAGGATTAGAATACAGTGACTCGGATCTTCAACTGGATGATCCAGTCAGAAAAAGAAAACTCTATAGTGAGTATTTGAAAAAGATACTGGATAGAATTCCTGTTGTAGTTGAGGAAGAAAAAAATGCAATAAAAGAGAGACTTGCGATTATTGAAAGTTTAGTTGCCCTTGAGGATATTGATGATGATGACGATATCAAAGAGATTGTCAAGCAAATACGAGCGTTCTATAACCGTGCGAATGAGAGCCATATCGGAGCTGCATTACGAATGGATAATACATTACTTCTTGCATGTAGTAAAAATGCAAGCATTATATATAGTGCTTTAAAAAATGCAAAACAGGTATTAGAAAGTGAGAATAACGTAGAGTCACTTATCCGCATGAGCAAGGATCCTTTAATGGGACTAAAACTGTTCTCAGATCTGCTTTCTAAAGCTAATGTTGATTTGGAAAAATCAAAACAAGAAATTGAGACTAGACTGAACAATGCATCAGGAAGTGATAATAGCGACATAAATGAAGAGTACAGTAGCGAACGAGAAGAGTTGGCTAAATGTCGTGAGATTTTGGAGGAGGTGAGAAATTAGATATGTTATTAGATGAATTAAATAGCACTGTCAAGAAGCTTTCTCAGCTCGATAAGAAAGAATCAGCAATTCAAAATGCAGAGAAAAAAGTAAAAAATGATAGCGATTATCATAATTTAACATTAGACTTTTCAGAATCAATGAATAAGCTGAGTTATGCACATACAGAATTAGAGTATTCTTTGTCAGATGAGACGATACAGCTTATTGATGATAGCTTACAAAAATTATATGGGATAATTGGTGCTGGAGTAGTGGATGAAGAATTACTTCAAACAACGAAAACACAGATCACACGTAAGCTTAATCCAGCACTTACAAGGGAGTGGAAGGAATTTCACAGTAAGAAAACAAATAATGTAGTTGGAAAGCTTGCTACAATTGGAAGTTTGGCACCAGATAAGAATCGGATTGATACTTTACGAAATAATATTTCGGAAAGTGGAGAGTGGAGTTCTCTTTCAGATGCTACCGGGCCTAATACAACCAAAATTATGCGTTTCAAATCGAGCATAATTGAAGTAGATAAGATTGAGGAACAGCTAAACCTAAATGATGATATTAAGCATTTCATTGCCCTTGTAACGAGAGGAAAAGCAAAGATTACAGATTTGAATGATGAGATCATATCTTGGATCAAACAGGAAAACCTAGAGGATCAATTTACAATTAGGTTTAGATAGAATTCATTGACACTCCATATCTATAAGGATATACTTAAGTAGGTACTTAAGTATATCGTAAGCGCCTAGTTTCAGGGTGAATTTAAAATCATCACAAAATTTGCCATAATTATAGATGATAGATGCCAGCATTTTACTACAGTATCGGCGCTAGATACTATAAATGCGAGCGTTTTACTATAACTATGGAGGTTTCTTGTATGAAAACGCAAAGACGCACAGCAGACGAACAATATCAACTTATCATGGAATGCCGCAGCAGCGGTCTTAGTGACTACCAATGGTGTACAGAACATAACATCAATCCCGGCACCTTTTACAACTGGGTTAAAAGACTGAGAAAAAAAGCTTGTTATGATATCCCCTCTGCCACAGGACGCGGCGATTATAAGCCAGCCCTTAAACCGGATGTTGTAAAACTTGAGGTGATACCTGATCATCAAAACCCGGGCATTCCAACTGTCGAAAGCACAATGCTTCCGCTGGAAGAACCCTGCCCCGCCATCGAGGTCATGCTTGGGACTGTTTCAATAAAAATTTCAAATGATGTTGACCCGAAGCTGCTGTCACAGATCCTTAAAGCTGTGACAGGGACATGTTAGGAGACATCACTGTCGCAGACGAGATTTATGTGATCTGTGGTTATACAGATATGCGCAAGTCCATTGATGGATTATGTGCTGTCGTAAAAGACCAGCTGAATATGAACCCTTCCAGGCCAAATGCAATCTATCTCTTCTGTGGCAGACGTAGTGATCGAATAAAAGTGCTTCTTCATGAACGTGAAGGATTTGTACTTTTATATAAGCGACTTGATGCCAACGTAGGAAAATACCGTTGGCCGCGCAACCGTAATGAGGTAAAACCCATTACATGGAGGCAGTTTGACTGGCTTATGTCAGGTCTTGAAACCGAGCAGCCAAAGGCGATAAAAAGTACCGGAAATGCTTGATTTTTCGGGATTTTTCGCTTATTTTATGGTATAATTGAACCATAGAAAAGGAGCGAAAAAACAATGCCTTCAGGAGTAAGAGATATCCAGCTCTTAGAGCTTAAGGATACGATTTCACAACTGAATAATACAATCAGCACTCAGAACGAGCTTATCCGTTCCCTGCAGAAAATGCTGCAGGAACGTGATGCCAAAGACAGCGAAAAGGATCAACTGATCGCTAACCTCCAGGCACAGTTGGACTACCTGAAGACCAGACTTTTTGGCTCCACCAGTGAGATCCGGCATGAACAGCTCCCGGGACAGTTGGATCTGTTCCACCTGCAGACGGAGGATGAACCGGAACCGGTGCCCCTTGAGGTGGAATACATTGAGGTAAAAGCACACAAGAAGGCCCGTAAACCGAAAGCTGCTTATGATGAGGTCTTTGCTGATCTTCCGACAGAGAATGTTTATGTAGATACTCTTACGGAAGAACAGAAAACGTGTGATGTTTGTGGAACAATGATGATTCCTATCGGACACGAACCCATCCGGACAGAACTGCGTTATACAGAGCCAAAGCTGGAGCGTATTGATTATTATGCGACTACCTATGAGTGTCCACAGTGCAAGGAAACGGAAGATCCCCGGTTCATCAAGGACGAAGGAACTCCTGCACTGATCCCGGGGAGTTATGCATCGTCCGGTCTTGCAGCACATGTGATGTATTATAAATATGTCATGTCCATGCCCTTATACCGTCAGGAGAAGGACTTTGAACACCTTGGGGTAAAGATCAGCCGTACGACCATGGCCAGTTGGATCATCTACTGCGCAGAGAATTACTTTTTGCCAATGTATGAATATCTGCACCGGAAACTGTTGAAACGCAGATATCTGATGGCAGATGAGACTCCGATCCAGGTATTAAAGGAAGAAGGCCGCAGACCACAGAGTAAATCTTATGTCTGGCTGGTACGAACTGGTGACAATGGTGGGATTCCTATCATCCTTTATAATTACACTCCGACCAGAGCCGGCAGTCATGCCGCTGCTTTTCTTGCAGGTGCAGATCCCGGATACTATCTAATGGTTGATGGTTATAAAGGATACAACAAAGTGCCGGAGGCGCAGCGTTGTTGTTGCTGGGCTCACATACGACGCTATTGGCTGCGGGCAATACCCAAAGGGCACGAAAAGGATTATACACATCCGGCAGTCCAGGGATTCCTATACTGTAATAAGCTGTTTGAGTATGAACGATCTTATCGAGAAAAAGGATTATCGCTCAAACAGATTTATCATCGCCGCCTGAAGGATCAAAAACCTGTCATAGAGGCTTTTTTGTCATGGCTTGACCAGCTGCATCCGGAATCCGGAGACAGGCTGATCAAGGCAATCAACTATTCCAATGGTTGCCGTCCGTTTATGATGAACTATCTGAAAGATGGTGCATGCAGCCTGAGTAATAATCTCAGTGAGAACAGCATTCGACCATTGGTAGTTGGCCGTAAGAACTGGCTTTTCTGTGATACACCAGCCGGGGCAGATGCCAGTATGAAAATCTATTCTATGATAGAAACGGCAAAAGCCAATGAACTTGATCCACTTAAATATCTGAGCTTCCTTCTGGAGCATCGTCCTGGTGCTGAAATGTCAGAGGAGGAATTGGAACAATTTGCCCCGTGGAGTAAATTGGCTCAGGAAACTTGTAAATAAAATGTAGTGAAATACTCGCATGTCTGGCATCCTAGCGCGGGGTGTCAGATTTCATTTATAGGGTACGCCCTAAAACTATGCGCTTACAGTATATCTTTTTTGTGGAGAATATTATGAATTATGTATATAAATTTCCTGTGGTAAAGGGCATTCAAGCTGGAAAAGAATATTATATCGCAATGGTACCATTAAAAATGTTGCCGCGATTATTTCAGAATTCGGAAGATGAGTATATTCCACCTGAGTATAGAGCTCAACGAAAAATTAATGAGGCTCGTATACCTGTGATTAGCAAATATATTTTAGATAATCGAGACAGTTATGTTTTTTCGGCATTAGCTGCTTCGATAGATGGAAAATTTTTGTTTATTCCATATGAAGAAACACTTGATTTAGGCATCCTTGAAGTAGAAATGGATGCACGATTCTTAATAAATGATGGACAACATAGAAAGTCAGCGATCATGAGAGCCTTAAAGGAGGATGAATCTCTGGGAGATGAAACAATCTCAATTGTGTTCTATGCAGATAAAGGACTTGCGCGCAGTCAGCAGATTTTTACCGATTTGAACAAAAATGCCGTAAAAACTTCTAATTCGATTTCTGAATTATATGATTCTCGCGATGAAGTCGCTGTGATTACAAGAAATGTAATATGGAATATAGACTTCCTCAATACGTATACAGATAAAGAAAAGGATATTTTGGGAAAGTTTTCATCGAGTCTGTTTACCCTAAATACATTCTATACAGCAAATAAGCTGATTCTAGGAAGAGATGTGCGTACAGATAGTGAAAAATTTTTACTGTCCTATTGGACTTTGGTAGTTGAAAATATGAGACCATGGCAGGAATTGCAGAAACACGAAATTACTAAGGTCGACCTAAGGGAGAACTATATTGCTACTCAAAGTATTGTCATTCAAGCTTTCGGTAGAATTGGAAATTATTTTTATGAACAACCCAATGAAGATATGGAAGTATTCATGAGTAGAATAAGTGGGATCAATTGGGTTAGAAACGCAAAACATTGGAAGATGCGTGCAATTGGGAAAAACGGAAGAGTTATTACAAATAAAAAGGCCGGAGTTTTGATTTGTAATGTGATTAAGGATGTTATTGGAATTACATTGACTAATGAAGAAAAGAATGCAGAAGATAATTATAGAAAGTCTCTTAAGGAGTAAACATAATGGCAATTAGTAAAGAACTAATAGATGGATTAATTGTGACAATTCAAAACTTATATTTGGCAGATGAAATTCCGTGGATGATAGGATATTCAGGAGGAAAGGATAGTACTGCAGCAGTTCAGTTAGTGTGGTTGGCAATAGAAAAGCTACCACGGGAACAACGAACAAAGAAGATTCATGTCATGAATACAGATACATTGGTTGAATCTCCCGTTGTGTCAAAGTGGGTAGAAAAATCGCTCAAACAAATGAAAGCATTAGCAGAAGAAAAGGATTTACCATTTGTGCCTGAGAGACTTATACCGGATTATAATAATACCTTTTGGGTTAACCTTATTGGAAGAGGGTATCCATTTCCTAGAATGAAGTATAGATGGTGTACAGATCGACTTAAGATACAACCGGTAAATAATTTTATTAAGAATAAAATTGCTGAGCACGGAGAAATCATTCTTGTATTGGGAACAAGAAAACAGGAAAGCTCAAGACGTAATAGAACTATGACAAATCTTGAAAAGAAGCGTGTAAGAGAGTTATTAAGTCCCAATCCAACGCTTGCAAATGAACTAGTATTCTCGCCGATGGAAGATTGGAGTGATGATGACGTCTGGGCATTTTTAATGCAGTACAAAAACCCATGGGGATATTCAAATATGGATCTTATGACAATGTACAGAGGAGCAACAGCTGATAATGAATGCCCTTTACAAGTTGATAAATCTGCACCCACCTGCGGAAAAAGTAGATTTGGATGTTGGGTTTGTACGATGGTAGAAAAAGATAAGTCTATGGAGGCGATGATAGCCAATGACCAGGAAAAGGAATGGATGAGCGCACTCCTTGAATTTAGAAATGAGTTTGGAAATGAGGAAGGGGATAGAGAAAGAAGGAGCTTCCGCCGAATGAAAGGAAATCTTCAGGGAAATTATGGAAAACTCTTTCATGGACCATATAAGAAAGAGGTACGAGAGGGATGGTTAAGGCGTTTATTAGAAATTCAGAAGGATATTAATGAGAACGGACCAGAAGAATTTACGAATTTAGAGTTAATATGTATTCCAGAATTGCAGGCAATTAGAAGAATATGGGTCAATGACAAGCATGAGTTTGATGATACTGTTCCTAAAATTTATGAGGAAGTTATTGGTAAGAAATTTGTAGATCCAGAATGGATTCATAATGACAATTTTGAATCAGAGGAATGGAAAACTTTAAAAGAAATATGTGAAACCTCTTATGCTGACGAAGAACTAGTTTTTGAAATGATGTATACGTTGATTGATATAGAAAATAAATCAACTGGCTTAAATCAGCGTAAAGGAATATTGGACGCTATTGATAGTACTATAAGCAAAACATTTTATAAAAACGAAGAGGATGCTACCAAATATTATTCCGATATGATGATCAGAAAAAAAGAAAATGGCGGAAAATATAATGAGAAGTTTCTTGATTATCAACCTTTAGAATCGGAATTTGAAGACGAGGAAGAATAACTGAATGATAATAGAAAAATTGAAGCTACATAATTTTGGAGTGTATGCAGGTGATAATGAATTTAATTTCGGAGGAGAAAAGCCAATTGTATTAATAGGTGGAATGAATGGTAGAGGAAAGACCACTTTTTTGGAGGCAGTTTTACTTGCATTATATGGCTCTAATTCATTTGCATTTAGAGAAAGCAAAATAAAATCCTATTCACAATATTTGAAGTCATTTATTAATAAGAACTCTAGTGAAATGGAATGTTATGTTGAACTTAAATTTGAAACAAATGATCCGAATAGAGAAGAGTATATCGTTAAGAGATCATGGAATGCATTTTCAAAAAAAGTTGAAGAAAAAATTAGAGTGAGCAAGGATGGAGCATATAACGAGTTCCTTACAAATAATTGGCCAATGTTTGTAGAAAATATATTACCGAGTGCACTTTCTAGTTTTTTCTTCTTTGATGGTGAGAAAATTGCAGAGATGGCAGTAGATACAACTAATAGCCAATTGAAGAATGCTATCCGTTCAATGCTGGGTATCACAGTATTAGATGTCCTACGGAGCGATATAAGTAGAAGTCTAAAGAAAACAAAAATTGTTTCGGAAGACAAATCGGCAGAAGAACTTCAAAGATTAAGACAGGTAAAAGACCAGCTGAATATAGAATTAGAAAAAGTTGATTCTAAATTGGAAAGTGATAGAGCAAAATTAGTTGCAGATACAGAAGAGTTAGATAAGTTACATCAAATGTATTCTTCAAAAGGTGGAGATGCCGTAGAAAAGCGAAAAGAGCTTATGCAAAAAAGGGCACTGCTCAGATCAGAACTGCAAAATCTAGAAACAAAACTTTACGAATTAGCATCTGCTGAATTGCCTCTTCTACTAGTTAGCGATCTGATTCGAAATATAAAACTGGAAGCTACTGATGAACATGATAACTTAGTTATGAAGGAAGCCATAATGCAATTAGATGAATTGATGGATTCCTTCTTGGCAGGTTATAAAGGAGAGCCACAAGCAGGTAAAGATTTCTTAGATTACATCAAAAGCTCGTTGACAGATGAGAATACAGAGGAGAGATATGCACTTTCAGATCAAGCACTTTATCAAATTAATAATCTGATAGAGAGTGTCCTTCAAGATACTAAAAGGCAAACTATTGAAATACAAACAAAAATAAAAAATATGAAGAAGCAGTTGGGTGAGATTGAAAGTTACTTAAACTTGGATATTAATGAAAAAGAACTCAAAGTTGTTTATGAGAAAATAAAGAAGGCAGAAAGAAAACTCATTGAAGACAAAGTAAAAATTTCTGAGTTGGAACAGAAAAGGACCAGAATATCCAGCTCATTAACGAATGCGACGACTGAATTTAATAAATACGTTGAAGCTTATTTGGCACTAGAAGAGCAGGAAGATAAAGAACAAAGGAAATTTAGATATTCTAATATTGCACTTGATATTATTGATAAGTATCAGGCTGCTCTACAAAGCAGAAAAACATCTGTATTAGCAGATACAATTACGTCGTGTTATAAGAAGCTCGCAAATAAGAGAAATTTAATTAATAGAGTCGAAATGTGCCCCGAGACATTAGATATTAGGTATTTGGCGGAAGATAATAGCGAGGTGGATAAGAATTCATTATCAGCAGGAGAGCAACAGTTATTAGTAATTTCTATCTTATGGGCATTGGCTATCTGTTCTAAGAAGAAATTGCCGGTAATAATCGATACCCCTCTATCAAGATTGGATTCATTGCATAGAACAGCACTGATTCAGACATATTTTCCATATGCTGGAGAACAAACCATAATTTTATCAACGGATTCTGAAATTGATAGTACATATTACCAAATGATGAAAGAGAATATTGGTGATGAGTATACGTTGAACTATGATGAAGCATCAAAAAGTACTTCGATAGTTGAAGGATATCTAATAGGAGCATAAGAAATGATTATAAAACAAGTTAGGGTTTCGCAGCAGTCGAAAGATCAGCTTTCAAGACTGAAAGGAAAGACCGGAATTAAAAACTGGAATGTATTATGCAGATGGGCATTATGCTACTCATTAAGTGAAAAAACTGTACCTACGGATATTCCAATTGTAGCAGATAGTAATTTAGAAATGTCTTGGTTTACTTTTGGCGGAGACTACTATGAGTTATATGAAGCATTGGTAAAGGCTTGGTGTATAGAAATGGGACTAGGAATCGATGATGAGACGGTTGCAAAATACTTTAAATTGAATTTAGAACGAGGTATTTCTCATCTGTGTGGAACTGGATTTATAAAAAGTATTGATGACCTAGTTAACCTAGCGATTAAGGAGGTATAACAATGAGTGTCTATCTAGATTATAATGCATCTGCGCCAATAAACGAAGATGTTTTGGAGTGCATGTTTGATGTATATCGCAATGCGATTGGCAATGCTGATAGTAGAACTCACTCATATGGAGAAACAGCGCGCAGCGTGGTAGAAACAGCGCGAAAGCAAGTTGCAAGCTTGTTGGCTGTAAAACCAGATGAAATATTTTTTACTAGTGGTGCTACGGAAAGCAATAATATTGCAATCCAAGGATTGAGAGAGTATGCACAAGAGAATGAGAAAAAGCATATTATAACAACATCCATTGAACATAAAGCAATTCTTGAAACTGTAAAATCTATGGAAAGGGAAGGATTTGAAGTAGAACTTGTTTCACCAGACCTTTCAGGAAGAGTAGATGCTAAAAAAGTGTTATCAAAAGTTCGAGATGACACGCTACTTGTGAGTGTTATGCATGTGAATAATGAAACTGGAATTATTCAACCGGTAAAAGAAATCGGAAATGCATTAAAGGAGAGAGGAACGTTATTTCATATTGATGCAACACAAAGTTGTGGAAAGTTAGTTGAAGAAATAAGGGATCTTCACTATAACATGTTATCATTTAGTGCGCATAAGTTGATGGGACCGCAAGGAGTAGGTGTTCTTGTATTGAAGAAAAATAGATACAAGTTGCCTCCTGTTAAAAATATTATGTATGGAGGGCAGCAGGAACATGGAATTCGACCAGGAACTATTCCTGTTGCATTAGTTGCTGGATGTGGACGTGCTTGTGAGATTGCAGAACAAAATTATCTGGACAATGAGACAAAATTGCAAATAATCAAGTATGATATTTTAGATTCCATCCGACAGGCTGAAATTAAGTATAAGATCAATGGAGATCAGAATTATTGTGTCAATAGCACTTTAAATATCTGCTTCCCGGGAGTATCATCAGAAGCCCTTATGCTTTCAACCAAACAATACTGCAGTATTTCAAACGGTTCAGCTTGTACATCACAGAACTATTCTCCAAGTTATGTTTTGACAGCAATGGGAATTCCAGAAGATGAAATAGAGAGCTCAGTCAGAATCAGTTGGGGACCAGATGAGAAACCCGAAGAAATTGTGAAAAGCATGGAAATGCTTTTATCGTTTGCAAAGCAAATGATCAGTTAATAGGAGCGCAACGATGAAAGATTCAAAGGCAGTTGGATTACAATTATATTCTAATCAGCTGGATGTTAAGAAGTTTGAAAATTTAATCAGTAATAATGATCAGGGATATAAATTCTTTTGGCTAGAGGCGATAATGAAGCTTATCCCGCACAAGCAAAATCCAATATCCTTTGAAGAAATTATCGATGAAATGATATGGGGAGCTTGGAGGACGGTAACGTTCTACCATTTAAGATTAGGACATACTGTCAATGGCAACGCTGAAAATTTTCTGGAACATGCGATCAGAATTCTATATGAAAATTCAAAAGAAGAATTAGGAAATAAATCTCCATCAAAGGAGCAATTGCAGCGACTTATTGTTAAGTATTCTGACAAATTATGGGAAGATAAAAATCATTTAACTGATTATGTGCCGTATCGTTTGATCAAGCCTTTTGTTGATAAAGAAGGAAAATCGTACATAGATAGGAAAAATTACGGACGATTCATTGCGTATTTGAATGCGTATATAAAACTTAACAATGAGTTCTTCTATGATATCATCGATGCAGATCAACCCTTGATGCGCAAAATTCGTATAAATGAAGAGTGGAAAAATTTCATGATTCAGAATTATGCGGTTATTATGGGATGGATTAGATATAATAAAGCTATTTTTATTCAAGATAGAAATCCAGGTGTTCCGGGAATAATGTATAAAATAGCACCAGAGACAGAGGAAAGAAGAAAGTCATTAGAAAATGTTAGAATTCTTTGGAAAATGACATATGAGTTAACTGGTAAGCCATTATATGAAATTTATACTGGAAATACTCTAGATATAGACAGCTTTGACCTAGATCATTTTGTTCCTCGGTCTTATATTTCAAATGATGAAATTTGGAATTTGACACCGATGAGCAAAAGATTAAATTCCAGTAAAAATAACAAGTTGCCAGAGAGATCCTACATTAAGAGATTTGTCGAGTATAACTATTATTTGTATTCACTTGTATTCGCAAACTCGAATCCAGCACAAGCAGATGTATTAATGAAGCAGTTTCATAAATGTGAAAATCAGCATCTGAATGCAGTATGGGCAAGTGAGAAGCTTTATATTCCTGGGCTTGATCAGGAAAAATTTGGGAATGTATTGGAAGAAAATCTTGGACTTATTTATGACTCTGCAAAATTGCAGGAATATGAAATGTGGGTGATTTAACTGGAATCAATAATTGATTATTATAATAGAAATGAAGAAAACTTTATATGTAACACGCAAAATATTGATATGTCGGACATTTATAAAAAGTTTGAGGCATATTTAGAGCCAGGGGATAGGTTACTGGATCTGGGATGTGGGAGTGGAAGAGATAGCAAATACTTCTTGGATCACGGTTATGCAGTAGTAGCGCTAGATCCATCAATAAAGATGTGTGAAGCTACTGCACTGGAGGTGTTCCAAGAGATTTTATTGTACTTTTTAAAGAAGTAATTATAGAAGCAAGGAAAAATAATCAAGAATGTGTTAAAAAGAAAATATTTATAATGTTGTGAAAAAACACGTGATGATAAAGATAATAATGTAGAAAATGATGAATCATTGAGTAGTGAAACGATAGATATGCTTAGAAGATGTTTAGAAAATGATTTCGCTAATAACTATAAAACTAATGTGTTCCTTTATCCTATTTCTGCTGCAAATGATAAGGTACAAGAAACAATATTGCGTAATTTAGAAAATCTTAGATATCTATATTTAATAAAAGATAATTTGACATCTGAGAAAACAAAAGAACAATGTAAAGCTTATATGATAGATATGAGCTTTTGTATAGTAGGTTCTAGGAAAAAGAATAATTTTGAAATTCGCAAATATTGGGAAAAGACAGAAAAGTCATCAGTATTAAGACAATCTGTAATGTGGTCATTTCCAAGTGAAGTAATCGATGCTGTTGAAAAAGAAATAGAAAGCATAAAAGATAATTAATGTGATTAAGGTGGTGATCTCATGTTAACAAATGACAATAATGTCAGACGCAATGACTTGTCATTACGCCTAAAATACATAGGTATCAAAACCAGAATATTTAAAATAGCTCCCTTTAAGTATGTGATTTTATGTTCCAATATACCAGACGATTTTGAAAAAATAAAGACATATTTTGATCGCTCCATAAGGTATGTTACTTTGCAGATATCATTATCGGATCAGGTGCCGGAACATTATATAGAGGAACTCTCTCCAATTGATATGGAACATCCGGTGGATGATTTTCGGGCAACAGCGAGGACCAGAGCTGAGATAGAAGAATATATTTATGGAAGATACCATGATTTTGACATTAGAAAAATTGTTCCGAGTGAAGGCGGCATAAATTTTCATATGGATATTTATGTTGGAAGTGATGTGAGTGACAAACAGATCGCAAGGTTGCAAAAGGAACTGACAGAAGTTGACTTTGGAACGGATCAGATTCAGGTACTTCGTACAACGGAACCTCCGGAAGATAAAACAAAATTAAATCCGCAGGACAGCGTTATGTGGTTAAATACGAACAAGAGTTATCCGTTTACAGTTGCTGAGACAGATTTCTGGTATGACAATATAGAGGCAATTTATGATGGCTCTGTAAAGAGAAAGGATTTATCTTTTTGCAGAGATGGCGAACTAAAATGCTTTGTGAATGCGTCTGTTTTTCCGGTGATCAATCTACGCAGCCTTTTATTATTATATGATACGGTGTATCTTGCTTTGCCAATTGAAAATTTTTTGGATGAGTTTTTGGAAATGCAGGGCATGAAAAAGAAAGAGCTGGTCCAACTCGTTTCGATAGGAAAAGTAGTTCTTTTGTTGGGGAATGATGAGACGCGGTATGATCGGCAGGTTATTTTGGATGCTTACAAAGAGTCACCGGATTCTGTAATTGGAAGAAGGGCTATGAATGCGATGATGATTGCACAGTTGGTGGAGATGAAAAATCAGTATGCTGCCAATTATCCGATGGCTTATGAGATGGCATCGCAACTTGCAAAATATGGAAATCAGAAACAGGATGAAGTGGCACTTCATATATCAGAACTGTTGGCATGGCCATATAGAGTAGTGGGAGAAAGTTTTGGCATTTTGCAAAATTCGAGTCCTATGGCAGTCAGTAATTTCGGCATTAATCAGTTGGCATATAATTTTTTCAGAGAGCATGATCAGAAGAGTGCAATTGAATTTGAATTTATTTCAAAGGCGGAATCGGCACATCTAGCCATGGCTTTGGATGCAACATATTTTCCGTTTCGTGCAGAAAATGATAATAAAATATATACGGATGAGGCAGAGACTTCTATGATGGAAGGAATGATGAAGGTATATTGGTATGCACCAGAGCAAGTGAAGCGGATGCAGTCGATTTGGAATACAAATTATACGGAAAGAAATATGCTGGAATTCTTTGACACAAAAGAAAATATTGATATTTTGCGTACTGCAAACATGGCAGACAAGTACCAGACACCTATGAAGTTCCGGGCTATTTTGGAAAATCTGGAGAAGATGGAAGAAACAGATCGAAGACGAAAGATTCGGGAGTATAATAATATTTTGGCAGAGGCTTCGGAACGAACTGCGAAATCGACAAGTATTGTCGATTTCATGCTTGGATCTACCGGTTTTTTAAATTTTGGATCTTATTTGAATACGATACTGAATTTGCTCGGATTACTGAAAGGCGTTCCAGATATGATGCCTGGTGCAACGGAGCGAAAGGATTTGCAAAAATTCCGTTCGATTGCAAAAGAACTGGGCACAGATAATCCGGACAAAACAGGAGAGGAGGTTTATCTTCTTGATCGTATTTCTCCAGTGGCTAATTTAAGATAAAAAGTAATTTATGCAGACTATCTGCATAAATGGATGAGAACCATTCCGGAAGGCATTGATTTGGGAATTATTTATAGGTTATACTGGAAATAAAAATTACATTATTAGATAAATACCAGGAGGCTTACATCATGGAACGAGTAGAAAAATTCTTAAAAGAAGCAGAAACATATTATTTAGCAACAGTAGAAGGCGACCAGCCAAGAGTCAGACCTTTTGGTACAGCACACATTTTTGAGGGGAAACTTTATATTCAGACAGGTAAGGTGAAAGAGGTATCAAAACAGATTCATGCAAATCCAAAGGTAGAAATCTGTGCATTTAAAAATGGAGAGTGGATTCGCGTAGCAGGAGAACTTGTGGAAGATGACAGAAGAGAAGCCAGACAGTCGATGCTTGATGCTTACCCATCATTACAGAAGATGTATTCAGCAGACGATGGAAACACAGAGGTATTTTATTTTAAAAATGCTACAGCAACATTTTCATCATTTACGCATGATCCGGAAGTAGTGAAGTTCTGATGACAAAGGACGAGTGGTACAGGCAGTTGTTCGAGAGACTGGACAATTCCAAATTTCGAAGCAGCTTTCATTTGAAGCAGAAAGACATAGATTACATAAACCAAAAGGGACTTGATACGATCAGACAACATGCAAAGGACTTTATTGCAAAGAGAGAAGCTCCCGCATTTATAGCGAATGATGGCAAACAGACTCCTATGAGGGGTCATCCGGTATTTATTGCCCAACATGCAACTGCAACATGCTGCAGAGAGTGTATCCGGAAGTGGCACAAAATGCAGCCGGGCAGGGAACTGAGTCAGGTGCAGCAGGATTATCTTGTAGATATAATTATGACATGGATTCAAAAAGAACTGGAAAGGCAGAAAAAGAAATTATGAAAATGCAGATATTTGTAGATGCAGATGCGTGTTCTGTAGTAGGCATTATAGAAGAAATAGCAGAGAAATATAGTATTCCAGCCACATTGCTGTGTGATACGAATCACGTATTATATTCAGACTATAGCGAAGTGATCGTAGTTGGTGCAGGAGCAGATGCTGTAGATTACAAGCTGATTAGCATTTGTCATAAAGGGGATGTCGTAGTATCTCAGGATTATGGTGTCGCTGCTATGGCACTTGGAAAAGAAGCGTATGCCATTCACCAATCCGGTAAGTGGTACACAAATGAAAATATTGACCAGATGCTTATGGAGCGGCATCTTAACAAGAAGGCAAGACGCAGCTCGCATAAGAATCATATGAAGGGACCAAGAAAGCGTACAGAGAAAGATGATGTACGCTTTGCTCAGTCTTTTGAAAAACTCATATTGATGGCAAAATCAAAAGAAGGTGCTCAGAGTGGGATTATTTAAGAAAAAGACAGTTATAAAGACTTATGATAAAGAAAACAAGAAGCCGGTAATTAAGGCAAGCATCTGTAACGGTGAGCAGGTTGCCGGTTTTAAGGACATCCATACAGGTAAGATCGAAGAGGTTATGCTGATTAAAAGTCAGGCGGATCTTGATGAATTCAAGAAAATGTATGGAATAGATGGCAAAATAGAAAAGGAGTATTGATATGAGCGTATTAGGAAACATACTTTGGAAAGCAGTTTTTCAAAATTGCAAAATTATCCCTGATGCCATTTGGCGCAGAGGTAATCTGACCGGCAGGAGAGCATTTTTTTGTGAGTTTAAAAGAATAGGCAGGAAAGATGTGTGACATAACAAGGTTACAGATGGATGAGAAAGGAAAACACGATGAACATATATGATGAATTGGAAAATTTAAAAGCCAGGGCTCGATCCAATCCGGAACTTGCGCAGGCGTTGTTAGCCACGCGGGAAATGAAAAATCCGGTTTCCGCATTCTGTCGTATTGCACAGGAGCATGGATGCACCTTTTCCGCTATGGATCTGGTCTCTGCCGGTGAGGATTCTTACGCAGCAATGCGTCGCTCCACGAATGGAGGCGGCGAGAATTCGCCGCTGTTGCAGGGAGAGGATGATCTGTACGAGATGTTTTTAATTGAATTGATGTAAAATTGAGAGATAATGAAATAAATTACGATTACAAAGGATGGAAAAATACATTTTGTATTTATTTTTCTGTCCTTTTGTGTTATATTGGAAGCAAAGATGGAGGGATACCAGGATGAAGGATATCTATTTAACAAATTATTCTGTTAATGGAATCAAGACATTGGATAAAACGGTTTCATTGTCTTTTTATAAGAAAACAATCAATAAGGAACCGGATACGCAGGAATATAATATTAAGGGAATTTATGGAATGAATGGGTCTGGAAAATCGGGGATCGTGACTTCTGTGGAAATTTTGCGCAATCTTATCATTGATACAGGATATTTGAATAATCCGGTTGCACAGAAACATTTGGATGCTATTGTCAATAAGAAAGTTGGGGAACTTTCGATAGAAGCAGAGTTTATCGCAAAGAGTGGTGCACAGTTGCTTCTTTTTCAGTATGGAATCACCTTGTCTAAAAATAAGGCAGGTAAATTTACAATATCACACGAATGTTTAAAAGAAAAAAATGCGACATCAAAGAACAGTTCTCTGGAAATCATTTATGAAATTTGTGATGGTGAAATCATTTTTATGTATGGTTTGGAGGAAGAAAATGGTTTTGTGGTTGAAATTAGAAATAAGACGATGAATTTGTTGACCACGGGATCTGCATGTGCATTGATTTATGTAAATATGTTGTGCTCAGGGGACGATAATTATTTCTTTTATAGAGAGGATAAAGTTGCACGGATAATAATGAATGCTATCAGTGTGCTGTTTTCATTTGGACATAAGCTGCATGTGTATTTAGATGAGTCAGATGATCATAAACCATACATGATACAAAATACCATTCTCTCTTGTGACGATGCTGATTCGCAAAATGCAAAATTGTATTCGTTGATAGGTAATATTTTTGAGTTACAGAATGAAAACATAAATGTAATATTCAGTAACCGAAATATGATTGCAAAAACAAGGCTTGATAAATTTATAGAAACAATCAATAAATTATATGAATTTCTCCATATTTTTAAATCGGATCTGATGGGTATAGAGATTGATAAAAAAGAAAACGGCGATTTTTGGATGTGTGATTTGGTTATGGTGTATGATTCCTACAAGATTTATGCAGAATTTGAAAGTACCGGAATCAAAAAACTGATTAAATTATTTGTCTATGTAAGAGAAATGGTTCGTGGTGGAATTGTTTTTATTGATGAATTTGATTCGAACCTTCATGATGTTTATTTGTGTGCATTGTTGGAATATTTGATGGAATATGGAGAAGGACAGCTCTGTTTTACAACACATAATGTTGGACCGATGGATGTTCTGAAACAGCACAAGAAGTCAATAGACTTTTTGTCAGAGGATCATCAGATTTATCCATGGAAGACAAATGGCAACTATTCACCTTCAAAATTATACAGAAACGGTATGATAGAAGGTTCTCCGTTTAATGTAGATGCGATTGATTTTATCGGAGTTTTTGGTACAGGTGAGGAGGATGAATAGTGGGGAGGCAGTTTATTTTTGTTGTTGAGACGAACAAAAAATGTCAGTCCGACTGGATGTATATCAAGGACACGATTGAGCATTTTTATGCGTTTGATCGAACACAGGTAAAATTAAGTGTTGTATATATGGACGGACGGGGAAATTATGAGAAAAAGGAAAAAGATGTTCAAAATCTGATTTCACAATATAAGGCTGCTTCTAAGAAAAATCAATCCAGGGTAATATATTGTTTTGATTGTGATAATTTTGACACGAATGCAGAGGATGAAAATTTTCTGAAAAATGCAAAACAATATTGTGAAGAAAATGGATATGGATTTGTTTGGTTTTGCAGGGATATTGAGCAGGTATATATAGGAAAGCAGGTAGAGAAAAGTAAAAAACAAAAAGAAGCGGCGACATTTAAGGCGAAGAAGCTTATCATGGATGTGAATGCTGACAAATTGTTACAGCATCATTATCGCGTGAGCACGAGCAATTTTATGAAAATTATGGATCAATTTGATGAATTTACGCGAAAGTAGGATTATCCATGATTAGATGAGGATACAAAAAGACATGAAACCCAGAACACAAAAATCAATGGAATTATATAACACCCTCCTGAACCGTGGCTTTCCACAGGAGTTTTGTGAGCAGATTTCACTGAATCTGAACACAGACTGGACGGCACAGAGGATGCTTGGCTATTTGTCACATTACAGGAAACTTCCGATGGCAGAAATCGTGGACGAGATGCTGGCAATTCTAAGTGACCGGAACCGGATTATGCAGAAGCATGAATGGGAGAATACAAATGCGAAATGGAATGAATTTTTAAACCAGGGATTTCGAAAAGAGGATTGAAAAATAATATGAAAGAGGTTTTTAATGAGTTATTGGAAAAAATTTAAAAAGAAGTATATGGGGGATCGTGCGTTTTACCGCCATTATTTATTGCTGGCAGTGCCAATGATCCTGCAGAATGCCATCACGAATCTGGTCAGCTTTTTGGACAACATTATGGTGGGGCAGCTGGGAACGGAACAGATGTCCGGTGTTGCAATCGTAAACCAGCTGATTTTTGTGTACAATCTGGCAATTTTTGGAGCGGTGTCGGCGGCAAGTATTTTTGGTGCGCAGTATTTTGGCAATGGGGATCACAGGGGACATATGCATTCGTTTCGTTTTAAGCTTTATGCGACGCTGCTTGTGTCAGGACTTACCATGTTGCTGCTGCTTACGAAGGGATCGGATCTGATTTCCCTGTATCTGACGGATACTGTGGGAAATGGAGCAACCGATGTGGCACTTCAATATGGAAAGCAGTATCTGGTGATTATGCTGGTGGGACTGGTTCCGTTTGCAGTGAACCAGGCATATGCCACCAATATAAAAGAAACGGGACAGACGCTCGTTCCGATGCTGGCAAGTTTTGTGGCGGTGGGAACCAATGCAGTGCTGGATTATCTGTTGATTTTTGGTGTGGGACCGTTTCCGGAACTTGGGGTGACAGGGGCGGCACTTGCCACTGTGATTGCCCGGTATGTGGAAGCGGTTATTGTTGTCTTCTGGGCACATAGAAACCGGGAGAAGAACCGGTATCTGGAAGGGGCTTATCGCGGATTTGGAATCCCGGTGAGCGAACTGAAAACGATACTGATCAAAGGGCTTCCCCTGATGTTCAATGAGGTTTTATGGGCGGCGGGCATGACCACCGTGACCCAGTGCTATTCTGTGCGCGGACTTGATGTGGTGGCAGGGCTGAATATTGCCACGACGATTACCAATTTGTTTAACATTGTCTATATACAGTTGGGAGCGTGTATCAGTATTGTTGTGGGACAGTATTTGGGAGCCGGAGAACTGGAAAAGGCAAAAGACGCAGACAACAAGATGATTGTTTTCAGTGTCTTCTGCTGTGTGATTATGGCAGCAATCATGTTTCTCGTGGGGGGATTTTTCCCTGATATTTACAATACGACAGCGGAAATTAAGGATCTGGCTACAAAGTTTATTGCCGTTTCTGCGCTGATTATGCCGTTTTGTTCGTTTAGTCATGCGTCTTATTTTACGCTTCGTTCCGGTGGGAAAACGATGGTTACGTTTTTATTTGATTCGGTGTTTACCTGGGTGGTTGTTGTGCCGGTTGCATTTTTGCTGGCACACGGTACGGGACTTGGAATTGTAAGTGTTTATTTTCTGGTACAGGCCACGGAACTGATCAAGGTCGTGATCGGATACTGCATGGTACGAAGCAACGTCTGGGTGGTAAAAATGGTATAGGTGATCAGGGATCAGAAACTCATGCTACGGCATTATTTATAAACAATTGTTAAATGTTTGAAAAATATTTGGAAAATGGACAACTTTTGTGAAAGAATCGGTTATAATAATTTCATCTGAAAATTTAACGAAAAATACATAGGAAGCGGATGGAATTATTATCATGGAACAGGAAAACAGAGTCAGAATGGAACGAATTGCAGCAGATCCACAGTCCGGGCTGTCTGCAGAGCAGGTAAAAAGAAGGTTTGCACAGGGAGAAAACAACTATAAAGTAGAGTCTTCCACGTTGTCGGTTCCGGAAATTGTGCGTTCAAATGTCTGCACATATTTTAATCTTGTATTTGCTGTGATTGCGGTTTTGCTTGCTATTGTGGGTGCATGGTCGGATATGCTGTTTCTTCCGATTATTGTGGCAAATACCTGTATTGGTATTATCCAGGAGGTACACTCCAAAAAGGTGCTGGATAAATTATCCATTCTGAATGCACCGCATGCAGTTGTAATCCGTGACGGAAAGCGGCAGGAGATTCCGGCAGATCAGCTGGTACTGGATGATATTGTGGAATTTTCGGCAGGAAGCCAGATTCCGGCGGATGCGAAAGTGGTATCCGGAGAGCTGCAGGTGAACGAATCCCTGATCACTGGAGAGTCGGATGAAATTGAAAAACGGGAGGGGGATTCCCTGCTTTCCGGAAGTTTTGTGGTATCCGGAAAGGCATGTGCACGTCTTGAGAAGGTCGGAAAAGATTCTTATATTTCAAAGCTGACCCTGCAGGCGACGAAAAGCAAAAAGGGAGAGCAGTCAGAAATGATCCGCTCCCTGAATTATCTGATCATGGTGATGGGAATTATTATCATCCCGATCGGGATTGCTCTGTTCGTGCAGTCGTTTATTTACAATGAGGGAACGTTTCATGACAGTATTACCGGTATGGTGGCGGCTATCATCGGAATGATTCCGGAGGGACTGTATCTGCTGACAAGTGTGGCACTTGCGGTTAGTTCCGTGCGGCTGGCACAGAAGAAGGTATTGATCCACGATATGAAATGTATTGAGACGCTGGCGAGAGTCAATGTTCTTTGTGTGGATAAAACAGGCACGATCACCGAGCCGGGGATGCATGTCTATGATTTTTCTGTTCTGGATGGGGCAGATCAGCTGGAAATTTCCCAGCTGCTGGCAGATTTTGTGGCAGCGCAGGAAAAAGACAATGCGACGATGGAAGCACTCAAAGCGCATTTCTCAAACGGAAGTGGTATGCGGGCAAGGGAAGTGTATTCGTTTTCTTCGGAAACGAAGTATTCCGGAGCCGTGATGAACGATGGGAAATCTTATGTGATCGGAGCACCGGAATTTGTTCTGCGGGGGCAGTTTGCCCAGTATCAGGAACAGATTGCCACCTACAGCAGCAAAGGCTACCGTGTGCTTGTATTTGCGCAATATGAAGGGACGCTTGACCGGAAACCGCTGACAGAGCCGGTACTTCCGCTTTGTTTTGTGATGCTTGCCAATCCGATCCGCAAAGGGGCAAAGGAAACCTTTACTTATTTTGCGGAAAATGATGTTGATATCAAGGTGATTTCCGGTGACAATCCGCTGACGGTTTCCGTCATTGCGGCAGAGGCGGGGATTGTGGGTGCGGAGCGTTTTGTCGATGCATCGACTCTGAAAGAAAAAGAAGATTATTATCGCGCGGTGGAAGAGTATACGGTATTCGGCCGTGTGACCCCGAGCCAGAAGCGGATGCTGGTACAGGCACTGAAAGAACATAAAAAAACGGTTGCCATGACCGGAGATGGTGTAAATGATGTGCTGGCACTTAAAGATGCAGACTGCAGCGTGGCGATGGCCTCCGGCAGCGAAGCCGCTTCTAATGTGGCACAGCTGGTACTTTTAGATTCCGATTTTTCCAGAATGCCATCGGTGGTCGCAGAGGGACGCCGTGTGGTAAATAACATTGAGCGGACCGCCGCATTGTATATTGTAAAAAATATTTTCTCCATGCTGCTTGCCATTTTCTCCGTGATTCTGATGCTGGATTATCCACTGGAACCATCACAGGTATCGCTGATCAGTATGTTTACGATTGGTATTCCGTCGTTTGTTCTGGCACTGGAGCCGAATAAGGAGCTGATCCGCGGACATTTCTTGACCAACGTACTTGTGCGGGCACTTCCGGCAGGACTGACGGATTTTATCGTAGTAAGTGGTCTGGTGATTTTCTGCCGGGAATTTCAGGTAGATCTGGATTGTCTGTCTACATCATGTACCATTCTGGTTGCAATCGTTGGTTTTATGATTCTGCACCGCATTGCAAGACCGATGAATACCGGACATATTGTAATGCTGGTCGGCGTGATTGCAGGATGGATTCTTTGCATGCTGTTTGGCAGAAGTTTTTTCGGAATTACGGAAATTTCCAAACAGTGTGAAATGCTGATGGTAATTTTTGCAATTATTACGGAACCGGTTCTTCGGTATCTGAGTCTGATTGTTGAGTGGATTTCTGCGAGATGCCGCATGATCCATGCCCGTTTTTCAAGGGCGTAAAAGTGGGGCTGGTTCTTGCATGCATATAAGGAATCGTATATAATAAAAGACATACTAGTAGAAAAGCAGGTGTGGATGTGCAGAAGAGAATCAGGCAGATAGCCGCAGGAAAATTCGAATCGGATCAGCCTTCGCTTTCTATTTCGGACGAGGAACTGTTTCTTACGGTTACAGAAGGACAGGAATATACCGGGGAATTTGAAATTACCAGTGAAAACCATATTCCGGTGAGGGGCATTGTCTACTCCACCCACCCAAGGATGGAGTGCCTGACTCCCCAGTTTGAAGGCGAAAATATACGGATTCGGTATCAGTTTCATAGTAAGGGTCTCGTTGAGGGGCAGGAGGAAAAGGGTGCGTTTGTGATTCTTTGCAATCAGAGTGTACACAGCCTTTCTTTTTGTGTATCCATATCCCGTTTATATGCGCAGACTGCCACAGGTGCGATTCGCAGTCTTTCGGATTTTACGGCACTTGCAAAGGAAAACTGGCAGGAAGCATATCAGCTCTTTTATCACAAGAGTTTTCCCAATATTCTAAAAGCAAAAGAGACAAAAGAAAAGATGTACTATCAGGGGATTCTTGCGGCAAAACCATCGTCGCAGAATCTGGAAGAATTTTTGGTGGCAGCCGGCAGAAAAGAACAGATCCATTTTACAATTTCTGAGACAGACTGCCGGTTTGATGCGCTTACCGAAAGCCAGCAGCAGAAGATCGAAATCAAAAAGAGCGAATGGGGATATTTGGAACTTGCCATCACCTCCGATGCCGCGTTTGTACAGCCGGCACAGACGCAGATTACTTCGGAGGATTTTCTGGGGAGTACGTTTGTCCTGAAATACATCGTGGACTATGACCGGATGCATGCCGGAAACAATTATGCCAAAATTACTTTTTCCTCGGTATATGAGACAAAGGTTCTGGAGATTTATGCGCACAAAGGGGAAAAACAAAAGTCCAAAGAACAAAAAGAACATGCCAAAATCAGGGAATGTCAGTCCGGGCTGGTAGAACTGTATGAGGCATTCCGCCTGAAAAAAATTGTGACAGGTGTGTGGGCAAATGAGTCGGTAGAACGTTTAAACCAGCTGCATGCCATGCTTCCGGATCAGGTGATGTATCCGCTGATGAAAGCACAGGCACTGGTGATCAATCACCAGAAACAGGAAGCGGAGTGGATTCTTGAGGAATTTAAACGGGAATGGCCCGATCACCATACACCGGAGTGGGGGTATTATCTTTATATTATGACACTTCTGGAACGGGAACCGGCATATGTGGACCGCATGACGCATGAGATTGAAATGATTTTTCATGAAAATCCGGATTCTGCTTTGTTATTCTGGGTTCTTTCGTTTCTGGAAGAGGAATATTACAACAACAGTGCGCACAAACTGCGTGCAATTGCGCACTGGGTGATGAGTGGCTGTGTTTCCCCGTACCTGTATCTGGAGGCATACGATCTGATCAGCCATGACCCGTATCTGCTCACAAAACTGGGAAGATTTGAAGTGCGGATTCTGCGCTGGGCAATCCGTCATCAGGTTCTGACGAAGGAACTGGCAGCACAGATTTTTGAAGTGGTGGAAATGAATCAGGGATTTCATCCGGTTCATTTTGAACTGATGCAGGCAGCTTACGGGACAGAGGAAAAACCGGAATATGTGGGACAGATCTGCAGTTACCTGATAAGAACCCAGCAGTTTGATACAAAATTTCACCACTGGTATGAAAAGGGAATCGGGCTTGAACTTCGGATTACCGGATTATACGAGGCTTATCTGATGTCACTGGATGAACGGGAGATTGCATCGGTTCCGAAAATTATCCGGATGTATTTTCAGTATGACAGTAATCTTCCCTATCGGAAGATGGCAATTCTTTACAACAATATCATTGCGTCAAAGGAAAGCGAACCGGAAATTTATGAACAGTATCGCCGGGTGATGAGCCGTTTTGCCATGGAACAGATCGAGCAGGAACATGTGGACGATAATCTGGCGGTGGTTTATGAGGACATGCTCGAACTGGGGCTGGTGAATGAAGAACTTGCAAAATGTCTTTCCAATATTCTGTTTGTGCATAAGCTGGTAATTATGCAGCCGCATATGGTCCGCGCGATTGTATACCAGAAGCAGATGAAAGATCCGCAGATCGTTCCGATTGTAAACGGATGTGCCTACGTGTCCCTTTTCTGCAGGGAATATGCCATTTTGTTTGAGGATGGGAAAGGCAAAAGATATATTCACAGTGTCCCGTACCGGCTGGATCCCCTGATGGATGCCGGATCGTATCTGGAGAAATATACGGCACTGGCACCGGAGGAACTTCCGTATATTGTTTCCCATTTTGGGGAAAAGCCGGATCATCATATGTTTGATGCCAAAGAGGAAAAATTTTTCCGGAGAGTGCTGTTTGCACAGGAGCTGGATACGGAATACCAGTCGTATTTTTCCAGGGAGATTGTGCGTTATTATCAGAAAAAAGAGCAAAAACCCCTGGTGGAACAATATCTGGAACAGGCAGATTATGAGCAGATGCCGCAGGCGGTGCGTCAGTATATGATGGAATCCCTTGCGGACTGGCGGATGTATGACCGGTTGTATGAACAGATGCAGGAATATGGGCTGGATCAGATCGGATCATCGGCAAAGGTTGCAGTTGCCACCTATCTGCTGGATGCGATGGAAGAGAGGGAGCAGGACGAGGAACTGCTGCTTTTGTGTACAAGTGCGTTTTTAAACAAAAAATACAATGACAGGATTCTGCAGTATCTGAGTGATTTTTATTCCGGACCGGTTGAGACCATGCTTCGTTTATGGAGAGCAGCACAGGATTTTGAACTTCGGACAAGAGATCTGGAAGAACGGATTCTTGAGCAGATGCTGTATACGGATATGGATCTTATGCAGGCACTGGAGGTATTTGCGCATTATTATGAAAGCGGTGGGCAGGAACTGATTGTTCTTGCGGTCATTACGGTATTTGCGCAGAACTATTTTGTAAAAGAAGCCGCGCTGCCAAAACAAATCCTTGCCATAATACGGAGACGGTATCAGAGCGGAAAGAAACTAAATGATGCCTGTAAACTTGCCCTGCTCAAATCGTTTTCCGGGATGTCCTCTCTGCAGGAGGCACAGTATGAAGCCGCAGATGTGCTGCTGGCAGAGTTCACCGGAAGAAATATGAATTTTTCATTTTATAAAAGACTGGACCGGCGGCTGGTACAGAAATATCATTTGTATGACAAAATTTATGTGGAACACCGGACAAACCCAAAGAAACATGTCGTGCTGCACTACAGCCGGGATGAGGACGGGGAGCAGTTTCACGAAGTGGATATGCCGAATGTCTATGCCGGTATTTTTGTGGAAACATTTGTGGTATTTTTCGGGGAGGAGATCCAGTATTACATCACCGAAGAATATAAAAATAAGGTCGTCTCGACGGAAAGCAATCGTCTGACCTGTAACGATATCTATGCACAGAAAGATGAAAGCAGGTACAATCTGATCAACCAGATGCTGATTTCAGAGACTTTATCCGATGAAGTTTCCATGTTTCAGACGATGAAACAGTACGCAGGATATGATGAGGTGACGAAAAAAGTATTTAAGCTTTTGTAAGCAGGATGGGAGAAGAGATGGAAGCCAATACCTGTTATCTTGGCATCGAACTGAACGACTCGTATGCCATGGTAAGTTATATGCAACCGAATATGGAAGAACCGGAGACGGTCAGCACGATTGCCGGCAGTGAAAATTACCGGATTCCCACGCTGCTTGCCCGACGCAAAAATGTCGGCATGTGGTATTATGGGGAAGATGCCGGAAGGATGGCAAAAACCAGTGAGGTGATTTGTGTGGATTCCCTTCTTCGCCGTGCCGCTGCATCGGAAGTGATTACCATTGCAAAAGAGAGTTATGATGCAGTAGATCTGCTGGCACTGTTTATTAAAAAAGTGATTGAACTGCCGCAGAAACTGGGAAATACTTCGCATGTGACCGGAATTGTCCTGACGGTGGATCATCTGACGAAAGAGTTGATCGGCATTTTCCGGCATGTGGCAGAACTTTTAGGATTGTCGCAGGAAACATTTGCGGTGATTGATGACAAAGAGAGTTTCTATGCGTTTGCCATGAACCAGGAGAAATCTTTGTGGATGCACGATGTGTTTTTGTTTTCTTGCGGGAAGAATGCCGTCAGTTCCTATGACCTTTCGAGGGATATGCATACGAAGCCGCAGATGATCACGATTCACGCAACCGGGGCACAGGAACTGGGAGAGGAGAAAGATGAGGCGTTTGCAAGGCTTCTGACTAACTGTTTTGCAAACCGTTCGGTATCTTCGGTTTATCTGGTCGGGGACGGGTTTGACGGAGAATGGATGAAACAGTCACTGGCAGTTCTCTGCCGGGGACGGCGCGCGTTTCTGGGACAGAATCTTTTTTCCAAAGGGGCATGCTATATGGCCCGCATCCGTGAAATGGGAGAAAACTGGCCATTCATTTACATGGGCGAAAACGAGATGAAATTTAATCTGAGTTTAAGTGTCGTGGAAAAAGAAAAAAAGAAGGTTTTAAATCTTGTCAGTGCCGGGAAAAACTGGTTTGAGATAAAAAATACATGTGAGGTGATCCTAAGCGGCACGCCGCAGGTGGAATTTTTAAAGCAGCTTCCAAGCAGCAGTACTCCCCAGATACAGACGGTGGAACTTGAGGATCTTCCGGTTCGTCCAGACCGCACGACAAGACTCCGGATTACGGCCAGTCCGGTGGCAAATGATAAGATTGAAGTGGAAATCCGAGATCTGGGATTTGGTGAATTTTTCCCGGCTACCGGCCGGGCATGGAAAAGTATCATAATGATGGGATAAACGTATGGGTGAATTATTACTTTGTCATGAAACAATTGCGGCTCTGCCCTATTATATAGAGGAAACCGGGATAAACATATATTCCATGGAAGAACTCAGCTATTATATTTCCGGAAATGTGTATCTTCTGGATCATTCCTTCATGTGCGAGAGTTTATGTACATGGGTGGAAAAACAGATGCATCGTGTCGAACTCGCACAAAAACTCAGGGAGAATATCCGCACGGAAGGAAAATTGTCCGATTTTGTTTTTGCCATATTGCAGGATACGGCATACTGTACCATGAAAGAAATGCAGGAGATCGTTTTTGCGGTTCGGCAGATGGAACAAAAGTCGGATTTTGAATGTGACAAGATCCGGGCAGACCAGCTGATGGAGAAGGAAAAATATCTGGCAGCTATTTACCGGTATAAACATCTGTTAGACGAAGCAGATACGAAAGAAACCGGTGAGGTTCTGCGGGGAAATATCTGGCATAACCTCGGAACGGCGTATGCACGTCTCTTTTTGTTTGAAGAGGCGGGGCGCTGCTTTGAGAAGGCATATGCATTTAACAAACAAAAGGAATCTCTCCGGGAGTGCCTGATGTGCTGCCGCTGCCGGCATGATGAGGATGCGTTTGCGGAAATTGCAAAAAAATATCAGGTGGAGGAGAGAAAGCAGCAGGAAATCAGAAATGAAATTTCCATCGCATGTAAGAGCGAAAAACTCGAACAGTTTGAATCCCATCTGGAAGAATTAGCGCAGCTGACCGGGGGTGCCCAAAAGGGGAAGGCAAGGAAAGAAGCAATGGATGTGATTGTTCAGTGGAAGAAAGATTATCGAAGGAGCTGCAAGGTATAACATATGATTTTTTCAAATTTATTTCATAGAAAAAAGAATAAAGAAAGTGAGACAGGAAGTTTCTCACAATATGATCAGAGCGAGTATGCAAAACTTGAGACAAAAAACATTGTAAAAGAATTGAATCTGTCGGACGCGGCGCAGGCAAAGAAATATGTAGTGGATTTGTGTAAGCAGATGATTCAGGCGTCTAAGGATATTGAAGACAGCAAATCGGAATATCAGCTGGTGACAAATTATCTGACAGATATTCAGATTCTCGAAGACCTGACGGACGCAGAGCGTAAACCGATTCTTGAGTGTGCCACACAGGTCGCAAAGCTGGAAAAGCAAAGAACCGATTTTCTGAAAACCAAACGCCGGCTGACAGATACGCAGTTTGCGCAGATGCAGGAGGAAGAAGAGAATCTTCCGGGAGTGATCCGCCGGCTGAAAGCCAATGAGGCAGATCTGGATGCAATCAAGAGAAATATGGCATATCTGGAAGGAAAAAAACTGGAATGGTCCATGCAGCGGTCAGATTCCGCAAAGGTACAGAAAGTAACCCGTACCGCAGCATGCTATCTGTTAGCTGTATTTATTACGTTGTTTGCTTTTGTGGGAATACTTTCCTGGTATCTGAACAGGGATCTGCAGCTTGTTTTCACCATTATGGGATTTGCAGCTGTGGGAGCGGGCGCGTTTATTTTGATCCGTTATCAGGATTCTACAAGAGAGATCCGTCAGGCGGATGTCAACCGCAATCAGGCGATTACTTTGGAGAACCGGGTAAAGATCCGTTATGTCAATACGAAAAACGCGGTGGATTTCATCTGTGAAAAATATCATGTCCGCAATGCGAAAGAACTGGAATTTTTATATGGACAGTATCAGGAGGAAGCGCGGGAAAAGGAAACATTCCGTAAAACCAGTGATGATCTGGATTATTATACGCAGAATCTTCTGCAGTATCTGACACGGCTGCGGATGTATGATACCCGTGTATGGCTGACACATGCAAATGCGCTGGTCGACAGCCGGGAGATGGTAGAGCTGAAGCATGAACTGCTGACAAGGCGGCAGAAACTGCGGGCACGTATGGAGTACAGTGTGGGAAGTATCCATGAGATGAAGGGTGAGGCTCTCAAAAATATGAGCAAGCTCGGAAACAATGCTTATCAGCTGGAGCAGATCATCCGCAAGATTGAGGCGATGAATCCGGTATTTAAGTAAAAATAATAGTGATTTATTGCGTTTTCTTTTGAGATAGCCGCCCAGTGTGAAAGGGGCGGCTATCTTTTGTCTTATCGTGTAGTGTTTTGCATACAGTCAAAATTGGGATTGAAAGCATAGTAGTTTTTGCTGTCCAGTTCTTCCTGCAGCAGACGAAGAGCCTCGCCAAAACGCTGGAAATGCACAATTTCACGCTCGCGCAAAAAGCGGATCGGATCAGCAACTTCCTGATCTTTTGCCAGACGCAGTATATTGTCATACGTTTTTCTTGCTTTTTGTTCTGCTGCCATATCTTCCACCAGATCAGCAATGGCATCACCACTTGACTGAAATTCGGTAGCGGAAAATGGAACTCCACCCGCAGCCTGTGGCCAGACACCTGCGGTGTGATCAATATAATATGGTGCAAATCCGGAAGCTTCCAGTTCTTTGGCGGAAAGTCCGCGTGTCAGCTGGCGGACAATCGCACCAATCATTTCGAGGTGAGCAAGTTCCTCGGTTCCGATGTCAGTAAGTACACCGGCAATCCGCGGATTTGCAAAAGAAAACCGCTGGGCCAGATAGCGCATGGAAGCTCCCATTTCGCCATCGGGACCACCGTACTGACTTATAATAAAAGATGCCATCTTAGCATTTGGTGTTGAAATGGAAATCGGATATTGCAGTCTTTTTTCATAATTCCACATAGCTTATTTCACTCCTTCCCATGGCATTGGACCGTCATTCCAGTCCCAGTCCTCCAGCGGCTGGCTGCCAAATGCGGACAACGGTTCGAAACGTTCCTCGTATGTCTTTTTAGCTGAATTGTATAATTCGTTGCACTGATTGTAATAAGAGAGTGCCTGTGCGTCATCCGGATGGGTGTCCAGATAAAGAAGCATATCATAGGCACAAAAGCCCAGTGCCATAACCCAGCGGTACAATTCCGACCGGTTCATTGGCTGAGAAGATGGTCTTGTCATCGCCGCCGCCCTCCCTGCATCATATTCATATTGCATTTTCCGGTAAATGGTTTATCCAGTTCCGGAAAAATTGTGCCTGCGGCAAGCCCGCGCATGGGATCGTAGGTTTTGCCGAATGTCTGCCAGGGAACGTAGCACATGCCAGGTACCTGATGGCTGCCATTGTCTATTTCCGGCATAGTATTAATAGTTGCATTCATGGATTTCTTTTTCCTTTCTGATCAGCATATACTGTATGATATGTTTCGTTTGCGTTATGTGTGTATTTGTTATATAATAAAACACATGACAGAATAAGGAGAGAAACGCGATGAGTAAAGTAAGAACAAGATTTGCACCAAGTCCGACAGGAAGAATGCATGTGGGAAATCTTCGTACGGCATTGTATGCATACCTCGTAGCAAAGCATGAGGGTGGAGATTTCATCTTAAGAATAGAAGATACCGATCAGGAGCGTTATGTGGAAGGCGCTGTAGATATTATTTACCGCACCCTGCAGAAAACAGGCCTGATCCATGACGAGGGACCGGACAAGGATGGCGGCTGTGGACCATATGTACAGAGTGAGCGCCAGGCACAGGGCATTTATTTAAAATACGCCAAAGAGCTGATCGATAAAGGCGAGGCCTATTATTGTTTCTGTGACAAGGAACGCTTAGAGGGACTCAAAAAAGTAGTTGCAGGAAAAGAAATTCATGTATATGATAAGCACTGTCTGCATCTTTCCAAGGAAGAAGTAGAAGAAAAACTTGCCGCAGGCGTACCGTATGTCATCCGTCAGAATAACCCGACGGAGGGAACGACAACGTTCGAGGATGAGATTTACGGGGATATTACCGTTGACAATGCGGAGCTGGACGATATGATTCTGATCAAGTCCGATGGATATCCGACTTACAATTTTGCAAATGTGGTAGACGATCATCTGATGGGAATTACCCATGTTGTCCGTGGAAACGAGTATCTTTCCTCTTCCCCGAAGTACAATCGTCTGTATGAGGCATTTGGCTGGGAAGTACCGGTATATATCCATTGTCCGCTGATTACGGATGAAAATCATCAGAAGCTGTCAAAACGATGCGGACATTCTTCGTTTGAAGATCTGGTAGAGCAGGGATTTCTGACAGAGGCGATCGTGAACTTTGTTGCATTGCTTGGATGGAGCCCGGCAGATAACCAGGAGATCATGACACTCGAAGAACTGGTAGAAAAGTTTGATTACCATCATATGAATAAATCACCGGCAGTCTTTGACTATACCAAGTTAAAATGGATGAACGGGGAATACATCAAAAAAATGGACTTTGACAAGTTCTACGAGATGGCACTTCCGTATATCAAAGAAGTGATCACCAAAGATTATGATCTGAAGAAGATTGCACATATGGTACAGACCCGTATCGAGATCTTCCCGGATATCAGGGATCACATTGATTTCTTTGAGGAACTTCCGGAATATGATGTGGCAATGTACACGCACAAGAAAATGAAGACAAATGCACAGACTTCTCTTGAAGTGTTGCAGGAGATCCTTCCGGTCTTAGAGGCTCAGGAAGATTACAGCAACGATGCATTGTATCAGACACTTCTTAAGTATGTAGAGCAGAAAGGCTGCAAGAACGGATATGTTATGTGGCCGATCCGTACGGCAGTATCCGGCAAGCAGATGACACCGGGCGGTGCCACCGAGCTTATGGAGGTTCTTGGAAAAGAAGAGTCTCTTGCCCGTATCCGTAAAGGAATCGAGCTCCTTTCTCAGGCACAGTAGAACATTCTCACGGGAGAACGAATGAACTATAATAAATCCCAGCAGCAGGCCATCCGCCATAAGGATGGCCCGATGCTTGTTCTGGCAGGTCCCGGTTCCGGGAAAACTGCGGTAATTACCCAAAGAACGAAACAGTTAATTGAATATGAGAACATAGATCCGTCCAATATTCTTGTGATTACATTTACGCGAGCGGCGGCACAGGAGATGAAGCAGCGTTTTCTTGCAGCGACAGGAGAAGAGAGAACGAAAGTGACCTTCGGTACGTTCCACGCCATATTTTTCATGGTGTTGAAGCTGGCGTATCATTTTGATTCCGGAAATATTATATCGGAGGAGCAGCGATATCAGTTTATGCGGGAGATTCTGTCTTATCATCATCTGGAATACCGGGATGAAGGGGAATTTATCGGGGATGTTTTAACGGAGATCAGCCGTGTGAAAAATGAGCAGATTCCGCTGGAACATTTTTATTCTTCCAGCTGTGGGGAGGAGGTTTTCCGGAAGATTTACCGGGAATATGATGAGCGGCTCAAAAGGAACCGCCTGATTGATTTTGATGATATGCTGACATACACATATGAGTTGTTTTCCCAGCGGAAGGATATTCTTTCGGCATGGCAGAAAAAGTACCGTTATATTCTGATCGACGAATTTCAGGATATCAATCTGATCCAGTGGAAGATCATGTGTATGCTTGCCGCACCGGAAAATAATCTCTTTGTAGTGGGAGATGATGACCAGTCCATCTATCGGTTCCGCGGTTCGAAGCCGGAAATTATGCTGGGATTTCAAAAGATATACCCGCAGGCAAAGATTGTGAATCTTGAAGTAAATTACCGGTGTGAGCCGCCGATTGTGGAGGCAGCTATGCGCCTGATCGCACACAATGAAGAACGTTTTCCGAAAAAGATCTGTGCCGGAAAATCCGGGAAACAGAAGGTGCGTTTTCAGTATTTTGAGGACTGCTATAAAGAGAATGCATTTTTGGCAGAAGATATCCGGCAGACTGTGCAAAATGGGGTTCCGCTTTCGGAAATCGCAGTACTGTTTCGGACAAACATGCAGCCGCGTGCCCTGATGGAATATATGGTTTCTGCCAATCTGGCATTTCAGACGAAAGACCGGATTCCGGATATCTATGAGCACTGGATTGCCCGTGATTTTTTCACTTATATCCGCATCGCACAGGGAAGTGACAGCAGGGCCGATTTCCTTTCTATTATGAACCGGCCGAAGCGGTATATCGGCAGGGACAGCCTGCCCGATGAAACGGTATGTTTTGATGAGTGGATGAAATTATACGAGGAGCAGCCGTGGATCGCGGAGCGGATCGAAAAGCTGTGGTATGATCTGAAACATTTGTCCCGTCTGAGCCCTTATGCGGCAATCAACTATATCCGGCGGGGAATCGGGTACGATGATTATCTGGCAGAGTATGCCGAATACCGGAATGCGAATAAAGAAGATTTTTATGAAGTGGCAGATGAAATCCTTGCGAGTGCCAAAGGGTACCGTACATTTGAGGAATGGTTTGCACATATAGAAGAATACCGGCAGGAGTTAAAGAGACTGGCGCAGGAAAAGCGCAGGAATCAGAATGCTGTGACATTTGCAACACTGCACAGCGCCAAGGGGCTGGAATTTACAAAAGTGTATCTGATTGACGTCAACGAGGGCGTAATGCCTTATAAGAAAGCAGTATTAAAGCAGGATGTCGAGGAAGAACGGCGTTTGTTTTATGTGGGAATGACCAGAGCAAAGGAATCCCTGACAATCTGTTCGGTAAAAAAAATGCGTGGCAAAGAGGTGGAACTGTCGCGTTTTATCAAAGAAGCCGGTAAAGAGCCGTAAAAAACCTGCATCGGGTATTCGATGCAGGTTTTTATAAAAGTTATTCCTCGTCTCCGAGTGCGTTGAAGTAGTCATCATCGAGCATTTCATCGAAGCGGTCAGCAGCGGCTTCGTACTCGTCGTCATCCGTGATGCTGTCGATCTGTGGAATGCCATCCTCATCCTCCGCATAGCGGTAGAGATAAACGGTGCCTTCATCCGGATCGGAGCCGTCCGGATTGAGTGGCATCAGTGCGATGTAGTCCTGTTTGTTTACCTCAAAAATAGTGAGAATTTTACATTCTACTTCGCCTTCATCCAAATCAAGTGTTACACGAATATCTTCAATCTCATCCGGGGTAACGGGTGTTGCTTTTTCTTTATCTTCCATAAGATACCTCTTTTCTTAATCGTTTTTGTGTCTTTTATCATTATAAGCGAGGAGTAAGGAGCTTGTCAATTCGAAAAAGTGATATACAAAGTTTTTTAAAAAGGGTATAATGAAAAACATGAAAATACGAGATACGAAAAAACGAACAGACAATAGAAGGATCAGAGAAGGAGATTACGCAAAACCGGGAGTGACGATTCAGGGAGAATGGACCACTTTTACGTTTGATGCGGAAAAAGAGGACAGCTGTTTTGTGGTACTTAAGGATATACAGACCGAAAAAGAAGAAAAGATAGCTGTTCCGGCAGAATACTGCATGGGATCGGTGCGCTCTATCGCAGTGGCAGATCTGCATCTGGAACATCTGATTTACGATTTTGAGATCAATGGAAAAAAGGTAATGGATCCGTGCGCACATGCCATCATGGGGCGTCAGGTCTGGAATGACAGTTCACGCAGCAGGCAGCAGTATGAGGTGCATGGGGCATTTGATGTGCAGGAGTTTGACTGGGGGGAGGATGTATGTCCGGAAATACCGAGAGAACAGATGATTATGTACAAGCTGCATGTGCGTGGTTTTACGATGGATTCCGGTACCAGAAGTGTTCCGGGGACATTTCGTGCGCTTATGAACCGGATTCCCTATCTGAAGAAACTCGGTGTGACAACGATCGAACTTATGCCGGTATATGAGTTTGAGGAAATTGAACTGCCAAAGCAGCAGAAACTTCCGGAATATATCCGTTGGAAAGAAAAACAGACGGATCAGATCCGCCCGGTAGAAGAAATAAAAGAGGCTTCGTGCAAAGTGAATTACTGGGGATATGAGCCCGGAAATTATTTTGCGGTGAAGGCATCGTATGCTGCCGATCCGCTGCATGCTTCCCGGGAATTCAGAATGCTGATCCACCGGTTGCATGAAAACGGCATGGAATGTGTGATGGAGATGTATTTTCCGGAGAAAGTGAATCATAATCTGATTTTAGAAGCACTTCGTTACTGGGTGCGGGAATACCATGTGGACGGAATCCATCTGCTTGGGGAACATCTGCCCATTACGGCGATTGTGCAGGATGGCATGCTCAGCCGTACCAAGATTTTTTATGTGGATTTTGAGGAAAAAGCATGTGCGGCAAGCCGGAAGTATCCGAATCTGTATATTTACAAAGAGGAGTATCAGTATCCGATCCGGCAGGTCTTAAACCATATCAATGGAAATATGCGTGATTTTGCCGATCAGCAGAGAAAACAGGGGGCTTTTTTAGGCTATATCAATTATATAGCAAGCAACAACGGGTTTACGCTTGCAGATCTGTTTATGTACAACGATAAACACAATGAGGAAAATGGAGAGCAGAATCTCGATGGGAGTTCCTGGAACTTCAGCAATAATTACGGCGTGGAGGGATCGACCAGAAAGCGTTATATCAATGCGCTGCGGAAATTAAACTGGAGAAATGCGGTTCTTATGCTTATGCTGGCACAGGGCGTTCCCCTGTTGTGGAGCGGTGATGAGATGGGAAATTCCCAGAACGGAAATAATAACGCATATTGTCAGGATAATCCCACCGGCTGGGTGAACTGGAAGAATGAGAAGTCTCATCGCAGACAGATCGAATTTCTGCAGCAGGTAATTGCGTTTCGAAAAGAACATACCGTGCTTTCAAATCCGATGCCATTCCAGTTTTCGGATTATAAATCGCTGGGGTATCCGGATCTTTCCTATCACGGGACAAGTGCGTGGATGTTAGAACCGACACCGGATCATCTATGCCTGGGAATGCTTTATTGCGGGGCTTATGCCAAAAACGAAAAAGAGCCGGATGTCTATGTCGCCTATAATTTTCTTGCCGCGGCAACGGAACTGGCTTTGCCTAAACCGCGAAAAGGGAAAGAATGGGTTGTCTGTATTGACAGCGGAGAAGAGGATGCTGCGTTTTTGGACGCACCAAAGCCCGTAAGCGGAGGAAAAATCATTCTCCGGCCACAGACCATCTGTGTGCTGGAGAGCAGGGAGATGAAAAAACATGGGTAATGCATGGAAACATTTTTGCACAATTACACATCACAAAAATCTGGTGCTTGTCGGTTGCTTTAAGATCGGACTATACAGGCAGGGGCTGCTGCATGATCTTTCAAAATATTCTCCGACGGAATTTCTGGTCGGTTGCAAATATTATCAGGGAACCATGAGTCCGAATAATGCAGAGCGGAAGGAAAAGGGGTATTCCCTGGCGTGGCTGCATCACAAAGGACGCAATAAACACCATCTCGAGTACTGGATTGATTATGATATTTCAAAAGAACCGGGGAAAGAACATTCGGGGATGGCAGGAATGAAAATGCCGGTGTGCTACGTGGCGGAAATGTTTGTTGACAGGATCAGTGCATCCAAAAACTACCAGAAAGACAAATACACGGACCGGAGTGCACTCGATTACTATATGCACGGCAGATCGCATTATCTGATCCATCCGGATACCGAGGCACTGATCCACTATCTTTTACTGATGCTGGCAGTGCGGGGGGAGAAGGAAACATTTGCATTTGTAAAGAATGAGGTACTGAAAGGAAACGTTCCTTATGAGAGGGAAAGCCTGATCCGACGCATACAGGAACTGGCACCGGAAGAAAAAATATAAAAGGGAAAAGCACAGAATGCCTTCTGCTGACATAGAATATTAGAAAGCTGTTGGAAAAGGTGCTGTGTGAAAACATTTTTGGTTCCCCTGACACCGGAAGAGGAAACAGACTGTCTGTGCAGATTAAAAAATGGCGAGCAAGGGGCAAAGGAAGAACTGGTGTTGCACAACATGCGCCTGGTAGCCCATGTCGCAAAAAAATATGTCAGTTCGGAAGAAGAACAGGAGGATCTGATTTCCATCGGTACGATCGGACTGATGAAAGCAGTAGACAGTTTCCGGCCGGAATACGGAAATAAATTTGCAACGTATGCCATCCGGTGTGTGGACAATGAATTGCTGATGCATCTGCGATCAAAGAAAAAACAGCGCAAAGAAGTTTCTATGTTTGAACCGATTGGTACAGACAAAGAAGGAAACCAGATTCAGCTTGTCGATGTGCTGGAGTTTCATGATAAAAATGTAGCAGATGAAGTGACAAAAAGGGAGCAGATGAAAAAAATCTGTACCTTTATGAATGATGTGTTAAGCGAGAGAGAAGCATTTATCATTCGGCGAAGATATGGAATCGGAGGAAATCAGGAACTGACCCAGAGAGAAATCGCGCGGGCACTTGGAATTTCCCGTTCCTATGTTTCCAGGATTGAAAAGAGAGCACTGGAAAAACTTAAAAAAGTGATAAGCGAATAAAGTCGTTGCAAAAAGATGCATTTTATGATAAGGTAAATGCATCTTTTTTCATGCATGTGTCTGTGCAAAATTCCCATTTGTTGGAATGAGGTGAATATGTATAGCCAAATCAGGACATCCATGCTGGATGGAATCTGCGCAATGCCGGTACAGGTAGAGGTGGATATCAGCATGGGAATGCCGGTGTTTGATATGGTAGGATATCTTTCTCCGGAGGTGCGGGAGGCGAAGGAACGAGTGCGTACGGCGCTTCACAATTGCGGAATTCTTCTGCCTGCAAAGCGGATTACCGTAAATCTTTCTCCGGCAAATATAAGGAAAACCGGAACCGGATTTGACCTGCCGATTGCGGTTGCACTGCTGGTTGCTATGGGGCTGGTAAAACCGGAGAAGTGCGCGGACACGATTTTTTCCGGGGAGTTGAATTTAAGTGGACAGTTACTGCCGGTCCGGGGAATTCTGCCGATGGTTTCGGATGGAGTAAAGGAAGGAATTCATAAATTTGTTGTTCCGGCGGATAATCTTATGGAAAGCCGTCTGGTGCAGGGGGCGGATGTCTGCGGATTTCCTGCATTGGAATCGGTGATCGGCTATCTGCAGGATGGCGGTTATAAAGAGCCGGCATATGCAGGCCGGCGGCAGAACAGATCCCATGGGGTGCCGGATTTTTCCGAAGTAAACGGGCAGCAGTTTTTGAAACGGGCAGCGGAAATCGCAGCGTCCGGAATGCACAATATGCTTATGGTCGGGCCGCCGGGAGCCGGAAAAACCATGATCTCCGAGCGGATGGCTACAATCCTGCCACCACTTACAAAAAAAGAGCAGCTGGAGGTTTCAAAAATATACAGTGTCTGCGGTCTGCTGGCAGACTCCCGGACACTGTTGCAGGAACGGCCGTTCCGCAGTCCGCATCATACGGTCAGCATGGCAGGGCTTGCCGGCGGTGGACGAAGTATCCGGCCGGGAGAGATTTCACTGGCACACCATGGCGTGCTTTTTCTGGATGAACTCCCGGAATTTTCCAAATCAACGTTGGAAGTGCTGCGTCAGCCGTTGGAGGAACATCAGATTCATTTGACGCGCGCGGTCGGCAGTGTGACCTATCCATCGGATTTTTTACTTCTGGCATCTATGAATCCATGCAATTGCGGATATTATCCGGATCGGAACCGATGCAGATGCACACAGGCATCCCTGCAGCGGTATTTTGACCGGATTTCCCAGCCGCTGATTGACCGCATGGATCTTTGTGTGGAAGCGCCGATGGTTACGTATGAAGAACTGACAGGAAACGGCAATAATGAGAGTTCAAAGACCATCCGGGACCGGGTGTGCGAGTGTCAGGAACGTCAGATTTTCCGGTTCAAAGATGAAATCTTTTCCCATAACAGTGGAATTCCGGCAGCAAAATTAAACCAGTTCTGTAAGCTGGGAGAAAAGGAGCAGCGGTATATGGAAAAAATGTTTCATAAACTGTCACTTACTGCGCGCACCTACCATAAAATCCTCCGGGTGGCACGAACAATTGCCGATACACAAAAGGCGGAAAACATCCGTCTCTGTGATCTGACAGAAGCGGTGTGTTACCGGAGTATCGGGGATAAATTCTGGGGAGGTATGGAAAGATGAGCATGTATGCGTACTGGCTTGCAAATACCGGACTGACCGTACATAAACTGACGGGTCTTATGACAGAAGGAATCGGTGCGGAAGAACTGTATGCCTTGCAGGAGTCCCAAATGAAAAAAATCCGGGTTCTGGATGAAAAGGATGTGGAAAAAATCACACAATCCAGACGGCACTGGGATGTACAGGAGCACTGGGGAAAACTGCAGGAGGAAGGAATCGGTTTTGTCTGCGTGGAAGAAGCACGGTATCCGCAAAAGCTCCGCCGGATTTCTGCAGCACCTTATGCGCTGTATTATATTGGCAGGCTGCCGGATGAAACGCGAAAGAGTGTGGCAATTGTCGGGGCGCGGACAAGAAGTGCCTATGGAAGCCAGATTACGGGGAAACTGGCGAGGGCACTTGCACAGAACCGGATGGATATCATCAGCGGCATGGCGATGGGGATTGATGCTGATGCGCATAGCGGGGCACTGGAAGAAAACGGGGATACCTATGCGGTACTGGGCTGTGGCGTGGATGTGTGTTATCCGAAAAGAAACCGGTATTTATATGAAAAAATGCAGGATCGGGGAGGTATTTTGTCGGAATATCCGCCGGGCACACCGCCGCTGCCGGGATATTTTCCGCAAAGAAACCGTATCATAGCCGGACTTGCGGATTACGTGATTGTGATGGAGGCAAGAAAAAAGAGCGGATCGCTGATTACTGCGGACTATGCCATGGAACAGGGAAAGGAAGTGTATGCCCTTCCCGGGAGAGTTACGGATGCCCTGAGTGAAGGAACCAACCATCTGATCCAGCAGGGCGCCGGCATTTTTGTAAGTGTGGAAGATTTCCTGCAGGAACTGCAATTACAGCCCCAAAATATAACGACACAAATAGACTTTAGAAAAAATCTTCTTGAAAAAGACGAATCGTTGGTGTATGCTTTATTAGATTTTTATCCGGTGGGTCTTGGAACCCTGATCGAAAAAAGTCCCTATGGTCTGGTAGAAATTCTGCCGGTTTTAGAGAGGCTGGAACAGAAAGGGTTCATTCAGGAGACCATTCCGAATTATTATATAAAAACAATTTAGATGATATAAGGAGCACCAAATGGCAAAGTATCTGGTAATCGTGGAGTCACCGGCAAAGGTGAAGACGATTAAAAAATTTCTGGGAAAAAATTATGAGGTCATGGCAAGTAACGGGCATGTGAGAGATCTTCCGAAGAGTCAGCTCGGATTTTCTCCGGAAAATGATTTTGAACCGAAATATATTACGATTCGTGGAAAGGGAGAGATTCTTGCAAAGTTAAGAAAAGAAGTAAAGAAAGCGGATAAAATTTATCTCGCAACTGACCCGGACCGTGAAGGAGAGGCAATTTCCTGGCATTTAACCAAGGCGTTGAAACTGGACGATAAAGATGTCAGCAGAATCAGTTTTAACGAAATTACAAAAACAGCGGTAAAAGCATCCTTAAAGACACCGCGTGAGATTGATATGGATCTGGTTGATGCACAGCAGGCGAGACGTATGCTGGACCGTATGGTTGGTTACCGGATCAGCCCATTGTTATGGGCAAAAGTAAAAAGAGGGCTGAGTGCCGGTCGTGTACAATCCGTTGCTTTACGGATTGTGTGTGACCGTGAGGAAGAAATTGATGCATTTATTCCGGAGGAGTACTGGTCTTTAGAGGCAAGCCTCCTGCCGGAAGGTGAGAAAAAACCGATTACAGCAAAGCTGCTGGACAAAGGCGGCGAAAAGTTTGAGATTTCTTCCGGGGAACAGATGAATCAGGTGCTTGCGGAATTAAAAGGCAAAGAATTTAAAGTCTGCGATATGAAAAAGGGAGAGCGCACAAAAAAAGCGCCGCTTCCGTTTACAACCAGTACTTTGCAGCAGGAAGCTTCCAAAGCGCTGAATTTCCCGATCTCGAAGACGATGCGGATTGCACAGCAGCTGTATGAAGGTGTGGATATCAAAGGACAGGGAACGGTCGGTATCATCACTTATCTGCGTACGGATTCCGTTCGTATTTCGGAAGAGGCGGATGAAGCAGCGCGTGCCTTTATTTCCGAAAGCTACGGAGAGGAATATCTGTCTGACGGAGAAGGAAGCAAGAAGAGCAATGCAAAGATTCAGGATGCGCACGAAGCGATCCGTCCGACCGATATTAACCGTATTCCGTCCGAGATTAAAGAGTCGTTAAGCCGGGATCAGTTCCGTTTATACCAGCTGATCTGGAAACGCTTTGCCGCAAGCCGTATGGCAAACGCAAAGTATGAGACAACAACCGTTAACATTGCAGCGGGAGATTATACATTCCGCGTTTCTACTTCCAAAGTAGCTTTTGACGGATTTATGCTGGCCTATACGGAAGCAGATGATGAAAAGCAGGAAAAACAGGTACTTTTAAAATCGATTGATAAAGATACAAAATTAAAACTCGAAGAATTCGATCCGAAGCAGCATTTTACACAGCCACCGGCACATTATACGGAAGCTTCGCTGGTAAAAACACTCGAAGAACTCGGAATCGGACGCCCAAGCACCTATTCCCCGACCATCACAACGATCATTGCCAGACGTTATATCACAAAGGAAAATAAGAACCTTTATGTGACAGAGATCGGTTCCGTTGTCAATTCCATTATGAAGGAATCTTTCCCGACTATTGTAGACGAACATTTTACCGCAAATATGGAATCTCTTTTAGACAGTGTTGCGGAAGGTCATTTAAACTGGAAGACGGTTGTTGCGAATTTTTATCCGGATCTGGAAGAGGCTGTGGAGGCCGCGGAAAAAGATCTCGAAAAGATTACCATTGAAGATGAAGTGACGGATGAAATCTGTGAAGTGTGCGGGCGCAATATGGTAATCAAGTATGGACCGCATGGAAAGTTTCTGGCATGTCCGGGATTCCCGGAGTGCCGGAATACCAAGCCATATTATGAAAAGATTGGTGTCGCATGTCCGAAATGCGGAAAAGACGTGGTCATCAAAATGACACGCAAGGGCAGAAGATACTATGGATGCATTGATTATCCGGAATGTGATTTCATGAGCTGGGGGCGTCCGGTGGAAAAGAAATGTCCGCGCTGTGGAGGCTATATGGTAGAAAAAGGAAACAAGCTTGCATGTGCGGATGAACATTGCGGTTACACGGAAGCAAAAGAAAAAGAAACAGAATAGTCGTAAATTTTTCAAAAAATATTGAATTGTCTGATAAATAGTGCTACACTCATGGTATCTGTGATAAAGACAGGAGGAAAAACATGAGTGTTCAACTTCTAGACAAGACAAGAAAAATAAATAAACTGCTTCATAACAATAATTCGTCCAAGGTGGTATTTAACGATATCTGTGAAGTCCTGACAGGAATTCTTGATTCCAACATCCTTGTAATAAGCAAGAAGGGAAAGGTTTTAGGTTCCAGTGTATGCAAAGGGGTTGAGGAACTGCAGGAACTGATCGTGGATGAAGTCGGCGGATATATTGATGCAGAACTCAATGAGCGTCTTCTGGGAATCCTTTCCACAAAAGAGAACGTAAATCTGGAAACACTCGGATTCGGAGATGAATCCAAAAAGTACCGGGCCATCATTACCCCGATTGACATTGCCGGGGAGCGGCTGGGAACCTTATTTGAATACCGGTGCGAAACGGAATATGACATTGATGACATTATTCTGACAGAGTACGGAACAACGGTGGTAGGGCTGGAAATGATGCGTTCTGTAAACGAAGAGAGTGCAGAGGAAGCGAGAAAGGTTGCAATCGTAAAATCTGCGATCAGCACACTTTCTTTCTCGGAACTTGAGGCAATCACCCACATTTTTGATGAACTGGATGGCAATGAGGGAATTCTTGTTGCAAGCAGAATTGCGGATCGCGTGGGAATTACCCGTTCCGTGATTGTAAATGCACTTCGTAAGTTTGAGAGTGCGGGCGTGATCGAATCGCGTTCTTCCGGCATGAAAGGAACTTACATAAAGGTTGTTAATGATGTGGTTTTCGATGAACTTGCAGAACTGAAAAGAAAAAATGCAAAATAAAGAAGGAAACCGAGAGGACAGCAAAAGGACTTGTATGTAAATATAAGTCCTTTTTTGTCATTTTATGTAAAAAACTACTTGTATTTTGCTTGATTTATACTATAATTAGTATGATACGATAATTGGGAATACTAGATAAGGAGGCACAAAATTGCTAAGTACAGATGCTTTCAATTATGTGAATGTTCTGGATAAAGCTGCCGATGCGAGCTGGAGCAGGGAGAACATTCTGACTAACAATATTGCAAATGTAAACACTCCGGGATATAAGAGAAAAGACTTAAATTTTGAAAATACATTAAAAACAGAACTGGGTCGCTGCAAGCATGAGTCCCTGGATTCGAAAATGAAAGACGTGGATCTTTCCAGACTGAATCCATCGGTTTATGTGGACAGTTCCAATTACTCCTATCGGCTGGATGGAAGTAATGTAGATATTGACACAGAAGAAGTGGAGCTGGCATCCGAACAGATTCGCTATCAGGGAATTACAGCCGGAATTAACGGACAGTTTGACCGTATGCGTTCCGTGATTAAGTAAGGGGGAAAGATAAATGGCTTTATTTCAGGCGTTTAATATCAGCGCGTCAGGCATGACCGCAGAACGGTTTCGTACCGATATCATTGCGGAGAACATTGCAAATGTAAATACAACATCGACAGAGAGCGGCGGTCCGTACCGACGCAAAATTGTAAATTTTGCAGAACGGAAAGTTACCCCGTTTTCCCAATATTACGCAACTGCATCGCAGAATCCGGCAATCGGAAACGGTGTAAAAGTAACTTCCGTAAAGGAAGATACGGAAACAGATTTCGTGAAAGAATATGATCCTTCCAATCCGGATGCGGATGCGGACGGATATGTATCCTATCCAAATGTAAACACGGTCACGGAAATGACCAATCTGATCGATTCTACCCGTGCATATGAAGCAAATGCGACTGCATTTGATGCCACAAAGAGTATGGCAACCACGGGACTTTCCATAGGAAAACAATAATAAAAAGTAAGTTTTACGAGAGAGGACAAAAGCATGGATATCACACAATTGTCTGGAGTTTCTTCTGACTATCTGAATACATTCGCAAAAAAAGAGGCACTTGTTCCGGGGGACGATGACAGTTTCAGCGCGGTGCTTTCGACAGCAATGAAATCAGTAGATGAAACCAATGACCTGCAAAATACCGCGGAGTCGGAAGAAGTACGGTTCGCACTTGGGGAAGCCGAAAATCCACATGATCTGCTGATTGCAGAGACGAAAGCAAATGTAGCACTGCAGTATACGGTTGCAGTGCGGGATAAACTGATTGACGGATACAAAGAGATTATGCAGATGTCAATCTAGTAAGTGAGGAACGAAAACATGCCAGAACAGTTACAGAAAATCCTTGACCGTGTGGTTGAGTGGTGGAAAAAATTTTCCAATAAACAAAGAATGCTGCTGATCAGCCTTACCGCAGTGGTGATCCTTGCGCTGGTGATACTGGGAGTTGTTGTATCAAGACCGAGTTATACAACACTGATTGACTGCCAGAACGCAAAAGAAGCCAGTCAGGTAAAAGATCTGTTAGACGGCGAAGGTGATATTGATTATAAGGTAACGGATACCACACATTTTGAAGTAAACAAAAAAGATGAGAACAAGGCAAACTGGCTTTTGGGATCCAATAATATTGATACAACGGGATTTGACCTGTCAGATCCGAACATCAAGGATTATATCGACGGAAGCTTTTCTACCACGGAGGCAGATAAACAGAAGCTTGCCAAAAGCTATATGGAAGATAAACTGGAGAATGTGCTTGCTGCGAATGACCTGATTGATTCCGCAAAGGTCACACTGGATATTCCGGACGATGACGGTACACTGATTTCGCGGATGCAGGAAAGTTCTGCCAGCGTTTCGCTTGCCCTGAATGGTTCTATGGATTCGGATCAGGCGTATTCGGTGGCGCGCCTTGTGGCAACCGCCCTTGGAAATGATTCGACAGACAAGATTACCATTCTGGATCAGAAGACATCCAAAATCTTGTTTTCGGGAGCAGACCAGGATGATGATGCCACGGTTGTTTCCGACAGTCTGGACATCAAAGACCGCATTAAGAATTCCGTGGTCAATGGTATCAAGGATGTAATGGTCAAGTCCGGTATGTATTCGGACGTGCAGGTTGCGCCGAACCTTGATATTGATATGTCTAAGGTGGAAAAGGCGGTTCACAATTATTCACACAATGATGGACAGGATCAGGGAGAACTGACAGAAAGCTCTGAGTATAATTCAGAGGCAAAAGGTGGACAGGCTGCAACTCCGGGAACGGATTCCAATGATGATACGCCAACCTATGTGACACCGGATGGCGAGATTACAGAATCTTCCGTGTCGGATGTGGATAAAAAATATTCGCCGAATGAGGAAATTATAAAAACTATTTCAAACGGTGGAGCGATCAACTATGATAACAGTTCCATTGCCGTGACTGCCACACGCTGGGTTGTTTATGATGAGGACGAATTGAAAGATTCCGGGCAGCTGAAAGGGACAACGTTTGAAAAGTTTAAGAGCGCACACAGTGATCCGGTACAGGTGGATGCAACGCAGGATGAAATTGACCTTATCGCAAAAGCTACCGGAATTCAGTCTAGTGCAATTAAACTGGTCTGTTATGAAAGACCGCAGTTTGTGGAATCCCAGAAGAAGGGATTCGGACTCACCGACATTTTACAGATTCTGCTTGCGGTGCTGATTTTTGCGTTGCTGGGGTATGTTGTATTCCGCAGTACCAGAAAACAGAAAGTGGAAGAACCGGAGCCGGAACTGTCTGTCGATGCCCTGCTGGCGGCTACTTCAGATAACGACGATGAAAATCTGGAAGATATCGGGTATTCGGAAAAATCAGAAACCCGGAAACTTATTGAAAAATTTGTGGATGAAAATCCGGATGCGGCAGCACTTCTGCTTCGCAACTGGTTAAATGATGATTGGGAGTAATTTATGAACAACGACTCATATACTGGAGTACAGAAAGCAGCGATTCTTTTGATTACGCTGGGACCGGAAAAGGCGGCAACCATTTTCAAACATTTAAAGGAAGATGAGATTGAAGAATTAACGCTGGAAATAGCGAATACAAGAAGCGTATCGCCACAGACCAAGGAGGAAGTGCTGGAAGAGTTTTATCAGGTATGCCTCGCACAGCAGTATATTGCGGAAGGCGGTATCGGATACGCAAAAGAACTTCTGGAAAAAGCACTCGGAAACGACAAGGCACAGGGAGTTATTGCAAAACTTACAGCATCTCTTCAGGTTCGTCCGTTCGAATTTATCCGAAAGACAGATCCGGCACAGCTGCTGAACTTTATACAGGATGAACATCCGCAGACGATTGCGATGATCCTTTCGTATCTGGCTCCGGCACAGGCGTCCCAGGTACTGGGAGCTCTGCCACCGGAAAAACAGGCTGATGTTGCAAAACGTATTGCAACTATGGATCGTACTTCTCCGGATGTGATCAAGGAGGTAGAACGCGTACTGGAGCGGAAACTTGCATCTCTTGTAAATCAGGATTACACCATCGTCGGTGGTATTGATGCAATTGTTGGCATTTTGAACAGTGTCGACCGTGGAACAGAGAAACATATTATGGAATCCCTGGAAATCGAAGAGCCGGAACTTGCAGACGAGATCCGCAAAAAGATGTTCGTGTTCGAGGATATTCTTCTGCTCGACGACCGTGCAATTCAGCGTGTGTTGCGTGATGTGGAAAATGCAGATCTGGAGCTTGCGCTTAAGAATACAACGGAAGAAGTACAGAATGTGATCTACAAGAACCTGTCAAAACGTCTGGCGGCAATGATCAAGGAGGATATGGACTTTATGGGTCCTGTTCGTATGAAGGATGTTGAGGAGGCACAGCAGAAGATTGTTGCTGTGATCCGTAAGCTCGAAGATGCCGGAGAGATTGTAATTTCACGTGGCGGAGGTGACGATATCGTTGTCTAATTTACTGAAACAATGTTATGTCGTCAGTTCGGGAACTGGTACAAGAATTATCAATTCCAATGACGGGGTACGCCAGAAATTAAAAGAACTGCAACAGGAACAGGCTCCGGAACAGGTAGATGTATCAGCAGGGGACGGACAGGAGAATGCACCGGCTGGTTTCTCACAGGGGATTCAGGCAAAAACCGTGCAGATTGATGTGGAAGCCCTGCGCAGGGAAGCACTTGAAAAGGCAGCTGTGGAGGCAGATGAGATTACTTCCACGGCAAAAGAAGATGCAGAACGTATCCGTGGGGAAGCGGAAGAAAAAGCCCGTACCCTGTATGAAGAACAAAAGAAACTCGGATACGAAGAGGGTGCCAGATGCCGGGAAGAAGAATTAAACAGGGAACATGAGAAGGCGATGGAGTCTCTTCATGCACAGAAAAAACAACTGGAAGAACAGTATCATGAAAAAATGTCGGTGATGGAAAAAGACATTGTGGACGCTGTGATTCAGGTATTTGATAAAGTGTTTAAGATTCAGTTTGAAGAGAAACGTGAACTTTTACTTCAGCTGGTAAATGGAGCATTACTTGACATTGACCCGGGAGATAAAATACGGATTCACACGAACCGGAGCGATGAGGAAATCCTCAAAGAACATCTTGCACAGATGCAGGATATTGTAGGAAAAGATGTTGCCATTGAATTTGTAAAGGATAATAAATTATCGGATGGACAGTGCAAAATAGAAACACCGTATGGCGTGGTTGACTGTGGGGTGGACACACAGTTGTCTGCACTGCTGAAGGATATACGTTCACTGGTATAAACGGGAGACGAATTTGGTTAAAGAAGCGGAAAAGTATTTACAGCTGATGGACCGCCAGTATTATAAGAGTTATGGAAAAGTAGTCAAGGTAGTAGGTCTTACCATTGAATCTGTCGGACCAAAGGCACGTATGGGAGATTTGTGTAAAATTTACCCGAACGAGAAGGAAGAGGAATATGTTATCGCGGAAGTGGTCGGTTTTCAGGATTCCAGACTGATCCTGATGCCGGTTGACAGCGTGGAAGGGGTTGGAACCGGATGCATTGTGGAAAATACCGGACATCCCCTGTCAGTTCTGGTTGGAGAAGAACTGCTTGGGCATACGCTGGATGGAATCGGACGCATGACGGATGGAACGGAAGAAATTCACGGTTCGTATTATCCGTTGGAAAATACGCCGCCGGATCCGATGGATCGCCGGATTATCAGCGAGGTACTGCCGCTTGGCGTAAAAGCGGTGGACGGACTGATTACGGTTGGAAAAGGACAGCGTATCGGTGTGTTTGCCGGTTCCGGTGTCGGGAAAAGTACCCTGCTTGGCATGTTTGCAAGAAATACGAAGGCAGACATCAATGTAATCGCATTGATCGGTGAGCGCGGCAGGGAGGTCCGGGAATTTATTGAACGTGACCTTGGTCCGGAGGGAATGGCACGGTCTGTTGTCGTGGTCGCAACGTCAGATAAACCGGCACTGATCCGTAATAAGTGTGCAAAGACTGCAACGGCTGTGGCGGAATATTTCCGTGATCAGGGAAAAGATGTACTGCTTATGATGGATTCCATGACACGATTTTCCCAGGCACAAAGAGAAATCGGACTTGCATCCGGGGAACCACCGGTTACCAGAGGGTATCCGCCGAGTGTGTACGCACAGATGCCAAAACTTCTGGAACGTGCCGGTACAAATGAAAAAGGATCGATCACCGGACTATATACGGTTCTGGTAGATGGAGATGATTTTAATGAGCCAATCACGGATACGGCGCGGGGCATTCTGGATGGACATATTGTTCTCGACCGTAAGCTGGGACATAAAAATCATTATCCGGCAATTGATATTTTACAGAGTATTTCCCGTGTTATGAATTCCATCGTAACAAAGGAACATAAGGCACTTGCCGGAAAATTAAAACAGGTGCTTGCCACATACAGTGAAGCAGAGGATCTGATTAATATCGGAGCCTACAAAAACGGATCGAATCCGGATATCGATTATGCAATCCGAAAGAATAAAGAAGTAAATGAATTTCTGTGTCAGGATACGGAAGAAAAGTTTGCTTTTGATGAAGAAGTGGAACTCTTAAAAAAGGTGTTTGACGACTGATCAATGGACAGAGGTTTTAAATGGCAAAATTTGTTTATCGTATGCAGAACATACTGAACATTAAACAGAAACTGGAGACACAGGCGAAAATGACATACAGCCTGGCAAACCAGAAATATCTGGAGCAGCAGAAGATTCTGCAGGAATATATGGTGCGCAGAGTCGGATATGAGCAGCACTGGAAGAAACTGATGCAGGGAAATTTAAATCTGCAGGAAGTCGAACATGCGCGGGCAGATGTAAATGCCATGAAAACGATTGTCAGACGACAGATGGTAGAAGTCCACAAGGCGGAAAAAGAACTGGAAGATGCCAGAAACCGCTTAAAAACCGTGATGCAGGAACGAAAGGTTCAGGAAAAATTGAGGGAAAAGGCATTTGAAGAATTTAAGCAGGAACTTGCAGAAGCAGAAACGAAAGAAATCGATGAACTTGTAAGTTATACCTATAACAAGGGTGAACAGGGAGAATGATATGGCAGACGAAAGAAACCTTGTCGACGAGGAAGACGCGGTAAAGGAAAACAGCACAAAAAATCCAAGAGAAAAGAAAAAACGGGAAAAGAAAGAAAAAAAAGAAAAAAAGAATGCCAAAGGAAACGCATCGGAACCGGAAGAAGATGAGGATGAAAAGGGAGGCGGCAGGCTGATTCTTGTCCTTACAACCATTTTAATCATTGCGATATGGATGGGAATTATAGGAATTTTGATTAAAACCGATGTCGGAGGATTTGGATCAACGGTGTTATATCCGCTTTTGAAAGATGTCCCTTATGTTAATAAAATCCTCCCACAGCCGGAAGAAACGGTGGAGCAGACCGAGGGCACAGAGCATCAGTATGGGTCTTTAAGCGAGGCCATCAGCCAGATTAAAGAACTGGAAAAAGAACTCGATGAAGCCAGCAGTACAAATAAAAATGACAAAAAAAAGATCAAGGATCTGAAGGCACAGATCAAGGATCTTTCAAAATACAAAGAGGATGAGGCTGCCTTTGAAAAGGAGAAGGAAAAATACTACGAGGAGGTTGTTTTTTCCGATCAGGCACCCGATATACAGCAGTATAAGACATATTATGAGAGCATTGATCCAGAAAATGCCGAAGTCTTATACAAACAAGTGGTTGAACAGATTACCTACGATAGTCAGGTTGAAGATTACGCAAAGACATATTCCAACATGAAGCCTCAGGAGGCGGCCAGCATCTTTGATACGATGACGGACAATCTGGGGCTTGTGGCTGACATTCTCATGAATATGGGAACACAGCAGAGGGCGGATATTCTTGGCAAGATGGATGCAACGACTGCGGCGAAGCTGACAGAGATCATGGAACCTACCAAGAAAAAGTAGGAAATCTGTAAATAACAGAAAGGAGGAACGTGTTTGACAAGTGCAAATGTATTTAATTTGAATTCTGTAAAGCAGGGTCAGGTATTAAATGCAAATGCTGCAAAAGGCAGATCAAAAGCTGAAAATCCGGATGCGGCAGGCGTGTTTGCTTCACTGATGGGCAGTAACTACTCTACAAATTTTAATATGCCGTCCGTGAATACAAAAATAAACAACAATGTATTACAGCAGACAAATGCGGCAGATAATTACGACCGGTATCAGTATCAGGATAATACCATCCGTCAGGCAGCCAGAGATGTTGTCACAGACGTGATCGACAATTCGACAGATACTCTGGATCAGTTCCAGGGCGATGTTGTCAGGACGGTGGCCGAACAATTGGGTGTTTCGGAAGATTCTGTAAAAGATATGATGGAGTCGCTGGGACTTACAGCTTTTGATCTCCTGAATCCGGAAAAACTTGCACAGCTTGCAATGCAGCTGACAGGAGAGACTTCTCCAATGGATTTACTGATGAATGACCAGTTTCAGGGGCTGATGCAGCAAATGGACCAGCTGGGAGGGCAGCTTGCAAATGAACTAAATCTTCAGCCGGCACAGATGGAGGAACTGATTGCGCAGATGGATATTCTGCAGACACCGGAAACTCTGACCGATGAAGAAATGCAGGTATTGACCGATGTGGCAGGACAGCAGACAACAGCAGATACTGTTTCGGCAGATGTGATGCCGGAGCTTGCACAGACCGATGAGGTACAGCCGATGGATGAACAGGCGGATGTATTTCAGAAAGAACCAAAATCGGATGAAGTACGCACACAGCAGCCACAGACAAAGGAGACAAAGCAGACAGCAGAACAACAGACGATGGAACAGCAGACGGATGCCGGAGATGCAGATGCAGATTCGCAGACAGGGGATCAGGTGAAGTCGGCGCAGCCGGAAAAAATGACGGCAGACCGGAACAACTCTGATGTGGCAAAGACACAGACTGCCGTGCAGATGCAGGATACCGCCGGGGTACAGACGATGGCGCATGCGGCGGATGTAACATCCGAGACATCGTATATTTCTGTGGATACCATGGATTTGCTGGAACAGGTGGCAGAGCAGATCCGTGTGAATGTTTCGCAAGGAACTTCATCGATGGAGATGCAGCTGAATCCGGAAAATCTCGGGAAAGTGTATGTAAATATTTCTTCGAAAGAAGGCATGATCCATGCACAGCTGGCAGCTTCTAATGAAGCAGTCCGCGCAGCCCTTGAAACGCAGGTGGCAGATCTGCGGCAGAATTTAAATCAGGCAGGTGTCAAAGTTGACGCCATAGAAGTAACCGTTGCTTCCCATGAATTCGAAAAGAATCTGGAACAGAACCAGGAGAATGAAAAGCAGCAGGGAGAACGGCAGCAGGAGCAGTCCGGAGGCAGAAGAAGAAATTTAAATCTTTCCTCACTGGATGGAGTGTCAGGATTGATGACAGAAGAAGAAACTCTTGCGGCACAAATGATGCGGGAGAATGGAAACTCCATGGATGTAACCGCATAGAAAGGAGAAAAAATGGCAGATACGACAACTTCCGCACTGAATTGGGCGAGTGTGGAAAACGGAAAAGTAAAAACAACAAAATCGAAAAAAAGCGATGAGTCCAACAACGGAACCATGGGATACGACCAGTTCCTTACATTACTTTGTGCGGAAATGCAGTACCAGGATCCACTTGAACCTACCAGCAATACCGAATATGTGGCACAGCTTGCAACGTTCTCACAGTTAGAGGCAATGCTTGGCATGCAGGATACACAGAAAAATGAGATGGCAAACAATCTGGTTGGAAAGTATGTAATCTTAAAGGTTTCGGATGAAACAACCGGAAAAACTTCTTATGTAGATGGTAAAGTAGATTATGTCATGTATCAGGAAGACGGATCACAGATGCTTAGTGTAAACAATAAACTGTATTCCATTGATACACTCGATACGGTGGCTGACAGTGCATATTACGAAGCAATAGGATATGCAAAAACCATCACAAATATGTTGGATCAGCTTCCGGATATTGAAAATATTACGACCAAGTTTTCCGGTGCCATAGGCGAGATCCGCAAGGTATATGATGGAATGACGGATTATCAGAAGCGCTTTGTGAGCGAGGACGATCTTGCAAAACTTAAAAAGTATGAGCAGAAGATCAAAGATCTGGGTAAAGATGCCGCAGACGATAAAAAGACGGATGATACCAAAACAGATACGGATACAAAAACCGATGATACCAAGACGGATACGGATACCAAGACCGATGACACAAAAACGGATGACTCGAAGACAGAGAATGGTTCCGGTCAGAAGAGTGACGAGACAACAGGTGCATAGGAAAGGGGAGAAAAGAGATGAACCCGATCAGCAAACAGTTTTCGTCGATCGAACAGATAACCGGTCAGTATTTAAAACAGAAAAACGTAACCAGTCCGTCAAAGACGTCGGATGTTTCATTCGAGGATGTCTTACGGCAACAGCAACAGTTAAAGTTTTCAAAGCATGCCGCGCAGCGGTTAGAAAGCAGAAATATCAGCTTATCCGAGGAACAGAATGCCAGACTCGAAGACGGAGTGGAACAGGCACATGCCAAGGGGATTAAGGATTCCCTTGTTCTGGTAGATTCGCTTGCTTTTATTGTGAATGTGCCAAGCAAAACCGTTGTTACCGCAATGGATCAGACGGAAACACAATCAAATACTTTTACAAATATAGATGGCGCAGTTATTATGTAACCGGACCTTATGGAGGTTACAGGAATCCCGACTGACAGAAGGATTTCAAAACTATATTGCCATCTAAGGAGGTCAATGTACTATGATGAGATCATTATTCTCTGCTGTGTCAGGTCTTAAGACACACCAGACGAGAATGGATGTAATTGGTAACAATATTGCCAATGTAAATACCGAAGCGTTCAAAGCTTCCAGCGTAAGATTCAGTGAACTGATGTACCAGACAATGTCCACCGCATCCGGTGGGGATGCGTCAACCGGTACGGGTGGTGTCAATGCCAAGCAGGTTGGTCTTGGTGTAAACACGGCATCTACCATGATCAATATTACCGGGGCGGGTTCTTCCGAGACAACCGGAAACCCGTTTGATTTAAAGCTCAGCGACAGCCAGACCACAAACTTCTTTATTGTCAGCGATGGAACAAATACCATGTTTACCCGTGCAGGTTCGTTCTATGTAGATGGAAACGGCTATCTGTGTATGAGTTCTACCGGATATACGGTACAGGGCTGGCAGGTAGATAAGACGACAGGAGAGATACATAAAGATACGGTTTCTCCCCTGCAGGTAATGTCACCGTCTAACACGACATCTGCTCCGGAAGCGACAACAGAATCTTATGTTCATGGAATTCTGGATAAGAAAGATACCGATGTCACCGGAAAAGACGGCTATGTTATGACTCTTGGATTTTATGATGATCTGGGATATTCTTATACAGCAAAGTTTGCGGTATCGACACCGAAAGCTAACGGACTTGGCGCTGGAAATAACTATTTTATCAGCCTGACGGATATTCTTGATTCCAATGGTAATTCCATTATTACGGATGATGCCGGGAAAGCACTGTCAGATGATGCAAAACGAAAAAAGTTAGATGAAATCTGGGGGGCTGACGGAAAGGCAGATGATACGGCAACAAATGCACCAAAGGGCTATTATATGAAATACGATGCCAATAAAGGTACATTTGTAAATATCAGCGCAGACGGAGCAGTGCCAGCAGCTGGTACAACACCTGTAACAGCGAAGTCCTTAAAACTTTCTTCTGTTCTTAAAACAAAGTTTACAACAAATAACGCAGATGGTACAAAAAAGGAATCCAATTTTAAGGACATCAATGTAGATTTTTCCACTTCCACCAATGTAGGCCATGGCGGAAAGTCAACGCTGAAAGTAGAAAGGGGAACCTCGGTCGGAAAAGAAACCGGTAAGAAGAATGGTGCAATGATCGGACTTGCCGTAGACCAGAGCGGTAAGATTTATGCAAGCTATGACAATGGTAACACCGAACTTCTCGGACAGATCGCAGTGGCACAGTTTGCCAATGCTTCCGGTCTTGAAAAAATTGGTGATAACTGCTATCAGACAACCTTAAACTCCGGCGAGTTTGATGGTGTGGGTGTAGCTGTGGATGCGGATGGAAGCAAGATCAATTCCGGACAGCTGGAAATGTCAAACGTTGACCTTTCCGGACAGTTTACCGATATGATCATTACGCAGCGTGGATTTCAGGCAAATTCGCGTGTTATCACAGTTTCCGACACATTACTGGAAGAATTAATCAACTTAAAGAGATAGTTTGAAAAATAGTTGGGAAATGGTTTTTTGACTGTTTCCCAACATTTTTTTGTGATTTTACACCCTTTTTAACAAAAAGGAAGTAGACAAGAGAGAGAAAGTTTAGTAAAATCATATAAAAGGGTATTTTGATGGATTTTGTCGGAAGATCCATCGGAATTCCTAATTTTAGAAAATGGAAGGTGTAGTTCATGGATATAGCATCACTGCTTTCAATTATCGGCGGAATTGCCATGGTTATCTTTGGCGTCCTCAGTAGTAACAGTTTTGACATCACTGCGATGCAGATGTACATTGATCCAGCGTCGGTTGTTATCACGTTTGGCGGATCAATCTGCAGTACACTCGGGTGTTTCAAACTTGTAGATGGAATCAACGGATTCAAATCAATTTCACTCCCGTTCAAGGATAAAACATATGATCCGTCACAGACCATCCGGACAATTATTGACATGTCAAATGTCGGAAGAAAAGAAGGTCTGCTTGCACTTGAAGAAGCTGCAAACGGAATTGAAGACGAATTCCTGAAAAAAGGAATCATGCTTGTAGTAGATGGTACCGATCCGGAGCTGGTTCGTGGGATTCTGGAAACGGATATGATGTGTCTGGAAACCCGCCACAAGGATGTGATTAAGTTTTGGGAAAAATGGGGCGAGATGGGTCCTGCCTGGGGTATGATTGGTACCCTGCTCGGACTGATCGCCATGTTAAATAAACTTTCCGATCCGTCTGCGATCGGACCACAGATGTCTGTAGCACTGGTTACGACACTGTACGGTTCCCTGATTGCAAACTGGTTATGTACCCCGATTGCCGGAAAACTTTCCGTAAACAATGATATGGAAGTGGTAAACCGTCAGATCACCATTGAAGGTTTGTTGTCCATTCAGGCAGGAGAAAATCCACGCGTTATTGAGGAAAAATTAAAGTCATTCCTTTCACCGTCTGTAAGAGAGGGTGTTCTTGAAAACGGCGGAGGAGGTGAAGAGTAGTGGCAAAAAAGAAACAGGAAGATCCGCCAAAAGGAGCGCCGGCATGGATGAATACTTTCTCGGATCTGATGAATCTTTTGCTCTGCTTCTTCGTACTATTGTTTTCCATGTCGACAGTAGATACTGACAAGTTAGAGGCGGTTGTTGCATCACTGCAGAACGCCATCAGCATCCTTCCGACCGGCGGCACAAGCATTGGAGAGGGAGAGATGATTTCTGCCGGTGTCCGCCAGCTGGAATTTCTGGATTCTTACTACAATGAGATGGCAAATTCCAAAGCAGAGAATACCGATGAGCAGACAGATGGCAAACTGTCTGCACAGGAACAGTACGAGCAGCAGCAACTTGCAGAATCTGAAAAGATGGCAGATGAAATCCAACAGGAACTTGATAATTCACAGCTGTCCGGAAAGGTGGATGTGGATTTCAATGCAGAGTATGTAAAACTGAATCTGAATGGTTCCATTTTGTTTGCATCCGGTAAGGCTGATCTCGTTAAACAGGCAGTCCCGATTGTAAATAAGCTTGGAAAGATTCTTGAAAAATATAACAGGAATGTGATAGAAGTAGAAGGACATACCGATAATGTTCCGATCCGCTATTCTGCAAAATATGAAAATAACGAGGTTCTTTCGGTGTACCGTGCACTTGCTGTCACGGATCAGCTCAGAAAAAACAAAAACTTAAATCCCAAGTACATTAAGTTTGCGGGAAGAGGAGATTACATACCGGTTGCTGACAACAGTACCGCAGAGGGACGTGCGCAGAACCGGCGCGTAGAAATAAAAATTTATAACTCATTCAATTCAAATGTGAAAGAAAATAACTAAGAGGAGTAAGCAATGAAGAAGAATTTAATTTCAGTCGTAATTCTGGCACTTGTGTTTGCAAATTTTGTTTTGACAGCACTTTTGATGTTTTCGGTATTACCGGAGACAAAAAAAGCAAATACACTGATCGAAAAAGTGTGTTCCGCAATTGATCTGGATTTAAACAGTGGTGCGGCTACCGGAACCAGCAATATTTCCATTGATGATCAGGAAATTTATAAAGTCAGCACAGGGGAAGACCTGACAACAAACCTTGCAGAAGGAAAAGATGGAAAGACTCATTATGCAGTACTGAATGTATCACTTGTTCTGAACAAGAAGAGCGACAATTACAAGAAATACACACAGGATTTCCTGACAAATCAGGATGATACAATCAAAAATGATATTATCAAAGTGGTAAGCGAATATACATTTGAGCAGTTTAACCAGAATTCAGATGCAATTAAGGACACGATCCTTGAAGATATGCAGAATTTATTCGGCAAAGATTATGTGATCGGAGTAAACTTCTCCAAACTGACAGCACAATAGGATTTTACAGGTGGTGAAAAACTGATGGGTGACGTATTATCCCAAAATGAGATAGACAACTTGCTGGCAGCGCTTAGTACCGGTGAGCTGGATGTGGATGAAATAAAAGACAATAATGAAAAAAAGGTAAAAGAGTACGATTTTGCCCGTCCTTCCAAATTTTCCAAGGAACATCTGCGTACCATGGAAATGATATTTGAACATTATGGCAGACTTTTATCTACGAATCTGCCCGTGTATTTACGGAAAAATGTTCAGGTAGAGGTGGTGAATTCAGAAGCGGTTACGTATTCTGAATTTTCTAATGCGCTGTCGAATCCGGTTCTTTTGGGAATTGTGAATTTTGCACCCCTCAAGGGAAATATTATTTTGGAAATGGCATCGAATCTGGGGTATGCGATTGTTGACCGTATGCTCGGTGGCAGAGGAGATCCTATGGACAAGGTTCGTGAGTTCTCGGAAATCGAACTTTTGATTATCGAACGGATTATGATTGTGTGCGTCAACCTTTTACGGGAACCATGGGAAAACGTGGCGGATATTCATCCCCGGTTAGAGAGAATTGAAACCAATTCCCAGTATGCACAGATTATTTCTCCGAGTGAAATGATTGCGATTGTGACAATTAACCTTAAGATCGGGGAAGTGGAAGGCCTGATGAATGTCTGTCTTCCGTACCTGACTCTTGAGGATGTCATTGATAAGCTGAATACGAAGTACTGGTATTCAAATCTGCAGAATCAGGACAATACCGATTACACGGAATCCATTGAGACCCTGATTCGGCGCGCACAGATACCGATCAAAGCTGTTCTTGGAAACAGTATGATATCGGTAAATGATTTTGCCATGCTGCAGCCGGGAGATATTATCCGGCTGGATCGCAAGGTGGAGGACGAATTGGATATTTATGTTGGAAATATTCGGAAATTTACTGCACTTCCCGGATCATCGGGGGATAAATATGCAGTCAGGGTCACTTCGGTGATCAGAGAGGAGCAATAAACTATGGATGGAGTATTATCGCAGGAAGAAATTAACGCACTGCTGAATGAACCTGGAGCAGAAGCGAGTGATTCTGCGGAAAATGAACTGTCTGATGCACAAAAAGACGCGATCGGAGAGATTGCCAATATAAGTATGGGAACTGCGGCGACAACGTTGTTTTCGCTCGTTAACCATAAGGTGGAAATTTCAACTCCAGTTGTTTCTTACGGCACATGGGATGACATTGTACAGGAGTATGAAAAACCCTGTGTGTTTATCCGGATTGCATATACCGTAGGACTGGATGGAAGCAATATTCTTGTCCTGAGGGAACATGATGTAAAAGTCATCACGGATCTGATGATGGGAGGAGATGGAACCAATACAGATGGCGAACTTGGCGAATTGCATTTGTCCGCAATCAGTGAAGCTATGAACCAGATGATGGGTTCTGCGGCAACTTCCCTTTCTTCCATGTTAAACCGCAAGATTGATATCAGCCCGCCAAATGCAACGGTGATTAATCTGCAGGAAGACATCGATGAAGCGGAGATTGATTCCTTCCTTACCGGAAAGTTTGTTAAGATCTCTTTCCATATGGAAATCGGGGATCTGGTTGACAGTACAATTATGCAGCTGTATCCGATTTCATTTGCAAAGGATATGTGTGATGGAGTGGCAAAAACGATGGAAATGGACAGTCAGAGTGTGACGGCCGATTCCTCAGCAGCAAATTCCGGCAATCCGGCAGGGGCACAGCCAGCAGCTGCATCTGCCGCAGCACAGCAGTCACAGCAGATGGCTTCACAGAATACAGCACAAATGGGGCAGCCGATGGGGCAGCCGATGGGACAGACGATGATGGGAAATACTATGATGAATCAGAACATGGGACAGCCGGTTAATGTTCAGCCGGCACAATTTAGCGCATTTGCGGGTGGAAACCTTGGAAATTACCAGCCGGAAAATATTGATCTGATTATGGATGTTCCGCTTCAGGTGACAGTTGAGCTTGGAAGGACAACAAAATCCATTTCAGATATTCTGGATCTGGGACCGGGAAAAATTATTGAGTTGAATAAACTGGCAGGCGAGCCGATTGATGTGCTTGTCAATGGAAAATATGTCGCAAAGGGCGAAGTTGTCGTCATTGAAGAAAGTTTCGGTGTTCGAATCACGGAAATTGTCAATGCTTCAAGAACAGGCGGAAAGTAGAAACAGACATGACAAATGTGTTACTGACAGGTTCTCTGGAAAGCTTTATACAACTTTTGGGTGCACTGTTTATTTTTGCTGTTGTTCTGGCTGCTACATATCTTACCACCAGATGGATGGGAGGTATGCAGCGTGGACGCCAGAATAATAAGAATCTGCATGTGATAGAGACAATCAGTGTCGGCAATAACAAGATGATCAGTATTGTGGAAGCCGGCAGTGTCTATCTGGTTGTTTCTGTTGGAAAAGAGGAAGTACATCTTCTGGCACAGCTTAAGAGGGATCAATTAAAAGATTTCTCTTTTGAGCTGGAACAGAGTGGGAAAAAGCAGGATTCTTTTGCGGAAATTCTCAACCAGTTAAAAGACAAGTTACCAAAGAAGCAAGGATAAAGATGAGCAAAGGGAAAAAGATATACTGCATTGCAAGTTTTGCGTTTGCGTGTGCGGTTTTAATACTTACAATTACATTATGCATGATGCATCCGGGACGTGTCTATGCAAGTTCCATGGACCCGGACAGTATTACAAAGATTACACAGAAAGATACACAGGGAGCAGATCATAATACAGACAATGCCAATGGATTGTCAATTACATATAACAATGATTCCGGATCGGTTTCCACACCGATCAAGATGCTTCTGGTGTTGACAATTCTATCACTTGCACCATCGATTCTGATTATGATGACTTCGTTTACACGAATTATCATTGTACTTCATTTCCTTAGGACTGCGATCGGAACGCAGACGACACCACCCAATCAGGTTTTGATCGGTCTGGCATTGTTTCTGACATTTTTTATCATGTGGCCAACGTTCCAGCAGATCAACAAAGAGGCAATTCAGCCGCTCGATAAGGGAGAAATCACACAGTCGGAATTTTTTGAAAAAGCAGAAGGGCCGATTCGTGAATTTATGATCAAAGATGCAAAGATCCAGATAAGGGATGTGAATCTTTTTGCGGAGATTTCCGGAGAAACGTATAAAGATACAAAGGAATTGTCGGATGTTCCGTTTACCACACTGGTTCCGGCATTCATTCTGAGCGAGCTTCGGAAAGCATTCATTATGGGATTTTTAATTTATATTCCGTTTATTGTAATTGATATGGTGGTGTCATCCGTACTGATGTCCATGGGTATGATGATGCTTCCTCCGACAACCATTTCGTTGCCGTTTAAGATTTTGTTGTTTGTTCTGGCGGATGGATGGGATCTTGTCATAAAATCCCTCGTCCAGACATTTTATTAGGAGGATACCGTATGATTTCACAGGGTGCAGTTCTTGATATTGCAAGAGATGCAATTTATACCATTCTGATCACGTCGGCACCGCTGCTTCTGGTTTCTCTGGTGGTTGGTCTGATTATCAGTATTTTTCAGACGGTTACATCCATTCAGGAGCAGACACTTACGTTTGTTCCAAAGATTATTGCGGTATTTGCTGCAATGATCCTTTGCGGCTCCTGGATGTTAAATAACATGACCGAACTGGTGGAGCGTCTGTGGTCGAATTTCAGTACCTATCTGAGTATGTGATTTGATAAAAAGATATGGTTAATTATGTATTTACACTTGAAAATTTTGAATATTTTCTGCTGATTCTGGTAAGAGTTACCTGTTTTGTGTATGTGGCCCCGTTATTGGGGCAGCAGGGAATTCCCAATCAGATTAAAATCGGATTTTCATTTTTTGTCTCATTGCTTTTATACAATGTAGTAGATCGGCCGGAGCTGACATACGCAAGTGTTGTCGGGTATGCGGTAGTTGTGATCAAAGAGGGAATTACGGGACTGCTGATTGGGTATGCGGCAAGCATCTGTAATTCCATTGTTTTGTTTGCAGGAAATATTATAGATATGGATATTGGTCTGTCCATGTCTACCGAATTTAATCAGGACATGGGAACAGAAACCACACTGACAGGAAATCTGTATTATTATCTGGTTCTGCTTCTTTTGATTACATCTGATTTTTATACCTATCTGGTACGTGCGGTTACGGATTCTTTTTCCGTAATTCCGATTGCCCACCAGAAATTTGCATGGGATCATCTGTTATCTGCAATCACACGCTATATGGGAGATTCATTCATCATAGGGTTTCGGATTTTTCTTCCGTTTTTTGCCTGTATTATGGTTTTGAACTGTGTACTTGGAATTATGGCACGTGTGGCACCGCAGATGAATATGTTTTCGATCGGTATGCAGTTGAAGATTCTGGTTGGATTTGTTGTTTTGTATCTGATCGTGTTCCTGTTGCCGAATGTGGCAAATTATATTTTTGATGAAATAAAGACGATGGTGAAGCTTGTTGCAGAAGGTTTGTATTGACGAAAAAAATCAGAATCGAATATTGCATTATAATCTGCAATGGTTTGCAAAAGACGGCGAAGGCGGCGAGAAGACAGAACCTGCAACCGCCAAGAAATTAAAAGATGCCAGAGATGAAGGTAAGGTTGCAAAAAGCCGCGAACTGAATTCGGCATTTGATCTGATTGTTTTGTTTCTCTGCCTGAAAATTTTTGTTTCCTTTGTGGGAGGAAAATTCATAGATATTTTTTCTTACATCTATGAAAATATGCCGGATTTTGTTAAAATAAATGAGGGCGGATTGTCCGTGCAGGCGGCAGCAGGCCTGATTGCCTCCGTTACTTTAAAAAGCCTGATCATTATGCTTCCGTTTATGGCGTTTGGGTTTGTTGTTACGCTTCTGGTCAGCATTGTGCAGGTAGGATGGAAAGTTTCCACAAAACCAATGAAACCGGAACTTTCCAAGCTGAATCCATTGAACGGATTCAAACGTATCTTTTCGAAAGATTCGCTCTTTGAACTGGTGAAATCCATTTTAAAGATTGTGATTATCATATATATCGCGTATACTTCCATAAAAGATAATGCAAATGATCTGTTTGCGTTGTATGATCTGGGACTGAATCAGGCGGTTGCGCTTGTGGGGACTCTGATTATCAATACGGGAATAAAAATCAGTATTGTTTATCTTGTGATTGGTCTGGCTGACTTTATCTATCAGAAACATAAGTTTAATGAAGATATGAAGATGACCAAGCAGGAAGTAAAAGATGAATACAAAAATACAGAGGGAGATCCGCAGATCAAAGGACGGCAGCGCCGTAAAATGCAGGAGGTATCCCAGAAGCGAATGATGCAGGATGTTCCCAAGGCGGATGTAGTCATCACGAACCCGACGCATTTTGCCGTAGCATTGAAATATGAGGCAAAAGTCAGTTCTGCCCCGGTTGTCCTTGCAAAAGGAGAAGATTACCTTGCGCAAAAGATTAAGGAAGTGGCGAGGGAGAATAAAATTGAAATTGTTGAAAATAAGCCTCTGGCACGTATGCTCTATCACAATGTTGATGTGGGAGCAGAAATTCCGCCGGAGCTTTACCAGGCTGTGGCAGAAGTTCTTGCTGCCGTATACAAGGCCAAAAATATACAGTAGTGCAGTTATACAACAAACAGGTGCGAAAGGAGGTTGTGCAGGATGCTGAAGAAAGCGGATATTGGTGTAGGTTTATATCTTTTGGCGGCAGTAGTTTTCTTCATTGTTCCGATTCCATCCGTATTGCTGGATGTGATGCTTGCATTTAACATTTCCATCGCCTTAATTATTGTATTTAATGTATTGTTTGTTCGGGAAGTACTGGATATGTCTTTCTTCCCGACATTACTTTTGTTTACGACTATTTTTCGAATTTCTCTGAACGTATCTTCCACCCGTCTGATTCTTCTGACGGGAGATCCTGGTAACGTTGTTAAGACATTCGGTTCGTTCGTCGGCGGAGGAAATATGGTGGTCGGTTCCATTGTATTTATTGTCCTCGTATTGATTCAGTTTATTGTTATCAATAAAGGTTCGGAACGTGTATCCGAAGTAACCGCCAGATTTACACTCGATGCCATGCCTGGTAAACAGATGGCGATTGATGCGGACTTAAATACCGGTGCGATCACCGATGCGGAGGCAAAGGAACGACGGGAAAAGATTCAGAGAGAATCTAGTTTCTTCGGCGCGATGGATGGTGCCACAAAGTATGTAAAGGGAGATGCTACGGCAGGTCTGATCATCACCTTTATTAACTTGATCGGCGGAACCATTATGGGAGTTATGAATCAGGGACTTGGATTTGCAGATGCCATTCAGCAGTATGGTCTGCTGACCATCGGTGATGGTCTGGTGTCCCAGATTCCGTCTCTTCTGATTTCTCTTGCAACCGGTATACTTGTTACCAAGGGATCAAACGAGGCAGACTTTTCCGGAATTCTGGTTAAGCAGCTTTTTGGAATTCCGAGGGTACTTTATATTGTAGGTTCCGTGCTGGTTTTCCTCGGAATTTTTACTCCGTTAAATCCGGTTTTATTTATTGCACTTGGTCTGGTGTTTATCATCGCCGGCAAAAATATCAGCAAGAATATCGGCGAAGAAAATATTGAGGAAGAAGTACAGCAGGCGGAGACGGAGGCGGAAGAGATCCGGAAACCGGAGAATGTGGTTTCCCTGCTTCAGGTCGATCCGATCGAACTCGAATTCGGATATGGTATTATTCCGCTGGCAGATGTAAACCAGGGTGGAGATCTTCTGGATCGTGTGGTAATGATCCGGCGGCAGATTGCACTTGAACTTGGTACGGTTGTTCCGATTATCCGCCTGAGGGATAATATCCAGTTAAATCCGAATCAGTACATTATCAAGATCAAAGGCGTGCAGGTAACGGAAGGAGAAATTCTTTTTGATCATTATATGGCGATGAATCCGGGGTATGTGGAGGAAGAAATTACAGGTATTCCTACATTTGAACCGTCTTTCCATCTTCCGGCCATCTGGATTACGGAAGCGCAGAGAGAACGTGCAGAGAGTCTTGGATACACCGTAGTTGATGCACCGTCTATCATTGCGACGCATTTGACAGAAGTAATCCGAAGCCACATCGCAGAGCTTCTGACCAGACAGGATGTACAGAACCTGGTCAACAACTTAAAAGAATCCAATCCGGTTCTTGTGGACGAGCTCACGCCGAAACTTCTTGGCCTTGGAGAGATTCAGAAAGTACTGCAGAATCTTTTGCGGGAAGGCATTTCGATCAGGGATCTTTTGTCTATTTTTGAATCGCTGGCAGATCATGCACAGACATCCAGAGATACGGATGTGCTGACGGAATATGTAAGGCAGAGTCTGAAGCGTGCAATTTCGAGCAAATATTTCCCGTCGAACGAAACGACCAGTGTCATTACGCTCGATCCGAAAGTGGAACAGGAGATCATGTCTTCGGTCAAGCAGACAGAGCAGGGTGCATATCTGACGATGGACCCGGAGAGAACAAAAGCAATTATGGATTCCGTGCGGACAGAAACCGAGAAACTCGAAAGCCTCGGAAAGAATCCGATCATTATTACATCGCCAATTGTGCGTATGTATTTTAAAAAACTCACAGAAGATTATTTCAAAGATCTGATTGTTGTCTCTTACAATGAAGTAGAATCTGATGTGGAGCTGCAATCGGTAGGGATGGTGACAGCATAAATGACAATTAATAAATTTCAGGGAAAAACACAGGAAGAAGCCATTGCAAAGGCAAAAGAAGAATTTGGAGAACGCGCGGTCATTATGAACATCCGTGAGGTAAAACCGAAGGGGCTGTTTCGTGCGTTTAAGAATTCAACATTTGAAGTGACTGCGGCAATGGAGGAAAAAGAACATTTTTCCAATGCCATGCAGGCAGCACAGATGACACAGAGTATGGCAAAAGAAGGAAAACTGCACGACATGATCAATCTTGCGGCGGATGAACCGATTACCATTCCGAAACTGCAGGAACAGGAAGGTAACGTACAAGCGACCAGACAGGAGCCAGCACGTATGCCACAATCACAGAACATGACACAGGATAATGATGAAAAAAATTTAGAAGAAAGGCTTGAGGTTTTATCTGACCGTCTGGAAAAATCCCTTGGTGGGAAAAATCCAAAGGAGCCGGAAGCACCAAAGGGACCGTCTTCGGAAGAACTTAATTTTGTCCGGATTCTCTACAGTACGCTGTTAAAAAACGAGGTGAGCGAACAGTATGTCAATCAGATTCTTGGTGAAATTGAAAAATTTATCCGTCCGGGACACAGTGTGGATACAATTCTTTCCAATGTTTACCAGAAGCTGATTTTGCGTTTCGGTCAGCCAAAATCACTGGATTTAAGTGGGGCAAAACCGCATGTTGTATTTTTTATCGGACCTACCGGTGTTGGCAAAACCACAACAATCGCTAAAATTGCGTCCAAATATAAGGTGGATTATGAAAAAAAAGTAGCGTTTATTACTGCTGATACCTACCGGATCGCAGCAACGGAACAGCTACAGGTGTATGCAAATATTCTTGACGCACCTATGTCTATCGTGTATTCTAAAGAGGAACTGAATGAAGCAATTGGAAAATATGCGGAATACGATCTTGTTTTCGTTGATACTGCTGGATTTTCCCATAAAAATGAGGAACAGAAAGAAGATATCAGAAACCTGATTCAGGGAGTTGACCCTGAATATACAAGTGAAGTATATTTAGTTCTCAGTGCTACAACAAAATACAGGGATTTGCTCGATATTGTAGATACCTATCACACAATATCTGAGTTTAAACTGATTTTTACAAAACTGGATGAGACATCAACGTATGGAAATTTGCTCAATATTAAGCTGTATTCAGATGCGGAACTGTCTTATACGACAAATGGACAGAATGTACCGGATGATATTGAATTATTTGATACACAAAAGATCGTGAAACAATTATTAGGGGGCAATTCGTAATGGATCAGGCAGAACAATTGCGAAATGTAATAAAACTGCACAATCAGAATAATCAGAATAATGCACGGGTGGTGACGATTACCAGCGGAAAAGGCGGGGTCGGAAAGTCGAATCTCGCAGTAAATCTTGCGGTATGTCTCAGAAAAGCAGGCAAGAGGGTGATTATTTTTGATGCTGATTTTGGTCTCGCAAACGTTGAGGTAATGTTTGGTGCAATCCCACAGTATAATTTGTCTGATTTTATATACCGTGGAAAGTTAATTCGTGAAATAATCACACCTGGACCCATGGATATCGGGTTTATATCCGGTGGCTCCGGAATTATCGGATTGAACAATCTTACAAAAGAACAGATTTTATATATCGTAAATTCGATTGACACATTGAATGAACTGGCAGATTTTATCCTGATTGATACGGGGGCAGGAATCTCGGATCAGGTTTTGGAATTTGTCATGGCAAGTCCGGAGGTATTACTGGTATCCACACCGGAACCAAGTTCCCTGACGGATGCGTATTCGCTTTTAAAAGCATTGTACCGCAATCCCGATTTTGTGGAGGAAGAGACAACCATCCACATAGTAACCAACCGGGTAAATTCCCGGGACGAGGGACAGGCAATTTATGAGAAAGTGAATTCCGTAGTGTCTAAGTTTTTACATGGAAGTCTGAATTATCTGGGGATGATTCCACAGGATGCTGCTTTGGAACGGGCGGTAAGGCAGCAAAAGACAGTTACCATGAGTGACCCGAATGCAAAATCTGCCAGGGCGATTTCAGAACTTGCAGATCATCTGTTAAACGGCACCCGGCAGAAGACACCGGTACGGTGGGGAATAGCACAGATGTTTTCCAGTTTTTTATCAAACCGAAAATAGGGAGATGAATAATTATGAAACTTTCAGATGTGATTACTCCGGGAGACAAAATTGATATTAAAATGCTGCATGAAGCGAACCAGGAAGATAATGGAGGAGAGATCGCGAAAATCTATCAAAGTGCGGTCAGCGACATTTTTTCGGATCAGGAATTGGAAATTTCTATGCCGACAAGTGGTGGAAGAATGGTGTTATTTCAACTGGAGAGGGAGTGCAGCATTGTTTTTTATACAAAAGGCGGTATGTATAACTGCACAGCAGTTGTGAAGAAACGTTATCGCAAAGAAAATCTGTATCTGCTCAGAATTGTGATTACTTCCGGATTACAGAAATTTCAGCGCCGGGAATTTTTCCGGATTCCTTATACGACACCGTTAAAATATTACGAAATATCGGAACAGACGGCACAGATGCAGACAACGGAAGAATTGTTTACGGAAATTCAAAAGCCGGAATATATTGATCAGGTACGTGAGGGAACGATTCAGAATATCAGTGGCGGTGGAATCCGCTTTGTCTCTGGACAATGGATAAAACAGAACCAAAATATTCTTCTGGTGATCAGACTGACAAATGAATATTCGGATGAAACTTTTTATCTTCCGGGACAGGTGATTGCAACAGAAAAACATCCAGCGATAGAGGAAATGTACATTCACCGGGTAAAATTTCTGTTCCGGGATCTCCGGGACCGGGAAAAAATTGTACGCTTCGTTTTTGAGGAAGAGAGAAGAATTCGCAGGAAAGAAGTTGGGTGACTCATATGAAAAAAAACATTTTAGTAGTTGATGATTCTGCACTCATGAGAAGGGTCATGTGTGATATAATCAATTCAGACAGTAAATTTCAGGCAACGGACTATTGCAGAGATGGTCTTGAGGCATATGAGAAACTGAAGCATACCAGCTATGACGGTGTGGTTCTGGATGTGAATATGCCACGCATGGATGGACTGCAGTTACTCGAAAAGTTACAAAAAGAAGGCATACGTGCAAATGTGGTTATGGTAAGTACACTTACCGACAGCAGGGAAGCAGATGTTACCATTTTAGCCATGGAGCGCGGAGCAATTGATTTTGTGGCGAAACCGACAAACATCATAGAGGCAAAAGGAGAGGCATTCAAAAGACAGCTTCTTGGCGTATTGAATGCTGTTCTTGCAACACAAAAGGCAGCAGAAAGTGTCCGTCCGGCAGTAAAACCGGCTGCAAAAGCACCGATGATGCGCAAAGCGACAGGCGGAAAGAACAAACTGGTTGCACTGGCTTGTTCCACAGGCGGACCGAAAGCGTTACAGAGTGTGATTCCGTTTCTTCCGAAAGAACTGGATGCCCCGGTTGTACTTGTACAGCATATGCCGCCGGGATTTACCAAATCCATGGCTGACAGACTTGATGATCTGAGCAAAATCAGGGTGAAGGAAGCAGAACATGGAGAGCGGCTGCAAAAGGGATGTGTTTATATTGCTCCGGGCGGAAAACATTTGAAAGTTGCAAAAACCGCAGACGGAAACAACAGCATTGTACTCGATGATGCAACACCGGCAATCGGAGGACTGAAGCCGTGTGCAAATCTTATGTATGATTCACTGACGGGAAGCAGCTATGATGAAATCGTATGTGTTGTCCTGACAGGAATGGGAGCGGATGGAACCAATGGAATTCTTTCGCTGGGAAGATCAAAACCGATTCGCGTAATTGCACAAAACGAAGAAACCTGTGTGGTATACGGAATGCCAAAGGCAATCTATGAAGCAGGTGTGGTAGATGAAGTTGTACCACTGGATGAAGTTGCACAGACAATCACAAAAAACGTGGGGGTAAAATAACATGGATGTAAGCCAATACCTTGAAATCTTTATCGATGAAAGTGCAGAACATTTACAGACGTTAAGTGACTGCATCATGGAACTGGAAAAAGAACCGGATAACAAGGACGTTATCAATGAAATCTTCCGTGCAGCCCATTCTTTAAAAGGAATGGCCGGTACAATGGGATTTAAGAGAATGCAGCACCTGACACATGATATGGAAAATGTGTTCCAGGAAGTCCGCAGCGAGAAAATCCAGGTAGACAGTCAGATGATTGATCTGCTGTTCAAGTGTCTGGATGCAATTGACGGATATCTTGAAAATATTAAGGCAACCTCTGATGAAGGTGAGGAAGACAATGAAGTCATTATCAAGGAACTGAACAATTTCCTCGCAAAAGCAAACGGAGAGGCTGTTGCCGCAGAGGCAGCACCTGCAGAAACAGAAAAAGAAGCAGCGGCGCCGACAGACAATGGAGACCACAAACTGTATCTTCAGATTGATCTGACGGATCAGGAGCGGGATGCCGTTATGACTGCAAAAGACAGTGGAATGCATATTTACGGCATGACGGTTATGATCCAGAAAGAGTGCCTTTTAAAAGCGGCCAGAGCATTTTTGGTATTCCGCGAAGTGGAGGCTTTTGGAGAGATTCTTGTATATCGTCCGAGCTCTCAGGATATTGAAGATGAAAAGTTTGAACAGGAATTCAGCTTTTATGTCGCATCACCGGAAAGCTTTGACAAGATCCAGAACGCTGCAAAGAATGTTTCCGAGATTGAAGATGCCGTTGGAGAAGAACTGACTGATTTTTCACCACGCGTAACAGAAACTGAGACGGAAGAAAAGAAAGAAGAAAAACCGGCAGAGACAAAACCGGAAGTACAGGCTGCACCAAAGAAAGCGCCGGAAAAGAAAAAGGCTCCGGCAAAGAAAAACGGTGTAGGAAAACCGGCGACAAGCCGTACGGTCCGTGTGGATATTGAAAAGCTGGATGCTCTTATGAACCAGGTATCCGAGCTTATCATTGCAAAGAACAGTCTGGTATCCATCAGCTCAACGGAAGAGGGAGGCTTTACCAATCAGGGATTCCATGAACAGATTGAATATCTGGAGCGAATCACCACAAGCCTTCATGAATCTGTTATGAAAGTCCGGATGGTGCCAATTGAGAGCGTTGTAAATAAATTTCCACGTATGATTCGTGATCTGTCCCGTACATTGAATAAGAAGATGGAACTGGTTATGACCGGTGAAGATACCGAGCTGGATCGTACCGTAGTGGATCAGATCGGTGATCCGTTACAGCATTTGCTTCGTAATTCTGCGGATCATGGTCTGGAAGACACCGAGCTTCGTATCCAGAGAGGAAAGCCGGAAGTCGGAAATATTTTCCTGAATGCATATCAGGAAGGAAATAACGTTATTATCCAGGTGGGTGATGACGGTAACGGAATTGATACCGAAGCGGTAAAAGCAAAGGCAATCGAGCGAAATATTATTACACCGGAACAGGCCGAAGTCATGACACAGAAAGAGATCATAAATCTCCTGTTTATGCCAAGTTTTTCCATGGCAAAGAAGATTACGGATATTTCCGGAAGAGGCGTTGGTCTTGACGTTGTAAAATCTAACATTGAGCAGCTTGGCGGTGATGTGGAAGTTAAGACAAAACTTGGGGAAGGAACAACATTTACCGTTCGTCTTCCTCTGACACTTGCCATTATTCAGGCATTGATGGTTGAAGTCCGCGATGAAAAATATGCCATTGCCCTTGGGTCCATTGCAAATATTGAGAGTGTACCGGTCAGCAGCATCAAGTATGTGGAAGCAAAAGAGGTTATTCATCTGCGTGGAAGCGTTATTCCGCTTGTTCGTCTGGACAAACTTCTGGATATTGAACCAAGAGAAGAAGAACCGGAAAGCCTTACCGTTGTTATTGTAAAGAAAGGCGACAGTCAGGTAGGACTTGTTGTTGACGATCTGATGGGACAGCAGGAGATCGTTATTAAGTCTTTAGGCAAGTATATCAATGGAAATAAGCTGATCAGCGGTGCAACAATCCTCGGTGATGGTGAAGTTGCGTTGATTCTGGATGCAAACACACTGATGTAATGGGGGTGAATGACGATGGCTATTGCAAACAATCAGATTGAAACAAATGAGAATAAAAATAAAGAAAAAGAAGTAAAGCAGTATATCGTAGTTCAGATCGGTTCTGAAAAGTACGGAATTGATATCAGCTATGTCGATAATATTGTGCGTATGCAGAAAATTACCCGTGTGCCAAAGGCACAGGAGTATTTCAAGGGAATCATCAATCTTCGAGGCGAAATTGTGCCGGTTATGAGTATCCGTCTGAAAATGGGACTTGAGGATGATACCTTTACTTCGGCATCCCGGATCATTATTTTAAAGATCGAAGATAAAGGGTCTTTAGGTGTGATTGTAGATGAGGTTTGTGAGGTTGTAAATCTTTCTGAGGATCAGATCGAAAATAACAATATCAATTCAAATCATGTAAAAGATACTTTTATCAATGGTATTGGAACAAGCGGAGATCAGCTGATTTCCCTGTTTGAAATCAATGCGATTGTAGACGAAAAAGATAACACATAAGACAACTGAGTATAGTGAGGCTATGCCTCACTATACATGGTTATTGGAGGAAAAAGATGAACGATTTTACATTGGATAATGTAAATGAAATGTATATTGATGTACTGCGCGAAATTGGAAATATCGGAGCGGGAAATGCAACAACTTCTCTGGCAAGCATGATCAATGAACAGATTGATATGAATGTTCCGAAAGTAGAATTGATGGAAGCTTCTAAGCTGAGTTCCGCAATTTGTCCGGAAGACGAGATTATTGTCGGAATTTTTCTGGAAGTAACACATGATATTACAGGAAGCATGATGTTTTTAATGCGCATGGATTCCGCCCATTATCTTGTGAACAAACTGATGGGAAGAGACCCGGAAAACGATGCACCTTTTGATGAGATGGATTTATCTGCCATGAAGGAAATCGGAAATATTATTACGGCTTCGTATCTGTCTGCACTTTCAAGTATGACAAATCTTACGATTTTACCATCCGTTCCATATATTGCGGTGGATATGGCGGGAGCGATTCTTAGTGTTCCGGCAATTCAGTTTGGACAGTACGGAAATAATGCGCTGCTGATTGAAACAGAATTTGGCGATGAACGTATGATTAATGGATATTTTATCCTGATGCCTGAGGAAGAGTCCTATGCAAAGATTTTATCCTCTCTTGGAATTCAGCTATAGAGGAGATCGTAGAATATGGGAGAAGTGATCAAGGTTGGAATGGCAGACCTGAAAACCGCAAAAGCTCCGAATACACTCACGACACTGGGGTTGGGCTCTTGTATCGGATTAACACTTTATGATCCGGTGACGAAAATCGGTGGATTGGTACATTATATGTTGCCAGACAGCACAAAATTAAAAAATAATACCAATATTGCAAAATTCGGGGATACCGGAATCCGTGAACTTTTAAGACAGGTTCTGGCTTTGGGAGCAAATCAGAGAAGACTTGTGGCAAAGATCGCGGGGGGCGCATGCATGTTTGAAATGAGCGGACTTTCGTCTGTGGGAAATGTAGGCGCACGCAATGCGGAAGAAGCAAAAATTATTTTGAAAGAATTAAGGATCCCGCTGATCGCGGAGGATACCGGTTTAAATTACGGACGTACGGTAGAACTGGATTGTGAGACCGGAGATTTCAGAATTAAATCGGTGGGAAAAGAAATTAAAGTAATATAGAGGGGCAGAAGATGAAAACCAATGGTGTACCGGCTATTATTATGTTGGCGGCAGGGTTTATTGACTGTGTGATTGCAATTCTTACGCACATGTCACTTTGGAATTTTACAAGACAGCTGTTACTGGTACTTGTCCTGTTTTATGTGATCGGTTGTGTGGTAAAAATGATCATTGACCGAAACTTCAAGGATATGGAAGATGACCAGAACGGGGAAGAAACGGAAGAGTCTAAAGAGGAGCAGGAAGCGGAAAGCTCTGAGGAACAGGAAAATACTGAACAGGCCAAAGATGCACAGGAGCAGTCGCAGGAGCAGCCGGAGGTTCAGGAGGAACAACAAACAAAGTAATTAACCGGGGCGGAATGATGTAGATGAAAACTGCGGATAAAGAAAAACTCTGGGATGCGTATCGTCAGAAGAAAACGCAGGAGACCAGAGAACAGCTGATAATTGAATATGCGCAGCTTGTAAAACTCGTAGCGGGAAGACTCAGCATGTATCTTGGACACAATGTGGAATATGATGATTTGGTCAGTTATGGGATTTTCGGACTGATTGACGCAATTGATAAATTTGATCTGGAAAAAAATGTAAAATTTGAAACATATGCGAGTTTGCGGATTCGTGGTGCTATTTTAGACCAGATTCGTAAAATGGACTGGATTCCAAGAAGCGTAAGACAGCGACAGCGCAAAATTGATGAAGCGATGAAACAGATCGAGATGAGGACCGGTAAAACAGCTTCGGATGAAGAACTTGCAAAGCAGCTGGGGCTGACGGATGAGGAACTGTGCAGCTGGCAGACACAGCTTAAGGTGACCAATGTTGTATCTTTGAATGAATTTGAAGAAAACGGTCCGGAGCCAATGATTGATTCGGCGCATCCGGTCCGGTTTTCACAGCCGGAAGAAGTGGTGGAGGAAGCAGAATTAAAAGAAAAACTGGCGGAATCCCTGGAACTTCTGACGGAGAAAGAGCGGCGCGTTATTGAACTTTATTATTATGAAGATATGACCCTAAAAGAAATTAGTAAAATATTGGAAGTGTCAGAATCACGTATTTCCCAGTTACATACCAAAGCATTAAACAAGATGCGTAAAAAAATGGGTGTTTATATGAATATTCTGACGGAGTAGGAGCGGATCTATGGCAATTGCACCAATCAATTATGCTACGATACAGCGTACCGCAGACATCGAGACATTTAAAAACCAGCAGGATACAAAACCGATGGTGGATCAGCAGAATATTCAGGTGCAGGTGGATCACAGGGAGGATGTTCTGCATCATCAGGTCATCCATCCGGAAGAAAATGAGCAGCTGGATAATCACACAGATGCCAGGGAAGAAGGAAAAAACAAATATAAAAAACAGGGATCTGTGAGAAAAAAAACAAACAAAGAAACGAAGCGGACGGATGGCAATCCGGTTGGCGGCAGTTTTGATATGAAAATCTGAGGGAAAATATATGACGGGTGTGGAAATTACACTGATTCTGGTTGGAATCATTTTTGTTCTCGTAAGCTTTTTTGTTCAGGAAAAACTTACCCCGAAAGATGTACAGGAGATAACCAGATTAAGTGAGAAGGAATTAAAGATTATTGTCGAGCGGGAACTGAAAAATGCAAATGACAAGGTAGAAGATGCAATCGATGCAGTGGTAGAACAGTCCCAGGAGAATGCCAAGCGTCTGATGGAAAAAGAAACGAATGAGAAAATTATGGCAATCAACGAATATTCCAATACGGTGATTGAATCAATGAATAAAACGCATAATGAAATTCTCTTTTTATATAATATGCTCAATGACAAGCATACGGAACTGACCGGGCTTGCATCGCAGCTACAACAGTTTTCGGAGCAGGTAAAACATACACAGGATGAAATGATGACACATCTGACGGAAACGGTAAAAGAGCCTGAACCGGCAAGAACGGAAGTGTCAGAGCCTGTGGAGGAACAGCCGCAGCAGATTTCACCAAAAGCATCTGTGGCAGAGGAAACCGATAACGGAAGCTTCAACGATCAGGTACTTGCACTTCATCAAAACGGAGTGTCTGATGTGGAAATTGCCCGTAAGCTGGGACGGGGGCTTGGAGAAGTGAAGCTGGTGATCGGATTATACAAAGGGGAAGATGTCAGTGAGATTTAAATATTATTTACGTGGCTGCGGACTTGGAATTCTGGTTGCCTCGCTGGTATTTATTGTATCGTTACATGCACACGGCGGAGCAATGTCGGATGAAAAAGCTATGCAGAGAGCTTCGGAACTTGGAATGATCATGCCGGATGACACACAGACGCAGGAAGCAGAAACGCAGACAACAGAACTTCCGGTAAAGGAAACGAATCTTCCGGATACACAAAGAACGACACAGGCAGTGACACAGAAGGTTCCGCAGAACGATACACAAAAACAGACGGAGCGTGATACTTCTTCGGAACAGAATGACACACCAAAAGAGTCGGAGAAAAAAGCGGAAGAAAAGAAAAAAACACAGGACTCTCAAAAGAAAGAAGAAGAGAAGAAAAAAGCGCAGGAGACCGAGAAGGAAGAAACAAAAAAGGAAAAAGTCTCCATTACAATAAAAGGCGGAGAAGTGTGCAGGGAGATTGCACAGGATCTGCAGGAGAAAGGACTTGTCAAGGATGCGGAAGATTTCCGCAAATATATGCAGGATCACAATTATGCAAGATATATCCGTGTGGGGACATTTACGCTGGAAAAGGGAATGAACTATAGCGAGATTGCGAAAGTACTGACAAAAAAATAGTATAATAAAGCTTGCATGAAAGCCTTTGGTATGATATAATGCCAAAGGCTTTAAATTTTATTAAACACATGTATGGAGGCTGCCGGTGCCGGATCTACGCTTTTCCGGTGGCAGACTAATAGGAAGTACATGGAAGAAAACAACCAAACGGAGGTAATTAAAATGAGCGTAATTTCTATGAAACAGTTACTTGAGGCAGGTGTTCATTTCGGACATCAGACAAGAAGATGGA